>ENA-OQIO01000068-OQIO01000068.1-human-gut-metagenome-genome-assembly--contig:-NODE-68-length-45874-cov-4.036461_pt1 | contig 45874 bp, 52 predicted proteins | sample MGYA00242573_ERZ504737 | MGnify/ENA primary metagenome ERZ504737 (study PRJEB26092, sample SAMD00036203) | human gut metagenome | host: Homo sapiens | study: EMG produced TPA metagenomics assembly of...
TAATAAAAATAAATCAAAAATATATTGACATTTACGGGCAAAAATTATATAATATCAACATAAACCGGAGCTAAAAATAAAATAAATGTGCAAAATAACCATAACAAGAAAGCGGGACATATATTTTAAAAAAACACGAATTGATTATGAGGTTTGTACAATAGCATCATTGAAACCGGAAGAGCGAAAGGAAACCAAAAAAAAGGAGGAACTTTTTATGAAGAGAAGAAAATTGTTCGCATTACTTATGACTGCAGCTATGGCAGTGTCCAGTATGAGTATGGCAGTGAATGTCTTTGCAGAAGAAGACACAACAGAGGAAGCTGCTGAGAGCGAAGAACCGGCTGAGGGAGAACCTACAGCAGTAACAACCGTAGGTCCTGACGATGGAACAAAGTATGAGATGTGGTCATTTGTAGACCTGCACAATGAGTTTTATGGCAAGATGGTAGAGAAATGGAACGAGGAGAATCCGGATAAACAGATCCAGGTAACATTCAGTACTTATCCATACTCTGATATGCACAACAAATTAATGATGTCCTTACAGGCCGGCTCCGGTGCTCCTGACCTTTGCGATATTGAGATCGGACAGTTCCCGAACTATTCCGGCGATGACAGCCCGTTATATTCTATGAATGATGCACTTGCTCCTTATGAAGATACAATGGTACAGTCCAGACTTGATGTTTATTCCAAGGCTGACGGAACAAGACTTGGTGTTCCTTTCCATGTAGGTGCAACTGTTATGTACTGGAACGCAGATCTTCTTGAATCTTACGGATTAGATTACAAATCTGTAAAGACATGGGATGATTATACCAAACTTGGTGAAGAGTTAAAAGAAGCTTCCAATGGTGAAGTGTACTTAACTTCTGTTGATACAGGCGGTGTTGACTGGATGTGGCTTGCAATGGCTGAGAACGGTGAAGACTGGACAGGCGGTCCGGACGGAACTGTAAACGTACAGCTTGATTCCGTAAAAGAAATGCTCACAATGCAGCAGAACTGGTTAAATGATGGAATTGCAATGGTATCCACAGACGGACATGTTGACCTTGAAGCCGGATTCTCTAATATCATGGATGGCAAAATTGCTTCCTTCCCGAAAGCTATGTGGTACATGAGCCGTTTCAAAGATTACATGCCGGAGATGGAAGGCAAATATGACATCACAACATGCCCTGTATTTGAAGAAGGACAGAAATGCTCCGTTGGTATCGGTGGTACAGGTACTGTTGTAACAAATCAGTGTGAGAATCCTGAACTTGCAGCTGAATGGCTTGCATGGGCTAAATGCTCTGAAGAAGGTGAAAACCTGATCTGGAACGAACTTGGATTTGATGTCTGCAACACAGCATTATGGTCTGACGAAGCGTTTGCTTATGATGAGTCCAATACATATAATACATTCTTCCGTGTAAAACCATACGAAGTTCTGAACGAACTTGCTGAAAACGATGCGATCGGAACTGTTTATACAACAAAGAACTCACCGACACTGAATGATTACATGTGTACAACAACTCTGAACAATGTATTAGAGGATGGCATGGATGTAGAAGAAGCGCTTCAGGATGCACAGGATTATCTTGATTTCGAGTGTGAATAATAAAATGATAACAGTTCACTGATCAAGTGAATAATGTGCGGTTACTGCAGTGACCGAAATGATATGGGAGGCCAGGGAAACGCATTCCCTGACCTCCTTTACTGTTATCCTGGTGAGGAATGAGATTTTCACGGGATGTGTAGTCTGATTTCTTTTCAGGATAATGGTAATAAGAAAAAAAGAAATTATCTGTAACTGTTCAGTAAACCATGATTCCATGAGATGCTGAAAAGTTACTGCTATTTTTAGAAGAGGAGGAATTCATTGTGAATAAAGTGAAAAAGATGCTCTATTCTCAGAAGGTTGCACCTTATGTATTCGTACTTCCGTTTGTTATCAGCCTTCTGGTATTCTGGTTATACCCGCTCATCAGTGGTATTGTAATGAGTTTTCAGGATATTTCCTTTGGCGGTTCTCAGTGGGTTGGTCTGAAGCATTATCAGAAACTGGCTTCCGATAAGTTCTTCAAGACAGCTGTATTTAACAGTGTGGAATATATGCTTCTGACACTGCTTCTGCTGATACCTATCAATGTTGCTTGCAGTACTGATGGAAAGCCGTCTTACTAAGGCAAAAGGCGTATGGAAAGTGATCATGTATATTCCGGCACTGACATCTGTAGTTATTTCCGGTATGTTATTCCGACTGATGTTCTCAGAAGGTGACAACGGACAGATGAACCAGTTAATGCACTTACTTGGAAATGCCAGCATTCCGTGGCTGAAGGAAAAGACTACAGGATGGGTAGCTCTGCTGCTGCTTTGTATGTGGAGATGGACAGGTGTCAACATGCTGTATTTTATTTCAGGATTAAAAAGTATTGATACTTCCCTTTATGAATCAGCAGACATCGACGGTGCCAACGCAAAACAGAAATTCTGGTATCTCACACTGCCGCTCCTGAAACCGACTACTATCTATGTTGTTACAATTTCTGTATATGCAGGTCTTTCCATGTTCCTTGAGAGCTTTATGCTCTGGAATGGTAACTCCTCACCAAAGAATATCGGTCTTACAATCGTAGGATATCTGTACAAACGTGGTATTGAGAAAAATGATATGGGTTATGCGTGTGCTGTAGGTATGGTACTTCTGGTAATTGCTCTGGCGATCAATATTGTCCAGCTTGTGGCAACAGGAACATTCAAAAAGGAGGAAAAGTGATATGGCAAAAACAGCTGCGCCAAAGACGATGGAATCTAATCATAAAATTGCGACTGTGTTATCCACAGGACTTTTCGCTATTTTGGGTGTACTGATCGCATTTCCGCTTCTTGCGGGATTCTTTGCTTCCTTCCAGGAAGGCCGTGAAGTAGTTATGAAGGGTATGTCCCTGAATCTTGATTTCTCCAAGATGCATCTGGACAACTACAAATACCTGTTTTCCGGAAATGAGGATTCCAGAAAATATTTCATGTGGTATAAAAACAGTCTGATCCTGACACTGATCACAGTAGTTCTGACACTGCTGGTATGCTACTTCATTGCATATGGTCTGACTATGTACAAATTTAAACTTCAGGGATTTTTATTCTTCCTGGTAATCGCAACTATGTGTGTACCTTTTGAAATCCTGATGCTCCCTCTGTATAACGAAGTTACATCTCTTGGAATCATCAATACAAGAGCCGGTGTTATTCTCCCCGGACTATGTGGTGCGTCGACGATTTTCTTCTTTAAACAGTACATGCAGAGTCTTCCGAAAGAGCTTCTGGATGCAGGAAGAATCGACGGATGCACAGAGTATGGTATCAGTGTTAAGATTATGATGCCGATCACCAAACCGGCATTTGCATCCATGGCAATCCTTTGTGCAATGGGATCCTGGAACAACATGTTATGGCCGATGTTGGTATTCCGTGATACAAGTAAATTTACACTGCAGATCGGTCTGAATACACTGCTGACACCTTATGGAAATAACTACAACCTTCTGATCGCAGGTTCCATGTTTGGTATTCTTCCGATTCTGATCATCTATCTGATCTTCCAGAGATATCTGATCGATGGTATGACATCCGGTGCTGTCAAAGGTTGATAATTTATAAGAACGGAGGTTCAAAACATTATGGCGAAACAGGCAAAAATGGTAGTGGACAAAGCATTTTCCATTTCCAAAATCGACAAAAGAATTTACGGTTCCTTTATTGAACATCTGGGAAGAGCTGTATACGACGGAATTTATCAGCCGGGACATCCGCTTTCCAATGCTGATGGATTCCGTAAGGATGTTATTGATCTGGTGAAAGAACTGGATGTACCGATCGTACGTTATCCGGGCGGAAACTTTGTATCCAACTTTTACTGGGAAGACAGTGTGGGACCTGTTGAGGAAAGACCTCACAGACTGGAGCTTGCATGGAGAAGCCTGGAAAAAAATGAGGTAGGACTCCATGAATTTAAGAAATGGGCAGATGCAGCCAACTCAGAGGTTATGATGGCAGTCAATCTGGGAACAAGAGGAATCACAGATGCATGCAATCTTCTGGAATACTGTAACCATCCTGGTGGAACCAAATACAGTGATCTTCGTATTAAACACGGACAGAAGGATCCATATGGATTCAAAACCTGGTGCCTTGGAAATGAAATGGACGGTCCATGGCAGATTGGTCACAAGACTATGGATGAGTATGGAAGACTGGCAGAAGAGACAGCCAAAGCAATGAAGCTTATTGATCCGTCTATTGAGTTTGTTGTATGTGGAAGCTCTAACCAGGAGATGCCTACATTTGCACTCTGGGAAGATCATGTACTGAGCCATACTTATGATTATGTAGATTACTTATCCCTTCATACATATTATGGAAACCGTTCTGATGACAGCAATGACTTCCTTGCAAAATCGGATGACATGGACGAATTTATCCGTACAATTATTGCAACCTGCGATTATGTAAAAGCAAAAAAACGCAGCAAAAAGAATATGTACCTCAGCTTTGATGAGTGGAATGTATGGTATCATTCAAATGCTGCTGACAATGATATCACAGAGAATCATCCGTGGCAGATAGCGCCGCCGCTTCTTGAGGATATTTATAACTTCGAGGATGCCCTGCTGGTAGCTGATGCTGATTGTCTGATCCGTCATTCTGACAGAGTAAAAGTAGCATGCCTTGCACAGCTTATTAATGTTATCGCTCCGATCATGACTGACCCCAACGGAGGCGGCTCCTGGAAACAGACAATTTTCTATCCGTTTATGCATGCCTCCAAATATGGCCGCGGTGTTGCACTCCAGCCGGTGATCTCTTCCACAGAGCATGAGACAAGCGGACACGGAAGCATCACAGATATTGAAGCAGTTGCTGTTTACAATGAAGAGAAAGAAGAAGTTACTGTCTTTGCAGTAAACAGAAATCTGAAAGAGGATGTTGTTCTTAATACAGATGTAAGAAGCTTCGAAGGCTACAGAGTTGCTGAGCATATCGTACTTGAAAGTGATGACCTGAAGGTAGTCAATGCTTTCGGACAGGAAAATGTAAAACCAAAGACAACACAGCAGACAACAATGGACAATGGGGAATTGACAAGTATGCTGCATAAAGCATCATGGAATGTGATCCGTCTTGTAAAAGACAGTAAATAAAAATAATCCCTCTTAAGTAGACAAGGTAAATAACCAAAATCTTCTTAAGAGGGATTTTCTATGGCTATTTTGGCAGTGGATAGTGTCGGGAATGTTTCCTGCATATCAGAATTATTTAATCAGAAATGGCTGAAGTGTCTGTATCGTATATTCATGCAGAGCTTCTTTTTTGCTCCTGTCAATCTGCAGATAGTGAGCATAAAGTACATCCAGAACCAGCAGAATAGGAAACTGTGGGGAAATGATATTTCCATATTCCAGATGTTCCATGCTTGCGAAGATGAGCGTCTCATCGCAGAAGTCCTGATAGGATTTGTCCTGTCTTGCGGTCATAAGAAGTGTATAAGCTCCGTGCTGATGTGCAGCCTTCAGAGAAGAGATAATATCATCCGTCTGTCCGCTGACACTGATACCGATGACCAGACAGTTCTCATCCAGAATAACAGAATTCACCTTCATAATATGACTGTCTGTAACTGCTTCGATATTCAGTCCGATACGCATGAAACGAAGCTTCATCTCCTGAGCTACGAGACCGGAACTGCCTCTTCCGTAAACATAAACACGAGATTTGGAAACCAGCAGATTTGTGATCCGTGTGATCTGCGCTTTGTCCAGCAGAGCGTTAGATTTATTCAGAAGTTCCTGATAAGTATTAAATTCCGATACTTCAAAATTCGGAATATTTTCTTCGGGACCTGGTGCCAGGCTCTGCTTATACTCATAAATAAATTCTCTGTATCCGTGAAATCCACATTTCTGGGCGAAACGTGAAAGTGAAGCTTCAGATACATAAAGAAGCCCGGAAATATTTCTGGAAGAAAAATCCTGCTCTTCAGTATTATGAATAAAGAAATCGGCGATTGTTCTTTCCAGCGGAGTGAATGTATGGTAATAAGATTCAATTAAAGGAATAATTTTATGTTTGTTTAATGACATATGGGATCCTTTCTGTATGGTGGAATTGCTATAGATTACTATAACATTGTAGAATTTGTTTCACAAGGAGAATGTAAATATTTTCATGAAAATATAAACAAGGAAAGTAATTTCGGCAAGCTTTAAAAACCGAACTGCAAAATGGCTCAAAATAATAAAAAATGAAAGAAGATTCTAAAAACAATACATTCATTGAAAATAAAACCAACGGGAATTATAATGAGTTTATAACAAATCGGAAGTGTCAGATGACACGCAAAAAAGGAGAAAACTATGATTATTTATGTAGGTAAAGATTATCAGGACGTAAGCAGAAAAGCAGCTAATATCATGTCTGCCCAGATTATTATGAAACCAAACGCAGTTCTTGGACTGGCAACAGGCTCTACACCGGTCGGATTATATAAACAGCTTATCGAGTGGTACAACAAAGGTGACCTTGATTTCTCACAGATCACATCTGTAAACCTGGATGAGTATAAAGGACTTTCCGGTGACAACGACCAGAGCTATCGTTATTTCATGAACACAAACCTGTTCGATCATGTAAACATTGACAAAAACAAAACCTATGTACCAAATGGACTGGAAGAAGACAGCGACAAAGCATGTGCAGATTATAATGAGATCATCCGCAGTGTAGGTGGAATTGATATCCAGCTTCTGGGAATTGGCGGAAACGGACATATTGGTTTCAATGAACCCGGAGAAGCTTTTGAGAAGGAAACTCACTGCGTAGACCTTACAGAGAGCACCATCAAGGCAAATGCAAGATTCTTTGAAAGCATGGATGAAGTTCCGAAACAGGCATACACCATGGGAATCAAGAGCATTATGGCAGCAAAGAAAATCCTTCTTGTAGCAACAGGAAGTGCCAAGGCAGACGCTTTGTACAAATCCCTGTATGGACCGATCACACCAAATGTACCTGCATCTATCCTTCAGCTTCATCAGGATGTAACCGTAGTGGCAGATGAAGATGCGTTAAGTCTTATTAAAGAAAAAGGACTTTTATAATACCGGCTCTTGTGTGATAACAACAGTATCAGTGGAAAGAATTGCCTGACAGAGATAAAGTCAGGGAAATACTTAATAATTCACTTCAGCGAGAAAAGAGGCAAAAATCAGATGATTATAAAGAATGGAAAAGTTTTTCAGGAAGATGGCAGTTATAAAGTCACAGATCTGTATGTAGAGAACGGCAGAATTGTGGCTTCAGCAGATGAAGTAACCGACAAAACACAACTGGATGCATCAGGACTGAAGATTCTGCCGGACTGGTAGATATCCACAGCCATGGTGCAGTCAGACATGATTTCTCAGACGCAGATGTTGATGGGTTAAGAACAATCCTTCAGTATGAAAAATCTCAGGGAATCACATCCTATTGCCCGACATCCATGACACTTCCGAAAGAGGAGCTGCTTAAGATTTTCCAGACTGCAAAAGATGTAGAACAGGATGAAACCTGTGCCCGTATTGTGGGTATCAATATGGAAGGGCCTTTCCTTGATCCTGTGAAAAAGGGAGCACATGTAGAAGGCTATATCCGTAAACCGGATATTGAATTTTTCAGAGCATGTAACGAAGCTGCGGGCGGAATGATCAAACTGGTAACTCTTGCACCGAATATGGAAGGCTCTGAGGAATTTATCAGAGAATTACATAATGAAGTGGTTATTTCTATCGGACATACAGCAGCAGATTATGGCTGCGCAGCAGAAGCGATGAAAGAGGGAGCACTTCATGTAACTCATCTTTATAATGCCATGAACTCTATGGGACACAGAGAACCCGGTGTGATCGGTGCAGCAGCAGATAATCAGGACTGTATGGTAGAGATGATCGGTGATGGGATCCACATCCATCCTGTAACTGTACGCAATACCTTTCGTTTATTTGGAGACAGCAGAGTCGTCCTTATCAGTGACTCCATGATGGCAACAGGTATGGAGAACGGACTGTATGAACTGGGCGGACAGGAAGTGACCATGAAAGACAGAAAGGCAACTCTGGCAGACGGAACGATCGCCGGTTCTGCAACCTGCCTTTTTGATTGTATGAAGTGTGTTATTTCCATGGGTGTACCGGAAAGAGAAGCGATTCTGGCAGCAACAGCAAATCCGGCGAGAAGTATTGGGATTTATAATGAAGTGGGTTCCCTTACTCCCGGAAAACGGGCAGATATTGTGTTGACAGACGAAGAGTTGAATATTGTTAAGGTACTGTAGTGTAAAAGAAAAGCTTTCCGACAGAATGTGCACAGATAAGAGTATGGACATTTTGCCGGAATGCAGTTCTGTATCAAGGAGAAAAATGATAACTAAAAAAGAGATTTTAGATGCGATTCATGGAAAAATGATCATTTCCTGTCAGGCGGTAGAAGATGAACCATTATATGTAGAAGAGAAATCCATTATGTATCTGATGGCACGCGCTGCAAAACAGGCAGGCACACCTGCAATCCGTACAAGCAGTATCCGCGATGTCATAGCGATCAAAGAAGAAACAGGTCTTCCGGTGATCGGTCTGGTGAAAATCCAGTATCCCGGATATGAAGGATATATCACACCTACCATGAAAGAAGTAGACGATCTGGTAGCAGCAGGATCTGATGTTGTAGCTCTGGATTGTACACTTCGCAAGCGTGGTGATGGCATAACTGTCAATGAGTTTATCGCACAGATCAAAGAGAAATACCCGGATATTATCCTGATGGCAGATATTTCTAATTACGAAGAAGGTATCAATGCATGGAAGTGTGGTGTGGATATTGTTGGAACAACCATGAGCGGTTACACTGATTACACTTCAAAAAAGGATGAACCAGATTATGAACTGATGGAGAGGCTTGCAAAAGATACAGATATTCCGGTTATCGGAGAAGGCAAGATCCATTATCCGGATCAGGCTGTAAAAGCACTACAGACAGGTGTATGGGCGATCGTGGTAGGCGGAGCGATCACACGTCCGCTGGAAATCGCACAGAGATTTCAGAAGGCAATTGAAGCAGGTAAATAAAATGCGAACAAAAAGGATGTGTCAGAGTTGCACATCCTTTTTTGTTATAGCAAGTGCAGTATTTTATGGAATGGCTATAAATAAACAGCCGGCCGACTTTTGCAGTAACTGAACCGGACTGCAGAGAATTTTTAGTGCAGAAATCGGAACTTGGTGTTAGAATAGAAGCGTCATATGATAAGCAGAACTTATCCACATCAGAAGATATTTAGTTACTGTGAACGGAGTGAACAGTAACGATATTTATGAGGAAACAATCCCTCCGGTTACAGAAGAATGTGGAAATTAAAAAACTCAGATAAGATCTATGAATGGAAGATGCCAGACTATTTGGATACGATCTGATCTGAGATAATAGAAGAACTGAGACAAAAGAAAGGAACAATACGAATGAGATTATTGATCGTGCGACATGGAGATCCGGATTATTCCATTGATTCTCTTACAGAAAAAGGCTGGAAAGAAGCAGAATATCTGTCAGAAAGATTGTCAAAACTTGATGTAAAGGATTTCTATGTATCACCTCTTGGAAGGGCAAAGGATACAGCCTCTTTTACATTGAAGAAAATGAACCGTACAGCAGTTGAGTGTGACTGGCTGAGGGAATTTGATGTTCTGATCGATCGCCCGGATGTTACTGACAGGCAAAAGAGATTATGGGACTGGCTTCCACAGGACTGGACACAGGATGAGAGATTTTACCAGTATGATCATTGGTATGAAAACGAGAGACTTCAGCAGTCTGATGCCAAAGGATACTATGACTATGTAACAGGAAAGTTTGATAAGCTTCTTGCCGAACATGGTTATGTACGTGAAGGACATTATTACAGAGTGGAGAAACCAAATGAAGATACGCTGGTATTCTTCTGCCATTTTGGTCTGGAATGTGTGCTTCTTGCGCATCTGATCGGTGCTTCTCCAATGGTACTGTGGCATGGATTCTGCGCAGCACCAAGTTCAGTGACAACTGTCAATACAGAAGAACGAAGAGAAGGAATCGCAAGTTTTCGTATCAGCGCATTTGGTGATATTTCCCATTTATATGTGCATGATGAACCACCGGCATTTGCTGCAAGATTCTGTGAAATGTACAGTAATACGGATGAGCGCCACGATTAATTAACCAGTATTTCGAAAACGATGTGCTAGATCAGGTAAGCCACTTGCGGAGGCTGCGAAAAGCAATAAGCGGTGGATGCGGATAGAATGACAGAACTGAAAGGAAATATAGAATATTGATATCAAAGACAATGAAAGCAATTCTGCATGCGCTGTCATATGGAAATATTGAGCTGGAATCTTCCAGAAGAATGGCAGATCTGAAGCAACTGGATGCCATACGGATTTTTGTAAAAAAGCTGGATGCCAGAGTTTATAATGGAGAACATGAGGTCCCGGTCAGACTGTATTTTCCGACAGAAGAGGCAATGCAGGCGGGGATCGTAGAGGGAAATACATTTCCGATTCTCCTGTTTTTCCATGGTGGCGGATGGGTAACTGAGAGTGTGGAGAATTACGACCGTGTATGTGCCAGAATGGCACAGGCAACTGCACATATTGTAGTTTCTGTAGAATACAGACTGGCACCGGAGCATAAGTTTCCGGTTCCGCTGGAGGATTGTTATGCAGCAGCGAAAGCGCTTTATACCAATCAGCTGATCTTAAACACTGATCCGGAGAAAATTACGATCATCGGGGACAGTGCAGGAGGAAATCTGACAGCAGCAGTATGTCTGATGGCAAGAGACAAAGGCGAGTTTACACCACGCCGTCAGATACTGATCTATCCTGCACTTGGAAACTGTTATACAGAGGAATCTCCTTACAGGTCCGTACAGGAGAATGGCTGTGATTATCTTCTTACATCAGTAAAAATGGAAGATTATCTGAATCTTTATCAGAGTTCAGCAGAGGACAGGCAGAATCCGTATTTTGCACCGATACTGGAGAAGGATCTGAGAAATTTGCCTGAAACATTAATTCTCACAGCAGAATATGATCCTTTGCGCGATGAGGGAGAAGTATATGGCAGAAAACTTCATGCTGCAGGAAATCATGTGGAGGTACACAGGATTTACGGAGCATTTCATGGATTTTTTGCGCTGGGAATCAAATTTCTGCATGTACAGGAGAGTTTTAAATATATTAACCAGTTTCTGAATAAGAGTTATGAGAAAATTCTACAGTAATCCCCGAGAAGATTGCTACAGGACAAAGCGGTAAGCAGGAACGAAAAAGAAGGCAGGAAAATTATGGATACAGGATACTCAAAATGGAGAAAACTGGATAATGCGGCGTTGGCATTTCCGCTGGTAACAGGAAAGAATGACACCAGAGTGTTTCGTTTCTATTGTCAGTTAAAGGAAGAAGTCAATGGGGAAATCCTTCAGGCAGCACTGGATCAGACAATGGAGAAATATCCATTGTTCCAGGCGGTTCTGAGAAAAGGGCTGTTCTGGTTTTATCTGGAGCACAGAGACATCAGGCAGTGGTAAAGCCGGAGACGGAACCACCATGCAGCCGTTTATATATTCCGGATAAGAAATCCCTTTTATTTCAGGTGAGTTATGACAAAAACAGAATTAATTTTGAGGTGTTTCATGCATTGACAGATGCACCGGAGCCATGCATTTCCTGCAGGAACTGGTTCAGGATTATCTGATCCTGGCACATCCACAGGCAGATCTTCCGCAGATTGAGCATGCAGAGGAAATTACACATGGAGATAAAGAAGAGGACAGCTTTTCTCAGTATTATTCTTCAGATATACCGAAAGATAAAGAGAAGAAAAAAGCCGCTGTTAAACTGAAAGGGGAGAAGCTGGTTCACTCAGATATGCATGTTACGGAGGTTGCTCTTTCTGTAAAAGATATCCACCGGAAAGCCCGCTCCTGTGGAGTTTCCATCACTGTTTTACTGACAGCAATGATGTTGTGTTCTATTCGGGAAGAGATTCCAAAGAATCAGCAGAAACGACCGGTAGCATTGATGATTCCGGTGAATCTGAGAAATTATTTTCCGTCTCAGTCTATGACAAACTTCTTTGGATGGATAGAAGTGGGATATACATTTTCTGATGAAACAACCTTTGAAGATGTACTTTTGTCTGTGAAGAAACAGTTCGAAGAAGAACTGGTAAAAGAGAAGATTGCCATGCATATGAGCGGATATGTGCGCATTGAGAAGAATCCTTTTGTACGTGCTGTTCCGTTGGAGATCAAGAAATATTTTCTGATGATCGGGGCCAATCTGGGAAGCAGGAGCATTACGGCAGTTTATTCCAATATCGGCATTATCCGTTTGCCGGAGGAGTACAAAGAATATATTCAGCATTTTGGGATTTTTGCAAGTACCAATTCTCTGCAGATGTGTTCCTGCTCTTATGGGGATGAGATGGTACTGGGATTTACTTCCAAGATACCGGATAACAGTATCCAGAGAAATTTCCAGAGGATGCTTGGCGAGGAGAATGTTTCCCACAGAGAATTAAAGAATGAATTTCCGGGATATGGAGAAAAGCACAGGCTTGAGAAAAAAGAAAATCAGAAGGTTATCCAGACTTTCAGTTTCCTGTGTCTGGCAATTGCGGTAATCTGCGGAATGATCAATTTTATGATGGCGGGTGTACTGAACTGGTTCTGGTTTGCAGGAGCAGGATGTGCCTGTGCATGGCTGGTTGTTATGGTAGCATATTATAAACGCAGGAATATTCTGAAGAACGAAATGTGGCAGCTTTTGCTCATATCAGCAATCGCGATCCTATGGGACCGTTTTACCGGATGGAAGGGCTGGTCTGTGGATTTTGTGATTCCTTTCGGGATATTGGCAGTGCAGTTTCTGTTCCTGTGATCGCGAAAATAAACCGTCTGGAAAGGGAAGAATATCTGTTTTATCTTGTACAGGCCGGAATTGCAGGATTGATTCCGATGATATTGGTATGGACTGGAATTGTGCAGTTTGCCGTACCTTCAGTAATCTGTGCCGGAATCAGTTTTCTGACATTGGCTGCACTGTTTATCTTCTGCAAGAAGGATACGATGCGGGAGTTTCATAAGAAACTGAGGATGTAGAAATATGGTCTTGACACACATGGGATAAAAGATTATACTTTATCCATGTAAAGAAAGGGGAGCTTGTGAGTGCAGGCTGAGAGGAAGTCATCAACTTCGACCCATATACCTGATTTGGATAATGCCAACGTAGGAACCTATAAGATATGATTTTAAAGGGAGATGACTGGCATCTCCTTTTTATTTATCTCATGCATTTGAAGAAATTCAGCTGTCCGGTAATCAATCTGTAATAAGTGAGAGAAAACCGGGGGCTTACAGGGAAATTTACATTATAACAGATGAATATTGGGAAAGATGAGAGTGAACAGAGTTCATGAAGGGGTGCACCACCGCGGGTGTATTCTTTTGTGGACTCTTTTTTATGTTGTAGAGGCCGGACCTTCTTTTCCCGGAAAGGAGAAAGTATGCTTATTACTGTTAATGGAAAAACAAAAGAATTGCAGAATACTCTTACAATAGGGCAATATCTGGAGGAAAACAGCTATGTGCCCAGCCAGATCGCAGTAGAATTAAATGAAAGAATTCTGTCAAAAGCCGAGTACAGCACTACTGTTTTACATGAAAACGACATACTGGAAATAGTCAGCTTCATGGGAGGTGGAAGATAAACAGGAATATCCTGATATCACATTATAATATACGAAAGAAGGACTTAAATTATGAGTACAAATAATGAAGACAAACTGATTCTGGGAGGTCATGAATTTACTTCCCGTTTTATTCTGGGATCCGGAAAATTTTCTCTGGATCTGGTGAAAGCATGTATTGAAAAGGCAGATGCGCAGATCATCACTCTGGCGCTGCGTCGTGCCAATGAAGGTGGACTGGCAAATATTCTGGACTATATTCCGAAAAATGTTACTCTTCTTCCCAATACTTCAGGTGCCAGAAATGCAGAAGAAGCAGTTCGTATTGCCAGACTTTCCAGAGAAATCGGATGCGGTGATTTCGTAAAGATCGAAGTGATCCATGATTCAAAATATCTGCTTCCGGATAACTATGAAACTGTTAAAGCTACAGAAATTCTTGCAAAAGAAGGATTTGTAGTAATGCCTTATATGTATCCGGATCTGAATGCAGCCAGAGATCTGGTAAATGCCGGAGCTGCCTGCATCATGCCGCTGGGTTCTCCGATCGGTTCTAATAAAGGTCTGTGCACTAAGGAATTTATCCAGATTTTGATTGACGAAATTGAGCTCCCGATCATTGTAGATGCAGGAATCGGACGTCCTTCTCAGGCGTGTGAAGCCATGGAGATGGGGGCATCTGCAGTTATGGCAAATACTGCGATTGCCACAGCAGGTGATGTGCAGATAATGGCTGAAGCATTTAAAAAAGCTATTGAAGCAGGACGAAGTGCATACCTTGCCGGACTGGGAAGAACCCTGGAAAAAGGTGCAAGCGCATCCTCTCCACTGACTGGTTTTCTTCATGAGTAATAAATAAAAAATCATTCTAAAATGAGATTTTTGATTATAGCAATCCTCGTAAATAATGCATTTAAGACAGTTCAGCAGCGTGCGAAAGACAAGGAAGATATCTGCAGGCGTGCTGACGCACGGCAAAGATATCTGACGCAGGATTTCACACTCTGATGGGCTGGATTAAGATGCATTATTTTAGAGGATTGCTATAACTGCGGAGTAGGTATTAATTTATAGGAAAACGAAAGTTGCCAATGGTAATAAAGAGGAGAAAACATCAATGGAAACAACAGAAAAAAATATGGAACATGGGGAACACTTCAACGAAGTATTGTCAATGAAGTGATTCTGGAAGATATGAAAAAGAACAGGATCGATCATATGAAATATCTTCCGGGAATGGAAGTACTGGAAGAATCAGACGTGATGGATCAGGTTATTTCTGCCATGAATGCTTACGATTATGATAAATATACAGAGGCAGATGTACGCAGGGCACTTGCTCATGATAACCGTACACCAGAGGATTTTCAGGCATTGCTGTCTCCGGCTGCGTTGCCTCTTCTGGAGGAAATCGCGCAGGCTGCGCAGAAAGAAACCAGGAAACATTTTGGGAACAGTGTGTATATGTTTACCCCTATTTATATTGCAAATTACTGTGAGAATTACTGTATTTACTGCGGATTTAACTGCCATAATAAGATCCGCAGAGCAAAGCTGAATGCAGAAGAGATTGATAAGGAAATGGCTGCTATCGCAAAGACAGGACTGCAGGAAATCCTGATTCTTACAGGAGAGAGCAGAGCAAAATCTGATGTAAAATATATCGGAGAAGCATGTAAGATTGCCCGGAAATATTTCAAAGTAATCGGACTTGAAGTTTATCCTATGAATTCAGATGAGTATGCACATCTCCATGAATGCGGAGCTGATTATGTAACGGTATTCCAGGAGACTTATAATTCAGATAAGTATGAAACTCTGCATCTTGCAGGGCACAAGCGTATATTTCCTTATCGTCTGAACGCACAGGAACGTGCTTTAAAGGGTGGTATGCGAGGAGTAGGATTTGCTGCACTTCTGGGACTGGATGATTTCCGTAAGGATGCTTTTGCCACCGGATATCATGCATATCTTTTGCAGAGAAAATATCCTCATGCAGAGATTGCATTTTCCTGTCCGAGACTTCGGCCGATCATCAACAATGACCGTATTAATCCTATGGATGTACATGAACCACAGCTGCTTCAGGTGGTCTGCGCCTATCGTCTGTTCATGCCATTTGCAAGCATTACGGTATCTACCAGAGAGTGTGAGCGTGTCCGCGATAACCTGGTTGGAATTGCTGCGACAAAGATTTCAGCAGGAGTCAGCACAGGAATCGGAAGTCATGTGGAGGATATCGAAGATAAAGGAGATGACCAGTTTGAGATTTCAGACGGAAGGTCTGTAGATGAAGTCTATAAGGCACTTTTGGATCATGATCTTCAGCCGGTTATGAATGATTATGTGTACCTCTAAAATGCAGAAAAATCCTTATGAAAATGTAATTGCAGTGACCAACCGCTCCCTGTGTCAGCGTCCCTTTGCAGAACAGATCGAGCGTGTATGCAGCCTTCATCCGAGGCGGTTATTCTGAGGGAAAAGGATCTGCCGGAGGAAGAATATTCTCGTCTGGCAGAGCAGATACTGGAAATCTGTAAGAGATATCAGGTTCCCTGCATATTACATACCTATGTAAACGTAGCAGAAAAACTGCATCATCCATACATTCATCTGCCAATATTTCTGTTGGAAAAATATGAGGGAAAGCTTGGAGGTTTCCGGCAGATCGGAAGTTCAGTTCACTCCGTAGAAGATGCATTGAAAGCAGAAAGTCTGGGAGCTGATTATCTTACGGCAGGACATATTTATACAACTGACTGTAAAAAAGGACTTCCACCCAGAGGACTGGAATTTCTGGAGAATGTCTGTAAAGCAGTAAAGATTCCGGTATATGCCATAGGAGGGATACATCCGGGAACAGGACAGTTAAATGAGATTATGGAACATGGTTCAGCCGGTGGATGTATTATGTCAGATATGATGAAGATATAGTAAATAAAAAGCCGTATTTCAACAATCAAACATGTTGAAATACGGCTTTTATAAAAGCATCATTCATCAAAAATAGTAACAATTTCACCATCCAGAATACGGTTTGTATTCTTTACGGCACAGAAGTTTCCGCACATACTGCAGGTGTCTTCTTTCTCAGGTTTGGCCTCTGCGCGGTAGCGTCTTGCTTTCTCAGGATCCATGCTGAGTTTGAACATTTCTTCCCAGTCAAGACGTTTTCTCGCTTCGCTCATCTTATAATCCCATTCTGCGGCACCGGGAACTCCTTTGGCAATATCAGCAGCATGAGCAGCAATTTTGGCAGCGATAATTCCCTCTTTTACATCAGCTGCATTTGGCAGACGAAGATGTTCTGCAGGTGTTACATAGCAGAGGAAAGCAGCACCTGAATAAGCAGCAATCGCACCGCCGATTGCGGAAGTAATGTGGTCATATCCGGGAGCAACATCTGTTACAAGCGGTCCAAGTACATAGAAAGGAGCGCCATGGCAAAGAGTTTTCTGGATTTCCATATTAGCTGCGATCTGGTTCAGCGGCATGTGGCCAGGTCCCTCGATCATAACCTGAACATCCTTTTCCCATGCACGTTTGGTAAGCTCACCGAGAGTGATCAGCTCTTCAATCTGTGCAGTATCAGTTGCATCTGCAATACATCCGGGACGACATGCATCTCCCAGACTTAAAGTGATATCATACTCTCTGCAGATATCAAGAATTTCATCAAAATGTTCATAGAACGGGTTCTCTTTTCCTGTCATTTCCATCCATGCGAACATAATAGAACCACCTCTGGAAACAATGTTCATGAGACGTTTATTCTGTTTGAAACGTGCTGCGGTTGCACGATTCATACCGCAGTGGATAGTCATAAAATCCACGCCGTCTTCTGCATGCATACGTACGATATCAATCCACTCTTCAGAAGTAATCTTGCCAAGTGCTTTGTGATAATATACTACTGCGTCGTAGATCGGAACAGTACCGATCATTGCCGGACATTCGGATGTAAGTTTGCGGCGGAAGCTTCTGGTATCTCCGTAGGAGCTGAGATCCATGATGCTTCTGCACCCATTTCTACTGCTGAATGTACCTTTTCATATTCCATATCAACGTCTTTCCAGTCTCTGGAAACACCTAAATTTACATTGATCTTGGTGGTCAGCTTTGCACCGACACCGCTCGGACTGATGCTCTTGTGATTTTTGTTGCAGGGAATAATTACCTGTCCTTTTGCAATCAGTTCTCTTAATTCTTCCACGTCAAAGTGTTCTTTTTCTGCTACGATTTCCATCTGTGGTGTGATGATTCCCTGACGTGCCGCGTCCATCTGCGTTGTATACTGTGTCATTTTTTCCTCCTTGCCCTGCACTGTGGGCTCTTAATTGCTGCACATAGTAATAGATAAACAGCAATATTAAATGAACTGCGCCTCCTGCATACAGCAGGGACTTGCACCTGCGCATATTCGTAAGTTTTTAAGTAAACTACTGGTGTGACAGAGAGTGGTGCCCCCGGTCTGTCGTGGCAATATTTTATTGCCTTTCAGGCGTATGAAATCATTTGCCTGACTATTTGTCCGCAATTAAAACAAGGGGGAGATAATATGATATGTCCGTTCAGAGTAAAAGGAAAACTGCAATATGCCAACAAGCATATTGCAGTGTGGAAGAACTATAACTTTCCCTACGTTGGCATTATCCAAATCAGGTAATGGGTTAAAGCGATACAGCTTACTCTCAGCCTGTTTATACAAGCACCCCTTGTCTCAATTATAATCAGTGTATCACTTAGATATGGGAAAGTCAATATAAAATTTTGGCTACGTCATTGATAACGTAGCCGGATTTATGCAATTGCTATGGATAACTATGGTCAGACTAAGGACATATTATAGGCTTTGGAATCAGAATGCCATACTTTGTTTTTCATTTTTTTTATTGGCAATTACCTTAATGCCGTACTTGGTATTCTTTTTCATTCCGGTGAGTGTAAAGAAATTGGAAGTTGTTGTTTTTACTTTTTTGAAAGAACTGCTTCCCGGATATTTTATGTAAATACTGTAATTGTCTGCACCGGCAGTTCTGTTCCATTTTACGCTCATGGAGCTGTTTGTGTTGCCTGCTTTCTGAAGAGTGATGACATTGGAAATATATCTGTCCGTAGAGGTTGAACTTACATACCGTTTATTTCCCAGAACCAGGTAAGGGTAAATCTTCACCTGATAAAATGTATTGCCGGATATTGGAATGGTAAAGGAATATCTGGTATTAAAATATTTAGTTATAAGTTTGTGGGCTGCAGAACTCTGGTATACAACCTTATAACCTGTAATGGAGTTTGAAGGGTTTACAGTCTGCATATTGAAGGTATATCTGCCGGTTGATGCATAGGAAGATTTAATCTTTACCTTTGAATAAAGCGTGGTACATCCCACAGTACGGGAAGAAATCGCAATGCCGGATGAATTCAGTGCTGTGATTTTAATAACGTAAGCAGTTCCTGCTTTTAGCTTATTGATCTTAGCTTTGTTGCGGGTATTGCCAATATAGCCGAGAAAACGATAGGAAGAGGAACTTAAAGGGCTGATATTGACAGCATATTTGGAAGCATTGGTAACAGGGTTCCACTGAATAGTTACAGAATTCTCGGAAGCTGCTGTCTGTCTGATCCCTGGCTGGGCGGTAAGAGAAGCGCAGGCATTCTGTGCATCGGATGATTCAATGGCAGGGGTGTCAGAATCGTCACTTTGAGCCTGTTCTACAGATTGTTCAGCGGGTGCCAGCTGTGCTGTGGCTGCGAATACAGAGGAAGCGGACGATAACGTGAGAACAGCACTGAGTGCAATACTCACAAAGAATTTTTTAAAACTTCTTGCTTTCATAGTAAAACCTCCTTTTGAAGTGCAAAACGAGAGAAAAAAATCGTTTTGCAGATAGTACACCGAAGTGTGTCTGAGCAGATTTAAATAATAAAAAAGCTCCGTTAATGTTTGATTTATTGTAACATAACGGAGCTGAATTTCTGTAATTTGTCGTTGCGGGTAGTGGTTACTCATCCCATCCGTCATACATACGGATATTGACCTGAATATTTCTTACAATATCTCCCTCCAGCAGATCCAGATCGGATTCATCGGAAATTGCAGGGAGATCCATTTCATCTTCCATTACTTCTGCATAAATCCAGTTATAGGCAGCCTCGTTTGCATTATCGATCGCATCGTCCAGAGTGTCGCCTTCAGCTTCACAACAGGCAAGATCCGGAAAAAATGCTTTATATCTGCCTTCTTCATTTTTGCGGAAAACCGCAGGATATATAAATTTCATTGGTAAGAACCCCTTTCTGCTTTACGTTTATACTTAGAATAGTATATAATACATTCATATATTCATCAAGAAAAAAAAGAGTTATTAGTAACATTGGTAACAGAAGGATAAGGGGTTATATAGTATGCTGACAATAGAAATGGATAATTTTGACCTGGGGCAGATCTGCAGATCCGGGCAGTGCTTTCGGATGGATCAGATCGGTGATGACCGTTACCGGGTGATTGCGGGAGATAAATATCTGGAACTGACTCAGGAGAGAGGAATTGTCAATTTCTTTTGTCCGGAAGAAGATTTCATTTTCTTCTGGATCCGGTATTTTGATCTGGATTGTGATTACAGTGAATATATAAACATGATCAATCCAAGGGATAAATATCTGACAGCAGCAGGAGAGATGGGAAGCGGAATCCGCATTCTGCAGCAGGATCTGTGGGAGATGATTATTTCATTCCTGATCTCTCAACAGAATAATATTACAAGAATAAAGAAGTGTATTGAAAATATCAGCCGGGAATTTGGAGTAAGAAAAACAAGCAGCACAGGTGCAGAATATTATGCGTTTCCGACTGCAGAGGCACTGGCTTTGGCAACGGAAGAACAGCTTCGGGAGTGTAATCTGGGATACAGAGCAAAATATGTGCTGGACACAGCCAGAAAAGTCTGTTTCGGAGATATTTCACTTAACAGTCTGCATGATATGACTTATAAAGCTGCACGAAAAGAATTGCTGGGGCTGTATGGAGTTGGTGAGAAAGTAGCTGACTGTATCTGTCTTTTCGGATTGCATCAGCTGGATGCATTTCCTGTAGATACTCACATCCGCCAGGCATTGGATGCCCATTATAAACGGGGATTTCCAAACAGACGTTATAAGGGCTGCCGGGGCGTGATGCAGCAGTATATATTTTATTATGAACTGATGAAGTAACAATTCAGCAGATAACGATGGAATAGTTATTTGATGAAGGTCAGAAAACAAAGAGGAGGAATGTTATTATGGAAATCGGAGCAATGTTAGACGAATTAAGAGAAAAAGCACTGAAAGACCGTAACATCTGGCAGGAACTGATGGACACCAGAAAGGCAGAACAGCCGCTTGCCGCTTTCTGCGCGAAGTGTCGGGAACTGGGATATCAGATTTATGAGATGGATCTGATCACAGCCGGAGAAGAATTTTATGCTACCATGCGAAGAAGTACCAACGGTGGAGGTGAAAACTCTCCGAAGCTTGCAGGGGAAGACGATTTCTATGAACTTTTCTTCGCAAGCCTTGAGGAGCACATTTAGGCAAATAAGAAAGTCCTCATCTGCTGAGCTAGAGTGTGTCTGAAAAATCATTCCCGCAATCTGCACGCCCCACTTGCGGGATATTTCACCCGAATTCAGTTGCCGTAGCCCACTACGGCGCCTCATCCGGGCAAAATATCCCACAAATTGTGACGCACATCTTGCAGAAAGCCTTTTTCAGACACGCTCTAGTGATGGTCTTATTATTTTTCAGTCAGTGGTTTGTTCTTTATAAGCATTTCGCGAATTACGTTTTGCGTATATTCTCCGACATGCCTCTTATCTTCTTTGCTCAGTTCATCCGGATAGATTGGCTTACCGTATTCTACTACAACTTTTGCAGGAGATATCTTCGGGAAGTGTGCCTCGAAAATGTTGGCTGAATTGCTGATCGCAATTGGGATGATCGGGCAATTGGCTTGGTAGCGATTTTGAAGCTTCCTTCATGGAAGGGAAGCATGTCCAGCTCATCTTTATTTCTGTTTCGGGTTCCTTCCGGGAAAATACAGATGGAAATTCCGGATTTTACTTTGTCTACTGCGGTCAGGATCGTTTTGAGTCCCTGTTTGATGTCTTTCCTGTCAAGGAAGAGACAGTGGAGATAACGCATCCATGTGGAAAGAAGAGGAATTTTCTCCATCTCTTTTTTGGCAATGTAGCCTGTACGGATCGGACAGCGGGAGTAAGTAAGAAGTATGTCGAAGTAGCTTCTGTGGTTGCCGATATAAAGTACAGGTGTGTCCTTTGGCACATTTTCTTCTCCGATCACAGTAATCTTTGCACCGGTGATCTTAAGGATAAATCGGAATACTGCCTGGATGATCCTAAGGGAGCTGATATCCTTCTTTTCAGGAGAAAATCTGCCGATGATCCATTCGACCAGCAGGATGGGGATGGACAGGATCAGGTATCCGATCACAACAATACAGACGAGGATAAATCGTATCATTCGTTAATTCCTTTCCGGGCATTATATAATGCTGATGCCCATATATAAGTATAGAAGTTATTATAAGGAATTATGAGATATCCTGCAAGAAATAAATCATAGTATGATGATTTTTTGGCGTTAAATAAATCATTCCGGACGGGATTCTTTCCTGCAGAAAAGCAGTTACTGTCAGATATATAGCATAGAGTATGGTAATAACAGGGATGTATCCGGCATAGAATATTTAGCGAAGAATGAGCAGGGGTACATTATGGGCAAAAGGACAGGAGGACTGCTCTGTGTGTTGCTGTTGGCTCTTTTGCCGGCGGGCTGTCAGTTTATCAGGATTGAGGAGGGCGAACGTACACCTCTGGAATATACGATCGTAAAGCAGGAGGAAATTCCGGAAGAGATTTCAGAACTGATGGAACAGAAGAAAAAGAAAGTATTTCAGATGACCTATCAGGTGGGAGATATAAGGTATCTGATGAAGGGATATGGAGAGCAGCTTACAGGAGGGTACAGTATTCAGGTGGAGGAGGTTTCCGAATCAGAGAACGCAGTATTCTGCAAGACAAGGCTGATAGGTCCGGAGAAAGCGGATGCAGGCAGTGAACCGTCTTATCCCTGTATTGTCCTGAAAATCAGAGAAACAGAGAAACCGATAGAATTTTTGGGTTTTATCATAAAGTAAACAGAGAAAGGAAGGAAGCAGGTTGGAATTAAAAAAAGAAAGTATTCAGATGCTGCGGATCAAAAATAAAGCGGCAGCGCAGGCGACTTTTGACGAGGACTATAATGTGCCCGATGTGAAACCGGATATCGGGAGACTGGTGCAGAGCAAAGCGGATGTTTCCATGGAGGAGGTGCGGCTGAGTGAAGGAAGAGCGCTTCTTAAAGGGACATTAAATGCAGATTTGCTTTATGTGGGGGAAAAAGAGGGCAGGATTTACAGCCTTTCTGCGAAGCTTCCGCTGGATGAGATGATTAATCTGGAGGGAATCGAAGGGGGAGATAAGCTGTGTCTGAAATGGGAGATTGAGGATCTCAGTGTTCATATGATCCATTCCAGAAAACTGAATATTAAAGCAATTGTAACTTTTTATGCAGTGGTAGATGAACTGGCAGTCGTTGAACTTCCGGTTTCCGCAGAGGATCAGGAAGTCTCTGTGAAAACGGAGAAAGTCCGGCTTATGAGTCTTCGTGTACATAAAAAAGATACCCTGCGCATTAAGGATGATATTACTCTTGCGTCAAACAGACCGAATGTAGAAAACCTTCTGTGGTATATGGCTGAACCGAGGAATCTGGACCTGCGGCCGGGAGAGAACAAACTCCGGGTGAAAGGAGAGCTTGCAGTTTTTCTTCTGTATACAGGGTATGAAGAGGAGAATCCACCTCAGTGGCTGGAGTATACCATGCCTTTTTCCAATGAGATGGAATGCAGTGGCTGTATGGAAGATCTGATCCCACATATTGAGGTGTCTCTTCTTCATCAGGGGATAGAGGTAAAGCCTGATCCGGATGGTGAAGAACGTATCCTGCAGGTGGATGTGGTACTGGAATTAAATATGAAAATGTACAGGGAAGAGGAGCATGAACTTCTTCTTGATGCATACAGCCCACACAAAGAATGTGTTCTTCATCGGAAAAAGGAAATGTTGGAAAGTCTTCTGGTACGGAATTTTTCCAGGTGTCGTCTGACAGACCGGATAGAAGTTAAGGAGAGTCAGGGAAAAGTTTTGCAGCTTTGCCACAGCAGCGGTAAGGTAAAAGTAGATAAGACCAGGATTACGGATAAGGGAATTGTGGCAGAAGGAATTGTGGCACTCAAGATCCTGTATATTATTGGAAATGATGAAATGCCGTTTTATTCTATGGATGCCATGCTTCCGTTTACTCATCTGATCGAGGCAGAAGAGATCGGGAAGGATTGCACATATTTACTTCAGGCTGACCTTGAACAGCTTTCCACTGCAATGGCAGATGGGGATGAGATTGAAGTCAAGGCGGCGGTGGGACTGAATGTGCTTGTGTTCAGACAGTGGGAAGAGCAGCTTATTGAATCTGTGGAAGAACAGCCGCTGGATCGTAAGAAACTGGAAAGTATGCCGGGAATTACGGTATATATTGTAAAGGCCGGAGATACCCTGTGGGATATTGCAAAGAAATTTTATACAACTGTGGATGAGATTTCGGGTGTGAACAGTCTTACGGAAAAAGAGGTAAAGCCGGGGCAGTCGTTAATTCTTGTCAGGCAGGGATGATAATGAAAAAAATTTCCGAAAAAAATGAAAACTCCTATATTGAAAACTAAAAAAAAATGATTTAAAATATGCACAAAGAGTTTTATTGTATACAAAGTACAAATATAATTGCGAAAGTACAGTTATATACGAATGATATTGCTGGAAACGGAGGATTTTATGCGTTTACGTGCATTGGCGAAGATAAATCTGGGACTGGATATTCTCAGAAAGAGAGAGGATGGCTATCATGAAGTCCGGATGATCATGCAGACGATACAGATGTATGATGTTCTGGAGATGAAGAGGGTGAGGAAGCCGGGGATTTCCCTGTCTGTCAATTATTCCTATATTCCGAATGATGAACGAAATCTGGTGTATAAGGCGGCGAAGCTTCTGATGGATGAATTTCAGGTTAAGGGTGGTGTGGATATCCATCTTGAGAAATTTATTCCTGTGGCAGCAGGTATGGCAGGCGGAAGCTCGGATGCGGCAGCTGCACTGGTGGGGATCAACCGGCTTTTTAAACTGGGACTGAGCCAGAAGGAGCTGATGGATCGTGCTGTGAATATCGGGGCAGATGTTCCGTACTGTGTGATGAGAGGAACTGCCCTGGCAGAGGGGATCGGGGAGAAACTGACCAGGATCACTCAGGTGCCGGACTGTTTTGTACTGATCGGTAAGCCCGGAATCAATGTTTCCACCAAAGCTGCCTATGAGAGCCTTCAGCTGGATAAGATTTCTTCTCATCCGGATATTGACGGGATGATAGGAGATATAGAACGTGGAGATCTTCTGGCAATGACACAGAAGATGGGAAATGTTTTTGAGCCGGGAATTATAGAGAAATATCCTGTAATTGGCGAAATCAAAGCACTGATGGAGAGTCATGGTGCGTTAAAGGCGATGATGAGCGGAAGTGGTCCTACAGTGTTCGGAATCTTTGATGATCGTGAGAAGATGGAGGCGGCAGCAGAGGTTCTCAGAGAGAGCCGGCTGGCGAAGACGGTTTTTGCCACAGAAGTAACGAAAGCAGGAGGGAATACAAATGACAAGTGATTTTTCAGTAAATATGAATGAATATCTTCCATTAAGGGATGTGGTTTTTAATACGCTGCGTCAGGCAATCCTGAAGGGCGAACTGAAACCTGGTGAGAGACTGATGGAGATTGCGCTGGCAGAGAGACTTGGCGTGAGCAGAACTCCTATCAGAGAGGCAATGCGTAAGCTGGAGCAGGAAGGTCTGGTAGTGATGATCCCGAGACGTGGTGCCCAGGTTGCCAATATCACAGAGAAGGATCTGAATGATGTTCTGGAGGTTCGTATTGCTCTTGAGAATGTAGCTATTGAGAAAGCATGTGCCCGTATGACTGAAGAAGAAATGAGGAGACTCTGGCTTGCTGCCAAGGAGTTTGAACATACGATCGCAGAGGGAAATCTTGTTAAGCTTGCGGAGGCTGACGTTGCATTCCATGAGGTTATTTATCAGGCTTCTGATAATAAGAGGCTGATCCAGGTACTCAACAATATGCGTGAGCAGATTTATCGTTATCGTGTGGAATATCTAAAAGAAGGTGAAACACGAGATGTTCTGGTGAAGGAACATGAGGAACTGACAAAGGCGATCAGAGAGCGTGACGTAGAACGCGCGAAACAGCTTTCTTTCCAGCATATCGAGAATCAGAGAATGGCTATCATGCGTTCTATTGAGGCTGAGGATGCAGAACGTGAACGTGCAGAGAAAGAGAAATCCAGGGGACACAGATAAGAATGGTATAATATCTGAATATCGGGAAATTCTAAGAGAGGCGGGAGGCCTCTCTTTTTTTGCGCATCCATGTATGTAAGTGGGTTTATGAATATTGCCGACTGGCAACAGATCTGTCTGGTACATCGAAAACGATGTACCGGTATGAAACGAGGTGGGAAATTATTGAAGAAGCTGGAAGAATCCCGGAAAGTATCTGCAAATCTGAGGGAGAATGAGAAATATCTGCGAAGCAGGCTGGAAAACTGCAGTGATATTCTGATCCGTCCCATGCGGCTGGGAGATAAACATAAGGTGGACTGCCTTATGGTCTATATAGAAGTTGCGGTTTCCAACATGATGCTGGATGATTCTGCTCTTGGAAAGATGATCAATCATTTCTGGGAGATTTCGCCGGAGGATATTCAGGAATTTGTCAGGCATAACAGTCTTGGAATCGCAGATGTAAAGAAACTGGAGAATCTTGACGAGTCCATAGATGCCATGCTTGCAGGGAATGCAGTGTTTTTCATAGATGGATATGACAAGGCGATGAAAATCTCCAGCAAAGGTTATCCATCCACAGGTGTGATGGAGGCAGAATCGGAAAAGGTGCTGCGGGGTTCCAGGGAAGGATTTTCGGACAGTGTGAAAAGTAACAGTGCACTGGTAAGAAAAAGGCTTCGTGATACCAGACTCAAGGTGGAAGAATATAAAATCGGTGTGCGCTCTCATACCTTAACGCAGGTGTTATACATGGATGACCTGGTACATGAGGGACTTCTGGAAGAAGTGAAGGAACGGCTGGAAGAATTTCAGATTGACGGAATCCTTGACAGCGGTATGCTTGAACAGCTGACAGAAGATGTGTGGTATTCTCCTTTTCCTCAGTATCAGACAACGGAACGTCCGGATCGTGCTGTGCAGGAAATCCTGAAAGGTAAGGTTGTGATTCTGTGTGATAATTCTCCGGAAGCATTGATCCTTCCGGGAAATTTTAGCAGTTTCATGGAGAGCAGCGAGGACTGGTATCACAGGTTCGAGATGGCTTCCTTTCTCAGAATACTGCGATATCTGGCTGTGATCATGGCGACTGTTCTGCCGGGACTTTACCTGGCAGTGATACGTTTCCATACACAGATTCTGCCATCTGCACTGATACTGTCTTTTGCGGAGGCGAGGGAAGGAGTGCCCTTTTCCAGTGTGGTGGAACTGATTTTTCTGGAACTGGCTTTTGAACTGATTCGGGAGGCTGGGGTGAGAGTTCCGGGATCTCTGGGGAATGCTATTGGCATTGTTGGCGGACTGGTGATCGGACAGGCAGCGGTAGAGGCAAATCTTGTGAGTCCGATCGTGGTGATGATCGTGGCGTTGACTGCGCTTGGATCTATGACTGTTCCAAATGAAGAGTTTGCAGCAGCATTTCGGCTAGTGAAATATGGGTTTCTGATCCTGGGAGGTTATCTGGGAATTTACGGAATCGTGCTGGGAGTATATCTGGTTATAGGGCACCTGGCAGGCCTGATGAGTTTTGGTATTCCTTATCTGGTTCCTTTTATAAAGAAAGAACAGAAGGGCAGCAGAGGAGAAGGGGTTCTGAGAGTTCCACTGCGCAAGAGGGTATTACGACCGCTTTATGCAAGAGAGGAGCAGAAGATCCGTTTGAAGAGAAAGGAGTCCGGTTCATGAGATTTGCAGAGAATAACAGAATTTCCCACAGGCAGCTGTACAGGCAGATGATACTGGCATTACTGGCACCATTTATGCTCTGCGTTTTCGGAAAGGGTGGAATGAACGGAATCAGTGCAGTGGCGGGAATGATTTTTGCGCTGATATTGCTTGGGTTTTATGTATCTGGCTGATACGGCTGACACCTTCATTTGAAGATCCGGTAAAGTCTGCAGGTGCTTTTGCGGGAAGGCTGATCGGGATTTTTTTTCTGATCTATGTGTTGATGGCGGGAGGATATCTGCTGGCACTTCTCAGGAGGCTGGTTCCTGTAAAGCTGATCACAGGAGTATCCGGCCGATGGATTGCATTCTGGGCGGCTCTGGTATGTTCTGTCGGAACCTGCAAAGGTGTACAGAGAAGAGGAAGAATGGCGGAAGTATCAGGTGGTCTGCTTCTTGGCGGGATTATGATAATGATGATACTTTGTGTGCCACAGGCAAAAACGGAATATTTCATGGGAGAAATCCGGTGGGAGGAGCTTACAGTGAGAAATGTCAGTCAGTCTTTTTATGGAACTCTGTGTGCTTTTTCGCCGGTTGCATTGCTGCCATTTCTGTTGGGAAATGTGGAGAAATACGGAAGTGCGGGAAAGACGGTGGCAGGAGGAATCCTGACACTTGGCGGGATTCTTATTGGAATGGAGCTTCTGCTTCCGGCAGTTCTGGGATATGACAGGGTAGCGGCGGAAAGTTATCCGGTCCTGCCTCTGCTGGCAGCGCAGATCTTCCGGGAAATGTACTGGCCAGATTTGACATCCTGTGGATGGGATTTCTGCTTTACAGCCTGCTTTTTGCAATAGGGAGTCTGCTGTATTATGGAAATCAGATTATCGGGAAATCTCATCCTGGCAGGGGGAGGTTCTGGCTTCCGGCACTGGTTTTCCTGATTTCGCTTCTGGAAGAAGAGGGAAAAGGAATACTGGATTATTTTGGATGGTGTCTGGCGTATATTTTCGTTCCGGGAATTCTTATCTGTCAGTTTTATATGTTTATCAGAGGAAAGGGACACCGCAGGAAGCAGAGGAAAAGGGCAGTCGGTGTGGTGACCGGGATTTTGTCAGTCAGTCTTTTTATGAGCGGATGTGGTGCGGCTGTGGAACCGGAGAAGAGAATGTATCCTATGGCACTTGGCGTGGATGCCTCAGAAGAAGGAATCTGTCTTACCTATGGGATGCCGGATCTTTCTGAGAGTACGGGGCAGGGAAAAGAGGAAGAAGATGGCGGTTCCCGGGTTCTGCAGATCAGTGGTGCTGATTTCGCCCGGATTGAAAAAATGTATGATCAGTCACAGGAAAAACTGCTTGATATGGGGCATCTGCAGGTTCTGGTCATGGGGAGAACACTGGTGGAGGACGGAAGATGGAGAATGGTGCTGGATTATCTGAAACAGGAGAATTTTGTGGGGGAAGATCTTTATGTGTTTGAAGCGGAGGATGCAGGGAGATCCTGAACTGGCATGGGAGGATAATTCATCAGCAGGAGAATATATTACAGGACTGATCCGAAACAGAATGTCAGGAGGAAATATTACGGCTGTGACACTCAGAGAGCTTTTTTATGAAAAATATAAAGAAGATAAAATCCTGCAACTTCCGACTGCAAAGATCAGAAATGGAAGTCTGGAAGTGGAAGTATAAATCAGGGAAATATTGACCATAATCAAAATATCAAAGTGCTGCCGGAAAATTCCATATAAAATAAGAAAATAACGAAGGCAGATATGGTAACTGATAAAATATAACAGGAGAGAGGGACAATGATGAATAAAAAGTGTAAGAACAGAAAATTAAGAAGAAAACTGTCGTTTGTTCTGTTCATAGCAGCTGTTGGTGTTCTTATGATGAGAGCAATTCCGGGAATGTCCGGGAAGATAGCGGAAATCGCTGAAAGACGACAGGAACAGACTGCAGTTACCGCATGGTGGGGGACATTGTACCCGAAATTCTGCTTCTCGCAGTTCCCTGAGGAAAATAAAGGACAGAAAGATGACATAAAGATATCCTTCTGGCTTGCACAGGCTCTTGATTGGTGATAGAATAGTGAGACAATCAATAGAGATGGAGAATAGAAATCAATGAAAATAGACAGAGAGGCACCGATAGGAGTATTTGATTCCGGTGTGGGAGGGCTGACTGTTGCGCGTGAGATCATGCGTAATCTTCCTTCAGAAAAAATCGTATATTTTGGTGATACGGCGAGAGTGCCTTACGGAAGTAAATCGAAGGAAACTATCATCGGTATTCCCGGCAGATCATTCGTTTTCTTCAGCAGCAGCAGGTAAAGGCGATTGTGGTTGCATGTAATACAGCCAGCGCTTTTGCCCTGGATGCAGTGAGGGATGAGTTTGACATTCCCATCATTGGCGTGATAGAACCGGGGGCTAAAGTGGCGGCTGCCCAGACCAGAAATAAGAGGGTAGGAATCATTGGTACTGTGGGAACTGTAGGAAGTGGGATACATGCAGAGTATCTGAAGCATCTGGATCCGGAGATCACTGTTTTCGGCAAAGCATGTCCGCTGTTTGTGCCACTGGTAGAAGAAGGGTGGCTTCATGATCCGGTGACTGATGAGGTCGCTGCCAGATATCTGAAGGAACTTCAGGATAAGCAGGTGGATACACTGATATTGGGATGTACTCATTATCCATTGCTTCGTTCCACCATCAGAAAGATCATGGGAGACGGAGTATGTCTGGTGAATCCGGCTTATGAAACCGCACTGGAGCTGGGAAGGCTTCTGGAGGAAAAAGGACTTGCCGGTGAAGGTACAGAGAAGAATGAATTTCCGTATCGCTTCTATGTGAGTGATCTGCAGATGAGTTTAAGGCATTTGCCAATTCGATTCTTCCATATGATGTGGAGATGACGAAAAAAATAGATATTGAGAAGTATTAAAAACAGCAGATTGCTGAATGGTTATAATATAGATACATAAAAACAGGTTTTGAACAGTATAAAAACAGGAGTATGAGAAGAATGGATAAAGAAGTGCTGATTCATGTAAGGGGACTTCAGACAATGGATGCAGACGGTGAACAGGAACCTCTGGAGATTGTTGTACCGGGACAGTATTATTTCCGGAACGGAAGTCATTATCTGCGCTATGAGGAAGTCATGGAGGATTTTGCAGAACCTACCGTCAATTACATAAAAATTTCCCGGAAGAATGGAGGTCCGCAAGAAAGGTGTGGTCAATGTTCATATGGTTTTTGAACAGGGTAAGAAGAATATGACTTACTATACCACTCCCTATGGAACCATTGAAATGGGGATTGCGGCGACGAATCTGAATCTGCAGGAGAGTGATGGCGGTCTTGATATGAAAGTGGATTATGCGCTTGATATGAACCAGGAGCATGTGGCAGACTGTTATCTTGCGATTAAGGCACAGCCAAAGGACTGTAAGAATTTTACAATTTGATCAGATCTGGTAAGTTCTCTGCTTCGTTGCAGATATCTGTCTGATCCAAACAGAAAAAGGTCAGTGATCTGTGTGTATGGATGACACGATTCACTGACCTTTAGTTTATATGTCTGACTGCATTTATTTGGCAGTTTTGTCTTTCTTGAATTTTGCAAAGAAACCTTTCTTTTTGGGGGCCGGTGTCTGAAGGGAACCGCGGATTCCTTTTACGCCTACAATATAAAGACCGCTTACTTCGGCTTTGATTTCTTTCTTAAGCGGGATCAGGTCGAAAACCTTCTCATCTGCGATCATGATTGCAATCTTTGGTCCGATTTTAGCTTTAACGATTGGAAGCTTGGAACGGCGCATAAGTTAGGTGTCTGTTCAATTACCATCTGAGGAAGTCCGGATTCTTTCAGTGGCATCCTCTTTTTATCGATAACCAGCATGGAAACGGTTTGTTTAGTTGCTTCAATCTGAGCCTGCTGTTCTTCCTGTTTCTTCTGGGCTTTTTTTCCGAAGAAATATAAACCGATCAGTGCAGCGATCAGGATAACAAGAATGACCAGAAGGACTATTGTTACTGTACTCATTTGCATCCTCCCTAATGTATGTGTTTTCACAGGGACTGTTGGTACGGACAGTCCATTGCATAAAAATTATTTTATCATTAAATAAGGTAAAACGCAATTGCAAAAAAAGAATTAATGGATGGAAAGCGGTAGAAATTTACATTATGAAAGGTTATAATTGTAGCAAAACTGTAATGCGACAATATTTGCCGGAGAGAACAGTAATGGTAAATATGCGGAACAGTTAAAGACATTTTTACAGGATGGAATCACAATGTGTGGTTATAATATATGTAACGGGAATTGTGGAGTTATTTTGTGACAGAATAATTTGTGAGTAAAAAACGGATATGATAAAAAGGAGAAAAGCATGAGCGAATTAAAGCCCGACTCTGAGAAGAAAGAGGAGCGACTTTCAGATAAGGAAAAAGTAAATACAGAAAAGACAAATGCAGAAGAACTAAATGCAGAAGAGCTAAATGCAGAAGAGCTAAATGCAGAAAAACCAAATGCAGAAAAACCAAATGTAGAAAAACTAAATGAAGAAAAACCAAATACAGAAGAGATAAACGAAGAACCTCCGGCAGCAAGCGAGGACGAAGATTTCTTTTTTGATGATAATAAAGCTTATGAAGCCCGTAGCAGCCAGACTGGAACGCCGCAATAAACTTCGCCGCAGAAAAAAAAAGACTGCGTATCGCAGGCTGCATAGTGGTGGCGGCAGCCGCTGCAATTGGGATTGGAATAGGATTTTACGGGGAAGAACTGCAGAATTTTGTCAGTGAGCAGCAGGTTAAGATTGCGCAGATGGTGAAATTTGCAGACAGGAAAACAGAAGAAGAAAAAACAGCTCAGCAGACAAATGCAGAGGCAGAAGCTGAGAATGCGGTGACACCTGAAGTTCAGGATACGGATGGACTGAGTGAAGAGGACAAAACTCTTTACAGGCAGGCAAAGTATGCTGCAAAACAGTATGATTATGATAAAGCCATAAGTATGCTGCAAAACAGTGAGACTTATCAGACAAGTGAGAAGTTTCAGCATGCGGTTAAGGTTTATCAGAAAAAGAAGGAATCCTGCGTTTCCTGGCCGTTAGACCAGGTGACACACGTCTTTTATCATACTCTGATCAAAGATACCGGTAAGGCTTTTGACGGGGATTACAAGTCAGGAGATTACGATCAGGTTATGACAACGATTGATGAATTTAACCAGATTACTCAGAGCATGTATGATAAGGGATATGTCATGGTCAGCATTTATGACATGGCGACAGCGGATGAAAATGGGAATATGAATGCAGGGGAGATTCTCCTTCCTCCAGGTAAAGTACCGTTTGTACTTTCGCAGGATGATGTGTGTTATTATCATTATATGGACGGGGACGGATTTGCAGCCAAACTTATCGTAGATGAGGAAGGAAAAATCCGCAATGAATATGTGGAAGATGATGGCAGTATTTCTGTAGGCGATTATGATATGGTTCCTCTGATCGATCGTTTTGTAGAGGAACATCCTGATTTTTCTTACAGAGGTGCTAAAGGAATTGTTGCCCTTACCGGTTACAATGGAATTCTTGGTTATCGCACAGACAGCAGTTATGAAACCCGTCCGGATGATCTGGATGCAGATAAAGTAAAATGGCTGGATGAGCATCCGGATTTTAATCTGAATACAGAGAGAGAAAATGCAGCCAGAGTAGCGCAGGCTATGAAAGATGAAGGCTGGCTGTTTGCAAGCCACACATGGGGACATCAGAATGTAAGTCAGATCAGTCTGGAGAGATTACAGGTAGATACACAGAAGTTTAAAGAGAATGTTGATCCTCTGATAGGCGGAACAGATATTATTATTTTTGCATTTGGAGCAGATCTTACCAGTGTTGAAGATTATTCGGGGGAGAAGTTCGAATATCTTAAGAGCCAGGGCTATAATTATTACTGTAATGTGGATTCAAGCCAGTATTTTGTGCAGATCCGCAGTAATTATTTCCGGCAGGGAAGAAGAAATCTGGACGGATACAGAATGTACTATAATCCGGAACTTCTCTCAGATCTGTTTGATGCACAGTCTGTGTTTGATTCTTCCAGACCGGTGCCGGTTCCAACTATGGGGTGAGTATGATCTCTGTGCATAACTGAAAGGGGACAATATATGAGAAAAAGGATAGCATGTGTAACAGCAGCTATTTTGAGTATTTCGTTAGGAGTAAGCGGATGTGGGCTCATTCCGTTTGAACAGGATATTCCATTTCTGAGTTCCAGAGCTGAAAATGCGGAAACTGAGAAAAAAACAGAACAGCAGACAATTGATGAACAGGATGCTGATACAGAGAAAAGTACAGAAGATACACAGCAGGATGATGGTCTGAATGAGGGAGAGCAGACTGACAACGAAGATACAGAAGAGGCAGATGAGAAACAGGAAAATCCTATGGAGCAGGCAGCGCTTATGGCTGTACAGTATGATTATGATGGCGCCATAGAACTGCTTAAGAGTCAGCCGGATTACGAAAGTAATACGGATATGCAGAGTGCAGTTTCGGATTACGAAAATACGAAAGCCACCTGTACAGAATATCCGCTGGAGCAGATCACGCACGTGTTCTTCCATACACTGATCAAAGACACTGCCAGAGCATTTGACGGGGATTCAGACAGTAATGGATATAACCAGTATATGACAACAATTGATGAGTTTAACAAAATCATACAGAGTATGTATGATAAGGGATATGTCATGGTCAGTCCGCACGACATGGCGGTTATCAATGAGGATGGAACTATGTCCAGAGGCAGTATTATGCTGCCACCGGGAAAAATTCCATTTGTGCTTTCTCAGGATGATGTAAGTTATTATCACTATATGGACGGAGATGGTTTCGCATCGAAACTTGTAGTGGATTCCAATGGTGAGGTCAAGAACGAATATATTGAGGATGACGGAAGTGTTTCCACAGGGGATTATGATATGGTTCCGCTGATCGATACTTTTGTAAAAGAACATCCGGATTTTTCCTATCATGGAAGAAAGGGAATCCTTGCAATGACAGGTTATGACGGTGTTCTGGGATATCGTACGGATATTGCATATAAGACCGGAAAAAAACTGCAGGATGATCAGAAAAAATTCCTGGAAGATCATCCGGATTTTGACTATAAGCAGGAAGTGAAAAATGCAAAAAAGGTAGCTAAGGCTATGAAGGCAGAAGGTTGGGAATTTGCAAGCCATACATGGGGACATAAGGATGTGGCTGCCACTTCTCTGGATGATCTGAAAAGAGATGATAAAAAATGGAAGAAATATGTGGCTCCCATACTTGGAGAAACAGATATGATCATTTTTGCATTTGGTGCGGATATCGGAAGCTGGGAAGGATATTCGGCAGACAATGAGAAATATGAGTTTTATAAGAGTCAGGGATACCGCTATTTCTGTAATGTAGATTCCAGTCAGTATTTTGTACAGATTACAGATGATTATTTTCGACAGGGAAGAAGAAATCTGGATGGATACAGAATGTATTATAATCCGGAAATGCTCAGTGATCTTTTTGATGTATCGGAAGTATGGGATTCTTCAAGACCAACTCCGGTACCTGGAATGTAGAAGGGAGTATTGATTATTATGAAGAAAAAAAATATATCTTGCCATGCTTGCAGTTTGTTTTGCACTGACAGCATCTGCGTGTGGTGATGGCGGTGCTGTTATCACAGACGGTACAAAGACAGAAGGAGCTGCTGACGGGAAGAAAGCAGAGACAGGAACTACGCGTCTTGTTTCTGTTGAGAATGTAGAGAAATATATTACGATCGGAGAATATAAAGGACTGACTCTGGACAATGCGGTGGATGCGATCACTGACGATGATGTACAGGCGCAGATCGATGAGGATCTGAAAGATAAGGCAGAACCTGTATCTGATGCGGCGAAAGAAGGGGATCTGGTGACTGTAAATTATACAGGCACTAAAGACGGACAGACTTTTGACGGTGGTACTGCCAATAATTATGACTTTGTGATCGGCGACGGACAGATGTTTGAGGAGTTTGAAAATGGTGTGATCGGGATGAAGAAGGGTGACACAAAGGAGATTAAAATTGATTTCCCGTCAGACTATGCGGACGAAACTCTGGCAGGTAAGGAAGTTATATACAAGGTTACGGTGCAGAACGTGCGGCGTGAAGGAGAACTTACAGATGAATGGGTTGCAAAGAACACTGATTATACAACAGTAGATGATTATCGTGAGAGTATTCGCAGTGAACTTGAGAAAAACGCAAAGGAATCTGCGCAGGAGGTTCTTAAGAATACTGCATGGAGTACAGTGCTTGAGAACTCTGAAGTAAAAGAATACCCACAGGAAGATGTGAATAAGGCTGTTTCTGAATTTAAGAAGAGTATGGAAGTTTATGCAAAACAGGCCGACATGACTCTGGAAGAGTTTACAGACAGTCAGGGTATTTCGCAGGATGATTTTGATGAACAATGTCAGCAGTATGCAGAGGGTAAGGTTAAGCAGAACCTGATCGTGCAGGGGATTATGGATGCAGAGGGACTGTCACTTGACGACAAAGAGAGCCTTCAGCTGCAGGATAACTGGTAGAACAGATGGGTGTTTCCAGTATTGCAGAGCTGGTTGGAACTTACGGACAGGATTATGTAGATGAATCAGTCGGACTTCTCAGAGTGGAGGAGTTCATTATAAAAAATGCGAGTGTGAGTGAGAAAGTCGCAAACGGTGATGTGCTGGCAGATGATGCAGATGCTGCGGCAGAAAATGCAGAACAGGACAGTGATCAGAATGTATCAGATGAAGATACTGATGATTCCGGACAGGACAATTCAGATGTAGATGAGAATCTGGAAGAGGAATTAGGTACGGAAGATGTTGATCAGAGTGAATAATTGGCATTGTATTTACCTGATAAATGAGTTATGATTATTGATAAAAGTGGATTACTCCGTACTGTGATGTACGCTGTCAGGGACTAATTAACAAAAAGAAGCGGGGAAAGGAAACCATGGATAAGAGGGTGTTGCGCGAAAGAATGCGCAGAAAAAAACGCCAGATGATGATCAGGCATTATACAAAGATCGGACTTTGTGTTATTGGCATGATTCTGGCGGTGGTGTTTGTGGTGAGAGGAATTATTATTCCGATCGCACATCATGTACCGGAGGCGGAAGCAGTGATCAGACTGTGCAGGCTCAGGCAGATACAGAGGAAGTTCAGGCAAATTCCGATGCTGCGGTGAGACAGCCATTGAAGGGTAAATCAGATACAGATAAGATTGCCGCGATGACAGCCGGATGGCATGAGGATGCTAACGGAAAGTGGTATCAGAATACAGATGGTACATATTTTTCAAATGGATTTCAGGATATAGATGGTGTTACCTATTCTTTTGACGAAAACGGATATATACAGACAGGATGGGTAGAAAAGGGAGTGAAGGATTATTACTTTAATGAAGACGGATCTTATGATCCGAGTAAGGTACGTCCGATGCTGGCACTGACTTTTGATGATGGTCCGGGAGAGTATACAGATGAACTGCTGGATTGTCTGGAACAGAATAATGCTCATGCAACATTCTTTATGCTTGGTCAGAATGTCAGTTCATATCCGGATGCGCCAAAACGTATGCTGGAACTTGGCTGTGAGATTGGAAGTCATTCATGGATCATACACAGTTGACGACAATTGATCTTGACGCAGTTGCAAAGCAGTTCTCTGATACAGATGATGCATTGATTCAGGCATGTGGCCAGGCTGCGAGTGTGGCGCGTGCGCCTTACGGGGACGGAAATTCAGATATTTATAATACTGTAAATAAGCCGTTCTTTATGTGGTCACTGGACACAGAAGACTGGAAACTTTTGGATGCAGATGCGGATTACAGTGCAGTAATGAATGGAGATCTGACAGATGGAACTATCATCCTGATGCATGATATTCATGAGCCATCTGTAAAGGCTGCTTTGAGATTGATACCGGATCTTATTGCACAGGGATATAAACTTGTAACGGTAAGTGAGATGGCAGAAGCAAGAATGTGACCTTACAGAATGCATGTTATGTGGATTTCTGGCCGAGTACACTCAGTAATGGAGATGTGCCGGGATATCAGGGCGGTTCCGATGCAGCAGCTTCTGCAGACGGAACAGATGGTACATCTGATGCAAGCACAGATTCTTCTGACGGAAGCACAGATTCCTCAGACGGAAGTGAGGATTATTCGGATGGAAGTTCAGACGATGGAAGCTATGATGATGGAAGTTCGGATGACGGAAGTTATGATGATGGAAGTTCAGATGATTCGGAAGATTACAGTGATGATTCTGTAGATTACGGAGATGGAACGGAATAAAAAACATATGCAATCCTGCAATGTGGATCATACAGAGTAATTACGAACATACGAAAGAGCAAAGAAGAGAGCAATGGTACTTCTTTGCTCTTTATGTTTTTTACAAAAAACACATAAAATATATAAAAAAATTGTTAAATATACACATATTTTTAATTGACGTATGGAATGTCCGTTGGTATAATAAGGCTTATAGAATGACTAAAAGTCAGTTCGTATTCCTGATTGAACTTGCTGTAAGATAGTTACTGTTCATACGCCAAAATTCCATTGCCGCAGGCAATCTGGAATGAACTTTGGCTACGTTACTGAGAATGGAGTGAGCAGTAACGTAAGATATCCTGTTACAGTATTATTTTATGGAATCAGTATCTGCAAAAAAGATAGAAACCGAAGTTAAGGGAGGACTCCAGATGGGTGTGAGTATGAAATTTACAGATTTGGATCAATATTTATTTGGACAGGGAACCAATTATGAAGTATATAAGAAACTGGGTGCCCATCCGACTACATACAGACGAAAAAAAGGTGTATATTTTGCGGTCTGGGCACCGAATGCACAGTCTGTTTCTGTAATCGGTGAATTTAATGACTGGGAGGAAGAAGCAAACCCGATGGAGAAGGTTGGGCCGATCGGTGTTTATGAAGTGTTTGTTCCGGGGGCAAAGATCGGACAGCTGTATAAATTCTTTATCGTGGGTGCGCATGGAGAGAAGCTATATAAAGCAGATCCTTATGCAAATGAAGCTGAACTCCGTCCGGGTACAGCCTCCAGGATCACAGATATCACAGACTATAAATGGAAGGATGCCACATGGATCAAGAACAGAGATAAGTTTGATGAGCAGGTAGAGCCTATGGCAATCTATGAGGTTCATCCGGGTTCATGGAAGAAGCATCCGCAGTCAGAGGAAAATGAAAAAGGATTTTATAACTATAGAGAATTCGCACATGCTCTGGCAGCTTATGTGAAGGAAATGGGATATACCCATGTAGAGCTTATGGGAATCGCAGAGCATCCTTTTGACGGTTCCTGGGGATATCAGGTGACCGGATATTATGCACCGACTTCCAGATATGGAACGCCGCAGGATTTCAAGTATATGGTGGATTATTTACATCAGAATAAGATTGGAGTTATCCTTGACTGGGTACCTGCACATTTTCCGAAAGATGCCCATGGTCTTGCGAACTTTGACGGAACCGCAGTATATGAGCACGCAGATCCGAGACAGGGAGAACATCCGGACTGGGGTACCAAGATTTATAATTACGGACGCCCGGAGGTTAAGAACTTCCTGATCGCAAATGCCCTTTACTGGGTGGAGGAGTGCCACGTAGACGGACTTCGTGTGGATGCTGTTGCTTCCATGCTTTATCTTGATTATGGTAAGAAGGATGGAGAATGGATCGCAAATAAATATGGCGGAAATCAGAATCTGGAGGCTATTGAATTTTTTAAGCATCTGAATACAGTAGTTCTTGGAAGGAATCATGGAACTGTGATGATCGCTGAGGAATCTACTGCATGGCCGATGGTTACAGGGGATGCAGAGAAGGACGGACTTGGTTTTAGTCTGAAGTGGAATATGGGATGGATGAATGACTTCCTGGAATATATGAAGCTGGATCCGTATTTCCGTAAATTTAATCATAATAAGATGACTTTCTCCATGTCATATGCATACAGTGAGAGATATGTATTAGTTCTTTCTCATGATGAGGTGGTTCATCTGAAATGCTCCATGCTTGAGAAGATGCCGGGAGAATTACCGGACAAATTCAGGAATTTAAAGGCTGCATATTCATTTATGAACTGCCATCCGGGTAAGAAGCTTCTGTTCATGGGACAGGAATTCGGACAGCTTCGTGAATGGAGTGAGGAGAGAGAACTTGACTGGTTCCTTCTGAATGAAGAGCCACACAAGGAACTTCAGAATTATGTGCATGATCTCCTGACTATTTATAAGAAATATCCGGCACTTTATGCCGGTGATAATAATCCGGAAGGATTTGAGTGGATCAATGCGGATGACGGGGACAGAAGTATTTTCAGCTTTGTGAGAAAGTCTCCTACAAAGAGAAACAATATTCTTTACATAGTTAACTTTACACCTGTTGACCGTCCGGATTACAGAGTTGGTGTTCCGAAGAAAAAACAGTACAAGCTGATCATGGACGAGAATGGACTTCTGGAGCAGCCAAAGACATTTAAGGCAGTGAAACAGGAATGTGATAACAGAGAGTTTTCCTTCGCATATCCATTGCCGGCTTATGGGATTGCGATTTTTACATATTAATTTTTCGGGATGATTTCAGGATATATGTAAATATCTGAGAGAATTATTGTCAGGGGTATGTTATTTATTTGACAATATTGCAGAGTAAGCATGATAATATATGAAAAATTCGTGAAATATAAATAATTGCTTTTGAAATTTATCTGCGTTATAATTATCGCGAACACAAGGAATAGAGAGAATAATGGTTTCCATGTTGAAAGGAGAATGAACATGAAAGTATCTAACATTAAAGACATCGATAAATTTTTTGCTGTAGTTGACAGTTGCGAAGGCAGAGTAGAATTAGTAACAGGCGAAGGTGACAGACTGAACCTTAAATCTAAATTATCCCAGTATGTATCTCTGGCAAACATTTTCTCAGGCGGAGAGATTCCGGAACTTGAGATCGTTGCTTATGAGAAAGACGATATTGATAAATTAATGAGCTTTATGATCAACGGTTGATCATTAGTGTATACAGGCGGGGGCATGATGGTGGATCATGCCCCTTTCTTTGATGTGAACAGGCAGGTTGTTTTGAAGGTATTGAACAGCTGCAGGATATTTGTAAACCAGGGGGCACAGGCGTTTCCTGGTCAAAGTGCGTTGATGGCAGACTTGAATACATTGGATATCTTATGTATAATGAGTACGTTATAGGTAAATATATAAACAGACAGATAATGATGGCAGTTCCAAAAGTTATTCTGTTTGTTCATAAAAATGGCAGAATATAAAAAATGACGGCTATATGGCAGTTATTCAGAAATATAAATTTTAACGAAGAGGAGAAATAAGACAATGGCAACTAAGATTGATATTATTTCCGGTTTCCTTGGAGCCGGTAAAACTACATTGATTAAGAAACTTCTGAAAGAGGCTTATGCAGATGAGCAGGTTGTACTGATCGAGAACGAATTTGGTGAGATTGGTATTGACGGTGGTTTCCTGAAGGAAGCGGGAATCCAGATCCGGGAAATGAATTCCGGATGTATCTGCTGTTCATTAGTGGGAGATTTCGGCACTTCTCTGAAAGAGGTTGTGGACAAATATCATCCGGACAGAATCCTGATCGAGCCATCAGGTGTTGGTAAACTCTCAGATGTTATTAAGGCAGTACAGGGTGTTCAGGGAGATGTGGATATCGTTCTGAACAGCTATACAACTGTAGTTGATGCAAAGAAGTGCAAAATGTATATGAGAAACTTTGGTGAATTCTTTGATAATCAGGTTGAATATGCAGGTGCGATCATCATGAGCCGTACAGATATCATTGATGAGAAGAAAGCACAGCAGGCGATGGAACTTCTTCGTGGAATTAATGCGAAAGCTGCTATCATCACCACTCCGATTGAGAAACTGGACGGAAAGAAAATCCTTGAGGTTATGGAGAAACCGGTATCTCTTGAGGAAGAACTGATGTCTGAGGAAGAGGTATGCCCGGAGTGCGGACATGTACATGAACATGGAGAGCATCATCATCACGATCACGACCATGATCATGAATGTGGCTGTGGACATGATCACGAAGAACATGAACATGATCACGAAGAACATGAACATCATCACCATGACCACGACCATGAATGTGGCTGTGGACATGATCATGAGGAACATGAGCATCATCACCACGATCACGACCATGAATGCGGCTGCGGACATGATCATCATGATCATCACCATCATCACGCAGATGAGGTATTTACAAGCTGGGGACGTGAGACGATCAGGAAATACACAAGAGAAGGTCTTGAGAAGATGCTTAAGGCTCTTTCTGCTTCTGAAGATTACGGTATTATTCTTCGTGCAAGGGAATGCTTCCTGCAGAAGACGGAACATGGATTTATTTTGACATGGTTCCGGAGGAAACAGAGATCCGTGAAGGTGCACCGGAATACACAGGTCGTCTCTGCGTAATCGGCTCTAAACTGAAAGAAGATAAACTTGCAGAATTATTTGGGCTTGCATAATGATCATGAGGAAGCAGCGATTTATGGCAATTGTCTAAAATACTGCATCTGGATTCAGCTCATCGGAGCATGAAATCCTGTGTCATAGATGCGAGACTGAATGATTTCGGCAGATAATAACAGAATCAGAATAAAGATAAAGGAATAAATTATATGATGGATGATATCAGAGTTCCCATTTATTTGGTTACGGGATTCCTGGAAAGCGGAAAGACTACTTTCCTGGATTTTACACTGCAGCAGGAGTACTTTGCCATTGACGGCAAAACTCTGTTGATCCTTTGCGAAGAAGGCGAAGAAGAATATGATATGGATAAACTGAAACTTACAAACACAGTTGTGGAAGTGATCGAGGATGAAGAAGATCTGACACCACAGCGTCTGGCTGCCATGGATATCATCCATCAGCCGGAGCGTGTTGTGATCGAGTATAACGGAATGTGGCTTGTAAGTAAGTTTGAGCAGATGGAGCTTCCGGAAGGCTGGGGCATTGAGCAGGAGATTACCTGTGTGGATGCAACTACTTATCAGGTTTATATGGCAAACATGAAATCTCTGTTCATGGATATGATCAGAAATACAGATATGGTTGTATTTAACCGCTGTAAAGAGGGAGATCCGCTTCCTGCATACAGACGAGGGATCAAGGTCGCAAATCAGAGTGCAGAGGTTATCTTTGAAAATGAAGAGGGCGAGATGGATGACATTTTCCAGGATGAGATGCCGTTTGATATCAATGCACCGATCATTGAGATTCCACCGGAAGATTATGGTATCTGGTTTGTGGATGCCATGGATAATCCGGATAAATATGTAGACAAAATTGTCCGCTTTAAAGGACGTGTCATGAAACCACGTGGAATGGGAAGTAAATTCTTTGTTCCGGGACGTGTGGCAATGACCTGCTGCGCAGATGATACCACTTTCCTTGGATACGTGTGCAGAAGCGATTATGCACCGCATATCAAAGAGGGCAGCTGGGTAGAAGTAACAGCGAAGGTCGCATTTGAGAACCGTACAGAATATCAGGGTGAGGGCATTGTTCTTTATGCAAGTGATGTGAAAGAATGCGAGCCGCTTAAGGAAGAGATGGTATATTTTAATTAATTATCTTAGCGTGTGTTTGAAAAATGCTTTCCGCAAGACGTGCGTTACAATTTGCAGGATTGGTTTTTTGAACACACTTTAGAGGATGTAAAAAATAAATTTGACATCAGGACAGGTATGGTAATTCCGGGAAATGGTGTTAAATTAAGCAGGAGACACATATATGTATTTAGTAGTTGGCCTGGGAAATCCCGGGAAACAGTATGAAGCAACACGCCATAATATGGGATTTGATACCGTTGACCGTCTGGTAGAGGATTACAATGTCCCTCAGGGTGGTGTGAAATTTAATGCCATGTACGGTAAAACCATGATCGGCGGAGAGAAAGTGATTCTTATGAAGCCGCTTTCTTTTATGAACCTGAGTGGCGGTCCTGTTCGTGAGATGGCGAATTATTTTAAAATTGATCCGGAATCAGAGCTTATTGTTATTTATGATGATATTGATCTGGAACCCGGGCAGCTTCGCATCCGCAAGCAGGGAAGTGCGGGTGGACATAACGGGATCAAAGATATTATCCGCCAGCTTGGCACAGAGAAATTTCTCCGTATCAAAGTAGGAGTTGGTGCAAAGCCGAAGGGATGGGATCTGGCAGATCATGTACTTGGCAGATTTTCCACAGAAGACAGGAAACTTGTGGATGAAGCAATAGCAAAGGCGGCAAAGGCTGTGGATATCATAATCTCACAGGGTACAGATGCAGCCATGAACGAATATAACAGAAAAGTACCTGTACAGAAATAAGCAGACAGGAAACAGATGATTGTTCAGCAAAAGGTATAGAAAGCGGTAACTGGAAACAGAAGCCGCTTTTATTACGTCGAAGGATCATGAGGGGTGAAGATGAAAGCATTTTTAACACCTCTGCAGGGGCTTGCAGAGTTTGAACAGATTAAAGAAAAAAGCAAAACGAATAAGGGAATCCTGCAGGTTTCGGGGTGTATGGAATCGCAGAAATCTCATCTGATGTACGGACTTTCCGGGATTGCACCTTATCGTCTGATCCTGGCGGAGGACGAACGCCGCGCCAGAGAAATTTATGAAGATTACAGATTTTATGACAGAAAAGTGTATTCTTATCCTGCGAAAGATCTTCTGTTCTTTCAGGCAGATATCCATGGAAATCTGCTGATACGTCAGAGGATGAAGGTCATTAAGGCGTTATTGGAAGAGAAAGAACTGACAGTTGTTACAAGTATTGACGGATGTATGGATTTTCTGGAATCTCTGGAAAAGATAAAAGAACAGCTGATTCATTACGAAAGTGACAGCACCGTAGACATAGAACAGCTGAAGAACCAGCTGGTGGCTTTAGGTTACGAGCGGGTAGGACAGGTGGAAATGCCGGGGCAGTTCTCTGTGCGTGGCGGTATTGTGGATATTTACTGTCTCACTGAGGAAAATCCATGGAGAATCGAGCTTTGGGGAGATGAGATTGATTCTATCCGGAGTTTTGATCCGGAGAGTCAGCGTTCTCTGGAAAATCTGGAAGAACTTACGATCTATCCGGCGGTGGAGCATATAGGGGACAAGGATATGGTTTCCTTCCTGGATTATTTTCCGGAGGAAAGAACCATAATCTTTCTGGATGAACCAAACCGACTGACTGAGAAAGGCGGGGCTGTAGAAGAAGAGTACAGACAGAGCCGTATGCACAGAGAGGAAAAAGGCAGCCGGAATCTGCCGGAAAACTGGCTTTGTTCTTTTGAACAGCTTCAAAAAGAACTGAATAAACGCAACTGTATTTCTGTATGTGCGCTGGAACCGAAACAGGCAGGCTGGAAAGTGCGGGAGAAATTTTACCTGGAGGTAAAATCAATCAGCGCTTATAACAACAGTTTTGAACTTCTGGTAAAAGATCTTCATCAGTATAAGAAACAGGGATACAGGATCGCGTTGCTTTCCGGTTCCCGCACAAGGGCCGAGAGGCTGGCAAAGGATCTTCAGGAAGAGGGACTGGCAGCCTTTTATGGACAAGATTATGACAGGGAGATCTGTCCGGGCGAGATCATGGTGGTTTATGGCCATGCAAAGAAGGGCTTTGAATACCCGTTGATCAAGTTTGCGGTAATGACAGAATCTGACATTTTTGGACAGGAACAGAAAAAAAAGAA
>ENA-OQIO01000069-OQIO01000069.1-human-gut-metagenome-genome-assembly--contig:-NODE-69-length-45849-cov-2.500612_pt1 | contig 45849 bp, 53 predicted proteins | sample MGYA00242573_ERZ504737 | MGnify/ENA primary metagenome ERZ504737 (study PRJEB26092, sample SAMD00036203) | human gut metagenome | host: Homo sapiens | study: EMG produced TPA metagenomics assembly of...
TCAGGACATAATAGAATTGACGTTAGAAGATGAAATGCTTTTACACATACTTTTGTCAATCGGATAAAACAACTCTTTCAAATTATATTATTGAAAATGTGGGGATTTACAGTAAAGAAATTGCAATAAAATGGGCATACCAGAAAAAACAATTTATACACGAATGAATCGCTTAAAGAAAAAATTAAAAAAATTTTGAAAGGGTGAAGAAAAAGGACATTTCCTATCGGCTATATATATGAAAGGGATAATTTTCCCTAGTTCCTTGGCAATCGCATATCAGCATTATAGGTACGTTCCCAAAGATAGAAGCGTGACAGCATAAACGCCAGGACGAATGGGAACAAGCACGACAGGATTATTATGGAAAGGTCTGTCCAAAGACTATGGCGGAGCATTTCGTGAGAAAACTGTCAGTGCCTGTTCTCATTTTGAGCGACTTCTTATAGCTGTGAATGGACTTTCGCAGGTCTTTCGCCAAGATCATCGGAGGGGGATAATGATACGAATTTCTTCCCAGAAGGAAGAGGATGGACTCTAAGTTGTAATCAGCAAGACTTTCAGGAAATCTGCGAGCGGTGCAAAGCGAGGCATCCGCCTGTAATGTTCCCTACCATAGATGTGGTGTGGCAGCCGGGGAGTCGAGGACAAATACGGTACCAAAGAAAAGAAGAAACGATAAGAAATCAAAGAAGAGTGTGTCGTTGATATCAGATACATGCGGCTGTGGAAATTGTCACGGCCGTATTCTTGTGGTATTAACGCCATGCGGAAAGAAGTACTATGTTTTATAAAGTTGAATATCAAAAAAGAGCGCATCAGGAAGTAGAGAAGATCTTCCGAGTGTTATTTCCGGAACAGGGACTGGCAGTCCGGGAAGAGCAGATCCGTTTATGCCATGAAATGCTGGATACTCTGCTGGGAGAACAGATTGCCTTGTGTGATGCGGGAGTAGGGATTGGAAAAACCTATGCTTATCTGGTAGCCTGCGTATTATTGCGGAAGTATTCCATGCTGACTGGGAGAGGAAATCCGTTGGAGCAGCGCCCGGTGGTGGTGTCCACCTCCAGCATTGCATTGCAGAAAGCAATATTGACGGAATATATTCCATTTTTGTCCAGGGTGCTGCTGGAACAAGGGATCATTCAGTCTCCGCTTCGGGCAGTGGTGCGAAAAGGAAAAGAACACTTTGTCTGCGACAACAGGCTGGAACAACGAATCGAAGCAATCTGCCATAAACAGAAGAATGCGGCCCAAAAAGAAGCACTACTGTCCTTGCGAAAACAGTATGATATGGATAGCGTAAAGAATCTGAGCGGGTTTGACAGAAGGCTGGTCTGTGTGCCTAAATTCTGTCCAAGAGAATGTCCGAGCAGGCAGATGTGCCGCTATCAGAGATATCTGGAAGAATCCAGGAAACAGGATGTGTTCATTCAAATCTGCAATCACAACTACTTACTGGCAGATGCGTATCACAGAGCAGAAGGATACAAGCCTTTATTGTCTGATTATCGGACGTTGATTGTAGATGAAGCTCATAAGTTACCGGAAGCGGCAAGGCAGATGTTTGGAAAAAATCTGTGTATGGATGATATAAAGGAAATGGCATATTATCTGGAACGGGAACATCAAAAAGAAGAGGCGAGAATCCTACGGACAGTCATGCGTGATGCATTGCGCGTTGTTGGAGAAGAACATCGGATCAGAAAAGGAATTCGGGAAACATTCCGCAATACGACAAATGGTGTGGTTGCTCTGTGGGAAGGCGTAGAAATGTTGGAATTCCTTTTAGAAAAGTTGGAGCGAATTGTTCCAAAGTGGATCAGGAATCGGATGGAAGAGGCAAAGGATGTGCTAGAGTGTTTTTGTAGCAGTGATGAGAAATATGTCCGTTATCTGTATTTGGATAAAGAACAGCTCCCCGTTTTGTGTGCAGCCAGCAGGGAAATCCCAGGACTGCTTCGGAAGATGTTATGGGACAGGGAAGAAGGAATGTCTGCCATTTTAACCAGTGGAACGCTGAAAGCCGGAGCAGGATTTTTGCGCACCCGGCAGGTCACCGGGCTGGAAGAAAGGATAGGAGTGCAGGAGTATGTGGCAGAGTCCCCATTTTCCTACGAAAAGAATTGTTTGCTATACCTGCCCAAAACGCTGGAGCATTGCCGGAGAGGGAGCAGAGAAGAGGCGCTCATGGTGGCAAACCATATCCATTCCCTGAGCTGTTCTACTTACGGACATACGCTGGTATTGTTCACATCTTATACGTTGATGGGAAGTGTGTACCAGATTTTAAGAGACAGATTGCCATTTCCCATGGTGGAAGTATGGAGGCATTCGCAGGAGGAAATCCTGCGGTTTAAGACCATGGAGAATGGAGTGTTGTTTGCAGCCGGTTCCTGCTGGGAAGGGGTGGACTTTCCGGGAGATATGGTATCTTCGCTGATTATTGTGAAACTGCCTTTTGCAGTACCAGATCCCATCAGCGAGGCAGAGAAGGAAACCTATGATTCCCTGGAAACCTATATTCAGTCCATCATTGTGCCGGATATGCAGAAGAAACTACGCCAGGGATTTGGGAGAGCCATCCGGACAGAAACCGATACCTGCGTGGTGTCTATTTTAGATATACGGGCGGTAAAAGGCGGCAAGTATCACGAAGATGTGATGTGTGCACTTCCACCCTGCCGGATAGCAGAAGAGTTGAAAGAGGTACAGGATTTCATCCGCAGCCGGAAAGGTGTAGAGTATTATTTATAATAGGAAAAATCTGCTTTCCAGCCTTGTTGCTTGTGCTTATTTTCCAGGCGCTTTTAAGGGAAAAATTTAGTACAGTTTTTGGAGCGGTTTTGGAGGGATTGTTGGTATTGATGAATAGCTATTTGAACATGAAGTGGGTATAATGTGTATAGCGTTAGAGGAAAGGACGGTGAGTAAAATGGCACGATATGCAGTGGAACATATATGGGAAGGAAAACAGGAATATTTCTTGATCCGGGATCATCAGAGCTGGCAGATGGTGCTGCTCCCGTCCAAGTATCTGACGCATTTGATCCGAGCAAACCGTTCCCCGAATACCGTTGGCCGCAGGGCAAAATCCATCCGGTTCTATCTGGAATATTTGGATGAAAAAGAGATGGAACTGTCTCAGGTAGCGGAACTGGAATTCCAGGAACAGTATGAACATTATGTGGGATTTCTCCACTGGCTGAAAGCCGGAAACCATTTGCATGAAAAGAAAGAGAAACTGCCAAGCAATAAAACCTGCAATGCGTACTTAAAAGACGTGTTCAGGTTTTTCTGTTTTTTAGAGCTGGAAGCAGATATGGAAAGGCTAAAGGTGTTATATTATGACAGCTTTACTACCCATGATTCCATCGGTGTAAAACGGAAGCTGAGGTTCCGGTCATTCAACGGCTATCTGAAAGAGGAAGAACGAAACGTCCGTCCGGCAGAGTATCAGGAGATTTTGGAACTTTTAGAGCAGTGTACCAACTGCAGGGACCAGCTTCTGATCATGCTTCTGGCAGAGACCGGATACCGGATCGGTGAGATCTTATGGGTAGATTATACCAGAGATATTGATTATGAAAGACATACCATCAGGGTATTCTTCCGGGATGACAATGAAAACAAGGCAAGGGCGAAGAATGCGGCATACCGAAGATCCAAAGTCAGTGATGCCACCTTCCAGTTTTTACTATTTTATCTGTCCAAGTACCGGGAATTTTTACAGCACCAGCAGATGCTGTTTGTAAACATCGAAGGAGAGACAAAAGGAAAGGCACTGCAGGTGGACTCAGTTTACCGGATGCTGGAGCGGATGGAGAAAAAGACAGGCATCCATACGACGCCCCATATGTTGCGGAGATACTTCGGAAATATGAGGCGGGATGCCGGATGGCCGCTGGAAATGATCAGCGAAGCGTATGGACATAAGCACATCGACACAACCATCAAATATCTGAACCTTGTAGATGATCAGCTTATGGAAGCCAGTGACCAATATTATGCAAAACATTCTGCCCTTTATGACGTGGAGAAACTCCTGTAGGAGGTGAAGAACATGCCCGCTTATCAATTACATATTTATGAACAGCAGGAAGAGCGGGAAGTACTGGAACAAAAAATCTGTGAACAGGTGGATGCCTGCACAGAGGTAAATGGAACCATACGAAACCGGATAAAGAAGTTCCTGATAGAAGAAGGGATTACTGATATTTCAGAGATGGACGCAGTCCTAAGGGTCCGCTACGAAGAATATCTGGAAAGGAACGAAACCGTTCTTGCACCGATTACCTGCTTGCGGGGATTTGATGGAATCGTGATTCATCGGATGAAAGAAGAACTGCAGACACTGGCAGGGAGAAGAAACTATACTACAGAGTATCAGGAACAGTGGATGTGCCTTACCCATTATCCGGAGATTGAGATTGCGGAATCCTTTCTAGCGAGTAAAGACGGAAAAGAACTGTTGTGGAATTTTACCATGGAGTGCCCAAGAAATTTGAAGATGCAGATTTTTACAGTACTGAAAGAAGTAATCCATACCTACCAAGCTGTTACAGAAAGGAGAAACTGCTGGCACTGCAAAGGTTTTATCAATTCTGTGTGAAGCATCAGGTGTCTGATATTGAGACCATGACATTGGACAAAGAACAGCAATTTGAACAGGAACTTTCGGAAGAGTTTCGAGGGAAAAAGAGAAGCACTGTGTTTGGTATCTTGCAGATGAGCAGAAAAATCCTATTTTTGCAGGCACCAGAAATCCATTGGAAAGCAAGTGTGTGGTTTTTGGAACGCTTCCATTTTTCCAGGGAACGGATGAATCCAAGTAAGCCTGTGGAATCGGTATCCTTTAAAGAGGTGACTAACCTGGAAAATCAAAAGATTTTGCAAAAATATCTGCGGTATCTGTTTGGAATCACAGATTTATCTATCAGTACCATTCGAATCAAGCTGCTGGAACTTCGTACATTCCTGGCACACTTCAATGGAGAGGAAAAGCCAATCTATGAAGTGGAGGCAGAGAAGATTCAGAGATATCTGGAATCCGTTCAGAGACAGGATACACGTGAAAAAACAGCAAATGGAAGAATCTTTATGATTTTGCAGTTTTACAATTTCCTTGTAGTCAAAGGATATCTGAAGAAGATTCCATTCCGTCATGTGTATTATATGCAGAAAGAAGTGCATGTCCACAATGACCGTAGTGTACCGGAAAGAATCTATACGGAAATTTTATCGAAGCTGGCAGAATTTCCGGAACATCTGCGGTTGATGTTCCTGCATTTATGGTGTACCGGAATCCGGGGAAGTGAAGTATGCACCCTGACAGGTGGCGATTATGAAGAAAAGAATGGAGATTACTGGCTGAAAGTGTATCAGGTAAAAATGAAAACGTATAAGCGGATTCCCATTCCGGAAGCATTGTACGATCTGGTGCAGGTGTACAAAAAGAAATATCAGATCGGATCAGAAGAATATCTGTTTAAAAGCAAAAAAGGTGGAGCATTCCAGTATGCTACATTACGGTATCAAATGTTGAAATACTGTGAGAAAAATCAGATTGCAGATGGAGAATATATATTCAGATCCCATGATTACCGCCATAACCTGGCTACGCTTTATTATGATAATGGTATTTCCATCCAGGCGGTACGAGATTACTTGGGGCATGAATATGAAGAAATGACCAGGCAGTATGTGGACTATATGCCGAAAAAAACTGGAAAAAGCCAGTGAAGCATATTTCCAGGAAGAAACCCACAGCTTTGCGGCGGAACTGATGAAAGGAGAGTTCCATGGATGAAAAATTATATCTAATCGATTTGGACTGCTATGCAAGAGCAGAGGAAAACCAGAAAAAGAGGGTAAAGGAATCCCATTGCTTTGATTTCGGACTGCTTCCAACAAAGGGGCTTCAAAAAGAATTCCGTTCCTTTGTTGAGAATCGGAGCCGACAATGTGCATTGGCAACGATGATACAGGAACGAGTGCTCTATCAGAGATTTTGCAGAATGGTAAAGGATAAGCACATCCGCAGAGAGGCTGCAAGAACTGGAGTGGGAACAATGGCTGCTCAAAATCCGAAGCTGGATTCTGGAACATGGACAAAAACTGACCATGCAGGGAATCAACGTATATGGGAAAGAAAAGACAGTACCATCGAGCCTCATCACATATGTGCGGAAGGCATATCAATTTACAGAAGCCAAAGAGGAACGGGATGAGATTGAGAAAGATATCTGGAAATTAGAGAATCTGGACATTGCCTATAAAAAGAATCCGATTAAAAATGTACAGACTTTGAATTTTACAGTGATTATCCAGGATGACTTACGGGAAGAAACAAAAAAGGCAGTTTATGAGCATTTACATCATGAAGCGATTGCAACGATCATCAAAGAGTTGACAGCCATCCGGAGACTATCCAGATATTTGAAAGAAACATATCCCCAAATCCATTCGGCAGAAGAACTGAATCGGGAGTTGCTGGAAGAATATCTGACGTACCTTGTAACGGAAGCGGAGGGCGTGAATAATTACCGAATGGATTTGACGAGACTCCGAGGACTGCTGGAAACCATTGGAAAATTATATAGGTATCCACATTTAGAAATTTTATTTTTGGCCAGTGACTTGCCCAGACAGGTGCAGCCGAAACTGAAATCTTATTCAGATAGTGAACTGATTCGTTTTAATGCAGCGCTTGCGGAACTGGATGAGCAGATGGAGCGGCTTATGGTCATCCACCAGATGTTAGGAACAAGGATATCGGATACCCTTACCTTGCAGACAGACTGCCTGTATCGGCAGGACGGACATCCTATGATCCAAATTCGGCAGATGAAAACAACTACCTTTGTGAAACCTATCAGTGCAGAACTGGAATTGCTGATTGAAAAGCAATAGAGTATAGCAAGAAAAGGTATGGAGATACAGTTTACATTTTTGTAGATGAGAAAAATAGCAAGAGACCTATGCAGTATAATACTGTTCAAAACAAGGTGATGGATCTGATCCAGAAAAAAGATTTGCGAGACGATCATGGAGAACTATTCGGATTTGGAACGCATATGTTCCGCCATGTATATGGTATCCGCTTAACAGAACTGCATCTGGATGACTGGACCATCGCAAAACTATTGGGGCATACATCTGTAAAGAATGTGAAATTTTACCGGAAGATGAGCCTCCAGATCATCGCAGATGAAACGAGAGAAATCAGAGCAGAGATGAGCCGGATGATCCGGGCGAATCTGGCAGGATGGGGGAAAGAGTATGAGCAAATATGACAAGATGCTGGAAGTAAACCATAAGCAGAGCGTGGAGAAGATTCAGAGGGCAAAACTGACGATCCAGGAAATGATCGAAGAAGAGGATAAAGTGACCGTTCCCAAACTGATGCAAAAGACCGGGCTCTCCAGAGGATTCTTTTATAAGAACCCGGAAGTGCGAAAGGCAGTAGATCGTGCCTTGCAGCTACAGGCTGGCATGATAGATAAGAGAAGAAAGATTTTAGATATGGCAATGGACAACCGTATCCTGCAGCTGGAGCAACAGGTAGCAAAACTGAAAAGAGAGAACGAGAACATTAACGGAAAGAAAATGAAGCAATGCGGAAAGCATTGAATAAAAGAGACTTGAATCTGATCAAGAATTTTTAATGAAGAAGAAAATAATCAGCGGCTGGCAGGGGCGAGAAGGACGTGCCTGCTGGTGGTTGTGGGGATAAAATAGAGGAGAAAGCAAAACTTTTTTCATTTTGTATCATCAAATATTTCATGATACAATAGTGCTATAAGTTAAATTTGAGGGAGGGATTTTTACGATAGCACTTTTGGAGAAAATTCATGAAGTAATAAATAATAGAATACAAGAGAAAAAGAAAAATGAATTTACAGATTTGGCGCCCATTGATGATATTGAAAATGGAGCTGAATATTTAAAGGCATTACATTGGGCGATAAAGAAAAAGAAAGTTAAAAATATTGCACTAGCAGGTCCATATGGTGCGGGCAAGAGTAGTATCATTGATACATATTTGAAAAAACATAGAATTATTAGAAGTAAATCACTTCGTGTTTCAATGGCAACTTTTGTTGAAAACGAAACTGATGAGAAGGGGAATCCTAAGAAAATTTCTTTGAAACAAGATGAAATTGAATTAGGAATTTTAAAGCAATTATTTTATAAAGTCAATTATAAAAAGATTCCGCAGAGCAGATATCGGAAGCTACACAAAATTAATTGGAAACGTGTCTGGGGATATTTGGTTTTGATATTTTTAATTTTGGGAGTGACGGAATTTATATTTTTTCCAGATACTTTTCAAATGATAATTGAAAAAATAGAAGAGGCAGGTGGAAAATTTGGATTAAAAGCAGTGGTTTCGGATAGTATTTTCCTTGTTTTTTGTGCGGGAATATTGGCAATCATCGCCCGAACATATCGTTTGGTGCTGTTTCGCTTTAAAGTAAATGAAGTAAAATTGCCAACAGAGACAGTTGTGAAAAATTCTGAAACGGTAGCGGAAACTGTATTTAATAAAAATATGGATGAAATTGTATATTTCTTTGAAGAGACAAAGTACAGAATTGTATTTTTTGAGGATTTAGATCGCTTAGAAGATCCATCTATTTTTATCCATCTTCGGGAATTGAATACATTATTGAACAACTACGACGGGATTAAAGGGCGTATTGTTTTTGTTTATGCTATTAGAGATGATATATTTACGGATACAGACAGAACAAAATTCTTTTGAATTTATTATTCCGGTAATTCCAATTATAAATTCTACGAATTCAGGGGAAATCTTTTTACAAAAACTTGAGGAATCTGAAAAGAAAGGGATTGTTCATGAAATCTCACAGGAATTTATATTAGACGTATCCCATATGTTGAAGATATGCGAATCTTACAGAATATATATAATGAGTTTGTCGTATATAAGGAAACGATTCGCACTGACCAGGATCTGAAATTGTCAGATGAAACAATGATGGCATTGATTATTTTTAAAAATTTGTATCCACGGGAGTTTGCCGAACTTCAAATGGAGAGAGGAGTTGTGAAACAAGCCTTTGAGGATAAGCAAAAATATATATCTAGACAATGTATGCAATGGCAGAATGAAGTTAATGAGCTTACACAGGAACTAAAAGAATATCATGCTGCTTGTTTAAGAGACGTTAAAGAACTTAAAACAGCCATGGTGGGAGAACTGGTTGATTGGGAAGGAATTACTTATCGAATACAAGCAAATTATATGCAACATTACGCTACGAATAAGATAATGGAGGATGTATGATTTATCTATGCTAAATAGTATAGATTCTCCTATTGTTCGTTATTATTCATGGGATGGGTATGATAAATCAAAAACTGTAAATAATTTTCGGGAAATTTTTGAGAAGTATAGTAAGAGAATTAAAAATCTTCAATTTGTTCGAGAAAAAAGGTGTTAGTTCAATAAAAAGTGAAATTGAAGATTTGAAGAAGAATGTACATGAACTTTCAGGCTGGTCACTTAAAAAGTTGATAGAAAAATTTGGAGTCCATAATGTACTATCTGAAAAAGTGGCTGAAAATAAATTGCTCGTATTTATGCTTCGAAGAGGATACATTGATGAAAAATACGCAAATTATATCAATTATTTTAAGGGGACAAGCATTACAAAAGAAGATATGAATTATATACTGGCAGTAAAAAATATGGAAAAGCTGCCATATAATTATAACTTGACAAAAGTTGGAATGGTTATACAGCGTTTACAACCGTATGAATTCGAACAAAAAAGTATTTTCAATTTTATTCTTTTGGAATATTTATTGTCTGAAGAGAATGAAAATGAAAAACGTATGATATTAATCGATCAATTATCTGATAGAACAGTGGAAAGTTGGGAGTTTATAGATGAATTTATTGAGCAAACTCAATATAAAGAGAGATTGATTCAATTATTAGCAATGCGTTGGCCTGATATGTGGAATGATATTGTCCAGGATATATCGATAACATATGAAAGAAAAATTTTTTATTTACAGTTACTTATTGATAACGTGGATACAGAACGCTTATTTGAATTAAATGACAATAATAAGATGAGCGACTTTATAGAGGAAAATCCAGATATATTACAGCAGCTATCATCTATTCAAGATCAAAAGGTGATTTCCTTAATTGAAACACTTGGAATTATTTTCAAGAATGTTTCTATTGAAAATGTTTCGGAGGAAGTTTTGAGATATGTTTTTGAAAATCAGCGCTATGAGTTAAATGATACGATGATACGTAGGATTGTAGAATTTGAAGATGGTACAATGCTTTCCGGTTTAGATACTCGCAATTATACAACAATTATTTCACTAGGATATGAACCGTTAATTAAATACATACAAGAAAATCTGAAACAGTATGTGAAGGAAATTATATTAGCACCTAATAATACTAAGGAAGATGTTGAACAGATTATGGATTTGTTAGAAAGAATGTTGGAAAATGCTCCAGAAGAGACCGAAATCTGTTTGAAATTAGTGAATCATGAAGAATTTTGCGTAGATGATATTTCTGAATGCTGTGGAAGTTCGATTCTGATTTTGATAAGGACGTGAAAATTCTTTGGGATGAGTTATTGGATAAAGGAAAAGTAAGTCTGAAATGGGAGAATATCAAATGTTATTGGGACAGATATAAGATTACGCCAGAACTACTTCAATACATTGAAACAAATAGTGATCAACTTACATTTTTAGAGAATCAGTGTTTAAATGAAGTGTTTGCCGAAGAACTTATTACAAGTACAATTGATGATTCTGCTTTTGAAAAACTATTACCTCAGTTGGAATTAGAATTTGATATTCCAATAGAGAAGGTTGAGAGACAGAAAGTGGGAATTTTGATTAAGAAAAAATATATTCCTTTTGATGTTAATAAATATGGTGAAATTAAAGATGTCTATCCTGAATTATGTCCAGATTTTATTTTGTATAATCAAGCGGAATATATGGAAGTAATGGAAAAGATTCCAATGGGAAAAACATTATTAGAAACACTATTGCTTTCGCCTATTCTCGATTTTTCTAATGCAGAAGTTCTGTTGGATGCTTTTGGAGAAAATTATATGACTGCAAAAATTGCTGAAAACTTAGTTGATTCAAATATGACGATTAACAAATCCATATTTACAGCAGCCTGGGAATATGTAGATGAAAAAGGGAAAAAGACGTTGATGTTTAAATACCTTTCGATTTTAGAAGCGGCTGATTTTGAAAATTGTTTTTCAGAACTTTCACAATGGTATTCAGGATTTTGCGATAGAAGTAAAAAACATAGCGTTGAATTACCTAATAACGAAGAAAGCCAAAGGCTTGCTAAACGATTACAAGAAGTATCGTACATTACAAGTTACAAATTACAAGAAAAAAGAAGTCTATGATTCTGTTACGGAAACAAAAAAGAAAAAGAGTAACTTTTGATGTGTTGGATAAAAGTCAATCAAAGGATAAAAGAAAATTTTCATAGTATTTAAGGGAGATCAAGGTAGGGTATAAAAGCCCTGCCTTTTTCTGAAGAGAAGTGTACACAGTACACAAATGTACATACCGTTAAAGCCCCTATTTTCAAGGCATAAGGGGATAGGGGTACAGTTTACAGATGAACCCACAGGCAACCTGGATTCGGCTACCAGTCATGAGGTGCTTGGACTTCTGAAGATGGCAGCCCGACAATTCAGTCAGACGATCATCTGATCACGCATGACAGGGACATTGCACAGCTTGCAGACCGTATTGTACATATTGAAGATGGGAAGATTGTGGGCAATACCGGGAAAGGAAGGGAACTTCATGCTTAAAAATCCGAATTATAAAGTAATCCGAAGGATGGCGTGGAGGAATCTGAAAGCGAATGGGAGAAAGACCATAACTCTGTTTCTTGCAGTACTCCTTTCTTCTTTTCTGATCTTTACAATATTTACGGTTGGAAATTCCTATTTCAAACTTCAGAAACTTCAGAATATCCGTATGTCAGGGGCTGATTTTGATGCGATCATGTATGGTGTGACAGAGGAACAAAGACAGATATGTGAAAATGCTCCAGAGATTATTCTGACCGGTACAATAGGGATCTGTGGATGGGTAGAAAAGACAGAGAAAGATTCCACACCCAATGTGGGGCTGGTCTGGGCAGATGATGGATACTGGACACAGATGATGGAGTCGGTGAGAGAAAAGCTGGAAGGAAAATATCCGAAAGCTTTCAATGAAATCATGGTGACAAAAGAAGCTTTGAAAGAATGCGGTTATGAAGATCTGACAGTAGGTGATACACTTACTATGTCTATGGGACATATAGCGGGACTGCTACAGGGAGTTTCCGGATCAGTGGCATCTGGGACGGGTATGGACCAAAGAAGCAGTTTTATGTCTCAAAAGAATTTTACGATCAGTCAGGCTGGCAGCTTTCACAGTCTGCTTCGGGGCGTTATTTTATTGATTTTAAGCAAAAACTCATGACACAAAAAGAACAGAAAGCCTTTATCGAACGGATGAATCTGGGAAAGCAGCAGTCTCTCTTTTTCACTGAAGATCCTGGCACATCGTTTACAGATCCTGGCAGGGCTGCTCGGGCTGAGTGCGGTTACGTGTTTGTGTGCGTATCTGCTTATTTATAATATCATGCATCTTTCAGTAGCAGGAAAAGTCCGTTATTATGGTCTGCTTCAGACCATTGGAATGACAGAAACGCAGATCAAAAGAATGATGAAGGAGCAGATGCTGCTGCTCGGCCTTGCCGGAACGGGAACAGGATGTCTGCTGGGAGTGCTGGTATCCTTTTTCCTGATCCCTGTAGTGATAAAATCTCTGGGGATCAAAAGCAGCTATGTCGGTTCTGTTATGATCTGCTTTCATCCGGTTATTTTGATCGCAACGGTTCTGCTTGTCGGAACTACGATTTTCCTTGCAGCCAGAAAACCTGTAAAAATGGCTGCAAATATCTCTCCGATGGAGGCACTTGGTTATCGGGCAGCCGGAAAAGGCGGAAAGGCAGGAAGAAAAGGAAAAATAATACGGAGACTTTCGTGGGGACAGTTTACAAAAGACAAAAAGCGGACTACTGTAGTAATCCTGTCGCTTGCCACCAGTTTATCGGTATATCTCTGCATTACGACAATGCTGGACAGTCAGGCAGCAAGAACAATCGTGTCGAATAGTATGGACACGGATCTGCTGATCAAAAATGATACGGCACTAAAAGAAAATGTGGCAGAACGAAGAAATATTCTGGATGAATCTCTGATAAAATCAATCCGTGAGACAGACGGAGTTTCAAAAGTTCATTCTATGATATTTACAGAGATCACAGTTCCGTGGGAACCGGATTTCGCTGAAATGTGGATGGAAGAATTTTATGCAAAATGGATGAGTATTCCATACAGTAAGGAAAAGGAAGAGTATCAGAATCATCCTGAAAAATTCAAGTCTTCCCTGATTGGAATTGGTGAAGCAGAATTTGATTATCTGAATAAAAGTCTTGAGCATCCAGTGAAGAAAGAAGAATTTCTTTCGGGAAAAGTATGTATTATTTACCGGAATGGACTGGATTTACGGATGCTGAGCTTACAGGAAAAAAGGTGACCTGTACTCTGTATGGAGATCAGCAGATGACAAAAACTTTTACCATAAAAGGCATTACGGATGAAAGCTATTATATGGCAATTTTGGGATATCCGCCTACGATCATAACAAGTGATCGGGTAGTGCGGTCATTTGCAGATCAGTGCATTACATTAAAGACCAGTATCAAATACCAGAAAGAATATGACAGAAATACAGAGAAGAAGCTTCTGGCATTATTACAGGAAGATGAGAATGCGAACGATTTCTCCTGGGAATCAAAAATAGAAGAAGCAGACGAGATCAGAAAAGCACAGGGAAGTATGCCACAGTTAGGAATGGGAATTGTACTGATCCTGGCGTTGATCGGGATCATGAATTATATGAATAATTTTGTCGCAAATGTGCAGAACCGGATGATATACCTTTCGGTGATGGAAAGCATTGGAATGACTCCGAAACAGCTTTTGGGAATGCTTATAAGGGAAGGACTCTTCTATGTATGTGGTGCATGGGCTGTTACATTGACAGCAGGAATGGGAGTAACTTATTTTCTCTATCAGTCAATGAATTACCGTGGAGTTGCGTTTTCAATTCCACTGATGCCAATCCTGCTGGCAGTGCTGGTAAGTTTTCTGACCGGTGTTTCAGTTCCTGTATTTACATGGATGGTTTTGGAAAAAGTGGTACGGTTGTTGAGCGGATTAGAGGGATTATTTAAGAAAAGTTTAACAAATCTTTACGGAATTGTTTAGAAGCATCCCGTACACTGTACATCAGAAACAAAGAAAAGGAAGTGCAGATCTTATGAAACTGATCAGTATCATTGTTCCCTGCCTGAATGAGCAGGAAGTTATCCCGATTTTTTACAGAACCGTGACAGAAGTGTTGGACAGTCTGGAAAATGCAGAATACGAGCTTCTGTTCGTGGATGATGGCTCCGATGACCGGACTCTTAAGGTGTTAAAGGAACTGAAGAAAAAGGATAGAAGATGCCGGTATCTTTCTTTTACGCGAAACTTCGGGAAAGAAGCCGCTATTTATGCAGGACTCACCCATGCGAAAGGGGATTATGTAGGGCTGATGGATGTGGATCTGCAGGATCCGCCAAAGTTCCTTGGGGAAATGTACCGGACGCTGGAGACTGGTGAGTATGACTGCGTGGCAGCAAGAAGGACAGACCGGTCAGGGGAAAGACGGATCCGGTCATTTTTCTCTGCCATGTTTTATAAAGTGATCAACAAGATCTCTAAGATTGAATTTGTGGAAGGTGCCAGAGATTATCGGCTGATGACCCGGAAGATGAGAGATGCTGTGTTAAAGATGGGGGAATACAACCGTTTTTCCAAGGGATTGTTCAGCTGGGTAGGATTTCGGACGAAATGGCTTTCTTACCACAACGTAGAACGGGCGGCAGGGGAAACGAAATGGTCATTCGGGAAACTGCTCCGGTATTCGCTGGACGGTATCCTGGGATTTTCCACATTGCCTTTGTCCCTGTCTTCCTACGGTGGAATTTTTTTCTGTGGGGCTGCGTTCCTGGCAATCCTGTTTTTGGTTGTCAGGTATCTGATCTGGCACGACCCGGTGCAGGGCTGGACTACTCTGATGTGTGCTATGCTTCTGATCAGTGGTGTGCAGCTTCTGTGCGTGGGGATTCTGGGGCAATATCTGGCCCGGATTTATCTGGAGGTGAAGAATCGGCCGGTCTATCTGCTAAAAGAGACGGATGAGGAGGAAACAGAGAATGAAGGATAGGGAATGGAAAATAAAAAAGCCCATGCTGTTTGCGGAAAAATACGGTATCCTGATATTTCCGCTGACTGCGGGGATTCTGTTCCTTCTACAGAATACGTCACATACCATCGCAGGATCGCAGATTGACTGGATCAGTCAGCACACAGTGCTGGCTGAATATTTCCGACAGCGTTTTTACAGCACCCATGAATTTTTCCCTCAGTTTGCATCGGAACTGGGCGAGGGCAGAATATTTACAATTTTGCTTACTACGGGCTTTACAGCCCGTTGGTTCTTTTGTCATATGCGTTCCCTTTTCTTTCTATGGAAATGTGGTTTCAGATCATGGGAATCCTGACGTATACGGCAGACGGAGTGTTATGTTTCCTTTGGCTGAACCGCCATCTGAAGAAGCCGTACAGCATCTGCGGGGCAATGTTTTTGATGTGTTCTTCTGCTGTGGTGTACCATACCTACGCACAGGTTATGTTTGTGGATTACCTGCCCTTTCTTCTGCTCATGCTGATCGGGTGGATACTCTCCGGAAAACGAAGGGTAAGGTTTTGTTGATTATAGGGGCAATGTGTACAGTTATGACCAGTTTCTACTTTGCACCTGCGGCGTTTACTGCAGTTGGAATTTATGTCCTGTGCGGTACAAAGATAGAAAGCACCGGAAAAGGAACGGGCAGACTTAAGAGCGTTCTGCTTTTTTCAAAGATTGTCTGTGGCAGCTCTTTCCTGTTTTTTACGGGATCGTGTTGTCTGCTTTTTACTTGTGTCCGGTGTTGTGTACGCTGGCTGGGGGAAGGAGCGGTGGGAAAGACATCCAGGCCACGGATCTTTTTATCCCGGATGTGACGGTTGGAAAATACCTGTACAATCCTTATGGACTGGGCATGACGGCCATTGCAGTAATGGCAGTCTGCATGTGGATTATAAGAGGAAGGAAAATCGGAAAAGAACGGTGGAAACTGGCTCTTCTCCTGGCTGTGATCTTTCTCCTGCCAGTATTCCCCTGGCTTTTAAACGGCGGGCTGTATGCAAGAAGCAAAGCCTTCCTGCCATTCCTGCCGTTGGTATGTTTCCTGACAGCAGCATTTCTCGAAACGCTGTCGGATCAGAATCGGATATTCTCCGGAAAACAACTTCTTACTGGCTTTGTGGCGGCTGTAGCTGTGCTGCTTTATGGAGCTGCTGGATCCTCCAGGGAAGAACAGTTTCTTTTGGTCTTAGATCTGGTGATGATCGGTGTCGGTCTGCTTTTTACTGGTACCGGATTGAGTTCCCTTTTTATGAGAAGAGGGAGACCAATAAAGAGTAAGCGGTTGGATCGACCTGGTGGACTGACAGCGATCCTGACGTTGATGATGGCACTGGCAGTCAGTATAGGAACTGCAGTACTATCCCGGGATACCCATACCGAAAGGGCATTGATCCAGGAACTTTATGATCCTGGCGTGCGTATAGCGGCGGAAACGATCCTGTCAGAGGAATCTTATGCTGTCCGTATGGAAGTGCGGGGCGACAGGGAATATGAGAAGGCAAATCAGAATCGAATTCTGACAGCCGGACAGAATCTCACCACCTGTTATTCTTCCGTAGGAACCCATGGTATACAAGGTTTCGTCAGGCAATCGGTCTTGAGAAGTCCACCCGGAACCGGCTGATGCTGGATGCACAGAGAAATCCGCTGTTCCTTCGGTTTATGGGTGTGAAATATCTGATCGGCGGTGACTGTCCGGAAGGCTGGACAGAAGTTCCTTGTCCGGGGATGCAGAAAATCAGAAAGAGAAAGTATCAGCAGGCAGTCAGCTGCGAGTATACCGTCAGGAGAAGGCGGCACCTCTGTTTTATTTGACGGATCAGACGATGGGGGAGAAAGCATTTCAGAATCTGACATGGCAGGAGAAACAGATCGGCCTGCTGGAGTATGCCATTGTGCTGAGCAAAAGGAGAGCAGCCAGGAGAAAGCCGGAATGGAAAACGCAGGAAAGGATGCAGAAGCTTCTCTCTCAGAATGTGGTGTTACATTTGCTGGAACAGAAAGTTCAGACAAGACGGTCAGTTACACGGAAGCCGGGAAACTCCAGATCCGCTTGAAAAAGGCGGCTGCAGGCAGGATTTTCATGGAGAGGGAGACACAGAAAGGGGAATATCTGTTTCTTTCTTTCCGGGTGAAAAACAACCAGTCTGGAAAAGATGTAAGCGTGACGGTAAATGGGACAAAGAACAAGCTGAGCAGTATTCACACAGATTATGCAACCGGGGACGATACATTTCACTATGTATTTGCCCTGCCGGAAGGGACGAAGGAACTATCGGTTATCTATGGCTCAGGAGATTATGAACTGGAAGACATCTCCTGCCTGACCGGATCTGTGGATGAGAACAGAAACCGGAGTCTGTATCAGAATCCGGTACAGTTGACGCAAAGCAGCTCCGGCAATGGCTATGAAGGACTGGTGCAGGCAGATGATTCCGGGTGGCTGGTCACATCCTTGCCCTATGATGAAAACTTTCACATAACCGTGGATGGAAAAGAGATACAGCCGGAAAGGGTAAATACTGCTTTTCTCGGTGTGTGCATCCAGGAGGGAAACCATCAGGTGAAGATCTGGTATGAGTCTGCCGGAAGTCAGGCAGGACTGCTCTTAAGTGGTGTGGCAGTTGTAGTGGGAGGTATCGGTATATTTCTGAGAATACTTCTGAGAACAACCGGACAAAGGAGAAAAGCACGACAGGAATTAATTAGAAAAAAGTGACTATTCTTCCCTGAATTATGTTATAATGAAGCCTATGGCTATGTGAATTGAATAAATACCTGGGAGGAATGAATGTGAGTAAGATACAGTTTTCGGAGATGGTGAATGGATTTAAGACCGGGATTTTTGCCACGCTGAATGAAAAAAAAGAGGAACTGATCAAAGAGGGAAGAAAAGTGTATAATCTTTCTGTGGGGACACCGGATTTCAAGCCGGCTCCGCACGTAATGAAAGCAATGCAGGACGCCTGTAAAGATCCTGAGAATTATAAGTATGCACTGGCGGATCTCCCTGAACTTCTAAAGGCAGTTCAGTACCGTTATGAAAAGAGATTCGGAGTCAGAGTAGAGACCGATGAGATCATGTCGGTGTACGGATCACAGGAGTGTATGGCACATATTGGTATGGTGTTCTGCAATCCGGGAGATACGATCCTTGTGCCGAATCCAGGATATCCGATGTTTGAGATGAGCGGGATCATGGCGAAGGCGAATCTGGAGTATTATACGATCAAAGAAGAAAATGGATATCTGCCGGATTTGGATCATATTCCTGAAGAGACGTTGAAGCGTGCAAAATATATGATCGTTTCTTATCCGCTGAATCCGGTCTGCGTCTGTGCACCGGATGAGTTTTATCCGAAACTGATCGATTTTGCAAAAAAGAACGAGATCGTGATACTTCATGATAATGCGTATTCTGATATTATTTATACAAGAAAGCAGGGCAGATCCTTTTTATCATTTGAAGGGGCGAAAGAAGTCGGAGTAGAATTTTATTCCTTATCCAAGTCTTATAATCTGACAGGAGCAAGGATTTCTTTCGTTGTAGGAAACCGGGAGATCATTGAGAAATTCCGTACACTCCGCTCTCAGATCGATTATGGCATTTTCCTGCCGATCCAGTATGCGGCGATCGCAGCACTGACCGGACCGGATGATTTTATTGAAGAACAGCGGCAGCAGTATGAGGCAAGAAACCGTGCATTATGTGGCGGTCTCAGAAAGATTGGATGGAATGTGCCGGACAGCCAGGGAACGATGTTCGTATGGGCGAAGATCCCGGAGGGATATGAATCTTCAGCCGATTTCTGTATCAGACTGATGGAGCGTACCGGAGTGATCGTGACACCGGGAAGTGCATTTGGAAGTGAAGGCGAAGGTTATGTGAGAATGGCACTGGTTGTGGACGAGCAGATGATCGCAGAGATCATCCAGGTGCTGGATGAGTCGGGAATTTTTAAAGACTGACTGTGGAAAGAAGAATAAGGGAGAGATCAGATGAACAGAATTGCAAAATTTGAAAAAGTGAGTATCGGGCAGTTTACTGCGGCATGGAAAGATACATTTCAGGAACGGTCCGAAGAAAAGATCCGTGAGATTTATGAGACATTAAAATTGCCGCAGCGTGCAACAGCCGGAAGTGCGGGATATGATTTCTTTGCACCGGTGGATCTGGTTCTTGCACCGGGAGAGACGATCAAGATTCCTACAGGAGTGCGTGTATGGATGGAGCAGGACTGGGTACTGAAATGCTATCCGAGAAGCGGTCTTGGATTCAAGTACAGATTACAGTTGAACAATACCGTCGGAATTATTGACAGTGACTATTATAATTCTGACAATGAGGGGCATATTTTTGCGAAACTGACTAATGACTCCAACGAAGATAAGACTGTAACGGTGCATGCCGGTGAAGGATTTATGCAGGGGATTTTTGTACAGTATGGTATTACTGTAGATGATGAAGCATCGGCTGTCAGAAATGGTGGATTCGGAAGTACGACAAAGTAGTATATTTGGAAGAAAAATGGTAAATCTAATCCTTGAGAATCATGTAGATAAGAAAAGAGGATCGGATTTATGATAAAAAAAGATGAGAAAAAAATAAGCAGTTCTTTTGAAGAAAATATTGCTTATATGGATCAGGTGCTTCCCGTAAAAGAAAGCTTTGATATCATCAAGCGGGAGATGGAGATCGGCGGGAGAAAGAGTTTTTTTTATTTTATTGACGGATTTGTGAAGGACGAAGCGATGCTGAAGCTGATGGATTCGTTCCTGTCGGTCACAGAAGAGGATATGCCGGAAGATGCACAGGCATTTTCGGTGAAAGAGGTACCTTATGTTGAAGTGGAAGTTCTGACAGACTTTGATCAGGTAATGAGAAATGTTCTGTCGGGGACTTCCTGTCTTTTTATTGAAGGATATGAAGGCTGCCTTTGCATCGATTGCCGGACCTATCCTGCGAGAAGTGTGGATGAACCGGATAAAGACAAGTCTTTGCGGGGATCAAGAGACGGATTTGTAGAGACGATCGTATTTAATACCGCATTGATGAGAAGAAGAATCCGTGATCCACATCTGGTGATGGAGATGACGGAGGCAGGGCAGGCATCGAGAACAGATATTGCTGTCTGCTATATGTCAGACCGGGTGGACAGGGAGCTCCTGAAAAATCTGAAAAACCGGATTGAAAGTCTACAGGTAGGAGATCTGAGGATGAATCAGCAAAGTCTTGCAGAAGCACTTTTTAAAAGAAAATGGTTCAACCCTTTTCCTAAATTTAAATATACGGAACGGCCGGATACGGCAGCGGCGTGTCTGCTGGAAGGAAAGGTAGTGGTACTGGTTGATAATTCGCCATCCGCACTGATTCTGCCAACCTCGATCCTGGATATGATTGAGGAGGCGAATGACTATTATTTTCCGACGATCACAGGTGTGTATCTGAAGGTATCAAGGACGCTGATTACGATTGCAACAGTCTTTTTTACACCACTTTATCTGCTGTTTATGCAGAATCTGAGATGGCTGCCGTCAATCTTTTCCTTTGTAGTCGTGCAGGATCAGGTAAATATTCCACTGATCTGGCAGTTTCTCTTGCTGGAACTTTCGATTGACGGTCTGAGGCTTGCAGCCATGAATACGCCGACGATGCTGAGTACACCGCTCAGTGTGATCGCAGGTATCGTTATGGGAGAATTTTCAGTAGAATCGGGCTGGTTTAATTCAGAAGTTATGCTGTATATGGCTTTTGTGGCAGTGGCAAATTATACCCAGCCTAATTTTGAACTGGGCTATGCATTAAAGTTCATGCGGCTGATGCTACTGGTTCTGACAGCCTGGCTGAATCTGTGGGGATTTATCATAGGATGTATTCTGGTACTCTGTTTCCTGATCTTCAATAAAACTTTATCAGGGAGAAGTTATCTGAATGTAAAGTTGAATTAAAGGGATGGATAAAACTACGAGAAATCTGTTTTGAAGGATTCTTAAATTATTGTGGCAGTCGCAGGGTGTTGAGCAGATACAGACTCTGGCTTGTTGCCCAAATAGATCAAAAAGCGGAAACAGACTGAACAAAAATAGGATTGAAAAGATCCTGTTAAAAAGACAGAAAAATTTTGCGTAGCAGAAAGATACATGATATGATGGGAGCGGAAGATTATCTGATCTGATCCAAAATACAGATTTATGGAAGCTTATATTTTAAAAAATCAAGAATATCTAAAAGTCAGGAATATCCTGAAAGACTGGGAGGATGCAAAATGAGAGAATTTGTAATTACGGTGAATAGTACGGTGGATCTGCCAAAAGAATGGCTGAAAGAGAGGAATGTCCCTGTTCTTCCTTTAAAATATACCATTGACGGACAGACTTATCAGGATATGGAAGGACTGTCTGCAAAAGAATTTTTTCAGAAATTAAGAGAAGGGCATATGTCGGTAACTTCTCAGATCAATCCTGAGGAAGCAAGAGAGATGATGGAACCATTCTGAAAGAAGGAAAGGATCTTCTGCATCTTGCATTTTCCTCTGGCCTGAGCGGAACTTATAATAGTATGCGGATTGCGGCGGAGGAGCTGGCAGAAGACTATCCGGATGCAAAGATTATAGTGATCGATACGTTATGTGCTGCATGGGAGAGGGACTCCTTTTATACAAAGTGTTGCAGTTAAAAGATCAGGGAAAGACTCTGGAAGAGATTGCTGAATGGGTAGAAGCCAATAAACTGCATATCTGCCATAATGTTACGGTAGATGATCTGAATCATCTGCACAGAGGAGGAAGAATTTCCAAGACGGCTGCTGTATTTGGAACACTGGTGCAGGTGAAGCCAATCATACATATGGATGAGAATGGCAAGCTTCAGGTGATCGGAAAAGAGAGGGGAAGAAAAAGATCACTGAATAAAATTGTTGATATGGCGGTGGAGCAGTCGGAAGGCTGGGAAAATGATATGGTGATGATCACTCATGGAGACTGCATAGAGGACGCAGAATATGTAGCGGAAAGAGTAAAAGAAAAGCTGGGAAATCCGGAAGTGCTGATCAATAATATCGGTACTGTGATCGGAAGTCATACTGGACCGGGAGTAGTTGCGGTTTTCCTTATGGGAAATAAAAGATAAGGATCAGATATATAGCAGGTAGAATGGATAGATGATCTGAATTTGAAATAGAATTATCAGACAATGCAGAACTACAAAAATAGAGGACAGGACATAAGATGACGAAAGAAGAAGTGAGAAAGACAGTCCAAAAAGAACTTTTTGTGTTGCAGGATCTGAAATACAGGGATTTTCATGCAAAACTGATCCCTTCTGTAGACAAGGAGAAAGTGATCGGAATCAGAACTCCGGCACTAAGGGCATATGCAAAGAAATTTGGAAAGAAAGAAGAAGCAAAGCAGTTTCTTGAAATTTTACCGCATCAGTACTACGAAGAAAATAATCTGCATGGGTTATTGATTGAGCAGATGAAAGAGTATGAGAAATGTGTGGAAGAACTGGAACGGTTTTTGCCATATATAGATAACTGGGCAACCTGTGATCTGCTGGCAGTGAAAACGGTGAAAAACCATCTGGATCTTTATATTAGCGAAGTTTATCGATGGATGGAATCGGATCAGCCATATACGATCCGCTTTGGAGTGAATATGCTGATGAAATATTACCTGGGGGATAACTTTAAAATTGAGTATCCGGAAAAAGTTGCTGCAATCCGTTCAGAGGAGTATTATGTGAATATGGTGCGTGCATGGTATTTTGCAACAGCACTTGCTAAGCAGTATGAGCAGATTCTTCCTTTCTTGGAAGAGAGGAGAATGGATTTGTGGACGCATAATAAAACAATTCAGAAAGCAATAGAAAGTTACCGGATCACATCAGAACAGAAAGAGTATCTCAGGACGCTGAAAATAAAAAGAGAAGAAAGAACTGTGCTGCTGAGATGATCTCTCGAACGAATGGAACCTGTTTTATCAGATAAGAAAGAAGGAAATAAAAAATGGGTTATGTATCATTTAATGATGTAATTGAACTGAATGGAATCCTTAAAGAAAAAGGTCTGAATTTTAAAATTCATCTCAGAGACACCTGTGGAAGACAGTCCTTCTGGATCGAACCACTTAGAAATTGTGCATGTGAAGGGAAGTATGATGAGATGTACGGATTGGTGGAAGCATACTTTGAAAGAAAAGGATTTTCTGTGGAGTATGATGAGCAGAAGATGAATTTTGTAGTGTAAATTTGTAGTTGTTGGGGTGAAAATATCTCGGCAGTAGAAAGTATCTGATGAAAAAACGTTCATATCCGCTCTTGTTGTTGCATCGCAGTGCAGGACCCGCTTTACCTCAGCCCGTTGACAACTTGTAACAGGAACGTGGAAACACTCGTGCAGAGGCACTCCTGTTTACGTTCCTTAACAAGTTGGGCAAAGTGTCTTCGGAACGCTCCCTGTCAATGCACTGCTCACGCAACAGCAAGGGCGGATATTAGGCTTTTCAAATCAGAAAATTTTCCCTCATGCCAGAACATTTTCTCCCAACAAGCACGAAATTCCAATAAGAAATAAAGAGCCGGATGGCTATCGACCAGGATAAGCAATCTGCAAACTGCAGGATTTGATATCTTAGTCGATAACCTTCCGGCTCTTCTTCTTATTTTTAAATTTGCATTGTTGAGTGAATATCCTGCTTGCCGCGTCCGCTCTGCCACATAGAAGTTTTCTGCTTTCCAAGCGTATCCCCCCCAACAACTACAAATTTTATACTTATTTCATACAAACTTTAAATTCTTTTAATTGATTTTTCCTTACACTATTTTATACTCATCTCACATCAAAATCTCAGACAGATCCAATTCCCATTTTCTACGTCTGATGTCCAGTATGGAGAGCATTTCATATTTCAAGACCATTTCGGTCAGAGATTTTCATTTTGATGATAACGATTATATTTTTATTAAGGAGGACTTGCCTATGGGACAAGCAGATGTAAATGTTAATCTTTGGCTTAAGGATACGAAACGGTTCGCAGACCTGTTCAACGCCATTTTATTTCAGGGAAAAGCCGTGATCCTACCGGAGAATCTTCACCCCAGCCCGGAGACAACCGCAGTCAGTCTTCAGGACGCTCAGGGGAAAAATGTTGTAAAAAAGCAATACCGTGATATCATCATGAACTGGCAGGATCAGGCTGTGCTGATGCTGCTGGCGGTGGAATCACAGACTGCCATTCATTACGCTGCACCGTTGAAAGTAATGCTCTATGACAGCATGGAATATGCGGAACAGGTGCGGGTCAAATGGAAAGAACGTCCGCCCCGTCTTTCTTCGGCTGAATTTCTTTCCCGGTTTCAAAAGAATGATAAACTCATCCCGGTGATTACTTTGATCTTCTATTATGGGACAGAGGAGTGGGATGGACCTTTGGAACTGCATCAGATGTTCGATCTTGGTACAGAAAAGAACCATGCAGAACTGATGAAAAAGTACCTTCCCAATTATCACATTAACCTCGTCGATGTCAGAAGACTGAAAAATTTAGAATCTTTTCAAAGTGATTTACAAATCATCTTCGGTATGCTACAATGTAGTCAGGATAAATACGCATTGCGTACATATTTGGCAAATCATAAAGACTATTTCCAAAAGCTGGATCTGGAGACTTATCATGCACTTGGAGCATTCTTAAATTCCCGGCAGCTTATGGAGATAAACGTAGAGAAGGAAGAAAAGGAGGAACTGGATATGTGTAAAGCACTGGAAGATATTTATAATGATGGCGTTCAGGATGGTATGGAACGGGGAGAAGCAGCCCATAAAAAAGATGTCGCCTTTCAAATGCAAAAACTTGGTTATTCTTTAGATGCGATTGCAGCAGTACTGAGAGAACCTGTTGATGGAATTAGCAGGATACTGGCTGTAGTTGGATAAATTTTATGTTTGTTGGGGGAAAATATCCCAACAAACACGAAATTTCAAGAAGAAATAGAAAACCGGATGGCTATCGAATATCTTAGTCAATAGCCATCGGCTTTTTTATCTTTTAAATTTTGTATTGTTGAGTGGATACGCTGTGGAGTCAGAAAAACTTCTTACTGCGACTGCCAGCGGAAAGCAGGGTGTTCCTAAGCAGGTGCATTAGCAGGAGCGTTCCGAAGACACTTTGCAGCGTTTGTTAGAGAAGTAAATCGAGTGCCTTTGCACGAAGATTCCACTTTCGAGTTACAAACGGTCAACGGGCTGAGGTAAAGCGAGCCTGCACTGCGAAGGAATATCTCTGCTTTCCGCGTCCGATTCGCCACAAAGAAGCTTTCTGATTTACAAGCATCTCACCTCAACAACTACAAATTTACGCCTCATCAATCGCCTTTCCGATATCATGCCGCATATATTTATTCTCAAACTTCACCACTCTGTTGCTGCATAGGCATTTGCACGGGCTTCTTTTAAGTCTTTTCCTTTTGCAGTTACTCCGAGGACACGGCCACCATTTGTCACGATCTTTCCATCCTCGTTGAACTTTGTTCCAGCATGGAAGCAGTAATATCCGTCATGCTTTTTGAACTCATCCAGTCCTTCAATCGGGAATCCCTTTTCATATTTAACCGGATAGCCGTCCGATGCCAGTACCACACATACTGCTGCATTATCTTCAAACTGAAGATCGATCTGATCCAACGTTCCATCGATACAGGCCTCAGCTACCTCAATGAGATCATTTTTCATACGTGGTAATACAACCTGTGCCTCCGGATCACCAAAACGGGCATTATATTCCAGTACTTTCGGACCATCTTCCGTAAGCATCAGTCCAAAGAAGATGATTCCCTTGAACGGCGTCCCTCTGCTGCCATCGCATCTACGGTTGCCTGGTAAATATATTTGTTGCAGAAGTCCTCCACTTCTTTCGTATAGAACGGACTTGGCGAAAACGTTCCCATACCGCCTGTATTCAGTCCGGTATCTCCATCACCGGCTCTCTTATGATCCTGGGCACTGGTCATAGTCTTAATGGTCTTTCCGTCAACAAAGGAAAGAACTGAAACTTCACGTCCCGTCATAAATTCTTCAATGACCATCTCATTTCCTGCAGAACCAAATTTCTTATCCAGCATGATCTCTTTTACACCGGCTTTTGCCTCTTCTAAATCCTGACAGATCAGTACACCTTTTCCAAGTGCAAGTCCGTCCGCCTTAAGAACGATCGGGAATTTCGCATTTTCCAGATAAGCGATTGCAGCATCCGGGTCTGTGAAATTCTCATAAGCTGCTGTCGGGATATGATATTTCTTCATCAGATCTTTTGAAAATGCCTTAGATCCCTCCAGGATCGCTGCATTTTTCTTTGGTCCGAATGTGCGAATCCCTGCCTCTTCCAGTGTGTCAACCAGTCCTCCAACTAATGGATCATCCATTCCGACAATACAAAGATCAATCTCTTTTTCTTTTGCAAATGCTGCCAGCTTTTCAAATTCCATCGCACCGATCGCTACGCATTCTGCATACTCTGCAATTCCTGCGTTTCCCGGTGCACAGTAAATTTTCTCTGCCTTTGGACTTTTCGCAACGCTTGCTGCAATCGCATGTTCTCTTCCGCCGCTTCCTACGATTAATATTTTCATGGTCTTCTCCTCCTGAACTCGCCACGCAACTGCTGCGTGATCATCCTGTTATTTAAAGTTGTAAAATATCTGTTGCAATCTGTTAAAATGAAAAACACGCCTGCTCTTAGCAGACGCATTTTCCTGTGCATTGCTTCTGCACGTGATATTCTTTAATCTTCGATCACGGTTCTGCGACCTTCTACTTTCACCCTGCCATTTGCGATCAGGTCGATCGCTTTTGGAAGGATCTTCCATTCAGCCTGCTCCATCACTCTGTGCTGAAGGATCTCCGGTGTATCTCCGTTCTCTACTTCTACCGCTTTCTGTAAAATGATCGGACCTGTATCTGTCCCTTCATCTACAAAATGCACGGTAGCACCAACTACTTTACGCCACGTTCCAGTGCTGCCTCATGCACTTCAGTCCGTAAAATCCTGTTCCGCAAAAAGCCGGGATCAGGGAAGGATGAATATTGATCATCCGGTTTCTGTATTTTGCGATCATTTCCGGAGGGATCACCACCAGGTAGCCTGCCAGTACGACCAGATCCGGCTGATAGGAATCTACGCCCCCGATCAATGCCTCATTAAATTCTGCTCTGGACTCATAATCCTTCGGCGAAATACATTCTGCCTTGATCCATGTTCCGCAGCCCGCGTCAGTGCATATGCATTTTTATTATTGCTGATAACTCCGACGATCTCTGTATTCGTAATCCTGCCTGCATCCACTGCATCCAGGATCGCCTGCAGATTTGTTCCGCCGCCGGAAACCATCACTACAACTCTTAGCATAAGGTCACTCCCTTTTCGCCCTCTTCGATCTTGCCTACTACATATGGTGCATCTCCGGCTGCACGGATCGCATCCATGGTTTTCTCTACATCTTCCGGATCAACAGCAAGAATCATTCCGAGTCCCATGTTGAACGTATTATACATCATCTGCTCTTCAATCTCTCCGTCTTTCGCAAGCTTTGCAAAAATCGGTGGTACCGGATAGCTGTCCTTTTCCACTACTGCGTGCGTACCGTCCTTGAGCATACGCGGAATATTCTCGTAGAATCCGCCGCCTGTGATATGGCTGCATGCCTTTACAGTAACTCCCGCATTTTTAATACTCTTCAGTGCCTTTACATAGATTCTTGTCGGAGCAAGAAGAGCCTCGCCTAAAGTAGTTCCAAGTTCTTCATAATATGTATCCAGTGACTCTTTCGTAATATCAAACACTTTTCTTACAAGAGAGAATCCATTACTATGCACACCGGAGGATGCCATACCGATCAGGACATCTCCCGCTTTCAGATTTTCTCCCGTGATCATCTCTTTTTTGTCGCATACACCTACCGCAAATCCGGCAAGATCATACTCATCTTCCGGCATCAGTCCCGGATGCTCTGCCGTCTCTCCACCGATCAGTGCTGCATCCGACTGCTTACATCCCTCTGCCACACCTTTCACGATGGATGCGATCTTCTCAGGATAATTCTTTCCGCATGCAATATAATCCAGGAAGAACAGTGGCTCACCGCCTGCACATGCAATATCGTTCACGCACATGGCAACCGCATCAATACCGATCGTATCATGCTTGTCCATCACCATTGCAAGCTTTACCTTGGTTCCACAACCGTCTGTTCCTGAGAGCAGAACCGGCTCTTCCATCTCCTTGATCTTTGCAAGTGAAAATGCACCTGAAAATCCGCCGAGTCCTCCGAGAACTTCCGGTCTCATCGTCTCTTTTACATATTTTTTCATCAGTTCCACTGATCTGTATCCCGCCTCGATATCAACACCTGATGTCTTATAATCCATAATTTTATCTCCTTATTTCTCTTTCAGATATTCTTCATAACCTACTTTTGCAAGCCGGTCTGCCTTCGCCTGAACCGTCTCTTTCATCTCAGCAGAGTACGCTTTTAATTTCTCAAGAAGTTCCGGATCTGACATTGCAAGCATCTTTGCTGCAAGAATTGCCGCATTCATTCCTCCGTCGATGGCAACTGTTGCAACCGGGATTCCAGGTGGCATCTGAACGATAGAATAAAGTGCATCCATCCCCTCAAGATTTTTTCCTGACATCGGGATTCCGATGACCGGCATCGGGAACAACGCCGCACACATTCCCGGCAGATGAGCTGCCATTCCTGCACCTGCGATGATCACTTTGATTCCTTTTCCTTCGGCTGCCTTTGCCCAGTCAAAAATACATCCGGCATACGGTGTGCTGAAATAATCGTCATCTCATAATCAATTCCGAACTTTTCCAACGTTGCCGCTGCCTTGCTCATTACTTTCAGATCTGAGTCGCTGCCCATGACAATTCCTACTTTTGGCATTTCATTTCCTCCTTCAGTGGTCTGTATCCTTTTCTAATGGTTCATTCAGACTTCCGTGCCAGGTAATACAAATCTTCCGTCTCTTAATAGTATAATGTCTGTGCCGTCTTTTGTCACTACACTTATTTCTTCTAACTCTTCATAAGGTATGGTTATATCTGTATGACAGTTGAAGTATGCTTTGGATACATCTTCCTTTCGCAGAAGCGAGCAGGAATTGTCTTTCGCAACGATTTCCTTTCCATTTGGATTGTATACACGGATTTCCTCACTCCAGGAATAGCACGTATCTCCCACTGCAAAATGAGGTCCTGTCTTCTCTGCGATCAGGATCGGCATCTTATCTTCGATGCCATATTTTCTTGCCACCACATAGGCAGTCGTATTCGTTCCGATGGCGAACTCTCCCAGAGGAAGAGTCTCATGATTTTTCAGTACATTATCATAAATATATTTCCGGTTCTCGGCTTCGTCTGAGAAGTTGTCACACGTATAATCTGTGATTTTTCCATCCTTGAACGTAAGTTTCAGATTGCGGTACTGTAAACCATCTAAATAAACTTTGCTGACATTCAGGACTCCGTTTGTCCCGTTCAGTACCGGTGATGTGAATACCTCCCCTACCGGAATGTTGACATCTGCCACGCAATTTTCAAAGATCGTCTCTTTTGCCGGGTCTTTCAGCCGGTACAGTTCTACATGCATATCGGTCTGATTCTTTCCTTTTCCTTTGACCCTGACATAGACTCCCTGATCCAGGGCATCAATCATGGTCTGCTGCACCTGCTCATACAGTTTCGCATCCAGTGTATTAATGCGGATCACTTCGTCGAAAATCTCTGCATAGTCTGAACCAATCTCAGGAACGGGATATGCGATGATCGTAAAACTGCGTTCATCTCCTTTGATATATTCATTCGTCAGTTGCCCGGAACGACTGTCATAAAGAAGTGCAAGACTTCTCTGTGCCTCCGAATAAGCCGGGGCAGAGGCTTTCGCTTCCGGTGAAAACGGCGTCTCTCCAAAAATCTCCATGACTGCCGGACCTGCAAATCCTGCTGCCAGTTCCCGGTTCTGTTCGTAGACGGTCTTCATCACTTCCAGTTTCCGCTCAATATACCGCTTATCCATAAATAATGCTGATCCTGCCGGTGGTCATACTCGTACTGCTGGTTCGCGATACAGCCATAATACCCGATCTTATGATGCTCTCTCTTTGTGATCACACTGGCAGCGGCACGGTAAATCACCGGCTTCAGTCCCATCTTCTTAAAATTTTCGATTGCCAGACGAACCACTTTTTCAAATCCAAGGCTGTAGCGGATATTTACGACCTTCTTTTTTGACAGATCCTTTCCGGTATTAATAAATCCGATCCGGTAACCTTCTGTATAGACATCTGCCATCTTCTGTAAAGTCTCCTGCGGAAGATTTCTCAGATGATGTGCTGTTCCCAGTTCATTTTTGGAAATGTACTCGCCAAAACGGTATAAATATTCATCCGAATCAAGGTCCGCCGTCTCGATCAGATCTGCCGCAAAAGAAAAGGACGGATCGATCTGCTCCAGAATCCGGTCTGCAAGAAATACATCGCAGTAATCACTGGCATACCAGTATAAGATCTCCCGGATCTGTTCTGCGGATGGAATCTGCTTCTCTGCCCCGGCTGCTCCGCTTTCTTTTCATCTGCTGTCCTCTGTTCCGATGCTTCCTCCAGTGCAGCATTCTCAAAACAGTTATACACCTCGATAAATAACTCATACAGAATGGTCAGATAGTCTGTCTTCTCTTCAAACGCATAATGGATGCCGCCCCGCAATTCTGCATAAAGTAAACTGAGCAGTTGTCCCATTTCTGTTCCAAAACTGCTCACTGCATATTCCGGATTTGCATAACTTCGTTCATAATTTTTATCCAGAATGTCACTGTAAAGTATTTCATTTAAGCTACGCATCTGCTCCAGCGTGTAGTTTCCCCATTCTCCTGAAGCTACTTTCCGTCTTGTATTCTCCAGCTCCAGTAAAAATAATGCCACGTCCTGAAAATATCCCACGTATGCCTTCTCGACCGTCTCTTCCGTCACCATAGACCGGATCCGGTTGACCGCCAGTTCATGCCTTTCCCGGCACTGTTCATTTCTTTCTTTCTGAATTTCTGATAAACTCATCTATCCAAGACCTCCTACCAAGATTGCCACAAATAAGATCAGCGTGATAATACCAACACCTAATCCGATCTTACAATTTAAATACCGTCTGTCTCTTTCTAAAAATCCCTGTACCGCACAGTACATTCCATATATATCAATTACAAAGGATACCACTGAGAGTCCTCCGACAATCCCTGCTGCCTTTCCCCTGGAAAGAAATGCATATAAATACATCCTGCCAGAATCACCAGTGAACCTCCGGTACACCAGCAGGAATACTTCCTCTCCGCGATGGCTTCAGGTAGGACTGTCCATACTTTCTCATCCCGCGTTTCTTTCGTTCTTTTTCTCTGCGACGTTCTTCTTCACTTTTTCCTATTCCGAACATGTCTTCTCCTTATCAGATCTCCTGTCATATAGATGAGGAATCCCAGTACTCCGCCAACAGTATTGAGCAGGATATCATCTACATCAAAACTTCCAACTTTTGTAAGCAACTGCATCACTTCTACCCCCAGGCTCAGACCCATACTGTAAAACAACGTTCTAAAGAAACTTTTTCTTTTCCCCGCCATCGTAAGAAAGTAGCCATAAGGCATAAAAATAAGTATATTTCCAAACAGATTAGAAAATACCGCAAATGTTCCCAACTGATTGCGGTAAAGAATAAACCGTTTAATTTCCCTGAACAAAACCAGATTATAATGATAATCTTCCATCACGCCTTCTCTGCCATACCAATCCGATAAAAAAAGGAAGTATACCAGAAAAAATATATATAAAATAAACAGAACCTTTCCCAGCGTCCTGACTCTCTTCGCTTCTTTATTCGTCAAAATCATGCACCTTCATAAAAAGCCCCCTCCTTTTCCCGGGAGGGGACTGCCCTTTTAAAATGTAATCTCGTTCTTATTTTTTAACAGACTTGCACCATTCACAATGGAAATGACTCCCGCAGCCACACCTGTCACAAGGATGATAATTCCAATTACAATACTGCCTGCACCACTGTTCTTCATTGTACGATATGCCTTTTCCATAAAATGTGTCTCCTTATTTTACTCCATATTTTTCATAATATGCGTCGATCGCCGCTTTTAATGTATCATCAATGACAACTTTGCCGTTGCACTCTTTATTATACAGACACTCTACAACCTCTTCCATTGTAACGATCGCCGCTGTATCAAATCCGTAAAGTTCTTTTATTTCATCCAATGCACACTTTTCGCCGCCTTTACCGACTTCCATACGGTTCAGTGAAACCATCAGTCCTACGATCGTTACATCAGCCGCACCTTTTACCTTTGGAACAGTTTCTTCCATGGACTTACCGGATGTTGTAACATCTTCGATCATGATGACTCTGTCGCCGTCTTTTAATTTGCTGCCAAGGAAACTTCCCTTATCCGCTCCATGATCTTTTTCCTCTTTCCGGTCTGAACAGTAACGGACTTCTTTTCCGTAAAGTTCACTGTATGCGATCGCAGTAACGATTCCCAGCGGAATACCCTTATATGCCGGTCCGAATAATACATCAAAATCATCCCCGTATGTATCATGGATCGCCTTTGCATAATATTCACCCAGTCTCTTTAACTGAGAACCTGTCACATATGCTCCTGCATTCATGAAGAATGGAGATTTTCTTCCGCTTTTCAGTGTGAAATCTCCGAATTTCAGAACATCACTCTCTACCATAAATTCTATAAATTCTTTCTTGTATGCTTCCATCGTTCCTGTCCTCCTATTTTACAATTCCAACCATATCTTTTACAGTCTCAAAGCCATTCTTTTTCATATATGCCTCGATTCCGTCGATCACCTTCAAAGTCACTGCCGGATCATGGAAGTTTGCCGTTCCGACCGACACCGCACTTGCTCCTGCAAGCAGAAATTCTATCGCATCCTCCGCACAGGAAATGCCACCCATTCCGATGATCGGAATATTGACCGCCTGTGCCACCTGATAAACCATACGGACTGCGATCGGCTTTACGATCGGACCTGAAACTCCCCCGGTTTTATTTGCTACGGCAAATGTCTTCCGGTTGATATCGATCTTCATACCGGTCAGTGTATTGATCAGGGAAACTGCATCCGCTCCTCCTGCCTCTGCAGCCTTTGCGATCTCAGTAATATCCGTTACATTCGGCGTCAGCTTCATGATGATCGGCTGCTTCGCAATCTTTTTGATCTGTCCGGTCAGTTCTTCTACATGCTTTGCATCCTGCCCAAAAGCGAGAAAACCTGCATTCACATTTGGGCAGGAAATGTTGATCTCCATCATATCGATCGGCTCATCCGCCAGTCGTTCTACCACTTCCAGGTACTCTTCCGGTGCATGACCACAGACATTCACAATGATCTTTGTATCAAACTTCTTCAGATACGGGATATCCCTTTTGCAGAACAGATCAATCCCCGGATTCTGCAATCCGATGGCATTCATCATTCCACCGTAAACTTCTGCCACACGCGGTGTCGGATTTCCCGGCCATGGCACATTTGCCACACCTTTGGTCGTTACAGCTCCCAGGCGGTTCAGATCAACAAATTCAGAAAACTCTTCTCCTGAGCCAAATGTTCCTGATGCAACTGTCACCGGATTCTTCCACTCTACTCCGGCTATCTTTACACTCATATCCATCAGATCTCCACCTCCGTTGCCAGGAATACCGGACCGTCTTTACAGATCCGCTTATTATTCACATTACTGTGGGCATCCTTTTCTTTTGACCTGCATACGCACGCAAGACAGGCACCGATTCCACACGCCATTCTTTCTTCCAGGGAAATGTAACATTCGATTCCCTGCTCTTCTGCGTACTGCTTAATGGCACGCAGCATCGGCGTTGGTCCGCACGCATAAATCATGTCTGCTTTCAGTCCATTCTCGCGGATCGCATCCATAACATTTCCCTTTGTTCCGACACTTCCGTCTTCCGTGGAAATATACAGTTCTCCGTTTGCCTCAAACTCCTCTTTCAAAAAGGTCTGTGCATCCCGGTATCCTGCAAGGATCTGCTTCTTTTCACACTTCATCTGCTTCGCCAGCTCCAGAATCGGTGGTACACCGATTCCTCCTCCCATCAGGAAGACTTTCTTTCCTTCTGCTTTTTCGTACGGGAATCCATTCCCAAGCGGTCCGATCACCGGGATCGTATCCCTGATTTCAGCTTTGAAAACTGCTCCGTTCCTGTATTTTCTCCTGTCACACGATAAACCACCCGAAGCATTCCCCGCGTACGGTCGATCTCACAAATGCTGATCGGGCGTGGCAGTAACTTGCTTCCATCTGTCGTATACATGGAAATGAACTGCCCCGGCTTTGCCGTGTCTGCTGCCTGCGTCTGAATCCACATGCTGTAGATTCCGTCTGCCAGCTGCTCCTGAGATGCTACCACCGCATTCTCTTTCTGCTTTGCCATACTGTACTCCTTTTACCTGAACTTCACTTATTTTGCTGCAAGTGCCCCGCTGATATCTGCGATCATCGCTTCTACCGCTGCTCTGGATGCATCGCCAAAATTCTCTGCTCCGAATTTTGCATAAGCTTCCTGCTTATAAGCTGCGATAATTCCACGGGAAGAATTTACGATCGCACCCAGTCCGTCTTCATTAAAGAAATGAACCAGGTCTTTTCCTTTTCCGCCCTGTGCTCCATATCCCGGTACTAAAATATAAGACTTCGGCATGATCTTTCTGAGTACTTTTCCCATCTCAGGATAGGTTGCTCCTACAACAGCTCCGATATAGCTGTACTCATCACCCATACACTCAGCTCCCCACTCGGCAACTTTCTCTCCAACCAGCTCATATAGCGGTCTTCCGTCGATCAGTCTGTCCTGAAATTCTCCGCTGGACGGATTGGAAGTTTTAACAAGAATGAAAAGTCCTTTCTTTTCTTCCTTACATACATCAATAAACGGATTCACACCATCGGACCCCAGATATGGATTGACTGTTGCGAAATCTTCTCCAAACGGAACATACTCTTTACTTCCTACTTTTATCTTTCCAAGATGTCCGGTCGCATATGCTGCGGAAGTTGACCCGATATCTCCTCTTTTTACATCTCCGATAATAACCAGATCTTTTGACTTGCAGTAATCCACTGTCTTCTTAAATGCCTCCAGTCCCGGAATACCAAACTGCTCATACATCGCGATCTGAGGTTTGACAGCAGGAATCAGATCATAAGTCTTGTCTACAATTTCCTTATTAAACTGCCAGACAGCTTCAGCCGCCCCTTCCAGAGTCTCTCCGTATTCTGCATATGCCTTATCTAAAATATGCTGTGGGATATAACTCAGCATCGGGTCAAGTCCGACTACGATCGGTGCTCCGGTTTTCTTGATCTTTTCTACCAGTTTGTTAATCATTGTTCATTCCTCCATCTTTCCTTCAGCCAGACGATCCGCCTTTTGAGTATCGTCATTTACATTCAACCTATATAATACCATACTCCCCTGCATTTTCACAACCGACATCTTAGAATTTCTTTTTCAGTCTTTCTTTTTCAGATCACAGGATTTCTTTGCTGAATTTTCTTAAAGCTTTTTTCACGTAAAAAAAAAGTACTCTGAATTGCTTCAAAGTACTTTTTATCTTTCTCATTCAATTTTACATAAGAACTTCTGCCAGTCCTCCCGGCACTAACAGCCTGAACGGATAAAATGGAAGATTCCTGATCACTCCGAAAATCAGAAGAAAAACTAAAATCCCTATAAGTATTTTAGGATTGATCTTTTTATCCACATGATTCTTTCCTGTCAATGCCCAGTCTACTGCAACCGTCACAAAATAAATTCCGAGAAACGGCAGCAGAAAAACCATGACCGGATTGTAGCAGAAAGCAGTCAGAAAATTTCCATGCAGGATATTGTAGCTCGCTCTCCCTGCTCCACATCCCGGACAGTACAATCCCGTGATCACGTGAAAAAGGCATGGCAGCGGATATTTTAACGGATTGTGGAAATACAGATAGCCTGCTCCAATCCCTGCCATACACCCGATCACTGCCAGAAATAAAATCCGGTTTTTCCGGCTTTGTGCAAACCAGTTTCTTAATTTTATCACCCTTTGCATTTCGGCCTCTTAATAATAATTATCAATTCCTACTATTATTCCAAAAATAAAGTATAAAATTCCTACAACCAGTCCGACTACAAAAGATACAATCGTCCATATTTTTGCCATCTTTGCATTCTGAACTGCTTCTTCATAATTACCGGCATTCATTGCACTGTTGATCTTCACTGAAAATACAATACCAACGATACCGAACGGAAGACAGCAGCATACTGTGGAAATAATGGAAAGTACCAGATATGGTACATAATTAATTTCCGGTTTCTGCCCGTTATTCTGATAACCGGTCACGTTCTGATAGCCGCTGTTGTTCTGATAACCTGCTGCATCCTGATAGCCGCTGTTGTTCTGATAACCTGCTGCATCCTGATAGCCGCCGTTGTTCTGATAACCTGATACATCCTGATAACCGCTGTTGTTCTGATAACCTGCTGCATCCTGATAGCCGCTGTTGTTCTGATAACCTGCTGCATCCTGGTAACCCGTTGCATTTTCAGTTGTCTTTGCTGCCCCCGTTGCCTGTACCGGATCATTCTTCACTGCATTTTCCTGTTCTGCATTGGGCTGTACTTCATTCTGCTTCGCACCGCAATGTGGACAGAACTTACTTCCATCAGGAATTTCCTGATAACAATTCTTACAATTCATATTTGCACCTCTCTCATTTTTCTTTTATCATATCACTAAATCGACAAAATATATAGTTTTTTCTATTATTTTTTTCATCTGTCCATATCATTGCGTACAGTGAACCTTTTCTCCCCGTCTGAAAGAACAACAGCTGCCAGCCAGTATCCCAAGCATACCAAGACTGATTCCTGCCAGCCATCCTGCCGGATATTGAAATCTGAAATATACAGCCTGCTTTTCCATATAAAGTCTGACAAGCCACAGGATGCCTGTTCCGACAGTCAGTACAAGCACTTCCATCAAGAGAAAATACCAGTTTCCTTCCCAGAAAAACATCTTCCTTTTTTGCTTTTTTGTCATTCCGATACTCTCCATCACAGCCAGTTCCTGCTTTCTTGAATATCTTCCCATAATCATTACATTGAAATAATTGGTCAGTCCTGCAAATAGCAGCATCATTCCGATACTCCCGAGGATCATCTGATTTCCATGAATCCGGTCGGACATTCTTTTCAGCAGATCCGATCTGCAAAGAAGCAGAATCCCATTTTCTCCCTGATCCGTCCTTCTTTGATTTTCTTCTGTGAGAATGGCTCTGATCGCTGATTTTACTTTCTGCTCCTGCCCCACCTTCACATTCACTTCCATATAAATGATCTCTTTTTCTATTCCCAGTCGTTCAAATCCTTTTTCACTTACAAGAAAGAACAACATATTTTCTCCATGCCACCCCAGCTTCAGTTCTGGAAAATCTTTTGCTCTCCCGTCTAAATACCCATTTAAAGTAAAAATTTCCGCGGACTCTTTTTCATACTCCGAACCGGAACTGCAAAAGCTCACCGGTTCTCCTTTTACTTCTTCTGTCATTTTTTTCTGCTCCGGTGTGAAGCCATATTCCTGATAGATCAACACTCCACTCCCATCTTCTACTGAAGCCATATCCACTGACAGATTTTTTTCTTCTGCATACTCTTTCAGACTGTCCATCTCTTTTTCACTCAAAATATGCACTGTCTCCGGGAAACCGGAACGTTCCATTTCTGTATCTGATCTCTCTGCATCGGTCTTCGTTTCTCCTTCATTTGAGCTTTCTGCACTGACCCGGAAATATTCATCAGAAAAAGGACTCCACCCTTTTTCCGAAATCGCTGCATTCATATAAGCTCCCTCTGCACACTCTGTTCTGTCCTGATCCACACCTTTCAGAGCCAGGATCTTTTTTCTCACTGATTCAGAAATAGGAGCAAAATCAGGAGCAAAGTCATCCGTTTTATTATTCCACAGCAAATCTGCTGTATTTGCATCCGTCACCAGTGGGTCCAGTGCCTCTTCATCCGGTTCACTTATGATCCCTTCTTTTGCCTCCTCGCAAAAATCCCCCGCAAGGATAAAATCCGGTTTCTGCATATAGATATTCGTTGCATCACTTCCACCCGTAACCACAACTGTACAAAGCAGTGTTTCCACTCCTAAAAACAATGACAGCACCGTCAGCACAAATCCTGCCCTTTGTCTTGTCACATTTCTCCATGCCAGCAATGGAAGTTCTGCTGATATCTTTCGTTCTGTTCCTTTCGTTTTGCCTTTGTGTACTTCGTCTTTTTCGACTGCGGTTCTGCTTTCCTGTATAATGCATGCTTTCTATACAGGAAAGTCGGATCATCCGATTCATATTTTTTTGAATGGCAGCTTCAATGATCAGCAGGGTAAACCCAACTGCTGCAATCAGGATTTCAGGTCGAAATACGGAAAATTCTTTTGTGCCGCCATATTCCCGCAGATATTCCTGCCCCAGCAGACCGGGAATACCAAAGAATAAAAGAAGCACTGAAAACACCACTCCGAGTCCACTTCCCACAAGCATACAGCCTGCCATCTGCCTGTGGCAGATTTCCGCAACTGCTTTTTCGTTGTTCCGATCGTATAAAGCAATCCAAACTGACGGATATCCCCGATCATGGAAATCTCGAGAATATTATGGATAAGAAACCAGACTCCGCCCAGGATCAAAATCACTCCGAGAACTGCCATTTCATAACTTCCGGTCAGTTGATCTACCGCTGTCAGAAATGCAGGATCTGTCACGGTAATTCTTTGTCCTGTATCCGTCCGTTTTACATCTTTATATAATTGTTCTTCTGCCTCTTCACGGCTCATCCGGGTCTGATGGACAGATCAGTATCTCCGAATTTTTCTCCGATATGATTCCCCACTCTGCCGCCTTTTTTTCAGAAATATATCCCTGCTGAGCTTTAGAACCCGAATCTGTATATGAGGTATACCACCCGCTCAGGTAAAATAGTTCTTCTTTTTTCTCCTGCCATCCGGTCACTACCGTCAGTTGGATTTTCATTCCTGCCGTCGGCTCAGTGATTCCCAGATCCTCCAGCATTTTTACAGAGACCATGATCTCCTGCTTTTCTTTTGGGTAATGCCCCTGAAGATCTGTATAAGCAGGACGGATGATTTTTTCCCATGCAGATTGATCTAACAGACTGATCTCACCGAGCTTCTTTTCCCCGCTCTCTGCTCTTCCGGCTCTCACTCTTTTCCCTGCATTCTTTATATAACTCAGGGAGCAGATCTGCCGGTACTGGTCTTCTGTCGCATTTTCCAGTACTGCTGATGCTGTTGAACCTGCCCGGCGTACCGCTTTCGTATACTCTGCCTGGATCTTTCCGGCAGAAGTTCCGAAAATCAGTGTCAGTGTAACAATTCCGACCGCCACCGCACAGAGCAATACCATATTACGCCCACGGTTCTTTTTCCTTAATTTCTCTGCCAGCATGGACAGAACCTCCTGATTATTGTTCGGAATCATTCTGCGATCCTCCCGTCCTCGATCCTTATGATCCGGTCCGCCATCTGTGCAACTTCTTCCTGATGTGTCACAAGGATCACAGTCTGATGATATTTCTTTGCACAATTTTTCAAAAGTCCCACAACTTCCATACTGGTCACAGAATCCAGATTGCCCGTCGGTTCATCTCCGAGGACAATCGCCGGCTTTGTCATTAAGGCTCTTGCTATCGCTGCTCTCTGCTGCTGACCGCCTGACAGCGTTTCCGGCAGTTGCCCGAGTTTTTCCTTCAGTCCCAGTGTTCCCGTCAGTTCTTCAAAAAACTCCTGATCGATCTCTGCACCGTCAAGGCGGAGGGGCAGCACGATATTTTCATAGACGCTGATCATCGGGATCAGATTATATTGTTGAAAAATAAACCCGATATTCCTTCGTCTGAAAATGGTCCGTTCCTCGCTTTCCATATCTTTCAGACTGCTTCCTCTGATCCATACTCCGCCCTCGTCCGGCACATCCAGGCCTCCCAGAAGATTGAGAAGTGAAGTTTTTCCACTCCCTGATGTTCCGACAACAGCCACAAACTCTCCTTCTTCTATCTCCAGTGTAACACCATCCACTGCATGTACTTCGTAATTCTCTGTAACAAAATATTTTTTCAGATTCACCGCTTTTACGATTTTCATTGTCCTTCCTCTCCTCTGATCTGTTCTTTTTCTCCTGCCATTATTTTAAAGAACAAATCTAACAAATTTCTAACAATGCAAAATCTTTTATTGCCGTGGCAAAGACAGTTTCATTTCTACTCCCGGTTCACACCGCTTTACCGTTAAAAGTCCTTCATGTAAAAATAGGATTTCTCTTGCAAGATACAGACCTATTCCAAAGCCTTCCTCATCCGTCACCCGCTTTCCGCGGTAAAATCTCTGAAAGATCAGATTCTTTTCCTCCGGTTCGATTCCGATTCCGTAATCTCTGATACTGAAAGTTGTGAACATTTCATTTTCCTGCAGGCTAATCTTTATTTTTCCGTTTTGCGGACTGTATTTCACCGCATTATCCAACAGATTAAAAAGTGCTTCTCCCAGCCAGTTTGCATCATGCATCACATGCATTTTCTCAGGAAGTTCAAACTCGAACCGGATCTCTTTTTTCTCTGCCTGATCCAAAATCTGACCAAGTGCATTCCGCAGAGTCTTAAGAAGATCCCGCTCTTCTTTTCTGATCTGAATCAGACCATGCTCTAATCTTGAAATACGGATAAAATGCTCTGTCAGAAAATAAATTTTTTCTTCACTGCTCTGAATGGCTTTCAGATAAGACAGTTCCGGTTCTGTCCCTTTCTTTTCGATTTCTTCTGATAAAAAGTCAAGATAATTTTTCAGATTTGTCAATGGTGTCCGCATCTGATGTGCGATTTCCGAAATCAGTTCCTGGAGTTCTTTCCGTTCTTTCTGTGCATCTTGTTTCTGACTGACTAAAATTTCCTGCAGCCGCAGCAGTTGATGCCGGATTTTGGAATCCATTGTCTCTTCGCAGTCAGAAAAATCGGGGAGTTCTTTTCCGCTGGTCATTCGCTGCACAGTATCTGATATCTTCTTTAATTCCCGGCTTCGTTCTTTTCTCTGACCCCGGTACATTCCCGCCGCCCCCGGCAAGAATCCCCAAAAGAAACATCCCAGCACTCCACCACAAAATTTCTGTCAGATCCATTACTCTTCCTCCATCCGGTATCCCAGTCCAAATACGTTCTGAATATACGGCTGTTCTCCCACAGCTTCAATCTTTTTCCGCAGACGGCCGACCAGCACGCTGACACTGTTATCAACTACATATTGACCATCAATTCCCCATACATGCTCCAAAATATTTTCTTTGGTCAGAACCTGCCCCTGATTTTTCATCAGATATTCCAGGAGCTGATACTCTTTTGCCGTAAGAGATATCTCCTTCTCCCCTGACACTGCCTTTTTTCGCTGTGGATACAGAGTGAGATCTCTGCATTTCAGAATCTGTTCACCGGCATCTTCTCCCCGGTTTCGTCTGAAAGCTACTTCAATCCTTTTTAATAACACTTTCATGGAAAATGGTTTCACAACATAATCTTCTGCTCCCAGGTCAAATGCTTTCAGCATTTCCTGCTCTTCATCCCTTGCCGTCAGAAAAATTGCGGGAATCTTTCTGTTCCATTTTTTCATCAGGGTGTGATACAGTTCCATACCATTTCCGTCCGGGAGACCAATATCAACCAGTAAAAGCTCCTCTGTTCCCTGCAGAATCTGCCCTGCATCTTTCTTTGTATAAACCTGCAAAGTCCGATAACCTTCCTTCTCAAGCACGACTTTCAAAGACCGGCTTAACAGGCGGTCATCTTCAATAATCCCGATTGTCATTTTTTATCCCGTCCATTCTTTCCTGCTTTCCCCAGTCGGACTTTTTCCATCTCCTCTGCAGTTTCTTCATCCAGATAATCAAAAAGATAATTTCCGACACTGCCCTTCTTTCCAAGATGCTCACCTCTGACTTCTGCCAGCGTCCTCTCAATTTCCTCTTTCAGTCCCGGAGCAGACATCCGGTTCGCACCCTGTCCTAAGATGATCACCTGCTCCAGTCCGTCTGAAGTTGCCACAGTTACAGCAGCATCCTTTGCGATCCGTCTTACAGTCTTTTCGATATACTGGTCTGCCGTCTCCGCCTCTTTGGTATAGACAATATAAATATTATGATATTTCATCACTTCACCCGGATTGCCTTCAACTTTATATGCATCATACACAAGGATCAGCGTACATTTTCTGTATCCCTGATAGTTGCTTAAGATATCCGCAAGTTTCCCGCGTGCCGCACCAATATCCTTTTCGGACAGCTCTCTTAGTTCCTCCCATGAGAAAATGATATTGTATCCATCCACCAGAAGATATTCCTGTCGGCCTTCCTTTTCCCGTCTGCGTCTTTCCCATTTCGGATCTGTATAGGCACTGCCCGGTTCTCTGTCCTTTTCCTTTGCACAGACTGTCACCGGACCATGATTCTGCTTCACCGGATCAGGAGTTCTTACATAAATTGCATCCAGTTCCTCCTGTGTCAGTTCAATACTGGAATGCCGCCGCTTCGGAAGTGTGACTTCCGCAAGTCCTTCTTCTCCTGTCTGATCCAGTGTGCGTTCCATGTGCATATATTCTTCGACTTCATCCCAGTCTACAACAAATCCTGCACCATGGGCACAAAAGACCGAACCGGTAGGATTCGCAAGATCCAGCTCTGAATCATACCCTCTCGCCGCTACAACTTCTTCCTGATTATGGCAGAGATCATACCCCTTCAGGGTCAGAGAAATTCTTCCTCTTCCACCTGTATATGCAATGACATCTTTCTGATAACCGCTTAAAGTCGATACCGGTGCAATTCCCGTCAGCACAGTCATTTCTCCCAACGTTTCCGGTGCCTCAAATTTTCCGAAACGGTTCTGTATATCCGTCATGGCACGTCCCACATTTTCAGAAGGTAATTCGATCCTGAACTCATAATACGGTTCAAGCAGTACGCTTTCTGCTTTTTTCAGTCCCTGCCGCACAGCCCGGTAAGTTGCCTGTCGGAAATCCCCGCCCTCCGTATGCTTCAGATGGGCTTTTCCTGAAGTCAGTGTGATCTTCATATCTGTAATAACCGATCCCGTCAGAACTCCTTTATGTTCCTTTTCCTCCAGATGGGTCAGCACCAGCCGCTGCCAGTTCCGATCCAACACATCCTCACTGCATTCTGAATCAAACTGTATTCCTGATCCGCGTTCTCCCGGTTCTAACCGCAGATGTACTTCTGCATAATGGCGTAACGGTTCAAAATGCCCGACACCTTCCACCGGTGCTGCGATCGTCTCTTTATAGACAATGCTGCCTTCCCCGAACTCAACCAGTACTCCAAAGCGTTCTTTTATGATTCTCTGAAGGATTTCAATCTGCACATCGCCCATCAGTTGCACATGGATCTCCTGACTCTTTTCGATCCATACGACATGCAGTTCCGGCTCTTCTTCCTCCAAAAGCTTCAAATCTCTTAACATCGTATGAACATTACAGTCATCCGGCAAAATGATCCTGTACGTCAGCACTGGCTCAAGGATCGGCAGCTCAGAATCTTTTTCTGCTCCAAGTCCCTGCCCCGGATATGTTTCCGCCAAACCGGTCACTGCACAGACTTTTCCCGCATCTGCCTCCGAAAGAAGCTCATACTTTTCACCGGAATATACACGGATCTGATTTACCTTATCACCATTTTCACCGATCACATCCTTCACCTTCAGCGTGCCACCGGTCACTTTCAGGTAAGTCAGCCTGTTTCCCTGACCGTCTCTCGCAATCTTATAAACCTTCGCTCCGAATACTGCCGGATATTCTTTCTGCATCTGATATGTGCAGATCCCGTTCATCAGTTCTTCCACACCCTGCAAATGTAACGCCGAACCAAAATAGCATGGAAAAATCTTTCTTTCTGCGACCAGCCGGCGGATCGAGGCAGCGGCGACACTGCCTTTCTCAAGATATTCTTCCATCGTCTGTTCATCACACACTGCAATCTCTTCGATCACTTCTTCTGCTCCGGTTTCCACTCTGCCGAAATCAATACATCCTTCTGAAAACCGGGATTTCAGTTCTGCAAGAAGTTTTCCACAGTCCGTCCCTTCCTGATCCATTTTATTCACAAAAAGGAACACCGGTATTCCGTATCTTGTTAAAAGTTTCCACAAAGTCTCCGTATGTCCCTGCACACCGTCTGCCCCGCTGATCACCAGCACCGCACAGTCCAGCACCTGCAGTACCCGCTCCATCTCCGCTGAAAAATCAACGTGTCCCGGTGTATCCAGCAATGTGATCTCCGTATCTTTCCAGGTAAGCACCGCCTGCTTGGAAAAGATCGTAATTCCACGTTCCCGTTCCATTTCATCTGTATCCAGAAAAGCATCCTGATGATCGACCTGCCTAAATTTCGTATTGCACCACTTTGATAAAGAATACTTTCCGAAAGGGTCGTCTTTCCTGCATCTACATGAGCCAGCAGGCCAACATTGAGTACTCTTTTTCCTGTTTTTCTTTCCTGTCCGCTCATAAATCTTCTCTTTCTCCTTCTCCTTAATTATTCACCTGATGATGCACAACCAGGCTTTCTCTGTCGATTGCTTTAAAAGAATAGCCAAGATTTTTATAATACTCCAGAACGGTCGGCAATGCCTCGATCGTTGTCTCTTTTGTTGCTGCATCATGAAACAGCAGCATTACCTGATGATACTTGTCTGTCTCCGACTGTGCAATGATTTCCTCTGTCGTAGCTGTTCCTCCATCCCCGCTGCTGACATTCCAGTCATAATACTGATATCCCAGCTCAAGTACTTTCGGCACAAGTACACTCATGATTCCCTCCATATAATTCCTTGAAACCGTATTGGACGAGCCACCCGGAAAACGGATAAAACACGGGACGAATCCGATCTGCTCCTTTGCGATCTCTCCCACTTCTTCCAGATCTTTCAGGTACGCTTCTTCTGAAGAATATACGATCTCATAATCATGACAGAAACTGTGCAGACCGATCGTATGCCCTGCATCATATGCTTTTTTTATCATCGGACGGTACTCCGGTTTCTGCCCCGTAATAAAAAAAGTTGCTTTGGCATCATACTGATCCAGTATATCCAGCACTTTCTGCGTATTCTCCGAAGGGCCGTCATCAAATGTCAGATATACAGTCTTTTCATCACTCGCTTCCGTTGTCCCCACTGCAACACCCGGCTGCACCGAAAGCTCTTTCTTCCGCTGCTCCTCTGCTTCTTTTTTCTTTC
>ENA-OQIO01000070-OQIO01000070.1-human-gut-metagenome-genome-assembly--contig:-NODE-70-length-45709-cov-2.440810_pt1 | contig 45709 bp, 51 predicted proteins | sample MGYA00242573_ERZ504737 | MGnify/ENA primary metagenome ERZ504737 (study PRJEB26092, sample SAMD00036203) | human gut metagenome | host: Homo sapiens | study: EMG produced TPA metagenomics assembly of...
TCTGCTAATATGATTCATATATTCTACCACCGACATATCACACATTTCAATAGTCAATTGACCCGACTTTTGTGTATAATTCATTTTGTTTTTACATAGATTTATAAAAATATAACTGACCTGCCTGCCAAAGGAGATTTATGTGCGGAATAGCCGGATTTTTCGATGCTGACGCATCTTTTTTATCAAATGAAGAACAATATCAGATACTGCTTGCAAAAATGGGAAGGACTTTAAAACACCGCGGACCGGATGCCTCCGGCACACTGCTCTGCAACCGGTGCGGACTGGCACACCGCCGCCTTTCAATTATTGATATTACGGGCGGCGCACAGCCGATGTCAAAAATTTATTCGGACTACCACTATCACATTGTATACAATGGTGAAATTTATAATACAGATGATTTACGTCACAAACTCACCACCCTCGGGTTCATTTTAAAACCACTTCAGACACGGAGGTTTTACTGCTGGGTTTCATTCACTTTGGACCGTCTTTTATTCAGGACGTGGATGGCATTTTTGCACTTGCCGTTTATGATGAACGCCACGAAACGCTGACACTATTTCGCGACTGCTTCGGTGTAAAGCCGCTTTTTTACACACAGACCGGAAACACTTTCGTTTTTGCTTCCGAATTAAAGGGACTTTTTTGCTATCCCGGCATTGCACCCGCTGTTGACAGTAACGGACTGAATGAAATTTTTTCCTTAGGTCCTGCCCACACGCCCGGCTGTGGTGTCTATAAAAATGTGCATGAGGTTCTGCCGGGTTCTTATTTAAGTGTTTCGCGTGCCGGTGTCCGAGAAACGACCTATTTCCGGCTGGAATCCCACCCACATGAAGATTCCTACGAAACAACCATTGCAACTGTCCGTGAACTGCTCACCGGTGCAATCCGCCGCCAGATGATTTCCGATGTTCCTATCTGTACTTTCCTTTCCGGAGGAATTGATTCCAGTCTGGTATCTTCCGTATGCGCAGGGGAGTTAAAAAAAGAAGGAAGACAGTTAAAGACCTTTTCCTTTGACTTTACGGACAATGAGAACTATTTTCAATCAAACAGTTTCCAGCCTTCCATGGATAAACCGTATGCCGCAAAAATGGCTTCTTATTTAAACAGTCATCATACTTATCTGGAATGTACCAACCAGACACAGGCGGATTATCTTCTGCGTTCCGTAAAAGCGCACGACCTGCCGTGCATGGCAGACATTGATTCCTCGCTCCTTTATTTCTGCGAGCAGGTAAGCCACACGCACAAGGTTGTACTGACCGGTGAATGTGCCGATGAGGTATTCGGCGGCTATCCGTGGTTTCACCGGGAATCCATGTTAGACTGTGGCACTTTCCCATGGACACCGACCCTCGCCCCGCGGAAATCACTTTTAAATGCGGATTTTGCAAATACCCTGCGTATGGAAGATTATGTAAAAAATGCCTATGACCGCGCTGTCAGTGAAGTCGATATTCTCCCTATGGAAAATGAAACAGAAACGAGCCGCCGCCGTATCGGCTACTTAAGTATCAGATTTTTTATGCAGACACTGTTAAACCGCATGGACAGAACCAGCATGAACACGGGATTGGAAGCGCGTGTGCCGTTTGCCGACAAACAGCTTGTTTCCTACGTTTTTAACATCCCGTGGGAAATGAAAGCAAAAGGCGGACTGGTTAAAAATATTCTGCGCCAGTCTGCCGTGGGACTGCTGCCGGATGAAATTTTTGTTCCGCAAAAAAAAGTCCGTATCCCAAAACCTACAATCCGTACTATGAGAATCTGCTGTCTGCCCGCTTAAAAGAAGTACTATCCGACGGAAGCAGTCCGCTCCTGCCGCTCCTTGACCACACCGCCGTACAGAAGTTTTTAGACAATCCGAAAGACTACGGTCAGCCGTGGTACGGACAACTGATGGCGGGTCCGCAGATGACTGCCTATCTGTTGCAGATTCACTACTGGCTGACAGAGTACCATGTGACGATTTTATAGAATGATTTTATAGAATGATTTAATAAAGAAAATTAATTTTGACACAGTGAAATGTACCTGTTAAATATCTGTTAAACAGTTTAAAAATGTTTAAATGTCCCGGTCAAAGTGTTAAACGCACGTTTTTTAGAGAGCGCACGCTGACACTTTGACCGGGACATTTTTTATTCTTTGTAGCCCTTTTGGGGTTAATTTTCCTGTTTATTTCCCTGTCAAAACGGCGAAGCGATGACCGGCTGTATCTGCTTTCCCTGCAAAGCCGCTTCAATTGTATCCGGTATCTTTTCCACATGTGCTATCATGGAATGGTGCTTCTTTTCATAGTTATCCTGTCCAAACGGCACAAAATAAATATTTTTAATATTCATCAGCGTGCCGATATTTTTAAAATTCATGCCGAGCGCATCGTTGGTGGAAATTGAAATCACCAGTGGCTTTTCATTGCGCAGATGTGCTTTTGCCGCCATTAACACGGGCGTATCGGTAATGCCCGCTGCGAGCTTGGCAATCGTATTTCCGGTGCAAGGTGCAATCACCAGCGCATCCAGACTGCTTTTCGGCCAATCGGTTCTGCTTTTGCAATGGTATCAATGACCTGCTCTCCTGTAATCTCACAGATTTTTTTGCGGAAATCTTCTGCTTTGCCAAACCGTGTATCCATATGTTGTACATTTTCGGAAAAAAATAGGAATTACTCTCATTCCCGATGCGGTCAGTGTTTTGATAACACCTGTCATTTTATCAAAGGTGCAAAACGAGCCTGTTATGGCTATACCGATGGTCTTCTTTTCCATGCCGATTCTGCCTTTCTTTAATTGATATGTTGTTCAATGACTTTCATTAAAACTTCCGCCGAGCGCTTCGCGCATATTTGCCCGGCAGACCGAGTGCTGTACCGCATTCATTTTATTTGCCCGGCAATACTCAAAATCCGTTCCTCCGGGTCTGGAAGCAATGTCTATAATCGTCACTTCACCGCTTACATTTTCAAGTTCCTTAGACGTCAGCACTTTTTTAGGAACAGTATTAAAAATATACGCATACTCTTTTCCGTATTTCTGCAAATGCGGCAGTAACGGGAATGGCACGCTGTCAAATCCAAAAGCTTCCGCCTGTGCGCGTGCGCTTTCCTTTCGCTCTGCCACGGTCACACGGCTGTACATGCGCATGAGCCGGTCTGCCAGTACTTTTCCGCATCGTCCGTATCCTATTAAAAGACTTTTTGCACCGCACAGATTGATTGTACTGTGAAGAATCGCTTCCGCAACCGCACCTTCTGCCGTTGCCACCGCATTATGATACGCCGTGTCATCTTCCTGCATATACTCAACAAACTCCGGCACATTTTCCACCAAATTTTGTCCGGTTTCTTTTTTGGGCAGGTTACAGCCGAAAATGAGCTGTCCTCCATGCACGGAATCCGCCACCTGGTCATAATACGCCCTGCTGTCCGAAACCGGCAGAAGTACCGCATCATACTCTGCCGCATCAACCGGTGTCAGTGTCTGAATCCATTCTGTATGATGTCCCTGCTGTTCTAACATTTCTTTTAAATATTGCTGTCTGACATCGGTGCCCATCAGCAAAAATTTCTTTTTCATATGCGCCTCCCATTTCCCTATAATTTATCCTATGCCATAAGACCTGTCCTTGATTATACGCGCTTGAATTCCTTTCGGAAATAGGTTATACTATAATATAATTATTTTTTACATTTTTATATAGTTTTTATAAAAATGTTGTGGAGGGATTTTACATATGTCAATTAACGGCTAAAGAATTAGCAAAACAACTGGGGCTTTCGCCGTCCGCTGTATCCATTGCTTTAAACAACAAGCCCGGAATCAGCACCGAAACACGAAAGAAAATTTTAGATGCGGCGCGCGTAAGCAACTACGACTTTTCAAAAATCGGAGAGAAAAAAACAACAGCCGGTACAATTTATTTTTTAATTTATATTAAAGACGGCGCGGTTGTTTATGAAAATCCGTTTATCACACAGGTTCAGGAAGGTATTGCCACCGCCTGCGCACAGCATGAATACAAACTGCTGGTACGGAATCTCTATGAAGAAGGGGACGTTTTAGAACAGTTAAACAACATCATTTATTCAAACTGTGCCGGACTGATTATTTTAGGAACGGAAATGCAGAAGCCTGATTTTATGTATCTGAAAAACCTGACTGTGCCGATTGTGCTTTTGGATACTTACTGCGACTTTCCGAATGTGGACTGCGTGATGATTAACAATATGCAGGGTGCTTTTAATGCAACGGTTCGTCTGATTCACAAGCACATCGGACAACCGGGATATTTACACTCCTCTTATCCGATTCATTCTTATGAGGAACGATGTGAGGGCTTTTACCGCGCACTGCGCAAAAACGGACTTCCGTCTTCCAAATCGGTTGTCCACCTGCTCTCACCTTCCGTAGAGGGCGCTTATGCAGATATGCTGGAACTGCTGGAACAAAACACACCGCTTGCTTCCTGTTATTTTGCAGACAATGACAACATCGCTATCGGCGCAATGAAAGCTTTTCAGCATAAAGGTTATAAAATACCGGCAGATATTTCGATTATCGGCTTTGACAATATGCCGTTAAGCACCAGTGTGATTCCGGCATTAAGCACAATTCACGTTCCGAAGCAGAATCTTGGCAAAACCGCTGCAGAACGACTGATTAATGTGATTGAATCGGATGAATACTATTCTGTGAAGATTGAAATTTCCGCGACGTATATTGCGCGGAAGTCGGTGATTTAAGAGGGCAGAAAACACCCCGCTATCTCAACGTTGGCACTTGACTTCGATAGCAGGGTGTTTTCTGTTGGTGGTGTGGTGGCTAAACGGGAATATAATGACCTTTTGCGTTTAATTAACCACATATGATTCATGCTAATGTTTCTTCTTGAACTTCGTAAATGCTTCTACTGCATTTTGTACTTTTCCGGCTTCTATATCATCATATCCCTTTTGTAATTTTGCATGAAGTTCTTCATCTGTCATTAAATCCATGTGAATTGTATCCGTGTTTTGGGGTAATGCTGCTGAAATATCTGTTTTACAGTTCAACCGGTTTTCCATTCTGAAAATAATATATATTTTCTTTTTTATAACCGTATTTTGAACCCGGAATACTTATATGCGGTTCAAACGTAAAATATTTTACCTCACTTATTCTTTGAGTATTACCCTTTTCTGTATACACACGGTCATTTTTATTTTTTACAATGGAATGTCCCAGATTCCCCATAAAATCGAGATTAACAAAACCAGCTTTTAAAATAATCTCATTAATATGATAATAAAGTTCCTCAAATGTAGTTTCTATATTTACAAACTCTGTTAATTCATGATGAAGCCGGTCTTCCATTTGTAAACCTTTTCTCCATTCTTCATTTAATATTTCACGTTTATCGACTACCACACTATTTTCCAATATGATTGTTCTCGCATAATCCCCCCAAATATTTTCACACTGCGGACTTAAATCAATCGTTACAATATCATTTTCCGCAATCGTTCTGTCACTTGTAACATATTTCTTTCCCGACACCGATACTGTTGTTTCATCTCCTGCAAAAACAAACGCACCAATATCCCAATACCAAAAAGAATCTGCGCCTAACTCTAGCATTTTCCGTTCACATAAATCTCTTAAATCCAACAGATTCATACCCGGTTTTATTATCGTCTTTGCATATTCAATCGTTTTCTTTGCTATCTGCTGTACCTCGCTATACTCCATAAATAACCTCCTCTGTTTTTTTCGTGTTTACTTAATATTTTACTTTATTATATCATAATCAATTTGCAAATAAAATCACTTATATTGGCAGTTACAAATTATGACCGCAAGTATTTAACTTTTTTATCAAATAATTAAATAATTTTAACAGCCTTATAAAAACAATTAAAAAAGCCGCGCCCCAGTGGTATTCCACCACCAAACCGCAGCCTTTTATTCATTTATTCAGTTGGTTTACTTACTTATTTAATGACTTTAAAACAGCATTGCTTAATGAACCGACTGTCTTGTTGTAGTAATCCATACCTTCATCTACTGTCATGTAACCCAAAGCTACCTGTGCAATAACATATGTTCTTGCTGTGTTAATATCACCGATATTATTAGATAACTCTGATGTCATCGGAAGCGGTACGGCTACCTGAGAGTTTTCAGCGAAGAATTCACCGTTTTCTCTTGCAACTTCAGGAATTAAGGATTCACCTACATAACCATTTGTGAAGTTTGCAATAGAAAGGATTGGGTCAATGTGGTTCTTTGTCTGCCACTGATCCGGTTTTTCAATACCCGGAAGGTAATGGAACTGTCCTTCTGTGTATGTCTTTGGCTGGTCTTCCTTCTTCTCTACCGTAACAGTTTCTGCCTTGTCATCCCAGTGTGTACCCTTTGCACCGTGTGTCCAAAGCATCTGTACATCGCCGCCGTCTAACATCTTATCAATGAAATACTTAAAGATTCCTTCCGGATTCTTTGCGGCTGATGTGATACACCAGCATGGTGCGATTCTTTCTGTATACGCACCCAGTTCTTTGATTGGCTTAATGGCAATAAGTTCATCGTCCAAGCCCTTGTTTGCAAGGTTTGTCTTTAACGTATTTGCCCATGTACCTGCCAGTATGTAAATACACCGGTTTCTGTTGACGGGTCTGTTGAATAGAACTTATCTCTTGCATTGGCTGTTGAGTTATTTACGGATTCCTTATCAATAACACCGTCATTTACGGCTGTCTGGATTCTTTGAAGAGCTTCTTTCATTTCCTGCTGGGCAAATCCATCTACATATTTTCCTGAAGTATCCTTGTAGAAAGTATACTGTGCTTTCTGATAAAATTCAGGCAGATAGTTTGTATTCGGTGCTTCCGGATGGATAAAACCAGGAGAAGAAATAACATAATGTCCCATTGTCTGTGCCATCTGCTTTAAATAGCCGTAATATGTATTAAAATCCATCTGTACATCTTTTACCTTGGAAGCATCAATGCCTGCCTTGTCAAGCCATGCTTTCTTTACATATGTACAACATCCGTTACCACGGTAAAGAGATAATCCGTACATTGCCTTTGTTCCATCTTCACCGTTTACCATCAGTGCGGAAAGAACATTGTCGGCTGTGCTGATTAATCTTCCGGAATTCTTTGTTTCTGAATGTTCCCATGCATCTGTCATATTCCAAAGGAAACCGTTTGATGCATACAGTGCATAATAATCAGATGAAAGCAGTACAACGTCTGGCATGGTATCGTCTGAGTTAAATGCATTGGCTACGGCATCATAGTAGCTTGCATGGTCAGGACGTGTCCATTTAATATCAAGTCCTGTTGCTTCATTTAACTGCTTGTAAAATGCCTCTGCTCCATTTGTTTCTGTAACAACTGTACCATCACACATTACGGTAAATGTATCCGGCTTTGTTACTTCTTTGTTTTCTGATGTTCCCTGGCTTGTTGTTCCTTTACTGCTTCCGCAGGCTACCAGTCCGAGTACGGACGTTACGGTAAGACCTACCGCAGTAAGCTTTTTCACTGTTTTTCTCATAAAACACCCTCCAATTAGTTTTATTTTGTAAAAAGTTTTATAGGTTTATGATGATGTATTGGTTAGGTACATCATATTGTGTATTATATGTGCAGATTGTACTAAATGAAATACATTTTTTAGTAGATTTACTAATTTTTACCTAAATTGCAAACTATTTTTACAAATCTTATTTATGAAAGTGCTTTAAAAAACGAAATTACGGTGTCAGATAGTTTTCACGGATATGCTGTTCCCTTGCTTTAACCTCCGCTTCAAACTCCCTTGCCGACATCAAAAGGCACCCCTGCCCTCGGATAATCACCTGTTCAAGCCCGTCCGAGGTTGCAACCGTGACTTTATATTTTCTGCCATTTTCATGTGCAAATTTTTCAATATAAGCATCTGCCGTTTCAGCTTCTTTTGTGTAGACCACATGAATATTGTAATAGTCCATAAACTCTGTTACATGTCCTTTCACACGATACGCATCAAATACAACAATCAGCTCACACTGGCGGCTTCCCTGATAATTGCACAAAATATCCAAAAGCCGGCCTCTCGCACTGTCAATATTGACAGCCGCCAGCTCCTTTAATTCCTGCCATGCAAAAATAATATTATAGCCATCTACTAAAAGATACTCCTTCTGTGCCGGCTGATCATAGCTGCGTACTGTCATTCCCGAAGTCTTTGGCAGTGTATCCACGCGGGTAATCGTTCTTTTTTCGTACCGGTACGCGGCATGGACTTATCCCTTTTATTGGCATAATAGGTCTGGCGTAAAATCTCATCAATTTCTTCCGTGCCAATCCACTCATCCGACACGCTTCTTGCAGCAGCTTTCTGCGGCTGCATCTCGTCTTTACGCTTTTCCTTTAAAATGCTTTCAAGATGCATATACTCCGGCACTTCCTGCCAGCCGACTACAAACCCCGAACCGTGCGCACAAAAGACAGAATCCGCCGGATTGTCCAAATCCCGTTGTGCAATGTAGCCGCATGTTTTTAAAACTTCATTCTGATTGTGACAGACTTCATAACCTTTCAGGTTACAGAACAACCTGCCTGTACCCTTGCTGTAGGCAACCACTTCTTTATAATAGTCTTTCATCGTAGAAACCGGGGCTTCTCCCGTAATCACTGCCATACCTGCTTCGTGTGTCTGCTGTAACGCAAATGTGCCGCACATCCTTTCAATATCCGTCATTGCCCTGCCGACTGCCGTTTCCGGAATTTCCAGCCTGAATTCATAATACGGTTCTAATAGCACACTTTCTGCCTGCATTAAGCCCTGCCGCACCGCACGGTATGTCGCCTGTCTGAAATCACCGCCTTCGGTATGCTTCTGGTGTGCCCTTCCCGCCTTTAACGTAATCTTCATATCGGTAATAACACTGCCGGTCAGCACACCTAAATGTTCTTTTTCATACAAATGCGTCAACACCAGTCTCTGCCAGTTTTTATCGAGCTGTTCCTCACTGCAGTCTGCGGCAAAGACAAGCCCGCTTCCCCGCGGCAGCTGTTCTAAAAGTAAATGAACCTCCGCATAGTGGCGCAGTGGTTCAAAATGTCCTACACCCTCTACCGTATTTTGAATGGTTTCTTTATAGACAATGCTTCCCGTGCCGAATTCCACGCTGACACCAAACCGCTCCTGTATCAGGCTTTTTAAAATTTCAATCTGGACTTCGCCCATCACCTGTACATATATCTGCTGTAATTTTTCATTCCATACAATATGTAACTGTGGTTCTTCTTCCTCTAACTCCCGCAGCTTCGGTAAAAATACCGCCGCATCACAGCCTGCCGGAAGTTCAATACAATACGTAAGCACCGGCTCTAAAAACGGAACAACCGTCCCTGCCTGTGTGCCAAGCCCCTGTCCCGGATACGTCTTTGTCAGTCCCGTTACCGCACAGACCACACCGCTTGCGCCTGCGCCGGTGCGGTATATTTTTCACCGGAATAAATGCGGATTTGATTGACCTTTTCCGACCATTTTTCCGAATCTTTTCCGCCGCTTAACAATTCTTTATTCTTTAAAATGCCGCCGGTCAGCTTCATATACGTCAGGCGCGCGCCTGCTCATCTCTTGCGATTTTAAATACACGCGCCCCAAACTCCTTTGTATATACCGGCTGTTTTGCATACAGTGTCACCGCTTCAAGCAGTTCCTTTACACCGGTCATTTTTAATGCCGAACCGAAAAAGCACGGAAAAAGCTCTCTTGATGCAATCAGTTCTTTGATAACGTCCGTTTCAATACTACCTGTATTCAGATAATCATTTAATACTGATTCATCACAAAGCGCTACATTTTCAAAGAATTCGTCCGGATTGTCGTCTTTTTTTGAAAAATCCACACACGAAACACTAAACTCCCGCTGTAACTGTGATAAAACCGCCTGTTTGTCCGTTCCCGGCTGGTCCATTTTGTTGACAAATAAAAATACCGGGATTTTATACCGGTTTAACAGACGCCACAATGTCCGTGTATGCCCCTGTATGCCATCTGCGCCGCTGACAACCAGAATGGCGTAATCCAGTACCTGTAATGTCCGCTCCATTTCTGCCGAAAAATCCACATGTCCCGGCGTATCTAACAGCGTTATCTCACAGTCTTTCCAATAAATCTGCGCCTGCTTTGAAAAAATCGTAATACCGCGCGTCCGCTCCAGTTCAAAATTATCAAAATATGCATCTTTATTATCTACTCTTCCGACTTTACGGATACTTCCCCCTGTATACAAAAGCCCCTCTGACAAGGTCGTCTTTCCCGCATCTACATGGGCAAGGACTGCCATACAGAATCTTTTAATTTTATGTTCCTGCTGATTCATTCTTCTGCACCCTGCTCTTTCCTGTGAATATAATGTACATTACATTCTATCATGCACGCAAAATGTCTGCAATCCCTCATTCATTTGTGGAATTGCAGACATTTACCCTCATATTTTATTTTCTTTTATCTGGTTTTTACACTGCGGCTGCCTTGTCTAAAATTTCATTTAATGCAGCCTGGCTGCTTGTGTGGCATCTGATAATATTCGCATTGGCACGTTCGGCTTCAACAACTGCACAGCGCGCCATTTTATGTGACACCGTATTAGTAAATAAAATCACCAAATCGGGGCTTCCAATCTGGCTTGACAGATTTGCACTCATCTGTGTAAATACCTTCGCCTTACATTTATGTTCTTTACAGATTTTCTTGTATTGACTGACCATTCGGTCATGTCCCCCAACAATTACAACACTCATGCTTTCTCCTTATCTGACTAGACAAGCTGGCTTCCCAGCTTTTCACAAGCCGCTATTGCTTCATCATCCGGTGCTTCCATGCAGATAACGCCTTCTCCTCCAACAATTTCTGCACCTGCTGCTTTCATTCTTTCTTCCCAGTCTCTCATCCACTGACCGTCACCCCAGCCATAAGAACCGAATAAACCGATTTTCTTGCCGGATACACTCTTTTCAAGTTCTTCCACAAAAGGTTCCATTTCCGATTCCTCAAGAACCTCTGCACCCATTGCCGGGCATCCTAATGCAAATACAGCTTCACCCGCTAAATCCTGTGGTGTAATATCCGATACCGCAACACATTCCGCGCTGCCGCCTGCTGCTGTAATTCCCTTTGCAACTGCCTCTGCCATTGTCTGTGTGTTGCCTGTCTGTGACCAATAAACTACTTTTGCCATGTTCATCCTCATTTCCTGCACTGGTTTGTGCATATTTTTTTTAGTCTGCTTCCTTTAGATGACTGCTTCCCGCAGTTCCTCATAATGAAACATCATTATTATTTCCTGAATATCCATTCCGTATGACAGCAGCCGTATCATCTGTTCTTTTGCCTGTTCAAAACGTCCAAACAAATCCATCTTCTGCTGTAAATCAGAATAAACCTTCCAATAGCCTGTATAGAGAAAATTTCTGCCCCGGTTGTTAATAAAGCCTTTTACATCTTCCAACGGATATCCTAAAAGCACACCCATTTCATGTGGAAAATCCTTTGTTGTACACAGGTTGTCGCAGTAACGCTTTTTGAATAAATCCAAAACATCTTCTACCGCAAACTGTGTGTATCCGTAGGATTTTAAAAATGCTCTCGTATCCGCTTCTAAAAGCTGCTGCTGTAATTCCTGCTCCTTGTACAGCAGAAGAATGACTTTTTCATCTGTCTGCCGCAGCAGATAACAGGAAATATCCGTTTGCTTTAATACCTCAAGTATACGCGGATAAAACGCCCGGCTTACACTTAACATATTGGAAACCTTTAATCCGGCAAGCACCGGTGCGCATTGCAGAACCATCTGCAAATCCACTGTACTGCTGTCGATTTTCTGCACAAGCTTTAAAATCTCCCGGCTCATACTTTCTCCTCCATATAAAACCATAGTTAGTTTTATCTAACCTCTTTACAATGGTTAGTATACACTAACCTATTATATCCGTCAAGTATCTTTTTTATTATTTTTTTATGTGCAATCCCAGTATCTGCACAAAAAAAAAAAAGGTCCGGACGATTTCTCACCATCCGAACCTTTTTTTTGTGTGTACCGCATTTTTACACACTCAGCTTTTTATCCATTAACCATGCTGATGCCACATACAGCACTGTGTTAATAACAAGGAAGAAAAGAATTTCCACACTGCTTTGCATTACCTGTGAAGATTTGCTTATCGCATTTAAAATTGCATTATCGGCACTTACAACTCCCCAGAAGCATAAAATATATGCCACAAAAACAATAAATGAGGTCAGCTTAGTTTTATGCACCAGTGTATATATCAGCGTTTCCACAAAATATCCAAGCACTACAATAAATACCCATGTAACAAAAACCGTCAAAATCGTCTGTACTACAAAACCCCAGTCCACTCTGACAGAATAATTAATTTCTAAAATGTTCTGTACCAGTGTCATCAGTTCTCTGACACTGCTGTACTTTATCAGGAAAACCGAACCGCACAGCACCGCCACGATACCGTAAAGCAGCATGGTAAAAAAGATTTGAAGTGCCGCTGATATCATTTTGGCACCGAGTATTTCATAAGAAGACCTCGGCACAAGAAAAGAGCATATAACTCTGCTTCGTCTTTAAAATCCTTATCGTAAACACTTAAACTTTCTACTGCTGTATACAGTCCTGCAAAAACCATTACAGTAAATATCAGCATAGTCGCAATTGCCGCATGGGTTTCTTTATCAATCACACACGCAATTCCGAAATACAGTGTCAGTACCCCTAATATTGCCGCAATGATTATTTTTGAAAACATCTGCTTTTTAAATTCATACTTCATCAGCTTTAACATACTCTTAACCTCTCTTTCCGTCCTTACGCATATATTTCCTTATAAAGTTCTACAATCGATTTACTGTGCTGTTCCCGAAGCTGTTCTGCTTCTCCCTGCAAAATGTTTCTGCCCTCTTTGATAAAAATGACTGAATCCACGACCGCTTCAAGCTCATCGACCAGATGACTTGAAATCACCACGGTACTTTCATCATCAACAGCATTTATAATGGTTGTAATAATCTTTTCCCTTGCAATAATGTCAATGCCGTTTAACGGTTCGTCTAACAGATAGAGCTTTGCGGCTCTTGCAAGTGTTGCTGCAATCTTTAGTTTGGCTGCCATACCAGAAGAAAGTTTATTGGCTTTATCTTCCATTCGCAGCTCCATATCCGCAATCAACTTTGTGTATTTTTCCATATCAAAATCCTCAAAAAAGTCCTGATAATATACTCCTACATCCTTGACCGTCATAAAGGAGTAAAAAAAGCTCTCAGTCGGCAGATAGGCAATTTCTCTTTTGGACTGCACGCCTATCGGCTCATTTTCATAAAGAATCGTTCCGCTTGTCGCTTTACAAGCCCTGCAATCATCTTCATAAACGTCGTCTTTCCACTCCCGTTCGGTCCTAAAAGAGCATAAATCCTGCCATTTTCCAGTGACAGGCTGATATTCTCCACCGCTGTCTTATTAAAATATGTTTTCTTAACATCTGAACAATTTAACATAAATTCCTCTCCATTCTGCATTTCTGCTTTTAAAATCCCGCCGACACCTCTGCCAGCAGTTCCTCTTTGCTGTATCCTAAATCCTGCATTTCTTTGACAAAATTCCTGATAAATTCCTGTGCCATCTCCTCCCGCATAGATTTAAATACGGCTGCATCCTCGGTTACAAATGTTCCAAGTCCTCTTTTGGTATAGCACATATTCTGAAGTTCCATCTCTTTATAAACCCTCCCCGCCGTATTCGGATTGATGTGATATAAAACCGCCAGTTCTCTTGTGGATGGCAGTTTCGCACCCATTGGAAGCTTTCCTGTGATAATATCCTTTTTTATCTGATTGATAACCTGAATGTAAATTGGGATATTATTTTCAAATTCCATTCATTGTCCTCCTTTCTTTCGTGTATCAGTGAACTAGTTATATAGTACACTATGATAATAGTGTTGTCAATGTTCTTTTTTCAAAAAATTTTTCTGCCCTTTTATGCAAAAAGATTCATACAAAAAAGATTCATACAAAAAAGCACCGAAACAGCCGCTGTTACTGTTTCGGTGCTTTTTAAAGTTATTTATAGAGCACCACAACGTCCTCCGGCTCGATAAACGTCTTTCCGTCCGGGATAATATTGCGTTCATTTCTCTTAATCAGCGCAATCAGGACATTTTCCGGGAGATTTAAATCTTCGATTCTTTGGTTGCCCCATGGATGATTTTTGTCGATAAATTTCTTCCAGTCCTTCGTCATCATCCGGATTATAGGTCGGCACGCTTAAAATCAGGCTATCCCCTGCCAGAATCTGCGTATTGCCGCGTGTGATAATCGTTTCGTCATCACGCTTAATCATGAGCGCCAATGCGCCTGTCGGCATATGTACCTCGCTGATATGCTTATTTTCCCAGTTATGTCCCTTTGGAATATACATACGCATCAGCGTAATTGCCGATTCTTCCTGATAGTCATTAAATGTCTTCTGGACATCTGCCTTATCATCAATCATATCCAGTTTCCGTGAAACATACGGAAGCAGTGTGCCCTGTACCGCAACAGATAACAGCGAAATCATAAAGACAATGTGAAATAAATCTCTTGAAATGTCATTTCCCGCCGCCATGGCAAATATCGAGAATACAATCGATGAAGCACCTCTAAGCCCCGCCCACGAAACCAGCAGACATTGATTCAGTGAACAGTGAAACGGCTTTAAAATGAGCAGAACCGTGAGCGGTCTTGCAATCAGCAGGATAAACAGTGCGATAACAATCGCCGTTCCCATGATATACGGAAATTTGTGCGGAAAGGACAACAATCCCAGTAAAAAGAAAATCACAATCTGGGATAATCCCGTCACTCCGTCAAAAAACGGAATAATTTCTTTTTTATTTCGGATACTGCTGTTTCCCATAAGAATCCCCAAAAGGTAGATACTTAAAAATGCATTTCCGCCCACCAGTGACGAAAAGCCCATGCCAAACAGCACCAGCGCCAGTATAAATACCGTATACATACCGTTTGTTACCACTCTTGTCTTTGTCAGCACCCATATACCAAATGTGGCAAGCACAACACCGATTGCCACACCGTATACAATCTGCGCAAAAATAGCATACGGCACAGTTGAAAGATTTTCACCGTTGACCAGAGAAATACCAACACCGTCAGCATATACGCCGTCGGGTCATTACTGCCGCTTTCGATTTCAAGCAGGGAAGCCACGCCGTCTTTTAAATTCAGCTTTTTCTTTCGTAAAATGGAAAATACACTCGCAGCATCCGTACAGGAAATGACCGCTCCCAAAAGGAAGCCCTCTGCGAAACGAAACTTTAATACCACACAGCAAAATGCCATAGTGAGAAACCCGGTCAGAAATACGCCGGCCGTTGACAATAACAATGATTTGACTGCAACCGGCTTTGCCGCCTTCCACTTGGTGTTGAAGCCGCCGTAAAACATAATAAATCCCAGTGCAATCGTACAAATCTGTTCGGTTACTGCAAAGTTATCAAATGGAATCTTTACAATTCCGTCACTGCCAAACAGCATACCGATTCCGATAAACAAAATTAACGCAGGCATTCCGAATTTGCCCGAAAACTTATCCGCAATAATACATAACACCAGTATTAATGCTATCAACATCAATTCTACTACCATTCTTCCTCCTGTTTTCCCATTTTTATGCTGTCAAAGCATCCTGTTATGCCTGACATCTTTTATTAGAATATCATATGAATTGTCAGAAAAAAGCACAAATCCGAATTTTTATTCAGACTTGTGCTTTTGTTCTAAACCATTTTGCTATAAAACAGACTTTTATACAGATTCCATGCACTGCGCTGCCTGCTGTTCTATCTGTTTCTCAATCTGATTTCTGTCTTTACCGGTTACAAACACCAGTTCGCTGTACAATTTATCCTCTGCCAGCTTAAAATAGCGGTCGTCTAAAACCGTTGCTTTTTTGCCGCTTGAAATGCGCTCCTGTCTGCGCAGATACATATTTTTAATAATTTTTACCAGTTCCCGCAAATCACAGCTTTTGATAGCTTCTTTGTAGACATTTTCCCGAAGCTTTTCATTTTCAACCCATGCTGCCTGAATTGCCGGAATTTCACGAATCAGCGTGTCTGCCTCCTGCTTTGTAATGACTTTTCGTGTCTGGACTTTGCTGCTTTCCACCGGACTGTAAATCCGCCCGTTCTTTTCCTTTTGCGGAACCAGCAGATAATACTGCCTTTTAGAACTGCCGCCCGGCAGTTCCAGTTGTGTAATGTCTTTTACTTCACAGATTCCGTCGTTTCCATGTACCACATACTCACCGATCTGAAACATTGTTTCCTCCATTCTTCTGCAAACCAACATTTTACCTACATATTTAATGTTTGGGGGCAAAAGCCACCAGCCATGATACCTACGATGTTCCGTGCTGCGCACTCCCACAATCCGCCCTGGTATCATATTTATTTAAAGGTTTTTCCCTTTCGTAAGTTCTTTTTTATTTTTCCAGTTTTTGAAGATTAAACAATATTTCTGTATAACTTCACATTGAATCTGTACTTGGTTTTTATCCGAGTGCCACGTCCAATATCATCATCACGACAAATCCCACACCAAAGCCCAGTGTTCCGATATTGGAATGACTGCCCTCGAAGCTTCGGGTATCAGTTCTTCTACAACCACATAGAGCATCGCCCCGGCTGCAAACGACAAAATATAGGGCAGAATCGGCGTTAAAATGCCCGCAAATACAATCGTAATCACTGCTCCTATCGGTTCTACAATGCCTGAGAGCGTACCGTATACAAATGCTTTCAGCCTGCTCTGTCCCTCACTGCGAAGGGGCAGTGAAATCACCGCCCCCTCTGGGAAATTCTGAATGGCGATACCCATCGCAAGTGCCGCCGCCCCGGCAAGCGTAATTGTTCCTTCCCCGGACAGATATCCGGCAAATGCCACACCGACTGCCATACCCTCCGGGATATTATGCAGCGTTACCGCAAGGACAAGCATCGTTGTTTTTTTTAAATGGGCAGGCAGCCCTTCCGACTTTTCCGCTCCTAAATGCAGGTGCGGCACCAGTCTGTCCATGAGCAGTAAAAATGCCATGCCCACGGCAATTCCCACTGCCCCCGGAACAAATGCCATTCTCCCCATATCCTCACTCATTTCAATCGCAGGAATTAAAAGTGACCACACGGATGCTGCCACCATAACGCCAGAAGCAAATCCCAGCAGTCCCTTCTGCACCAGCGCCGGTATCTGATTTTTTAAGAAAAATACACACGCTGCTCCCAGTGCTGTCCCCACAAACGGAATCAAAATTCCTATCAAAACATCAATACTCATACCCTTCTCCATTCTGCCGGCAAATCATACCAACGTTTCTGCAAGTTCAATTTACTTTGAACCGCACAACCGCCTTAAATAAATCTCCGTCAATCTCGATTGAAAATGTTCCGTTCTGTACCTCTGTGAAGCTTTTCACAATCGCCAGTCCGATGCCGCTTCCACTTTCGTGACGAGATTTGTCCCCGCGCACAAAACGCTCCACGATTTCTTCCGGTGTAAAATTCATCTGTGCTTCTGAAATATTTTTAAATACAATTTCCGTGTATTCAGGCTGTGCCGTGGCGCTCACATAAACCGCGTGCCGGGCAGTGCGTACTTTGCAATATTCGTAAACAAATTTTCAAAAATACGGTACGTCTTATCACCGTCTAATGCCTGCACAATGCCGTTTTCAGGTGCATCAAGAATCACCGTCAGATTTTTTTGTTTTAACAAATCTTCGTTTCCGCCTGTGCCTGCTGTATCAGTGCAACGACATTCAGCTCCACGGGATTTAACTCAATATTGCCGCTGTTGACCTTGCTGACTTCAAACAAATCTTCTATCAGATTATTTAACCGGTCAATATAATGCTGTAAATTTTCCAGATACCCCTGCTTATCCTGCTCGCTTACATTGTTCTGTCCCAGCAGTTCCGCATAATTTTTTATGCCGGTCAGCGGCGTTTTTAAATCGTGCGAAACGTTGCTTATCAGTTCTGTCTTCATGTTCTGCGATTTCATTTCCTCACAGACCGCCTTTTCAAAGCCGGTACGGACATTTTTAAATTCTTCACCCAGCGCATTAAAAATGCCGACATCCTGTGTAATTTCTTCATCAAATCTGCCGTCTGCAAGCTGGTGTGCTTCTTTTAACAAAACCTGATAATCCTTCTGTACTTTTTTTTAGCTTCTTCCTGATATAGAAAAACAACAGCACGCTGTAAAGGACTGAAAGCACAATACCAAAACTCCAAAAGCACGCAATCACACCGACGATTACCATCTGTATCAGTACATACTTTAAAAGCACCGTATCCGTTTTGTCGCTCAAATCCACCTCTGAAAGCTTTTCAAAGCGTCTTTTCACATTTCCGCAGATGCTTCCGATAAGGGAATCTTCTTTCCAATACCGGCAAAAACCTGATGTCAGCATATATTTGATTTCAAAAATCCCCATGGCTGTAAACAATCCTGTAAGCATCATTCCGATAAACTGTAACACAACAGGCACAAGCTCTGCATACGGTATTCCAAGCATTTGCAGTGCTGTCTGCAATTCCCCAGTCATGGTATACACGCCCAAAAATGCCATGCCGATGTACGCAAGACAAAGCACCGTCCCTAAAAATACCCATTTGATTTCCGCCTTTATTTTTCGCATAAATGCGAATGGGTTGACTTCCTGTTCCACACTCACCGGATAAAACAGAATATATAAACCGATAAAAAATACCATCATACAGCACGTAACAGCTAAAAATCTGCCGCTCATTTCTCCATGAACAAGATTCCCGGTATTGTACCAGATGATATCATTATTTTCAGTCAGATTCTGCGGAATGGCAAATTCAGCTTTGAGATTCTGCGGCACACGAAGCTGAATCTGGGATTTTGGAATACTCTTTCCATAAATCTCATACGTTTCTCTCGCATTGCTGGTGGAAATTGAGATACTGTTTTTAAGCAACTGGTATGCACTCATATAAGTAAAATCCGTAGAAACATAATCTCCCGTACTTGTTACATTTCCATCGGCATCATAAGTAAATGTACTGTACATCTGATGGTCTTTTACAAAAAGTGACGTATCGCCGCCCTCGGTTTTTTCGCCGGTAGCCGTATTGGTAATACGATATGCAAAATTGGGCGAGTTGATAAAATCTGCCTTGCCGTAAGCAGTTCTTCTTCCATAACATATTCAAGTTCTGAACGGATACTGTATGGAACATCTTCTCCCAGCGACAGCACGGAATAGTCTTTATTGACAACACGTGTCTGATCAAGCATAAACAGCAGCATTTCCCTGCTGACTGCACTGACATCTACTGTCTGCGTACCCTGATTTTCTGATTGAATATTCCGGCACAGCAAAATCATGCCGATTGATATCACGCTTAAAAGTGCCACAAATCCAAGCACAAATACTCTTTTTTTCTTCTTTTCCATAAACGTTCTCCTTCCTGCAAAACGTTTTTTATTTTTCAATTTTGTAACCGATACCCCACACCACTTTCAGATACCGCGGATTTCTGGGGTTGACTTCAATTTTTTCACGCAGCTTTCTGACATGTACCATGATGGTTTCGGTGTTTATGGCTTCCTCTTTCCAGACATTTTCATAAATCTGTTCTGCCGAATAAACCCTGCCCGGTGAACGCATTAAAAGCTCCAAAATCGCGTATTCTTTTGGGGTCAGCTTTACATTTTTTCCGTCCACCGTCAGCTGTTTTGTATACAAATCCAGTTCCAGTCCGCCTGCCGTCAGCGTATGCGCTTCTTCTGTTTCTTTTTGGGACGCGGATGCTGCTTTTTTTAACTGCAAAATCTGTTCATACCGACGCAGATTGGAATGGACTCTTGCGAGCAGTTCCATTGAGCCAAAGGGCTTTGTGATATAATCGTCCGCACCGATATTTAACCCTGTGATTTTGTCGATGTCCTCTGATTTTGCACTTAAAAATATCAGCGGGAAATCATATTTTTCACGCAGCTTCATCGTCATGGTAATTCCATCCATCACCGGCATCATAATATCTACGATTGCCAGATGAATGGTATGATTTTCTACCATTCAAGCCCCTGTACGCCGTTTTCGGCTTCATAAACATGATACCCCTGATTTTTTAAGTAAATCGTTATGGCATCCCGTATTCCTTTTTCATCTTCAACAACTAATATATTAGCTTCCATTGCTTCCTCCTTTTCTAAGCATGCATGTAGTATAGGAAGGAAATCTTAGAAAGGAGTTTTGATTCTTCTTAAATTTTTCTTAACAATTTAAGCACTGCAATGTCGTTTTATAAATCTGTCCTCTTGAGTGCTGCTTCTAAGCCTACTTTTCCTATTTTGCGATACTGTAACGCCGCTGAAACACCGTATGATGCCAGTCCCAGTACAACTGCCCACACATAATTTTCCGGGTCCACATAATAGGTCAGCCAGCCTGCCAGTTCCTGCATAAAATAGTCGTAAAGCACCCGCATCACAACAGCCGCAATGCCAAGGCTTAACAATACAGAAATCACAGCTGCAATCGTGGTGGACATCATATACAGCTTTGCGGTTTCTGATTTATTATACCCTAAAATACGCAGCATGGAAATTGCCGTTGCATTTTTTTCCACCACAATTTTTGACAGCAGATAGAAAATCAGGACTGCCATAAATACGGAAAATACTGTTATCAGCGGGAACATCTGTCCCATGGAATCCTTTAACTGTCGTACAACCTTTGTCATATCATCATATGTAATCGTTGCCGCTACTGCCTTACTGTCCAAATCGGTCAGTTCTTCATTGCTGAAATATCCGTTAAAATAGCCTTCTTCCTTGTCAAACAGTTCTTCAAACCGGCTGTTGCTTATAAATAACGTAAAGGATGCCGGATAAGGATACGTGCCAAGGATTTCAAATTCATAGGTGTCATCGCTGTACTCGTCTTTTAGCGCAAGCATATCGCCGACTGAAAGTTTATATTTTTCTAAAATACCCTCAGAAGCATAGACTCCGTTGCCGTTTTTTTGTAACTCAATGCCTGTAATGTAATCTGAATCTTCACGGATGCCGTAGACATTGATTTCTTCCTTTAATTTTCTGTCGGTTTTATCCAGTATCAGTGACTTGACCGCATACTTTTCCGCAGCTTCATTTTTCGTCTGCACCGGCATTTTTAACACGTACTGGTAATCGCTGATCATATTTTCCTCTACCAGCATACCGTAGTGGTCTAAAAGCGGTGTCATCAAAAGTCCGAAGAAAATGAGCAGACTTGCAAATGTTACGCCTAAAAACATCACAAGATAATTTACCTTGTTCTGAATCAGGATACGCATCCGGAATCTTGCCATAAAAGAAACCTTTGGCAGGCGCACTGCCTTTTTTTCACGCCAGTGGTTTAAATCGTGGCGCAGGAATTTAAGCGGTGATAATTTTAACTTTGTATACAATACAATTGTATTGACCACAATCATAATCATGCACGGCACAACCGTTGTAATCACAAATGCATAAGGATTCCACAATGTAATATATGTCGGAAGACTGTAACTGTGATAATACATTCCTGCAATGACATCTTTAAATACTGTATATCCCAATATATTTCCCAGCACACAGGAAATCAGTGTTACCGTAACCGGAAGTGTAATATAGTGACGCAGCAGTTCACCTCTGGTAAAGCCAAGCGCCCTCATTGTACCGATTTCAGAAGCTTCCTTTTCAATAATGCTTGCAATCGTTACACTGAAAATAAATGACAGAATAACCATGATGACATATAAAAGTACCTGGATCATGCTCTTATCACTGCCCATATCATCACCCGTAAAATGAATGGCCTGATTTTCTACTGCCGGTGTAATATTGGTAATGCCCGCCCGCAGGGAAACGAGCTGTTTTAAAATGTCATCGGACAAATCACGCTGCTGTGAATCCGTCAAATCCGTCTTATTATTTTTCCATGAATATATGAAATGCTCCGTTCCTGCGTCCATTTTGTCATACTGACCTTTCGTTACAATGGCAACACCAAAATTTGTTGCATCAAACATCATATCCGAATTGTTCTGAAACTGCGCGCTGTAATCGGACAGTGCCACTGTTCCTACAATCTCAAGCTTCTCTCCACCAAGAACAACCGAATCCCCGATTTTTAATTCCCTGTTTTCGGCAAACAGGCGGTCGAGTGCAATCTCTCCGTCCTTCTGCGGTGCTCTGCCTTCCATGACACACACCAGATTTATATCATTTCTCTCGCCGAAAATACGCAGTGTCGCATTTGCGATGGCTTTTGGTACTTCCTTATAAAAGTTCTCATACAGCACCACATCATTTTCTGTTTCTATTTTTTTAAGCAGTACCGCATCTGCCTTTTGTTCCAATTCAAAATTGCCGTCTTCAATATTGTATTTTTCAAAGCTTTCATCGTATGCATGGGTCATGCTGTTATCAGCGACCAGAAAACCTGAAATAAACCCGATTGTCAGTGTTATAAACAAAAATATCACGGCATATTTTCCGAAATCCTGCTTTAATTCCCTTAAAAAACGCTTTCGCAATGGATTTTTCATGCTGTTTACCTCCCCGTTTTACCACTCTAACTGCTCCGCCGGTACTTTAGCGGCATTCATTTCAACATCCTGAATCTGACCGTCTTTGAGCTTTACAATCTGGTCTGCCATATTTTTAATCGCGTCATTGTGGGTGACTATGACAATTGTATTGCCGTATTTCTGATTGACCCGCTCGATCAGTGCCAGAATATCCTTTGAGGTATGATAATCGAGGGCGCCGGTCGGCTCGTCGCAGAGCAGAATATCCGGATTTTTCACGATTGCCCTGCCGATTGCCGTCCGCTGCTGCTGACCGCCGGACAACTGGCTCGGAATTTTGTTCTGATGTTCTGTCAGTCCCAACACATCAAGCAGTTCATCAATATCTAACGTCCGGCTGCTTAAATATGCGCCGACTTCGATATTCTCACGTACCGTCAGATTTCCGATAAGATTATATGCCTGAAATACATAGCCTAAATGCTTTCTTCTGTATTCTGTCAGCTGCCTGTCGTTCATGCTCTGCATAACCTCGCCTGCTACGGTAACACTGCCGGAATCTGCCGTGTCAATGCCTCCTACGATATTAAGCAGTGTAGATTTTCCCGAACCGGAAGGTCCCAGCAGTACGCAGATTTTCCCTTTCTCCACACCAAGCTGTATCCCTTTTAAAACCTCCACTTTGTTTTCACCCGTTCCATAACTTTTCCGTAATTGTTCAATCTCTAAAAACATAAATTTCTCCTTACCGACTATGTTCATTTATCGTAACATAAAAAGAGTTAGACAACGCTAACTTCTTTCATAATGTTAGCCCTGTCTAACTCTTTTGTCAAGTTCTATTTATTTCCCCTATCTTCTTTCCCTGCGCATAAATCTAAACTGCTTTTTCTTCCGGTATTTCTTTCATATGACAAATGCTTAAAAACAGACTGCGTTCCGCAATTCTTAACTGCAATGTTCCCCACTGTGTATAATAATCTACATTTTCATACAGTTTACGGATACAATTGCCGTAAAACGGCTCCGTTATCCTTGTTGTGTACCTCATTTCAATATAACAGTACATTGCATAAATAAGCACAATCTTTGTTCCTGCGGCATACGCTTCCAGACTTGTATACTCACGAAAAATGCGTTTTAAATACGCATCCCGTGCCAAAAACGCATAAAATTTCTTCTTACAGCTGTTAAAATCACCCTGTTTAAACAGCTCCTCCTCAATCCGCACTGCCACTGCATGGCACATTCCCTCAAATACCGATTCCATTCCCGTAACCCGCACAAGCTGTGCCTTTCCAAGCCACGAAAGTCTTTGCGGCAGTGTAGAAGATTCAACCCCGTATAAAAATACAACAATTTTAATTCTGCCCTTTTCAAAGCTGCTTTTTAAAATATCCAGCTCCACAAGAGCTGTTATATCCTGTATCAGCTGCGGTGTTAAAACTACTACGGCTTCCTGATGCCTTGCGATACTTTCACATTCCTGTTCATACGTCACCTCCCTCATAATATTTTTCTCTCCGTCTTCTTCAGGCATTGTAAATCCCCAATTTTCCAAGTGATACAAAACGGCTTTTGCATGACTTTCGTTTTTGCTTCTAGAATAGCAAACGTACATTTTTCCTCCTCCAGTTTCTTTTGTACTCATTCCCCCTGAAAAATGTATTCTGTATTATAATAACACATTTTTATAATTATAAGTATTATCACATTAAATCCTGTTTTTTTCAAATAAACCATATGACCATACACTATTTTACCCACTCGTTATAAATTTCACTATGTTCAGTACGCCGAAACCCTGCTGATTTTCCGGAATGGCAATAGTCTCACAGCACTTTAACAGCCGCATTTTTACACCTTTCGGTGTATAGTCCGGTCTTTCCTCTAAAAGTCTGGCAACTGCTCCGCTGACAATGGGAACAGACATTGATGTTCCGCTTTTTTTTGCATATGCATCCTTACGGTTGCTGCACGCAATAATATTGGATCCTGTCACAACAACCTCTGGCTTGATCACACATTCCTCCGTCGGTCCTCTGCCGGAATAATACCGCACTTTCCTTCCGCGTACACCCGAAAAATTGGTATCGTCATACGAACCGACGGTTATAATTTTTTTACAGTTTCCCGGTGCGGTGATACTATTTCTGTCCGGTCCGCTGTTTCCTGCCGCCGCTACCACAACAATTCCGGCATCCCATAGCTGTTCCACCTGCCGGTTAAGCTGTTTTTCTTCCTGCACATCATGGTCCGGTACCGTTCCGAACGAAATATTAACAACCCGGATATTATACCGCTCTCTCTGTTCTAAAATCCATCGGAGTCCTTCCACCACATCTGAAATTTTCCCGTTTCCCTGTGCATCCAGAACTTTTACGCCTATCAGTGCCGAATGCGGGGCAATTCCTTTATACCGTCCACGGGATGCACTCCCGTCCCCGCCTATGATTCCCGCGATATGTGTCCCGTGTCCGCTATCATCATAAGCGCTGTTTTTCCCATGAACCAAATCAACGAAACCGGTAATACGGCTGCCAAAATCTCTATGCCGGTAAATTCCTGTATCTACAATTGCAACTCCTGTCTGCATACAACTCCTCACTTTCGAGCAGCTTTGTCATAAATCTGCGATGTAAATACCGCCAAAGCTATTTACCCTCCACCTATCTGTATTTATTATATGGTAAATATCTTCAATGTTACTACTTGCGCCCGGCGATTTCTCATCTGCCAAAAATGCTGTTTATTTTTCATGCTTGATAATATTTGCTTTTTCCCTGCAAATATTTTATAATAAAGTATCAGAATTCATTTGCAGGATTTGTGACTTTGCGCACTTGGCACAAGCCTGTTATGTGCAATACAACTTAGAATTACAAAGCGTGCGCAGAAATGAGGATTAATATGGATAAGAAAAGAATCGTTGTTGCTCTCGGAAGAAATTCTTTTGGTGAAACTTTCCCGGAACAGCAGGAAAATGTTAAAAAAGCTGCTGCTGCAATTGCAGATTTAGTAGAAGAAAAATATCAGATTGTCATTACGCACAGCAACGGTCCGCAGGTCGCATGATTCAGACTGCAATGACTGAATTTGCCCGTTTAAATCCAGACGACAGAACCGTTGCCCCGATGTCCGTCTGCGGTGCAATGAGTGAGGGATATATCGGTTACGACTTACAGAATGCAATCCGCGAGGAATTATTAAACCGCGGCATTTATAAAACTGTTTCTACAATCATTACACAGGTCCGTGTAGACCCGTTTGATGCGGCATTCAGCGAACCTTCCAAAATCATTGGCAGATTTATGTCAAAAGAAGAAGCCGAAGCCGAGGAAGAAAAAGGCAACCATGTTGTTGAAGAAGAACCGGGTAAATTCAGAAGAATTATCGCTGCTCCACTGCCAATCGACATTTATGAAATTGATGCCGTAAAGGCACTGCTTGATGCAGACCAGATTGTAATCGCTGCCGGCGGCGGTGGTATCCCTGTACTACAGCAGGGAACACATTTAAAAGGTGCCAGCGCCATTATTGAAAAGGACTACACTGCTGCCAAACTGGCAGAACTGGTCAACGCACAGACTTTATTATTCCTGACAGCATACGACAATCTTACAATTGAAAAAGGAACACCAAATGAAAAAGTCTTTGAACAGGTTTCTGCTTCCGACTTACACACTTATATCAAAGCCGGTCATTTCCCTGCAAAGACAACATTTCCAAAGGTTGACGCTTCCATTCGTTTCGTAACTGCTGATTCCGAAAGAAAGGCCGTTATTTCAAACCTTGACAAGGCAAAATCAAGTCTTGCCGGAAAGACAGGAACAACAATTACCGCATAAAAATATTGCGTAAAAAATTAAGGAGAAATTTCTGATTTTAGAAATTTCTCCTTTTTGTTTGCTTTTGTTGACTGTTGCTTTACTCTGCCGTAGTTGATTCTGTCTGTACGGTTTCCTGCTGTGTCTGATATACCGCATTGGTTACATCTAACATAAAATAGTTTAACAAGACCATTAACAACGCAAGAACTACGATAACAACCAGCGGTATCCACGGATTCTTTTTCTTCTGTGACTGATTCTTTTTAAATGTACTGCTATTGACCTGATTTGCCATTTTTTTCTCCATTTCTTTTAATTTACTTTACTCAGATATATGGACTCTAATATTTTAGTTCCTGTTTTCGTTTTAAAAATATTTTCTTTGATTTTCCGGATAGAATCCAGCCCCTGCTTACTGCTGTCCAAGCCGTCTTCATTGATATTTACCAGAAAATCTGCCTCAACTAAAATCTGATAATCCATTCCCTCTATTTTATCATAGGTGTGATGGTGTCCAATCAGATATGCCACCCGCTCTGTCACCGGCGCCGGAAATTCCAGTTTCTTTAAAATTACAGCAGCCACCGGTGGTCCCTCCAGTTCCTGATACTTTCCTGCACTGGATTGATATTTTTCCTCTGATATTTTAATGCCGATATCATGAAGCACTGCCGCGGTTTCCAGACATTCCATTGTAAATAAATCCAGCTGTTCCTTCTCTCCAATCGCCTTTGCAAAACCATATACTTTCAGCAAATGCTGATTCTGCGAATATCATTTTCAAAATAAGCAATTGCAGCCTCAATGACCTTTCCTGTTTCCATACTAAACTCCATTCCTAAGTGATTTTTTATCTGCGATTAAAACAATTTGTATTATTATACTATACCCCTTCTTTGAAGACAACTGTTATCCGAAAACAAAATGCCCTTTAAAAATTTCATAAAAATTTCATCTGAAATTACGGTCAAATAAATATAGACAAATGCGTTATAGTATGTTATTATCTGTATACTAAGAATACGAAAGGTGGTGAAAATATGTCAAACGAGTTATCCAACAAAACCGTAACCTACTTATTAGGGGAAATATCTGGTATGCTGGAAAATATGCAGAATTCTCTTCGTACTGAAATCGCCGAAACGCGGGATTCTTTGCAAAGTTCCCTCCCGTGCCGAAATCGCCTGAAACAAGGGATTCCCTTGCAGAATTCTCTTCGTGCTGAAATCGCCGAAACGCGGGATTCCCTGCAGAATTCCCTCCGTGCCGAAATCGCCGAAACAAGGGATTCCTTGCAGTCACAGCTTACGCAGATTAACCTCACACTGGAACAGAATGTTGTTCCACGTCTGAACACGATTGAGTCCTGCTATGTATCTACATATGAAAGATATTCCCAGGGTATAAACCAGCTTGAATCAATCCAGTCTGATATCCTTGTTATGAAGGATGTCATTATGAAGCACAGTACACAGCTTGCAAAGATTTCCTAATTCTTGTGCTTTTATTTCCTAAAAAATCGTGAAAACAAACACGGTCTTGTCTTTGTTTTCCACGATGATATTAAAATTATTCAAGCACGATATCTTTCCCCAATGAAAATGAATAGATAATTTTTTCCTTTACAGCTTCTGAAGCAGCTGCGACAGCGCTTTTGCATAGTATTCTAACTGGAGTGCATACCGCCTGCGCAATTCGTCTTCACCGCCTTTTTTTGACACCTTATCCGTTTTGTAATCCACCAGAATAAGACTTCCATCTTCTTCAAAATATACATCAATAACACCCTGGATCAACTGTCCGCCATTGTTTTATCCGGCTGGTTCGTATCGTCCTGTTTTGATTTATCAGACTGTTCGGATAAATCAATAAAGACAAACGGTTGTTCCGTATGAAAAACACCTGCCTGTTTTGCCCGTTTCATCCGTTCAAACAGTGGATTTTTCATAAATGCAACAATATCGGATACACGGATACTGTCCGCCTGCTGTTTGGTAAGCTTTTCTTCCTCTACAAGCCGCTTTAAAAATGCTTTTACAGCAGTATTTTCTGGTTCTGTATCATAGTCCATACATTCCATCACGCGATGATATGCTGTACCTCTCCGGCTTCCCTGTAACGTCTTTTTCCTGCCTGCGATAAATTCCGGCAATAATTCATCTTCATTTTGTTCATCCACTGCCTGTTTTAAGCTTTCCGGCATATAGGCAGTTTCTGCAAAATCCGAATCCTGCTGCATTTTCTTTAATTCCGACACTGTGACCTTCGGTTTCATAACCGGTTCATCGGCATACGGATAATCCGGCAGTTTTTCTAATTCCTGTCCTGCCGGATTCTGCTGCCCAGTGCCATTCCCAGCATCATTCATCTCTGCCTTTGCAACTTCTCCTGCTTCCGCTGCCTGCCGCATATCAGACTCCGCCTGCCCTGCTTCTTTTGAAATATCCGTCTCTGCCTGTGATACTTCCATTGAAATATCATCACTTACCTGCAATTCTTCTTTCTTAAATTCCACAATCTGAAACGTCCCTTTACGCAGATTCTGCGGCAGCAATACTGCCGGCATGACCATATCAAAATAATTTTTCAAACCGGCTTCATACGAGTACGAATACCAGCCTCCGGCAAGCAATTCATCTGAAACCGCCTGCCAGCCTCTACTGCTTTTTGTGCGTCTTTTACGGTGCCAATCATATACAGCTTTTCCCTCGCTCTTGTCATGGCAACATACAGCACACGCAGTTCCTCGCTGATTGTTTCCTGTATAAGCTTTTGTGATACCGCTGATTTTAACAGAGTCGGATTCTTGATACGTTTATCTAAATGTACCACATTTGTTCCGACACCAAAGTCCGTATCCAGGACCACTTCCCCGCGGGAATCCATCTGGTTAATGCTCTTTCCCATTCCTGCCAGAATGACAACCGGAAATTCCAGCCCCTTACTTTTATGAATACTCATCACACGCACCAGATTTTCATTTTCACCAAGCACGGAAGCTTCCGCAAAATCCACCTCGTATTTTTTAAGGCGCTCAATATAGCGCAGAAACTGAAACAGTCCGCTGTAACTGGTCTTTTCAAATGCCGCCGCCTTTGTATAAAGCATATCCAGATTTGCCTGCCGCTGAGTACCTGCCGGCATTGTTCCGGCATAGTGGTAATATCCCGTATCATACATCAGCTCCCACAAAACATCACTGACCGGATAACGCTCTGCCTTTTCCCTGAAACTGTCGAGTTGTTTTAAAAATTGCACGACTTTTTCATCATCGCTTTCCTGCATGACGTCATACAAATGCTTTGTGTTGTCTTTCATGCGAATCTGTGTGAGTTCTTCCGTTGTAAATCTGCCAAAAAAGGACAGCATGACCGCCGCCATGGGAATATCCTGCAGTGGATTATCTATTACGGCAAGATACGATAACAGCAGTTTGACCTCACGCACATCAAAATATCCTTCTGACGCGTCACAATATGCCGGAATATCTTCATTCATCAGCACATTGACAAATGTATCCGCCCAGCCGCTGACAGTCCTTGTCAGAATCACGATGTCACTGTAACGGATTCTCCTGTAGCCGTTTTCGGCATTTTTATCATAAACCATATAAAAACTGCCGTCTTCCTTTGGCTGTGTCAGCCGTTGAATCAAAGCCGCGGCAGCAGCGCCTTCACGCTCTCTTGCGGAACGGTCTTCGTCCTCCGGGGAAAGTTTTTCCTGATTCATATCAATCATATAAATCATCGTATCCGGATCATCTGCAAATGTCATCGCATTTTCATTCTGCGCCTGATATTTCGGATACTCAAACCCGGCATTTAACCTTGCCCTGTCATCATACTCAATCTCTGCAAAATACGGATTCATCGCCCTGTAAAAAACATCATTCGTACATTCAAGTACATTTTCGCGGCTTCGGAAATTGGTCTGCAGTTCAATCCTGACATTCGGACTGTCCGTATCGGTATATGTACTGTACTTATCCATAAACAGCTTCGGACACGCCAGACGGAACTTGTAAATGCTCTGCTTCACATCACCCACCATGTAGATATTGTTATCCGCTTCATTATATTTTCCCTTAGATACCGCAGTCAGAATAACCTCCTGAAGCATATTACTGTCCTGATATTCGTCTATGAGAATCTCCTCGTAATATGCACTTAAATCATCTGCCGCTTTGGTGTATTCCATGCCGTTTTCTGTTTTTTTGACTAAAATGTTTAGCGCCATATGCTCCATATCGTTAAAATCAATGACATTTCTTTCACGCTTTTCTGTATCCATGCGCCTGTAAAAATCCTGTGCGAGTGTCATCATCATTTCAACTGCCGGTTTATTTTCCCGGATATCCTCTAATAAATTTGCAAATTCCTTTGTAAATAATTTCGCCTGTAACGTCTTTGTCACATAAGCCTTATATTCATCGCGGATTTGCTTGACTGCTGCCTTCTTTACCTCTGAAATATCCTTACTGCGGCTTCTTCCCAGCGTTTCAAAAGACAGCAGGCGCACTTTACGCACCAGTTCTTCATAACTCTGTGTATCCAGAATCTGACGGATTCCCGCATGGTCAGACTGTACTGCTGCTGCATACATCAGCGGTCCATCCGGCTCATTGCAGATGTTTTCCAGTTTTTGATACTGTCTGTCATAGTCTTTAAAACGTCTTCTGACCGTATCAAAAAGATAACCGATTGCGGCATTTTGTTCTGCCGTGTCGATATCTGCCTGCCTGTAAATGCACAGGCAGTCTTTAAACCATTCCTCCGGCCACGGATAGCTTCTTGCAAAGCGGTATAATTTTAAAATAATATCCACGATTTTCGTATCGTCACGTCCCGTTCCATACGCATCGACAAAATCAAAGAACACCTGATTTTCAGAAGCATAATATTCCTCCAGCATCTCCTCCATAACATCATTTTCAAGCAGCTTCATTTCACCTTCGTCCGCAATCCTGAAACCCGGATCTAATTCAATATCCGTAAAATAATTGCGCACAATATTTAAACAGAAGCTGTCAATCGTCGTAATCGGGGCATTGTGAATCAACGTCATCTGACGGATTAACCGCTCGTTTCCCGGATTCTCCTGTAGCATTGCATCGAGCGCCTCACGGATTCTCTGCTTCATTTCCGCCGCCGCCGCCTTGGTAAAGGTTACAACGACCATTCTGTCCACGTCTGTGCCATCTTCTGCCGTGATTTTTCGGATAATGCGTTCTACCAGCACCGCCGTTTTACCCGAACCTGCGGCGGCAGCAACTAAAATATTACAGCCGTTTGTCCGGATTGCCTTGAACTGTTTTTCTGTCCAGCGGTTTGCCATTTTCATCAACTCCTTCCCTGATTTTTTTTCCATATTTCCTCATCACTGAATGTCTTTAAGCTGCGGGACTGCCCTCCCGGAATATCCGGTGAAAAACCGCATACCGCATGGTACGGACAATAGGTACAGGCATCTTCCTTCTGCGTGTGGTACGGATTAATGTCCACATTTCCACCAAAAATTCCCGCCGCCATATCTGCCGACTTTTCGGTGACATAGTCTGTGAGCTGTTCAAACTTCTGTGTGCTGTAAATGTGGCTTCGCATATCCAGCTCCCCGTTTGATTTAAACGCAACCGGAATAACCGCCGACTTTCCTCCGCGGTCATCCATTTTACGGATAATTTCCGTATCCTCATTGACAACACCTTTCATACGCAGATTTTCCAATATCATTTCATCAACGGCTTCACGATAATCTGCATCTTCTTCATCGAACATGCTCTGTACTTCTATAATCGGATTGTCAATATTGTAATAAAGAATCCCCGCCGGAATAATATTCTTATCCGGATGCCGTTTTTTTTCAATTACGCTGTGCCGCCTTCATATATGTTACAAGCTGTAATTTTAAGCCGTAAAATGTCTTTAACAAATCAAAATCCGATTTGCCGGTTTTGTAATCCACCACGCGCACATAAACATTGTTATCATCTTCACAAATATCAATGCGGTCAATTTTGCCCTGCATATAAAGCGACTTGTCACCAAGTACCTCATGCTCATCAACTAAAAAGTTCATTTCATATGCATCGGGTGCAAATTCACCGCGCTCTAACTGCTTTCCGATTGCCCAGACCGTCCTGTCCGCCAAATCGGTGAGCCTTTTAATCATGTATTCGTTACGGCTGTTATCCTTTAAAATGGTGTTGCCGTACTCTGCAGCAATCCGCACAACGCTTTCGGATACGCGCTTTTTTCGTTTCTTCATCGGATAACAGGGAAAAGGATTTTTTCTCCTCTTTTAACTGCCGCGACACATCTTCCAAAACACCGTGCAGAACCGTACCGAAATCCTGTACCGCAAAACGGTATTCTTCTCTTTGTGAAAGCTTTAAGCCATATTCCAGAAAATACGCAAAACGGCAGGAAGCATACGTTTCAAATGCCGAAATACTACCCTTTAGCTGTGTTCCGTATAACAAAAGCGCCGCATTTTCACTCAACGTCTTAATATAATTTTCCGTATTCCACTCAATATCCTGCTTCGGAATCTTTAAATAGACAAACTGTCCATCCTGCCCGTCGGCATCCGTTATGCGCACATCCGGAAACATGCGTCTTACATTACGGATTAAATATGACGGAAGTGCCGTCTTTCCGTCACTGCTTTTTTTTGCATACGATAAATACAGCCGGTGTGAAGCCTTTGTCATCATCAGATACAGATAAAATTTCTGTATAAATGCTTTTTCCCTTGCAGAAGGTGACAGTACGATTTCCTGTGCTTCCAGTATACTGCGGTCGGTTTCCGACAGCACACTGCAATTTTCATTTTTCTTTGGCACAACACCGTCATTGACTCCCGCAAAAAACAGCACTTTGACATTGTCAAGACGTGTTCTTTCGATATCACCAATCATCACACAGTCGGAGGTCGGCGGAAGCAGTCCCACTTTCATTTCTTCAAAGCCCGCCGCTACAATCCTGTTAAATTCCTTTAATGAAACATTTTCTTCACCGAGCAGTTCCACAATCCTGTCAAACAATTCAAGCACCTTTGCATAGAGCTGTTCATATTCATTGCCGGCAGGTTCACACTCCGAAAGCGCCTTTATCTGCTCGGCACTGTGCAGAGCCGTCACAAATTCATAAACGGCTGTGACATATGCCCGCACATTGGCTTCTTTATCCTTTAAAACCGCCTCCAGATTCAAAAACGGCGCCATAATCTGCTCCCGCAGGACATTTAACGTTTCCAGTTCCGGCTGGTACGTGCTTCTTTTCATTTTCTTTTTCCACGGTTCATGCCATGCACGGCTGCCGCGGATACCTACCGCCAGACAGTAATTTTCCAGCATATCGATATCATGTCTTGAAATGCCGGTCAGCCCCGTACGCAGATATCTAAACATCGTGTCATACGGATATCCTTTTTCTACAATCTCCAAGGCACTGCAAAGCATTTCCACATACGGATTGGAAGCGACAGAGCGTTTATAATCCAAAAACGCCGGAATGTCATTTTGTTTCATCATATTGGCGGCAACTTTTCCATATGTTTCCAAATCTGCCGTAACAACGGCAATATCACGATAACGAAAGCCCTCTTTTCTTGTCAGCTGTAAAATCTCGGATACGATATACTGCAATTCCTCTTTGGGATTACTACCCTCGTAAATGCGGATATTTTCCGGTGTACCGGTGTACACACCGCCCTTATAGCGGAACAGGTTCCTTTCAAGATATGCTAAGTCCTTCGCACCCTCATAGCGGTAATTGATGTCCCTGTCCACGCACACGGTATCGTCAACGTTGATTCCTTCTTCCTCACAAATCGCAATTAGACGGTTCATCATCTCTTTACTCATAAAAAAACAGGTTGTTCCAGCCTTCATGTCCTGTCGGACGTTCCTTTTTATCAATCGTTACTGATATTTTAATACCTTTGCTGTATACCAGCAACAGACGCATGAGTTTGTACTGAATCGGTGTAAACCCGGTAAATCCGTCAAAAATAATTTCCGAACCGGCAATCAGTTTTGATTTTTCCACCAGTCCGCATAATACGTCTAAAATTTCCTCAGACGTAATATAATTGGTTGACAAAAATGCCATAAATTCTTCGTAAACCAGACGGATATCTTTTAACTTCGCGGAGAGCTGCTGCTTTTCTTTGACATTCTCTCCGATTTCACCAAGCTGCTGCGGTGTAATGCCATATTGGAGCAGTTCGGAAATCACGGATTTTAACTCCGAAACAAAACCTGTTTTTTCAATACTGCTACCAAAGTAATCCAGCTTTTTCTTCTCTTTTTCAAGTACGCGCCTTACAATCAGGTTCTTTCCGGTATCGTCTAACACCGGGCGGTTTCCGCCGCCCAGTTCTTCAAAAACCTTGTATGCAAGACGTTCAAAACTGACAACATCAATATTTAAAATTCCCTTGCGTGAATGCATATGCACCAGTTTTTTTTGTGTTTCCATGGTATATTGTTCAGGAACAACCACAATAAAATTGTCATGCGGTCTTCTGACAGATTCTTCACAGACTAAACGGCTTAAATATTCTGATTTTCCTGCACCGCTTCCCCCTGTAATAAACTGTAAGGACATATTTCCCTCATTTCTGCCGGACCTCCGGCGATTATTATGTCATGATTCAATCATTTTCTGCATATAGTATACCATCAATGATAACAATTATGGAAGTGTGTGGATATGAATTCAAAGACAAAAATTATTGTTTTACACCGCCGTGAACTGCTGATTGGTGCCATTGCCGCGGTGATTGCCATTCTTTTACTGATTTTTATGATTTCATCGCTTGCAGGCAGCTCTAAAGATGCCGCAGCCAGCTCTGTCAACGGTGCCAAATCTGTTTCTGCGGGTGTTTCCGCCTGCTATACACCGGGTGTTTACAGAGCCGGTGTTTCTTTAAACGGCAACGCGTAGATATCGAAGTGACAGTCGATAAAAACAGTATTCAGAATATTGCACTCGTAAACTTATCCGAACCGGTTACAACGCTCTACCCTTCTTTGGAAAGCACCTTTTCCGAACTGTGTGCTTCCGTAATTGAAAGCGGTTCTACCAAAAATATTACATATCCCGCTGAGAACAAATACACCGCTACAATGCTTCTGAATGCCATTCAGACAGCACTCGATAAATGCACGATACAATAAAAAGGCTGTGGCACGCAATCAGGATTTCTGATTTTTGTGCCACAGCTCTTTTCCTTTTATACACCAAAGTAGCTGACTTCTTCTGCCTGTTCTACATTGTAAAATCCGGCATAGCCGCGCTCCTCTAATTTACTTAGAAACTTACCGGTCTTTTTCGGTTTTATATAAAGGGATGCAATCATGCCTTCACTTCTTAACTTTTCAGCTGTCTTGACAGCTTCTGTTAAATGTCCGTCTTCATATAATACGGCAATCTTTTTACTGCCGTCCGGAATTTCAATGCCGTTCTGCATAAGGATAGAGAAAATACGCTCAAATCCGATTGAAAATCCGACTGCCGGAATGGACTGGTTTAAGAACTTGCCAATCAGATTGTCATATCTTCCACCGCCTGCGATTGCGCCCTTAAAGTCAATGCTTTCCACTTCAAAAACGGTTCCTGTGTAGTATCCCTGTCCTCTGACCAGTGATAAATCAAAGACCACATCGTATGCCCCTGCTGAAAGTGCCTTCACTGTTGTCATAATCTTTTCAAGACTCTCTGCCGGTTCTTTATCTTCCAACATATCCTTTAAAGAATCCAGACTAAAATCATTTTTTTCAAGGAACTGTGTAAACTTTGTAATGGCTTCTTTTGCAAATCCTTTTTCTGTCAGTTCTGCTTCTACACCGTCCATGCCGATTTTATCCAGCTTATCAAATGTAATGCACACACTGTCTAATTCATTTTCCGCAAAGCCCATCTGCATTAATACGGCACGTAACAGTCTTCTGTCGTTTAACTTAACTTTGAAATTCTTCATGCCGATTGCCTGTAATGCCTTTGTGGTTGTTAAAATCAGTTCGATTTCCGAATCGTTGGATTCTGAACCGATAATATCAATATCACACTGGATAAATTCTCTTAATCTGCCTTCTGCGGACGTCTGCACGATACACACGATCCATCTGGATACATTTCATCGGAAGTGTCAGCTTGTCTTTATTATTCGCATAATATCTGCTGAGCGGCAGTGTCAAGTCATAACGCAGTCCCATATCTGCAAGCACATTCTCATTTTCCGAAGTCACGCCTGATGCCAGTGCCTTATCCAGCTTGTCGCCGCGTTTCATAATCTTGAAAATGAGGTTCAGATTTTCTCCGCCATCACTTTTATCCAGATTTTCAATATCTTCAATTACAGGTGTAATAATATGTTCAAATCCATTGGCAAGATAGACTTCAAGAATCTTCTGCTGTAAATAATCCCTGATTTCCACTTCCTTTGGAAGATAATCGTTTGTTCCTTTAACCGGTGTAACCTTCATAATTGCCTCCTAGACTTTTCCTTAAACTCACTTCTTCTTATCATACCATATCCGGCATTTGAAATACAAGGTCTTTCACGCACTTCTTTGCGCCCTAAGCACACGGTCATCACACAGTTTCTTTTTTACGGTTTAAATAAGACACTGCCGAAAGTGCAGCAACATTGCCCTGTCCCGCCGCTTTAATATACTGGTACGGTGTTCCCGCAATATCGCCGCAGGCAAATAATCCCGCCACATTGGTTTCCATCTGCAGATTGACTGCGGATGATTTTTTTCGGTCTTTAAGCCCGGGACGAGCTGTCCCGGAAAGACGGCTTCCCGTAAAATGAAAATGCCGTCCACCGGATACAGCTTTCCGTCAGTCTTTAACTGCTCCACTTTCATCGTGCCGGTAATCTCTGCCGGCTTTTCCGTACAGATTTCAATGTTACCGGAAAGCCCCGGCAATACAGCTTCTTTGCCCATTGGAAAGTATAACACTTTTCCCACAATTTCAGCTAAATACTGTGCTTCCTCAACGGATTCTTTAGTATATCCGATAACTGCGACCGTCTTTCCTTTAAAAAACTGTGCATCACACGTTGCACAATAGCTGACGCCGCGTCCCAAAAATTCATTTTCACCCGGAAACGGCTTATCCGCCGTCATGCCGCAGGCTAAAATCACGCTGTCTGCCCGGTACTGCTCCTGTCCTGCCTGAATGGCAAAATAACTGCCCATTGCATAAACGGCATGAACTCTTTTTTTCGTAACCGCAATCTGCAATTCGTCCAAATGTCTTTTATATGCCTGTGCCAGCTCCTCTCCCGAAACGGCAGGCAGTCCCGGATAATTTAAAATCCGGTGTGCTTTTGCCACCTTACTGCTCACCGGCTCAGCGCCGAACAAAAGTATCTCTTTATTTCTGATTTTTGCGGTAATAGCGGCAGAAATGCCCGCCGGTCCTGTACCGATAATCGCAATGTCCGCAGTCTTTATATCCTGTGCCACTTGTCATGCTCCTTTCACTTTTTTGCATTTTCCTTCAGTGCTTTTCAAATTTTTTCGCACCTCTGCACCATATTACTCTGTTAGTATACTGCAAAATGTGTATGTCATACCCGTTCTTATCCGCAATCCACGGTAATTTTCGTATCCGATAAAAATCTGTTCTCTGTCCGTGTCCTCACATATTTGCACTTACCTTAATTATAAATGGAATACCACCGTTGCCACATTAAAGTATATCAGTATTGAACAGGTATCCACAATCGTTGTAATCAGCGGCGATGCCATAATTGCCGGGTCAAAATGCAGTTTCTTTGCAAGCAGTGGCAGAATACAGCCGATAAGCTTTGCAAAAATAACTGTAATAACCAGTGAAATTGAAATGACAACCGCCAGTGAAAAGTTCTTATACATCAGCAGGATTCTAAGCCCGTTTGCCAGTGCCAGAATCACACCGACAATAATTGAAATCCGGAATTCCTTAAACATCACCTTAAAAATATCACGAAAGGTAATTTCTCCCAGTGCAATCCCACGGATAATCAGCGTGGAACTTTGTGAACCGCAGTTACCGCCTGTATCCATCAGCATTGGAATAAAGGATACTAAAATCGGCACTGCCGCAAACGCATTTTCATAGTGTGTGATAATCACCCCCGTTGCCGTAGCGGATAACATCAACACCAAAAGCCACACAATTCTGTTTTTGGCATGTGTCATCACCGGTGTTTCAAAGTAAGATTTTTCACTCGGATTGACTGCTGCCATGAGTGACATATCCTCTGTCGCTTCATCAACCACAACATCGAGTGCATCATCGACCGTGACGATTCCGACCATACATTCATCGGTATCCAGAACCGGAAGTGCCAGCAAATCATATTTTGAAAATAACTGTCCGACCTGCTCCTGGTCATCGCCCGTATGCACAAAAATAATCTCTGTCCGCATAAGTTCTTCAATCGTTTTGTCGTCATCTGCCACCATTAAGTCTTTGGCGGTCACAATGCCTACCAGTCTGCGCGCTTCCAGCACATAGCAGGTATAAATCGTTTCCTTGTGGATTCCTACTTCTTTAATATGTGCCATTGCCTGCTTTACGGTCATGGTGCGCTTGAGTGACACATATTCTGTTGTCATAATGCTGCCTGCGCTGTCCTGCGGATAATCCAGCAGAATATTAATCTGCGCACGCTTCTGCGAATTGATATTGGATAAAATCCTTGTTACGACATTTGCCGGTAAATCTTCCAGTAAATCCACGGTATCGTCCATAAACATATCGTCTATGATTTCTTTTAATTCCGTTTCCGTGAAAGCATTAATCAGACAGCTCTGTGTTGCATTGCTCATATTGGCAAAAACTTCGGCTGCCTTTGCTTTCGGAATCAGACGGAATGCCTGTGCAAGTTCCTTTTCTTCAAATTCTGACAGCAGTGAGGCAATGTCTACTGCATTCATCACATTTAAAATGCTTCTGATTGCTTTGAATTCTCTTGCTGCCAGAAGTTCCATAAAAATGTTCTTCTCCATTTTCTATGCTCCCTTCTGTCGTATCCGTATTGTGTAAATTTTCCGAATGATAACTGACGCCCGAATCCATTTGCCTCACCTCCTTTAATACTAAAAAAACTCCGTCTGACGACGGAGTTTGAAATTCAATCTTAATCTTTGCGCAGCCATTTCTTTATCTGGCGCTGTGCTTCCGTCGTCCAAGCTTTAGCATCACAGGGCATATTAGTTGCATTAGGTTATGCCTTAAACCGACATAGCCTGCTGACCAACGATTTGTGTCTCCACAAATTTGCGGCAGCAACCTTAGGAAAATCCAAATCCCTGTGGTAACCTCACCTACCGAAGTATTTCGTTTTTTTCATTATAGACACAGAAAATAAAATCTGTCAACTGCTTTTTTCGTAAAAATCATACTTACCGTGTTTTTTCTTCGTCCATAAAATAAAGCCTTGCGCCGAAATCCGGGAAGTAACGCACTTCATCATTCAGTCCCGTTGCGCAGAATGCCTGCTTTAAGCGCACACCGCAGTACATCAGCGTATCGCCGAATACATGGTAGTCCTCCCGCTCACCGTTTATTTTAATCCATTTGGCGGCGAGGTGCTGTATCAGGGAATCCTGACGGATATGCACCGGCGATGCGGTGTTGACCAAATCCCCGAAATCCTTGATATTGTACTTTAACGCACGATTGTAAAAATGATACTGCTTTTCAGGGTCTAATCCCTTTGCATAAAAGCATGTATGCGGCGTGTTTGCCACCGCAAGTTTATTCATCAGCAATCCGACCGCTTCGGAAGTATCTTTTTTGACACAGCTCCACTCCATCAGACTGCCACCGCCCGCCGACAGTACACTGCTGTCACGGATATCCCTGTCCGAAAAACTTCTGCCGCGGTAAAAAATTCCCCGCTGGAACAGCTCCCGCTTTTCTTTATACAAGGTAATCTGTGCTTTCACCGCCTCAAGTTCTTCTTTGGACATATCACAGAAATTACATTCATAACCCAAATTCCCGAAAGCCGCCACGGCAAAGCGTGTTTCAAGCGGCGTGCGGCGCAGTGTCTGGTGATTCGGGCTTGCTGAAACGTGTGAACTAAGCACGGACGGCGGATAGCCGTAAGTGTAATTGTTTTGAATCTGCGCGCGGCTGACCGCATCTGTATTATCGCTTGCCCAGATTTGCGGAAAATAACACAAAATGCCGAGGTCAAAGCGGTTGCCGCCTGCCGCACAGCCTTCAAATAAAATATCCGGAAAACGTTTTGTCAATACGTCCATGCAGTGATACAGCCCGCAGATATAGCGGTGTGCTGCTTCACCCTGTCTGTCCGGCGCAGATACGGTGAATAATCATCACTGAAAATCCGGTTCATGTCCCATTTGACATAAGAAATATCCGCACCGGAAAAACACGGCTCATTTCTTCAATGACAAATTCCTGCACCTGCAGATTGGCTAAATCTAAAATCCGCTGGTTTCTGCCCTCGGAATGATTCCTGCCGGGAACGGCAGCTGCCCAGTCCGGGTGCTTTTCATACAAACGGCTGTTGACACTCACCATTTCCGGTTCTACCCAGATACCAAAATCCAGTCCAAGTGCTTTGATTTTCTGCGCAATTCCCAAAAGTCCGCCCGGCAGCTTCTTTTCATCGGCATACCAGTCCCCAAGGGAACTCTTATCGTCATTCCGGTTTCCAAACCAGCCGTCATCCATGACAAACAGTTCGATTCCCGCTTCTTTTGCCGCCTTTGCAAGGCGTAGCAGTTTCCTTTCGTTAATGTCAAAATACGCCGCTTCCCAGCTGTTTAACAGCACCGGGCGCAGTTTCCGTTTCCATGTGCCGCGAACAACATGCTCCTGCACAAAATCATGCAGTTGGTGACTCATTTGATTATAACCTGATGCCGCATAGGTCAGCACCGCTTCCGGTGTTTCAAAAACTTCACCTGTGCCAACCGTAAAGCAGAAATTTTTCGGCTGGATACCGGAAACGATTCTTGTACGTCCTGCCTGCACCTCTACAGCTTCATAGTGACTGCCGCTGTAAATAAGATTTATTCCGAAACACTCTCCGGTGTCCTCGGTCGTTTCTTTTCTGCCAAGCATGATAAACGGATTGGCACGGCTCGATGACGTTCCCGTAAAGGATTCATTGACATATTTTCCGGTTTCAAGCACGGCTTCACTGCGGTTCATTTCCCGTGTCCATGCGCCGTGAAATGTTGAAAGCACATAGTCTGCCCTGTGTAAATCAAGCTGCATGCTCATCAGCCGCCTAAGCTTCACAGGCTGTTCTCCTTCATTTTTAAAAACAGCGCGCCTTGTAATCACATCGCAGTCTTCGTATACGTCATAATACAGTTCCAGCTTTGTTTTTCCTTCTTTGTCTGCCAGAACGACCTTGAGCTGTTCGGATTTGCCGTTTTCATCATATGCACCCGGAAGTGTCTGCAAGCCGCATTTTGTTTCGGAAATCTGTGCGCTCTCAAACAAAAAATCCGCCGTTGTACTGCCATCCGCATATTCTGTTTCAATAAACGGTTCACGGATATCGCCTTTTCCGTAAGATGACATTTCAAGACAGCAATCCTCCAATGAAAGATTTTCAAAACTGCTGTCATACGCAATCGTATTGCCCGGAAGAAATGCCCTTTTTTCCATCATTACGGTCTGCTGTGCATGAATCCGCCTTCCATAAAACAAATGCTCCGGATGTCCGCTCTCCATGACACAAAATACATAAGACGTATGCCGTGTATGCAGTGCATACAGATTTTTTTCTATCGTAATCATATCGGAAATCCTTTCTTTATCATATATACCTTTTAAGCCCGCAGTGTATTGTTAATCTCCTCCATTTTACTCTCTGTCAGAATATATTTCTTGTGAAAATAAAACACAGCAAGTAACAGTCCTGCAATCGGAAGCACCGTCATTGTCATACGCAGTCCGACCAGCGAACCGCCTGCCTGTGCGGCTTCTCCCGCCACAACTGCCGTATCCTGACTTAAATGGCTCAGCGACAGGCACACGGATACAACCAGTGCCGCTACACCGGAAGCTAATTTTACAACAAATGTCTGCATAGAAAAAATCACGCTCTCGTCCCTGCGCTTATTTTTTAATTCACCATAATCCACGGTATTGGCAAGGAAAATGGTTGTAAGCACCAGTAACATGCCGTTTGCCGCAAAGATGAAAAATGCCGGAATAAACAGTATAAATACATTGGACATTGTTGTAAATACAAGCACCAGCAGCACTAAATATCCTGCTATCGCCATGGCAAAGCTCACGTAAAAAATGCGGATTGTATTTAAAAATTTACGCAGTAACGGAAACAGAATCATCATCGACAATATCTGTATTGCACCGCCAAAGGTGTTAAACAGCGTATAGCCGTTGTACCAGTCCGCACCGCCGAAATCATATTTAAAAAAGTAAATCACCAGATTGGACGTAATGTATACCGATGTATTAATCAGCACAATGGTAATAACAACCGTCATTGCCTGGTCATTTTGCAGTAATGCCTTAAACATCTGCTTTATGGACGGCGCATCGACATCAACCGTTGATTTTTCTTTGATATTCAGACAGGTAATCAGAATGAATACAAAAAACAATACGGATAAAATCAGGGCAAACCACTTAAAGCCCGTTCTTTCATTGCCGTTTCCGAAAAAGTAGACGCACTGCATAGTGATAACCGTTACCAGTGCAGAACCGACCCCTGCGCAGGAACGTGCGAGCGTGGAAAGATTTTCACGTTCCTTTCCTCCCTGCGTAAATGCCGGAATCATGGACCAGTACGGAATATCCATCATGGTATAGGTCACACCCCATAAAATGTATGTAACCGCCGCATAGGCTACCAGCCGCCGCCGTCCAATGCAGCGGTGCCGCAAACATCAGATACAACACGATGGCATTGAGCGCCGTTCCCACAAACAGCCACGGCCGGAACTTCCCGAACCGTGTCCTTGTCTTTGCCACAATAACCCCCATAACCGGGTCATTAAACGCATCAAACACGCGCGCCGCCATTAAAATCATGCCCATTGCAATCGCGCTGACGCCTAAAATATCCTGATAATAATACAAAATATAACTTGCCGAAAACATATAAACCATGTCTTTTCCCACGGCACCCAGTCCGTAAGAAGCCATTTCCCTTTTACTTAACATACCTTACCTACTTTCTGCGGCTGCCAGTTCCACCGCCTTGTATGCCCCATCATATATGCCTGCTTTTTTATTGGCTTCAATGCAGTTACACATCTGAAATAACAGCGTTTCTTCATTTAAAAACAACTCCAGCATTTGCAGTGTATGACCGGTGTCACGACATTCCAGCGTACCGTCACCGATTTCTGCCGAATGGACTGCACCCCACTGTTCATGTCCACCGACACGCTTGATAAACAGCTTCGGCACCGGATAAAATGCCAGTTCGCTCGGTTTCGTAACCAGCACATCACAGCTTCTCATCAAAAGATTGGTACAGTAAACCGCTTCAAATATATTTTCATGCCAGAATCCGTGGATTCCCGTGACTTCTCCCGTCAGGCTTCCTCTGCAAACTTTTTTGTATTCTCCCAGTTGTTAAAATGTTCACAAGAAAGTGTCTTCATCTGCGGAATTTCTGCCTTTAACTGCTCCCATACATTTTTATAATCGCCCACATTGACATACAGTGCAGCACGTCCGTCCCTGATATGCGGTATTAAATAACGGATAATCTCCGCAAAAATTTCTTTCTGCGCACCCGCACCGCCAATCGTCAAAAGAAAGCGCATCGGTTTTTTCTGCATTTTGCGCGCCCGCCTTGCCGCACAGTCTTCTTCGATTCCCTGCACCAGCTCATGGTCAATGTAGTGGCCTGTATACACAAGGCTGTCCTTTGGCATTGGATTTAACACTTTGTTTTTATCCATGCCGTTTAAAATACGGTAGCCTTGGTAGGCAAAACGCGTCTGCACCGTATGAATACTGCCCTCCGACAAATGCAATGCCATTGGCCAGTTATCCGGCACGGCATTGATAACACGCTTCATGCCCGCATGCACCGCCGCCTGCGCCGGCCATACATGTGTGGCAATGACCGGAATTTCTTTTGGCACATTTGCAAATACAGCTGCCATCAGTTCCGCATTTTTCTGGTCTGATGCATTGTAAGAAAGCTTTCTAAAGCCCTCGTAATTCATCGGTTCCCAGACAAAACGGTTAAACAGACGGCTTTTCTGGGACAATCTTGACCCCAGTGAGTATAAATCATTCTGCGCACGGATAACCTTTGTACAGGTCGTATCTTCATAAGAATTCAAATCCATCCAGTACGGTACATAGCCCATTGCATGTGCCGCCGAAGCAATCGCCATGGAAATGCGGTAATGACCGAAGCCCATGCGGATATTTCCCACAATAATGCCTTTTTCCGTATCAAACGGTATCGTTTGATTTTTCTCTCCGGCTGTGCCGTGCTTTTTGGCAACACGCACATCGACAATGCCAAGCGTATCGCCAAGCACCGCATTTTTACGAAGCCGCACCGGATATTTTGTGCCGGTATCATCGCCATATTTTTTGATAAATTTTTTCTTAGAATGAATGGCATTTCTGTATGCCTTGCGGCCGATTTCATTGCCATAAATCATTTTTGATTTGTCTTCCATAACCTTGCCCCTTTCTATGCCTTTTTCTCGATTCCGTCCAGTAAAATGCCAACCACTTCGCTTAACCCTTCCGTATAGGAAAGTCCACTGTTGACTAAAATATCACGCTGGAAAAACTGCTCCAGTGCGGCTTCCATCATCAATTTAAAAATGGATAAATTCACGGGACGGATACATCCTTCTTTTATTCCCTGTTCCAGCAGTCCCATCGTCATTTCCCAGCCGCCTTCCAGCCGCTGTTCTACTTGTGTATATTTCAGGATATTTTTCCTTGAGCAGATACAGCTTCGCAAAATTAATGTCTTTATAGCTGTCCGGCATGACACCGAGAATTGCCCTGATTTTCTCCACTGTGGACAATGCTTCATTTTCCAATATGGCACGCTCGCTTTCCTTTATCGTATCAAACAGGTAATCAACCATGGAAAGAAACAGAGAAGTCTTGTCTGAAAAGACCGTAATATATGGTTTTCTTGCTCATGCCGAGGATTCCTGCAAGGTCATCCATGGTGAATTTCAATCCCTTTTGATTAAAGCTTCTATCGTA
>ENA-OQIO01000071-OQIO01000071.1-human-gut-metagenome-genome-assembly--contig:-NODE-71-length-45610-cov-2.837434_pt1 | contig 45610 bp, 47 predicted proteins | sample MGYA00242573_ERZ504737 | MGnify/ENA primary metagenome ERZ504737 (study PRJEB26092, sample SAMD00036203) | human gut metagenome | host: Homo sapiens | study: EMG produced TPA metagenomics assembly of...
ACAAAGCAATGATTAAAAAAATGAAAAAGGCTTCTTTACAAGAGGCCTTTTTTTTCTTGTACAATAAAAGGTAAAGTATATAAAAATAAGTTATAAGCAACTAACTTTGTAGATGATTTTTGATCAATTAGATTTCAAGGAGGAAAAAGTCATGGATAACGAAAAGATTGAAAAATTACAACAGATGATCGATGAAAGTGATCATATCGTATTCTTTGGTGGCGCAGGTGTTTCAACAGAGAGTCATATTCCAGACTTTCGAAGCACGGATGGTTTGTATCACCAGACTTATAAATATCCACCCGAGGTTATGGTAAGCCATACATTTTATACACAGCATACGGAAGAATTTTATGATTTTTATAAGAATAAGATGATCTTCTTGGATGCAAAACCGAATAAGGCACATTTAAAACTTGCAGAGATGGAACGGGCGGGAAAACTGTCTGCGATCGTTACGCAAAATATCGACGGGCTTCATCAGGCAGCAGGAAGTAAAAATGTCTTTGAACTGCACGGCAGTGTTCACAGAAACTATTGCCAGAAATGCGGCAAGTTCTTTGATGTGAATTATGTTGTGAATGCCAAAGGAGTCCCATATTGTGACGAATGTGGGGGAATCATCAAACCAGATGTTGTATTATATGAAGAAGGTTTAGATTCTCAGACGATCAACGGAGCAGTCAGAGCCATTTCCAAGGCAGATATGCTGATCATTGGAGGAACATCACTGGTTGTCTACCCAGCCGCTGGAATGATCGATTATTTTAAAGGAAAATATCTTGCAGTACTGAATCGTGATGCGACAAGCAGAGATAAACAGGCAGATTTGTGCATTACAGACTCAATCGGAGAAGTACTGGGAAGAATCAGGGTATAAAGATGAAGAAAAAGGATATGATCTTGATCGCAGCAGTACTGGCAATTTCGCTGATCAGTTTTGCAGCGATCAAGATGACACAAAAAGACGGAAAAGAAGTGATCGTGACAGTTGAAGGAAAAGAAGTGTACAAAACATCCATCAAGAAAGATCAGATCTATCAGATTCCAGAGGAAAATGGCACGAATGTCATGCAGATCAAAGATGGAAAAGTTACAATGAAAGAAGCAGACTGTAAAGACCAAATCTGTGCAGATCATAAAGCAATCGAGAAATCAGGAGAAACGATCGTATGTCTGCCACATAAAGTAGTGATCGAGATCAGATCAGAAGATGGCAAAGAACAGGAATTAGACGGGGTAACACAATAAACAGCAGATGAGATAGTAAATAACAGGAGAAATAAAATATATGTCAACAAAAAGATTAGCGACAGATGCGATGTTTTTAACATTGGCACTTGTTGTATCCTATATAGAAGTATTGATCCCGGTACCAGTTGGAATTCCCGGAGTGAAATTAGGACTTGCCAATGGAGTGATCATGGTTTTGTTATTCTTTACAACATGGACAAGGACACTTGAGATCTCAGTGATCCGAGTTGTACTGGCAGGATTCTTATTTGGAAATCCAATGACGATCGCCTACAGTCTGGCAGGAGGGATCTTAAGTCTGGTCATCATGGGACTTCTAAAGAAGATCGAAGGATTCTCACCCATTGGAATCAGCGTTGGAGGCGGAGTAGCGCATAATATCGGGCAGCTCAGTGTTGCTGTTTTCTTAATGGAGAATACAAAGATTTATTATTATGCACCAGTATTACTGATCACAGGAACGATCGCAGGATCATCATCGGAGTGTTAAGTGGAGTGCTAGTTAAGAAGATCCCGCCACAACTATTTCGATAAAAGATTTGAAATTTCTACAAAATCGTGGTACTACTATATGTATACACTTTCTAACAGGCAATGATTTTGAAGAAAGGAGTCACAATTGAGAACAAAATTAAATGAGATCATAAAGAATGGGCATCTTGGTATGATTGCAGTATTTTTTATAGTTTATATGATCATATTTTCCTACATTGAAGATCGAGATGTGCATCATTACATCATACATACAACGATAGATGATCAGATACCATTCTGTGAATATTTCATCGTACCATATCTATTATGGTTCTTATTTGTAGCAGTTACAGTTTTTTATTTTATGTTTTTTAATAAGAATCAATGGAAAGAATATTATCAGCTGATCATAACACTTGGAACAGGCATGACCCTGTTTTTGATCATCTCATTAGTATTTCCGAATGGACAGGATCTAAGACCAGTTCTTACTGGAGACAGCATTTTTATCAAAGCAGTACAGATGATCTATCACACGGATACTCCGACGAATGTACTTCCAAGTATCCATGTATTTAACTCTCTGGCATGCTGTGTTGCGATTTTGAAGAATCAGAGAAAATATAAGAAAAGCACCGATACGGCATGTGTTGTCTTAACGATATTAATTATCATGTCGACGATGTTCTTAAAACAACACAGTGTGGTGGACGTAGTGCTCGCAGCCTGATGTATACTGGATGTTACAGGATCATCTATGGGAATGAATTATGGTCACAGAATGCATTTCGCACGTCTATTTTCAGCGATCATTCGTGAATCACGCTTGACACGACCAAGAAAGATTTGCTATAAATACCAGAGAGAAACCGCAGAAATTGGAGTAGAGAAGAATGAGAAAAAAAGATTGGATGATTCTGGTATGCATCATATCCATGAGTTTTTGCATGGCAGGATGTACTGGCAATACAAGCAAGAAGAAATCGAATGGCAAGATAAGAATTACAACAAGTTTTTACACCATGTATGATTTTGCAAAGAAGATCGGTGGAGACAAAGTAGAAGTGATCAATTTAGTACCAGCAGGAACAGAACCTCATGACTGGGAACCATCAACGAAGGATCTGATCGAGATGGAGAAATCAGACATCTTCATTTACAATGGAGCCGGCATGGAACAATGGGTAGATGACGTTTTGGAAAGCCTTGATACGGAAGAACTTACAAGCGTTGAAGCATCCAAAGGGATCAAGTTACTAAAAGATCAGGATGCACATGAACACGATCACGAACACAACAGTGAGAATGATCCCCATGTCTGGTTAGATCCACAGAATGCAAAGTATGAGATGAACAAGATCAAGAAAGCATTGATCAAAGTGGATGCAGAGAATAAAGATTATTACGAAGCGAATTATAAGAGATACGCAAAAGAATGTGACAAATTAGATACATTATATAAGGAAGAAACATCCAAACTTACAAAGAAAGAACTTGTTGTGGCACATGAAGCATTTGGCTATCTATGTCACGCATATGGGTTAGAACAGATGGGAATTGAGGGATTATCCGCAGACGATGAACCAGATCCCAAACAGATGAGCGAAGTGATCCGCTTTGCAAAAGAACATCAGGTAAAAACAATCTTTTTTGAAGAACTGGTGAGTCCGAAAGTAGCGAAAACCATTGCAAAAGAGACCGGAGCCAATGCAAAGATGTTAAACCCTCTGGAAGGACTAAGTAACAAAAAAATCAAAGCAGGAGAAGATTATTTTTCCGTAATGAAACAAAATCTCGCTGCGATCAAAGAGGCATTAAGCGAATGAGTGAATCAAACACAAAACAGATGATACAATTAAATCATGTAAAATTCGGATACAGTGATACGGAAGTCTTAGAAGAGATCAATCTGACGATCCATGAAGGTGAATATGTTGTTCTGACTGGTGAAAATGGAAGCGGAAAAAGTACACTTATGCGTCTGATCTTAGGTGAAATGAAACCAGATGAAGGAGAGATCATCCTGATGAATAACGATCCAAGATTAAAGAAACGGATCGGTTACGTGTCACAGAATGGGATCAGTAAGAACCAGAGCTTCCCAGCAACGGTAGAAGAGATCATGATCACAGGACTTTATCAGGAACTTGGCTTGTTTCATCTGCCACGTAAAAAGCATAAGAATAAGATCAAAGAGACACTAAGGGATTTTGGAATGGAAGAATTCCTTAAGAGACGGATCGGTGAATTATCTGGTGGACAGCAGCAGCGAGTGATGATCGCAAGAGCAATGATCGGAGATCCGAAACTTCTGATCTTAGATGAACCAACAACGGGAGTAGATGCAAGATCAACAAAGATCTTGTACGATATGCTCTATGAGATCAATACAAAGTACAATACGACTATTTTCATGATCACACACGGAAGACTGCAGGAATGCAAAGGATGTGATCGTATTTTAAGAATGGATGAAGGGAGGATCGTGGAAGAATGATCGAGATGTTACAATACGGATTTATGCAACGCGCATTTATCACAGGAATCTTACTGGCCGTGATCGCACCATTGATCGGAATCACGATCGTCTTAAAGAGAATGTCCATGATCGGAGATGCACTCTCTCATGCATCTCTGGCAGGTGTTGCTCTGGGCTTGTTATTAGGGATCAATCCGATCTTAGGAGCAATGGGGATCTGTCTGTTTGCAGCCCTGGGAGTCGAAGCGATCCGAAGAAAGATCCCAAGATATTCTGAGATGGCGATATCGATCATCATGTCAACAGGGATCGGACTTGCCGGTATTCTATCCGGATTCGTAAAAAACGGAACGAACTTTAATAGTTTCTTATTTGGAAGTATCATATCCATCAGTAAAGACGAACTGAAGATCGTATGTGTGATCAGTGTGTTAGTATTGCTCTGTGTATTGCTTCTATATAAAGAACTATTCTATATCGGATTTGATGAAAATGCAGCAAGGATTAGCGGTGTACCTGTCAAGACGATCAATTTTATCTTTACTTTATTGACCGCATTGACGGTATCGATCGCATCAAGAACGGTTGGAACATTGATCGTCTCATCCATGCTTGTGATTCCGATCGCATGCGGAATGCAGGTAGGACGAAGCTACAAGCAGTATGATCATCGGTGTGATCACAGCATTGGTTACAACAGTGATTGGATTAACACTGTCTTATTATGTAGGTCTTAAGCCAGGAGGAACGATCGTACTGCTCGAGGTGGTATGTTTCCTGATCCTTGCACTGATAAGCAGGTATACGAAGTAAATTTTTTGACATTTATCAGAAAATTTATATAATAAAAAGAAGGCATGCATAACAGAATAAAACTGCATGCCTTCTTTTTTGGAAAAAACAATGAAAGGAAAGGCAAGTCAATGATTGTTCAGCTAATAGAAAATATATATCAGTTTTTATGGGGAGAATGGATTCATGTTCCGTTACCAGGAGGTGGAAGCCTGGGACTTTCGCTGCTCATTATATTGCTGCTTCCAGCAGGTATCGTTTTTACGATCAAAACAAAATTTTTACCAATCCGTCTGTTCCCGGATATGCTCAAAGCACTAACAGCAAACAATAAGAATGGAAAAGATGAAAAAAGCAGTCTTTCTTCTTTACAGACCTTGATCGTATCAACAGCAACACGTGTCGGAATGGGGAATCTGACAGGAGTTGTCGCAGCAATATCCGCAGGTGGAGCAGGGGCCGTATTCTGGATGTGGATCACAGCATTGCTTGGATCATCGACAGCTTTATCGAAGCAACTCTTGCACAGTTACATAAAGAAAAAGACCCCCTGTATGGTGGATATCGAGGAGGACCAGCCTATTATATTCACCACTTTATGGAAGAGAGACAAGGAAAGAAGAAAAAACACACGCTGATCGCTGTCTTATTTGCGATTTCAGGATTGATCTGCTGGTGTGGGATCAGTCAGGTGGTAAGTAATTCCGTGGCAGAATCATTCCACAACGCCTTCCATATTCCAACGCTTTATACAACGATCGTGCTTGTTATTGTGGCAGCAGTGATCGTACTAAGGAAGAATGCAACGGTCAAAGTATTAGATATCGTGGTACCGATCATGGCAGTCATTTATTTCGGGATTACGATTTTTGTGATCCTCACGAATCTGCCAAGCATTCCAGGGGTTTTTGCAAGAATCTTCAAAGAAGCCTTTGGAATCCGTCAGGTCGCAGCCGGAGGGTTTGGAGCAGTTCTTATGAACGGAGTGAAACGAGGATTATTCTCCAACGAAGCAGGATCAGGATCAGCACCATGTGCAGCCGCAGCAGCAGACTGTGAACGCCCAGCACAGATGGGATTGGTACAGGCATTAGGAGTCTTTATCGACACGATCGTGATCTGCAGCTGTACGGCAATGTTGATGTTATTAGCACCACAGAATCTGACCAATGGATTAACCGGTATGAACTTGTTACAGACAGCAATGAACTACCATTTAGGAGGATTCGGAGTTGTATTTATCGCAGTGATCCTCTGGATGTTCAGCTTCTCGACATTCCTTGGAATCTTATTCTATGCAAGATCCAACGTCGCCTACCTGTTCGGTGACAAATGGGGATGGCAGACAGCTATAAAGTATTAGCACTTGTGATGTTATTTATCGGAGGAATCCAGACCTATACATTCGTATGGGATTTAGGAGATGTCGGAATTGGGTTAATGACGATCTTTAATATCTTCATCCTGTATGCAATGTCAGGACAGGCAATCAAAGAGTTAAAGAACTATGAAGAAACAAAGAAGAAATCGATCGAAGAAAGAGCATATGCATTGCAGGAAGATGAATAGGAAGTAAATATGTGAAATAAAACCGAACAATTTACGTAAATATGATTTTGATTTACGTAAATTGTTCGGTTTTTGTGTATTAAATATTAAAAATAACAGAAGGAATTGTGTAAATAACGAAAATATTGAATAAATAACATAAATATGTTAATATTAACATAACAAATGATAAAGAACGTTAAACTAAAAAAAGAAAGGAGAAAATGTTATGTTAGTAGAAGAATTGAAAGAATTAGCACGATCAATTCAAGAACAGCGAGCAGAAGAACAAAAAATAGAAGTAAAAGCTGCACATATAGATTGCCCGAAGAGACTGTATGATACACTATCAATTTTTCAAATCAAGATACAGGTGGAATTTTGATCTTTGGTTTGGATGAAAAACAAGATTTTAAAGCAGTGGGAGTTTATGATCTTCAGGACTTGCAGAAGAAGGTAACAGAGCAATGCAACCAGATGGAACCTCCAGTTCGTGCAGTTTTTACATTTGCAGAATATGAAGGTGTCTGGATCGTTTCTGCAGAAATACCATCCATTGATCTGACAGAACGTCCTTGCTATTATAAAGGAGCAGGAAAAGTTCGAGGATCGTATATTCGTGTTGGAGATGCGGATATTGGAATGACTGATTATGAAATCTATAGTTATGATGCGTGGAGAAAGCATGTTCATGATGATGAAAGAGTGGCTGACAAAGGAGATATCTCTTTTTTAGATAAAGACAAACTAGATATGTATGTGTTAGATAAAAAATTAGAACGCCCACAATTTTCTAAATTAGATGAAAATCAAATATACGAATTGCTTGGAATTACTAAGGGTGGAATACCGACACTTGCAGCAATTATGAATTTTGGAATTTATCCACAAGGAATTTATCCACAGTTAGCAATCACAGCCATTACCGTATCAGGGACTGAAATAGGAGATCTTGGATCAGCAGGGGAACGTTTTGTTGATAATAAGCGGATTGAAGGAACGATTTCAGAAATGGTAGAAAGCGCATTATTATTTTGCAAACGAAATATGAAAGTTAAAACAATCATTGATCCCGCAACTGGACTCAGAAAGGACCGTACAGAATATCCAATGAATGCAGTCAGGGAAGCAATTTTAAATGCAGTGATCCATAGAGATTACAGCGTGCATACCGAAGGGACTCCAATACAGATCGATTTTTTCTCAGATCGTTTGGAAATTCACAGCCCTGGAAATTTATATGGAAGAATGACAGTGGATCAATTAGGAATCGCCAAACCAGATCTTAGGAATCCAGTATTAGCAGTTATGGCAGAGAGTATGACAAAAGCAGAAAATCGTTATTCAGGAATTCCGACGATACGAAGAGAGATGAAGAAATACTCTTTGCCAGAACCAGTATTTGAGAATCGGAGAAATGAATTTGTAGTTATCTTATATAATGAACAGAAGATGCAAGGATCAGAGATGAGATCAGAAGAAGAGAGCATTTTGGAGTATTGCAAAACGCCAAGAAGCAGGGATGACATCAAGAAATTTCTGAAATTAAAAACATGGAACTACATTATGAAACAATGGATTCAGCCATTGTTGAAAGAAGGAAGATTACAATTAACGATGCCAGAGAAACCAAGAAGTAAGCAGCAGAGATACTATACAATAAAATAGCAAAGAAAAATGTCTGTTAGATCTATTATGAAACAAATAGGTATAACAGACATTTTAAATTACATCATCAAATTATAAAAACAGCTTCTTACGTGTCCTAAAATAAGCCACCAGAACCATCGTTCCAGTCAACACCCAAGAGATTGGATAGATCGCCATCAAAAGCTTATAATCATGGAACCAGTTACAGACTGTCGCAAGCCAGATCAAACGTAATACACAAGATCCAAACACTGTCAGGATCGCAGGAGTCATGGAACGTCCAAATCCACGCAGACATCCACCACTGATCTCATAAGAACTTGTCAGACATTCGAATGTCAGAACGATCAAAAAACGAAGTTGGGCATAATGATAGACAGATGGATCACTTGTAAATAATCCAATAAAGAACGTACGGAATACAACAAAGATCGTACTAAGGATTCCACAAGAGATCACACTGCACAACATTCCAAGACGAAAAATCTTCTTACAACGCCCCTCATCCTTCGCACCATAATTCTGTCCGGTAAATGTAACCACCGTTTGAGCAAAGGCATTGACCAGATAATAAGCAAAATACTCATAATTTAATTCCACCGCAGAACCCGCGATTCCGCCAGCTCCAAAACTGTTGATCCCAGATTGGATACAGACATTGGCAAGAGAGAACACCATTCCCTGAAGTCCCGCAGGAACTCCAATCTTCAGGATCTTAGAAACGGCATCCCGATCGATCGTCAAAGACTTAAAAGACAAGCGGATCGGAAGTTCTTCATGCGTCAGAAAATAAAGGATCTGAACCGCACTTGTTGCATTCGCACCAACCGTCGCAAGTCCGGCACCTGCAACACCCATATGAAATACAACGACAAATAGAAGATTCAAGATCACATTCACAACACCAGACACGATCAAAGCATACATCGGACGACGTGTATCTCCGATACTGCGAAGAATGGAAGCACCGAAATCATATAACATAAAAAATGGCATTCCAAGAAAATAAATCCGCAGATATAACGTTGCAAGATGAATGATATCCTTCGGTGCACCCATCAGCAAAAGGATCGGATGAGCCACAAATTGTCCAAGAATCAGCAAAAACACACCACTAAGCAGTGCAAGAGACACAGCGGTATGTACCACACGAGGAATCCGCTTCGTATCATTCTGTCCGATATAATTGGCGATCACAACATTAGAACCAAGAGAAATCCCAGAAAACAATGTGACCATCAAAGCGATCACAGAACTATTACTACCAACCGCAGCCAAAGCCTCACTGCTCGCAAAGCGTCCGACAACAGCAGTACCGACCGAATTAAAGAGCTGCTGTAAGATACTACAGGCAGCAAGCGGCATAGCAAACATTAACATCTTATCGAATAAACTTCCATGAAGCATATCCATCTTCACGGACTGTTTCGAAGAATTCTTCATATATAATACCCTCTTTCAAAAAACTATACAGATTCTAATACTTTTTGGGAAGATTATCAAGATGATTCCAGGAAAAACAACGAAGAAAGATGTATCAAATTCGAAACATTTCTTGTATAAAAAAAGCAGAATGATATACTAGGATAGGACATTAAGAAAACATACAAAAGAAAGAAGGAAAACACCATGCAAATCAGCATTCTGCTGCTAAAACAGATTGTACAACTATTTCTGATGATCTTCATGGGTTACATTATGGTAAAGATCAAATTTTTAAAAGAAGAAGACAGCAAAGTGATCTCAAAGATCATACTCTATCTGATCGTACCATCCGTGATCATCACCGCATTTCAGGTAGATTATACCCCAAGCATTATGAAAGGACTGGCAGTTGCATGCATTGCATCTGTGATCCTGCAGTTTTTGCTACTGTTTGTCACATGGATCATGGGAAAAATATTTCATTTAAACATGGTGGAATACACATCTGCCTACTATTCCAACTCAGGAAACCTGATCGTACCATTAGTCACCTATATCTTAGGAAAAGAATGGGTCATCTACGGCTGCGTCTTTATGAGTGTTCAATTATTCTTCATCTGGACCCACTGCAAATGTAAGATCAGTGGAGAAACAGAAATCAGTTTAAAGAAGATCCTGTTAAATATAAACATGATCTCTGTATTCGCAGGAGTCTTCTTATTCTTCACGAAGATCAGATTTCCAGAGATCATAGGAAATACCCTGTCATCCGTTGGAAGCATGATTGGACCATTAAGTATGATCGTCACAGGAATGTTGATCGCAGGAGTTGATCTAAAGAAAGTATTTACAAACAAAAGAATCTATCTGGTCACATTCATCCGATTAGTGATCGAACCGATTATAGCACTGGCAGTCATTATTCTGTTAGGAATGAAAAACTGGCACCCACAGGCAGAAAACATCATCCTGATCACATACATGGCGGCGATCACACCATGTGCCTCAACGATCACACAGATGTGTCAGGTGTACGGAAACGATTCGAAATATGCAAGCGCGATCAATGTAATGACGACATTGTTGGCGGTGGTTACTATGCCGGTGTTTGTTTATTTTTATATGAATTTGTAATGTAAAATATTGACAAAAATGATAATGATAGTATAATAAGAGAAAAATATATTGAAAATACAACAAATATGATGTATGATTAAGGAGAAATATATGAACATTATCTAATCGGAAAGGAATGATCATATGCCATTTACAACGATAAAAACAGAAGAATTAATTCATGAAAAGAAACAAAAAGATAAAGCGTTTGCAAAACAATGGGATGAGAGCAGGAACGAATATAAGCTGATTCAGGAAATGATCAAAATTAGAAAAGAGCAACATATTACACAAACACAATTAGCAAAAATGACAGGAAATAAACAACAATCAATATCAAGAATAGAAAAGAAATTGGTAAAACCGTCTTTGGCAACATTCTGTAAGATTATAAATACGTTAGGATATGACTTAAAGATTGTTAAGAGATAATAAAAAGAGAACTTGCATACAAGCAGGCAAGTTCTCTTTTTTATTGTACATTCGTCAAAATTTATAATGGAGTAAGATTTTACTGTCTATAATATTCCAAGAAATCACGAAGCTTCACAGAAGCATCCTCAAGCACTTCCACACGAGGCAGATAAACTACTCTGAAATGATCCGGATCTTTCCAGTTAAATCCACTTCCATGCACGATCAGAATCTTCTTTTCACGAAGCAGATCCAGAGCAAACTGCTCATCATTTGTAATGTTAAACTTCTTCGTATCAATCTTCGGGAAGATATAAAAAGCAGCTTTTGGTTTCACTGCACTGATACCTGGGATATCACATAATGCATTATAAATAAACTCTCTCTGTTCATAAATACGTCCACCAGGAATGATGTAATCATTGACACTCTGATGGCCGCCAAGTGCTGTCTGGACAACTGCCTGTGCAGGAACATTGGAACAAAGTCGCATATTTGATAACATATTTAAACCTTCAATATAATCCCTCGCGATCGCTTTATTGCCACTTAAGATCATCCATCCGATACGGAAACCAGCGATCATATGAGACTTGGATAAACCAGAGAATGTCACACAGAACAGATCTGGAGCTAAGGAAGCGATGGATACATGCTCTTCTCCATCCATTACCAGACGGTCATAAATCTCATCAGAGAAGATCATCAATTGATGTTCTCTCGCGATATCAACGATCTGCTGTAAGACTTCTCTTGGATAAAGAGCCCCCGTAGGGTTGTTAGGATTGATCAGAACGATCGCTTTTGTACGGGAATTTACCTTTCGCTTGATATCTTCCATATCAGGATACCATTCAGACTGTTCATCACAGATATAATGAACTGCTTTCCCACCAGCAAGCGTTGCACAAGCCGTCCATAAAGGATAATCCGGAGAAGGAATCAAGATCTCATCCCCATCATCTAATAAAGCAGACATGGACAGATTGATCAGCTCACTGACACCATTTCCAGTATAAATGTCGTCGATATCAACATTTGGGATCTTCTTAAGCTGCGCATATTGCATGATCGCCTTTCTTGCAGCAAATAATCCCTGAGAAGCAGAATATCCCTGGCAGTCAGCTAACTGATGTCTCATATCATAGATGACTTCATCTGGGGTTCTGAAACCAAATGGAGCAGGATTCCCGATATTTAATTTCAGGATATGAGTTCCATTACGTTCCATGCGATTCGCTTCATCCACGACAGGACCACGTACATCGTAAAGTACATTATCTAATTTGGTAGATTTGCTAAATGTTCTCCTTGGAGAAGTTTCCAGATTCACAGCATTCCCTCCATTTCCAGAAAGCCAGTCAGCATCGACATCAAGAGTTTCAGATAAGAAATGAAGAATCTCTGCACGAGGAACCGTCTTGCCGCTGACATACTGGCTGATATGACTTTTCCCGACCTTGACTCCGGCAGTCTCTGCTGCATGAATAAGATCAACCTGTTTCATATGTTTTTGTTTCATTGCAGACTTTAAGCGATCTGCAAAGGTAAATGTCTGATTCATAACACCCTCCGATAAAAGTTCAAGATAAAATTCAAAGTTCAAATGATTTTGTTTAATATAGCACAAAAACAAGAAAAGTTCAATGAAAAGTTCAAAATAAAAGCCAAAAGTTCAAAGAAACAATATACGAAATAAGAAAAAAATTTAAAGTTCGACAAAAAGTACAAAGATTTGTATTGAAATTTAGAAAATATATGCTATACTTTGGAAAGTATAGATAATTAACACAAAGTGTAAAAATAAATGGGGATGAAATAGAATATGGGGGTAACAAGATTACAGATGCAGAACTTCCTGATCTTTTTATTGGATCTGGTGGGAGTTACTGTTGGTTATTTTGCAGCAGTATGGCTGCGGTTTGGAAATATTGAAACAGGGTATACCGTGATGGGGAACGATACATATTATCGTTGGCTCATTGCGATCGTAGTGCTTATGATGATCTACTTTCTGTTTCATCCGAATCGTGGCTTTTTTAAGCGCAAATTTATAGAAGAAATGAGAATGAATCTGCAGACGGTCGTCCTGATGGCAGCAGGAATGGCGATGGTCGCATTCCTGATCCAGGATGCAGAAGATTATTCCAGATTTATCTATATCTTTACTTCTGGATTCAGTTTTGTATGGATGCAGATCACACATCGAGTTTATCGGAAGTATTGGCTATCAAGAAGAAAGGATCATTCTTATGCAAGAAAGATGATGATCATAACAACGAGTGATCATGCAGAAGAAGTGATCGGAAACATCATGGAAGAGAAGAACTGGGACCTGTGGATCACAAGTGTTGCAGTTGTGGACAAAGACATGACAGGATGGCTTATCAACGAGATTCCGGTTGTGGCACATTCGTATCGAAGTATTTTTGAATATGCGATGCGGTCGGTTGTAGATGAAGTATTCTTATATATACCGATGGATGACGAATTCCCAATTGCGATGACGGTACAGAACTTTGAGGACATGGGAATTAAGACGAATCTTAACATTTCTCAGTTCCAGATCAATGAGAATCTGGAACGATCACTGGAGAAGGTTGGACCTTATGAGAGTGTAAGCTTCTCTGGGCATAATGTATCATTTGTCATGCTGATGATGAAGAGAGCAATGGACATTGCCGGGGGATTGGTTGGAATGCTGATTACAGCAATCGCAGTGATCATTGTCGGACCGCTGGTGAAGTTAGAATCACCAGGGCCGCTGTTCTTCTCACAGAAGAGAGTTGGGAAGAATGGAAGAATTTTCAAGATCTATAAGATCCGTTCGATGTATCAGGATGCGGAAGAGCGTAAGAAAGAGCTTATGGCGCAGAATGAGATGGACGGCTTGATGTTTAAGATGAAAGACGATCCGAGAATCACCAAGGTTGGAAAGTTTATCAGGAAGACTAGTATTGATGAACTTCCACAGTTTTGGAATGTACTGAAGGGGGATATGAGTCTGGTAGGGACAAGACCGCCTACAGTGGATGAGTTTGAACAGTATAGTGCTTACCATAAGAAGAGACTTTGCCAGAAGCCTGGACTGACTGGGGTTTGGCAGGTGAGTGGAAGAAGTACGATCACGGACTTTGAGGAGATTGTTCAGATGGATGTTGATTATATCGATCATTGGTCTATCTGGAGGGATATTGGGATATTGTTTAAGACAGTGTGGCTTGTTGTTTGTGGGATGATGGGCACAGTAGGTAGAAATATGTAGAATGCTTATAAAAATGAGATTAAAAAATATAAGGGACTGGTTGAAATGAGGAGAGCTAGAAATGAATGAACCGATTAGAGTTGCACAAATAATGGGGAAACTTTGGGCAGGTGGCGTAGAAATGGTTGTTTTTAATTACTACAGGGCAATAGACAAGACCAAAGTACAATTTGATTTTTATTATGATGCTGATTCTACTGTTGAGCCAGCACAGGAGTTAGTAGATATGGGAGCTAGATTTATCAAGCTTCCACCATATCAGAAATTATCATCTTATTTAAAAACATTAGAAAAGTATTTACGCAAAAATAAATATGATATTATACATTCTCATATTAATACATTAAATGTTTTTCCTCTTTATGTAGCATGGAAGTGTAACATTCCGATAAGGATAGCTCATAATCACAGTGTTCCAGCAATGTCATTAAGTTAAGAATCAGTATTGTTATCTCATCAACAGATATTCATTATGTCTGTTGGTGAGATTTTTATTTTCTGCATTCCAAAAAGACAGATTGATTTCTGCCTACAAAAAGATTATATTAAAGTTGATGTTAGTTGTGTCTGAAAGTGGTAAAAACACTCTGATGTCTGGACTTATCTCGTTTAAACGATCGTCCATCCCTGATCGGAGTCATTTCCATTAATATATGTCCTTCTACATCATTTGGAGTTTTTGCATTTCGGAGATAGTCCTTGCACATTTGGAGTGCATTGGTCATATTCGGTTTATATTGATACTTTCCACGATCTCTTTTATATCGCAAATGTTGGGTGATCGTGGTCGTAAAGTTATAAAAGATCATCTTGGCCCATATCTCCTGTTGCAAAAACTCTATTTTTTTTGAATGAAATTCCAGAAGATTGGCAGAATACTTGATTAAACGAAAAGATGTTTCTATTTTCCAGCGTATACAATAAAGTTTTTTTAGTGTTTCTGGTGGAAATTTATTTGCTGGCAGATTCGTGATCAGACATTCTTTCTGTCCATTCGGAAGTACGATCATCACAAAACGCAATGTCATTTTTACATAAGGGTGTTCTTTGTTTATAAAATAGGGTGAATTTCTTGTAGCGACCCTTTTATAAAGCTCTGGATTAGCTTTTGTCCTTTTGTTTTGTGTTTTCGTATAAATATAGGTAACTGTTTTATCAAAAGTACCATCTCTTGGAAATGGATATCCTTTGATCATACTGCCCTGTCCAAAATCTTCTCTTGCACGGATCAGGAAATAGTTTCCATCATGTTGGATCTGTGCCATCAGCAGATAACTTTCATAGCCACGGTCTGCGATAAACAGAGCTTTCTGCGGAAAATTTTTACGTTCCAACATCACAGAAAATACGAGAGTTTCACTATGTGTTCGAAAAGGTTCGATATAAGCATCACAGTATCTTTCATTGATAAGATCATAGATACAGGAAACATGAAACTGATAAGCAGGTCGGGTACAGTCTTTATTGGTACGTACGCGTGCGTATTCTTTATTTTCATTTATTCTGTCCATAGGGACCGTGACACCAGTACCATCAACAGATAAAATATGAAGATTATACAAAGTTTTATCTGGAAACGGGTCATTAAATCTGTAAAAAAGAGTTTGAAATGCAGACAATTTTAATTTTTTTTGCTGTTGAAGAAATGCAGAAGTAGTTGGAGTTTTTTCAACTTTTGGAATGTAGCGTTTTATGCAACGGCCAATGCTGCCAGCATCATAAGTAACAATCGTATTAATGGTATCTTGAAAGGATAGTTTTCTTTTTCTTGTAAAATCTTTTTCTGGATTTTTAACATACGAATCTCGATTTTTAGCCATATCATTTAATATAGTTAAATAACGTTTTTTTACTTTCTGTGCATACTTCATAATCATTCACCTCCTACCTAATACATCACTCTTTATCCTGAGTTTGTCAATATATAAAAACAGAGATAAAAGATAAATTTAAAACTTATCTTTTATCTCTGTTTTTCTTAACTTAATGACATTGCAGAAACAGTGGGGATATGTTTACAGACAGATACTGGATATGATACCAGATGAGGACTATACAAGTTATAAAGTAGGTGAAAATCCAGGATTTGATTACGATCCGCCGAATGAGAAAAAAGAAGTATATGCAAATTACTATAATAAGGCCAATATTAAGTTAAAATGGAATATTAAGCGACGGATAAAGACATAATAACTTATAATCAAAGAGACTATAACGGAGCTACAAAGCAGATCACAGGTCAGGATATAGAATTTGATGTGCCAGAAGGTGGTTGGATTTCGTTAGAATTTCCTAGCGTATACGATAGTGGAAAGTATTATAAAGTTACATCTGTAAAAGAGAATGGTACGGAGTTGAAAGTTACAAGAATGGACGGTGTGGAAAAAGAAAATGAACGAGGGCCATTTCCAGATTCCTATTATTTTGATACTGTAAATAAAGATGCAACCTATGAAATTACAATCGAAGCATCCTATCCGGAAGTAAAGGGTTTTTCTTATAATCTTTATGTGAAACGAGGAGATTTTGACAGCTACAGTAATGAAGGAATGATTACCAATCTTACGGATAGTAAAGTGCAGCTTCTTACAACAACAAAAGAGCTTGACGGTGGAGTGTTAAGGGATCCCTTTATTATTCTTCCATTTGGTTATAGAGATTATGAGAAACAGCATAGCATTAGCTACAAGTATGAGTATTACATGGTGAGAGATGGAAAAGATACTTGTTTGAATCTCACAGGAAACAGTGTTTCAGTTGATTTAAAGGATATTTTTGCAAATATAAAAGATGAAAAACAAGTGAAGATTTATGCAGTAATAACGAAGACCCGAAAAGAAGATGGAGCATTTAAAACCTTTAAAACAGAAGATGTAACCATTACGTGCAAATATGAGGGTGGAGACTTTGGTATTGATATAGCAAATGCAGATACGATACATCAAATACAGAGTAACCGAATTGTCGTTTTAATGAAAAAAACAAATGAAAATAACGAAGCGGCAAGTTGTGAGATTAAGAGAGAGGGCGATGAGGATTATACTAAGATAGAGAAAGCAGGAAACGGTTTTCCTTATGTTATTACGCAGAATGGAACTTATACGATTCGCTTAACGGATAAGTTTGGAAAGTCAGCCACGACAACATTAGAATATAAAAATATTAAAAAAGATATGACTGCACCAGAAATTAGTGGAGTTGAAGATGGAAAGACGTATTGTCTTACTCGAACGATCACTGTGATCGACGAGCATTTAAGAGATGTAAAAGTGGATGGAAAACGTATTGAATTAGATGAAAATAATCAGTATGTACTTTCCGGAAGAGGTAAACAGGTTATAACTGCTACTGACGATTATGATAATGTTACAGAGATTACAGTAACCATCAATGATCACCATACTGGAGGGAAAGCAACTTGTAAAGCAAAAGCGATTTGTGATATTTGCAAAATGGAATATGGGGAATTAGATTCTGCCAATCATGTGGAAAAGGTAAAATGGATCATAACACCAACAACACATGAACAGAGATATAGCTGTTGTAACGCTATTGCCGTAAAAAAGGCAGCACATCAGTGGAAAAATGGTAAATGTACGGAATGTGGTATGCAGATTTCGATTGAAAAGCCAAGTATTACAGCAAAATCCACCAATGGAACTACGATAATTCGGTGGAAGAAGTAAGCAATGCATCAGGATATAAGGTGTATCGAGCAAAAAAGAAAAAAGGTAAATATGAGTTGTTGAATACAACAGAAGCTCTTAGTTATTCTGATTCTTCAATAATAGGTGGTCGAAACTATTATTATAAAGTGGCGGCTTATTATAAAAATGAGTCAACAACAATCAATGGAGAAGCCAGTGATGTTGTATTACAGGTAGGCACATTAAAGAAAGTATCTTTAAGGGTGAAAAACAAAAAGAAATCAACGGCAAGTTTATCCTGGAAAAAAAGTAGCTGGAGCAAAAAAATATCAATTTATAGAGCGACCAGAAAAAAGGGTAAATATAGTAAAATTGCAACAACGAAAAAACTTACCTATAAAAATACTTTACTTAGTAAGAAAAAAACTTAATTATTATAAAGTAAAGGGCTTACTATGTAAAAGCTGGTAAAAACATTTATGGAAGTTATTCAAATGCAAAATCTATAAAAATCACCAAATAAAAAGTTTACAGTCATTAACCTTGCAATTCAAAGAAAAATGGAATATATTAGAACACATATTGAAATAGTTAGAAGGGTGAAAAATGGCTAGTAGATACGAAAAAGAAGATTCAAAAAGAAGAATTTTATCTGCTTGTGTGCAGTTGTTTATTGAAAAGGGATATCAAAAGACAACCACAGTTGAAATTTTAAAAAAAGCTGGTGTAACACCGAGTACATTTTATAATATTTATCATACGAAAGGGAGTATTTTAACCGAACTTACAGAATTTATGTTTGGCAACCAATTTAATATTTCAGGTAAGATAGTGGGAGAGAGTACAAATCCAGTATTATTATATGCAGTAGAAACTTGCCTTCAGCTCACGCTTGCAGAATTAAATGAAAATTTAAGAGAAATTTACGTAGAAGCGTATACTGTACCTGAAAATATAGAACTTATTCATAAAAAAACAGCAGTACAACTGCAAAAGATTTTTGCTTCGTATTTACCAGGTTATAGTGCCAGTGATTTTTATGAAATGGAGATTGGTACCGCTGCGTTTATGAGAGGTTATATGGCAAGACCTTGCGATATGTATTTTACATTAGAACGTAAGCTGGCACGATTCCTTTCAATGAGTCTATCTGTGTTTAAAGTGCCACAAGAAGAACAAGAAGCTATTTTATCTTATATAGAGAACTTAAATATTCGTGAAATTGCAAATAAGGTAATGCAGCAGCTTTTTGTAACATTAGAGATGAAATATGAGTTTACATTAACAAATTAAGAAAAAGTGAAGGGGATCACTGTTCAGGGGTTAGCTGGATATGAAACAACCGATGGTATAAACTGATAACAGTCAAAGCCATCGGTTTTCAATTTTTGTAGCGGCAGACAGGAAATTATAATAAATACTCATACATGACCAACACTACTTACAGATCACAACTTGAAATTCTCTCGATCTGCAAGTATACAATTAATAATATAAGCAATTCCATCACGAGTATTCGCACGTGTCTGGTAAACACAGATATTGCGGATCATATCACAAGCATTCTCCATAGCAACGGAATGAATACCAGGGATAGATAACATAGAATAATCATTTTCACTGTCACCGATCGCGATGATCTCTTCTGGTTTTAATCCATCTTTTTTTGCATAATCTAGTAAAGAGCTTCCCTTCTGAGCATTGATAGAAGTAATCTCAATATCCGTTGGAACCGTAGATACAACAGCAAGTCCCGGAATTTTTTCGAGTTCTACACGTAGTTTCTTTAGGGATTCATGATCTGGAGAGTTTGATGTGATCTTTAGGATGCGGTGGTCACTGTTTAATAACGCCTCCTGACCATCAACAAAGATAACATCATCAACTAACTCACGGTAATCATCTAAAGTATATTTCATATCTGGGTGATTGACCTGAATGGCAGGAATGAATACATCTCTTGTATAAATTTCACGTTCTTCTAATGGAAGAAGAGAAATACGTCCTTCTGTTGTAAATAATGCAGGTTCCATTCCGTATTTATTAAATGCATCAAAAATGGTGCGGACAGTTTCTTTATCAAGAATATGCTCGAATAAAAGATTTCCATCTTTATCAAAAGCACAAGCTCCATTACTGCAGATTAAGTCGCATTTTAATCCGGCTGCTTCCACAAGACCGCGTGCATTTGGATATTCACGTCCTGTGTTGATAATAAAATTGATACCATTTTCCTGAGCTCTTTTGATCGCTTCGACATTGATCGGGGTAATCTGACGATAGCTGTCAAGAAGAGTACCATCCATATCGGATGAAATTAATTTAATCATGTGATAGCCTCCTATATTGGGTGTAATTTCTTCTCATCTTTATAGTATCACAATTGGAATAGATAAAACATTCCAAATTGCTTTAAAATATATTTCAATGATCATTGACTGGAAAGAATCTGTTCCAGCACGATCGCAACGCCGTCATGATCGTTATCAGCTGTATGATGCAGACAGATCTCCTGAATGATATCATCTGCATTTCCCATAGCAATGCTTTCGATATAAGGAAGTCCAAGCATAGAATAATCATTTTCACTGTCACCGATCACCATGGTATCTTTCAGTGGAATCTGATATTTTTCAGTATAAAAATGAACGGCCGCACCTTTTAATGCATTTACAGCTGTGATATCGAGACGATATGGACTCTGATGGGATACTGCAAAGTGTGGGACCCGTGTGTGAAGGCTGTTTGTAAGCTGCTCAAGTTTCTGCTGGTCTAAGGACTGTGTCGTGATTTTAATGATCTGTGGATTCTCAGAAAGAAGAAGTTGTCCATTATCATAAAAATGAGCATTTTCAAGTCGTTCACAGATATAAGATTCTTCATCTAGTGTTTGACTTGGAAATTCTTCTCTCAAAGCGGGAACAACTTCAGAAGACAGATAATTTGCATATCCTTCCTTGGAACCTAAGACACATAATCCACGGGTACTGTGGATCTCATAAAAAGTACGACAGGAACCAAAGATCCGCAGCATCTCAGGGATACGTTTGGTTGGAATATAAGAAGCATGCAGCTGGTGCCCAGAAGTATCAAAGATGCAGGAACCGCCAAAACATGCGATATCACAAGAAATATCGTATGCATCGAGGAGTTTTTTGGCATCAAAATAATTCTGTTCCGTATTGATCAAAAGACGGAGTCCCTTTCTTTGAATTTGTTTGATCGCACGGAGTGTACGATCACTGATTTGTTGTTTGCTGTTAAGCAGTGTTCCGTCAAGATCAGAAACGATCAGCTTTATCATCTTGCCGTCCTCCTTTGTTTTCTAATTATATCTAGGTTAATCGTAACATAAAAAAGCATAAAAATATAGTAGAAAACAGGGTTGAGGCAAAAAGTTGATTTGTGTATAATATGATGTAAGTGTCAATAAGTATAAATTGCGTTTGTGCTTGCACAAATAAGTATAAATTCTCAGAGGTAACGACAGATGAAAGATTATGTTGCATTTGATCTGGAGACAACGGGGTTATCCCCAGATTCAGATCAGATTATTGAAATTGGAGCTGTTAAGATCAGAGATGGAAAGATCAGTGGAAAGTATAACTGTATCATTCATCCAGAGATCGAAGTCAGTGATTTTATCATCAATTTAACAGGAATCAGCAGGGATATGTTAAGGAAGGGAATTCCACTGAAAGAAGGTGTTGAGGAATTTTTGGAATTTAGCGGGGATCTTCCGGTTCTTGGACATAACGTCATGTTTGACTATAAGTTTATGAAGATGGCAGCAGCTTCATTTAAGTATCCGTTTGAGAAAACAGGAGTTGACACGTTAAAAGTAGCAAGGAAGTTATTAACTGGACTTGAAAATAAGAAGCTGGAGACACTCTGTGCTCATTATCATTATGTGAATCAGGCAGCACACCGTGCTTACGATGATGCATTGGCAACAGCTGTTGTGTTTGAGCAGATGAAGAAAGAATTTCCAACAGAAGAGGAAATCTTTCAGCCACAGCAGCTTCAATTCAAGGTAAAGAAAGAACGTCCGGCTACATCAAAACAAAAGAAGTATCTAGAGAATCTGATGAAATATCATGCGATAGGGGAGTGCTTAGATATTGATCAGATGACACAGAGAGAAGCATCAAAGAAGATTGATCATATTATATTAAATTATGGAGTGATGAAGAAATGAAAAAGAAAAGATTTTTTGTATCCGTTATTGCGATTCTTCTGATCATTGTGATGGTTGGAACAATGGTAGCAGGATATTTGATGATGTAAGAATGAATTTGGAGAGGAAGAAGGAAGAGACGATGAAGAAAAAAATTATCATTGCGGTTGCAGTGATCGTTATTTTGGCAGCAGGTGGAACTTTTTACCTAAACCATAAGGTGAGCAGTGCAGTAAAAGATGGAAAGATCATAAAAGGGGTTTCATGTGAGGGAATTTCTATCGGGGGAATGACAAGATCAGAAGCAAAAGATGCGATTGAATCTCATATGAAGGAGATTCATCAGGAAAAGATCACACTTTATGTAGACGATGAAAGATCAAGTGCCAAGATCGAAGATCTTGGAGCATTCGCTGAGGCAGACAAGACAGTGGAAGAAGCTTATGCACTTGGGAGAAGCGGAAGTATTTTTACAAAGTATTCCGATGTAAAAGAGAAGAAACATAAACTTCCGGTTTATCGCAAATATGATAAAGCGAAGTTTGAGAAGAATGTAAAAAAAGCAACAAAGAAGATTGTTTCAGAACCAAGAAATGCAAGTGTGAAACGTAAGGCTGGCCAATTTGTCGTGATCAAAGAAAAGACAGGTTATACATTAAATATGAATGAAACATTTGCGAATTTCAAAAAAGCAGTTGAAGCTGGAAAACATCAATTTGAACTGGATGTTGTAAAGAAAAAAGCAAAATATACATCAAAAGATATGGCAGAGATCAAAGATGTACTTGGAACTTATACAACCGAATACGGTGGATCTCCATATGGTCGTAAAGTAAATGTTGCTAATGGTGCAAGTAAGATCAATGGAAGCATGGTTTATCCAGGAGAGACATTATCTGTATATAAAACTGTATCACCATTTACAAAAGAAAATGGATATGCACTCGCAGGTTCCTATGAAAACGGACAGACGGTTCAGACATATGGTGGTGGAATCTGCCAGGTATCTACTACTTTGTATAATGCAGTTATCCGTGCAGAATTAAAGATCGTAGAACGTTTTCCACATTCTATGACCGTACATTATGTGCCAAGATCTGCAGATGCAGCAATCGCAGGAACGCATAAGGATATGAAGTTTAAGAATACATTCGATACTCCGATCTATATTGAAGGAAAAGCAAATGGTTCAACGATCACATTTACGGTCTATGGAAAGAAAAAAGATCCAAAACGTACGGTAGAATTCTTATCTGAGACAACACAGGTAAAAGAAAGTTCTGAAAGTACAGTTAGCGATAATACGCTTGCCGAAGGACAGAAAGTTTTGGAAAGCTATGGACATACAGGATACAGTGCAAGACTTTGGAAGATCGTGAAGATCAATGGTAAACAGGTATCCAAAAAGGTATTTAATACTTCCACATATATGTCAACACCAACGGTTTATCGTGTAGGAACAAAGAAAGCGGAAGATAAAAAAGACGATAAAAAGGATAAGAAAAAAGATTCAAAAGAAACAACAGCACAGAAGTCTGAGACAACAACAGCAGCACAGAAATCTACAACGGCAGCACAGAAGTCTACAACAGCGAAGAGATCAGCGGCTGTGAAATCTCAGGGAAGCACAGGAAATTAAGGATGAAAATAGGAAAATTATCAGAATCTGCATTGCAGAAAGTTGTGTTTGAGCAATTGCATACAAGGAGAGATGAAGTCTTAGTAGGACCTGGAATCGGGGAAGATTGTGCGGCATTGAAACTTCAGGAAGGAGAAGTATTTGTCACATCAACAGATCCGATCACAGGCACGGTAAAAGAGATCGGACGTCTGGCAGTTCATGTAACTGCCAACGATCTTGCATCCGCAGGAGCTGAGACGATCGGACTTATGGTGACAGCACTTCTGCCACCAATGATCAAGGAAGCACAGATCAAGAAGATGATGCAGCAGATCAATGCAGAGTGTGAGAAATTAAATATCATGGTATTAGGCGGTCATACAGAGATTACGGCAGCGGTTACGCAGCCAGTATTATCTGTGACAGGGATTGGAAAAGTGAAAGAAGATGAATTGATCCTATCTGGCGGGGCGAAACCAGGTCAGGATATTGTAGTCACAAAATATCTTGGTATGGAAGGAACGGGAATCATCGCAAATGAAAAAGAAGACGAGTTAAAAGAATGGTTTTCTGATACATTTATTGATGATGCAAAGGCATTTCTAGATGATATCTCTGTCGTGCCAGAAGGTCTGATCGCCAGAAAATATGCATCTTGTATGCATGATATCACCGAAAGCGGAGTTTATGGTGCTTTATGGGAGATTTCCAAAGCATCTGGTGTCGGGGTGGAGGTTTGCATTGAAGATATTCCATTAAGACAACATACGATCGAATTTTGTGAACGATATGATCTGAACCCATATCAATTGATCTCAAGTGGATCTATGCTGATCACAACAGATCATGGAAGAACATTAGTCAATGAACTGGAACAGGCAGGCATCAAAGCAACCATTATTGGTCATACAACAGATTCCAGAGATAAAGTAATCTATCGTCAGGGAAAGGCAGCGAATCTGGAGGCACCTAGACAGGACGAGTTATATAAAATATATTCTGAAAATAATCGCAGATAATTTTCAGAGAGAAAAATGGAGGAAACAGTATGAACACAGAATTAAGAGAACTGATTTTAAAATTGATCGAGAAAAACAGTCGTTTAGCGATCCATGATCTGGCGGTGATGCTAGATGTCGCGGAGACGGAAGTCGCCAATGAGATCGCAGATATGGAAAAAGAGCATATCATCTGTGGGTATCATACTTTGATCAACTGGGACAATACAAGCAAGGATCAACTGACAGCGATGATCGAGGTAAAAGTAACACCACAAAGAGGTCAGGGATTCGATCGCATTGCAGAACGTATTTATAATTTTCCAGAAGTAAAAGCCGTTTATCTGATGTCTGGGGGATATGATTTCATGGTTATGTTAGAAGGAAAGACGATGAAAGAGATCTCTATGTTCACATCATCCAAATTAGCACCACTGGAATCTGTTGTTAGTACAGTAACACATTTTGTATTGAAGAAATATAAAGATCATGGAACTGTTCTTGAAGCAAAGAAAGTGGATGAGAGACAGGCGGTGACTCCATAATGAGAGATTTTTATCAAAGAGAGTTGTAAGTCTGGAACCATCCGGAATCCGCAAGTTTTTTGACATTGTAAGCGAGATACCAGATGCCATTTCCTTAGGTGTAGGGGAACCAGATTTCGATACGCCATGGAGAGTCAGGGAAGAAGGAATTTACTCATTGGAGCGAGGCAGAACCTTTTATACATCGAATGCAGGGTTAAAGGAGCTGCGCTATGAGATCAGTGAATATTTAGAAAGAAAATACGAATTGGTCTATGATCCAAATCATGAGATCACAGTGACCGTTGGCGGGAGTGAAGGGATCGATATTGCGATGCGTACGATCCTTGATCCAGGAGATGAAGTCATCGTTGTACAGCCATGTTTCGTTTCTTATGTGGCATGTGTTGTTATGGCAGGTGGAACTCCTGTGATCGTAAGTCTTAAGGAAGAAGATAAATTTAAGCTTAAAAAAGAGCAGTTAGAAGCTGCTGTCACAGATAAAACAAAAGCAATGATCATTCATTTCCAAATAATCCAACGGGTGCGATCATGACAAAAGAAGAGTTAGAACCGATCGCAGAGTTTGCAAAAGAACATGATATTGTTGTAATTTCTGATGAGATTTATTCAGAACTTACCTATGGAAGAGATCACGTCAGTATCGCATCCTTGCCAGAGATGAAAGACAGATCGATCGTGATCAATGGATTTTCCAAGGCATTTGCAATGACTGGATGGAGACTTGGTTATGTTGCAGCACCAAGGTACATGATGAAACAGATGGTCAAGGTTCATCAGTTCTGTATCATGGCAGCACCGACGACTAGTCAGTATGCAGCGATCGAAGCGATGCGTTCCTGTGATGATGAAGTCGAGGAGATGAGGACTGCATACAATCAGCGCAGACGATTTTTGGTACATGAGTTTCAACGAATGGGAATCGAATGTTTTGAACCAGAAGGTGCCTTTTACATCTTTCCATCTATTAAGAAATTTGGTATGACATCTGAAGAATTTGCAACAAAACTGTTAAATGAAGAGAAAGTAGCAATCGTTCCTGGATCTGCCTTCGGAGCCTGTGGAGAAGGATATCTCAGAGTTTCCTATGCATATTCCATTGAAGAACTAAAAGAAGCTTTAGGGCGTCTGGAACGATTTATCAATCATCTTCCAAAGAAGCAATAGATAAAAAGTTAAGAGATTGGAGAGTTAATAATGCTTCACATAGTATTACATGAGCCGGAGATGCCGGCAAACACTGGAAATATCGGAAGAACCTGCGTGGCATGCGGTGCTGTTCTGCATCTGATCGAACCACTAGGATTCGTTTAAACGAAAAGATGATCAAGAGAGCCGGTCTTGATTATTGGGACAAATTAGATGTACGTACATATATCAATTTTGAGGATTTTCTAGAGAAGAACAATGATCCCAAGATTTACATGGCAACAACAAAAGCAAAACATGTATATTCGGCACCAGCATATGAAGATGACGAAGATGTATATATCATGTTTGGAAAAGAAAGCGCTGGAATTCCAGAAGAAATCTTATTGAATTATGAAGAGACTTCTATAAGAATCCCAATGCTGCCACATATCCGGTCATTAAATTTATCTAACTCTGTAGCGATCGTTGCCTATGAAGTGCTGAGACATCAGGGATTTAAGGCATTTCAGATGGAAGGACAGCTGCATCACTATAAATGGTAGAATGATAATAGAAGGAACTGCAAATGGATCATGCAGTTCCTTTTTTAACATAATAATATTCAAGTGGCAAATATTTTAACAAATTGCCGATCATGTGTGGTATGATGAGAATAAGAATTGTATATATTTAAGAACAACAAAGAAGACGAGACTTGGAGTACGAAATAAGAAAGGATAAGAAAAGTATGGCAAAAGAAAATAATAAGGATCGTATTCTGAAATTGTTGAAGGAATGTAAGAATCATCAAACGGCGGAGAGTATTGCAGTACAATTAAATATTCAGAGAAACACAGCGAGTGGAATTTTAAACGAGTTTGTAAGAGAAGGAATTGTCCAGAAAGAGAAAACACGGCCGGTTATATTTTCTTACATACAACCAGAAGATCAATTACCAGAGGATCCATTTACAACATTTATTGGAGCAGATCAAAGTTTAAAAGACGCAGTAGAGAAGTGTAAGTTATCGGCAGGTTATCCAAACAAGGGTATGCCGATTTTATTATTTGGATCAAGTGGAGTTGGAAAAAGTCTTTTGGCAGAGTACATCTACCAATATGCAAAATTCATTGGAACAATTCCAGAGGATGCCCCTTTTGTTGTATTAAACTGTGCGGATTATGCGAATAATAAAGAATTATTATCGTCTGTCTTATTTGGATACAAAAAAGGAGCGTTTACAGGGGCCAATAAGGATACAAAAGGCCTGATCGAAGAAGCAGACAAAGGGTATCTGTTTTTGGATGAAGTTCATCGCCTATCGCCAGAAGGACAGGAAAAGTTATTTCGATATATGGATAAAGGGATTATTTCCAGAATGGGAGACAGTGGACAAAATTGTGAATTGAATGTTCGACTGATCTTTGCAACAACAGAAGGCAGAGAAACTATGCTGGATACATTTCTAAGAAGAATTCCAGTAGATGTAGTACTGCCAGATTTTCAGGAAAGAACTTTGGAAGAGAAGTATGAATTGATCTTGTTTTTGATCCATCAGGAATCCAAAACGATGAATACTACATTTCAGGTGAGCAGTAATGTGATCAATCGATTGCTGACATTCCAAGGAAAAGGCAATATTGGAACGTTAAAAAATATCATTCGATTATCCTGTGCAAAGGCATACAATGAAAGAAGTAAAGGACAGGAAGTGATACCTCTTAATTTAAGCCACCTGTCTTCCGATACATTACTTCATGGAAATGGAGAATCAATTCCATATATCAATGAAATGATCGAAGTGTCACCAGATCAGGACGCAGTGTGGAAGATTTCTATGACAGAACAGGCGGATGTGGATTTTTCGGAGAAAGTGATCAATGATCTGATCCAAGAATATCTTGAGAAAGATATATCAACCATTAAGTTTCGAAAGATCATTTATGATGAAGTGAATCGAATCGAAGATATCGTGATCGATCAGGAAATTCATCCATATGTGCAGAATCTGTATACACAGGCAGTGAGAAATATTTTGATCTATCTTCAAGATAATTACGGTCTCAAATACAGTGGTGTGATGGAAATGGTATTTGTAAAGATGCTTTATGTACTGAATAATCAGAATAAGCATACAGACGACAGGAAATACGAACATCTGGCAAAACAATTGCAGAGAGTGATGTACCGTTATTATAAGATGGGACTTATTTTCTATGAGATGCTTCATCAGGCAGTAGATTATGAGACAAATCCATGGTTTGTAAGGATGTTTGCGATGTTATATTTTTACAGTATTGCAAGGGATGAGATGGATTATACAAATGCAATCATCGTATCACATGGACCAGCGACGGCATCTAGTATTACAAGTACTGTCAATAAGGTATTTGAAACTTATATATTTGAAGCTTTTGATATGGAATATGATACGCCAAAGAAAGATGTAGTAAAACGTATTAAGCGATATCTCAAAAATACGAATACATCCAAAGGGTTGTTGATCTTTGTTGATATGGGATCATTACTTGATATTTCAGAGGACATAAAAAGATGATGTCGAAGGAGATTTGGGGATTGTCAATAATATTACGACAGAAATGGCATTGGAAGCAGGAGAATTGATCTTAAAACATGAAGATCTTCAAAATATTATGGATACGATCATCGAGCATCATGTTACAAAGAAATCATTTGTTCCAAGCAAACAAAAACCAAAAGCAATTCTTTTATGCTGTACGACAGGTTTAGGAACGACAGATAAGATGAAGATGTTGCTGCAAGGATGCCTGGAAGGCATTGATATTGATGTTGTGGAGATGACTTATGCAGAATTAAGTACGGAGGGAAACCGATGCGATGTCTTTCGTAAATATGATATACAGTTTATCATAACGACAAGCAAGCTTATGATCCAAGGCGTTACGACACTTATGTTAAATGAATTGATTGACGAGAGGGGAGAGAAAGTTATTTATTCCACAGTAGGACGATATTGTGACAAGGACAAGACACAACGATTTATTGAGAATATCGTAAGGAGCTTTACAATAAAGAATCTGATCGGGCAGCTTACGATCCTGAATCCAGATAAGATCATGGGAGATGTCGAAGAAACTGTCAGCAAGCTGGAGATTTTAGAAGATACAACCTATTCGATCGATCAAAAAAAGATGCTGTATATTCATATGTGTGTCATGGTAGAACGATTGATACTTGAAAAAGGAAGGCTGCCACAGGAAGATATGACAGATGATCTGAAGTGTCGGGAAAGTTTCATAAAAAATTTAAAAGAGAGTTTTAGTGTCATAGAAAACAAGTACAATGTGTCGCTGAATGAGCGGGAGATCTTGATGATCTATTATCTGACAGAAAATAATTAAAAATTTTAAGATGAAAAAAGCACGTATTTATGCGAAAAAATGAATATGTGCTTTTTTTATTTTGCAAAAAAATAAAAAGTTGGCACGGATCTTGCTTTATAAAAAAGTGTAAGATGTGAAAAACAAAAAATTAAAATGTGTCGAAATAGAAATATGGATGACCAAGAGAGGAGGTATGATGATCGGATTAATCATTGCAACACACGGCAATTCAAGTGTTGAATTGATCAAAGGAGCAGAGATGTTTGCAGGACCATTAAGTCAGTGCAGAGCATGGACCCTAAACCCTGGGGATGATATTCAAAAAGGGGAGCAGATGTTAGAAGAATACGTAGACGAATTAGATCAGGAAGAAGGAGTCTTGATCATGGCAGATCTGTTTGGAGGAACACCTTCCAACCTGGCAACAAAAATTGCCTTGAGGAGAGAAAACGTTGAAACAGTAACAGGAGTGAATCTTCCAATGATCATTCAGTTTGTGACAGAGCGAGAAACGCAGACATTAGATGAACTGGTAGAAAGTTGTATCGAAACAGCACAGGATGGAATTAAATGTCCAACAAAAATAATGAAAGAGCGGAGGTAAGAATTATGGCAGAAATTAAATTAGTGAGAGTAGATTACAGACTGATCCATGGACAGGTAGTGGCAAGATGGTTAAAGGTTTGCCCAGTAAGACGAATCGTATTAGTAGATGATGTACTTGGAAATGACGAATTTATGAGTGACATTTACAAGATGGCAGTTCCAAAAGGAACAGATGTTGATATTGTAACCATTGATAAAGCAAAAGAGGTGCTAGATAACACAGACGATACGGTATTTTTGATTTCCAAAGATATTGAGACATGTCTGAAATTAGTAGAGAAAGGAGTTGAATTACCTGCGATCAATGTTGGAGCAGTACCAAATGAGGAAGGAAGAAAACTGATCACAACAGGAGTTGCAATTTCACAAAAGGAACTTGATATGCTGGAAGAATTAAATAGTAAAGGTATTGAGATCACTGTCCAGCCAATGCCTGAAATATCAGCAATAAGTTTCGATGCAGTAAAACGTAAGATGTAACAAAAGGAGGAAAAATATATGAATACTGTAATCATAGCAATTGTCATGGGAATTATGTATTGGTGGTGCCGAGGAATGATCTTATCATATTTCGGATTCCTGTTTATCTCAAGCCCTGTAACGGTAGGACTTGTAGCAGGGTTACTGATGGGACAGCCAATGCAAGGATTAATTATCGGTGGTGGTATCGCACTGGTATTTGCAGGTATTTTTGCACCAGGAGCGAACCTTCCAACAGACGAGTGTCTGGCAGCAACATGCGTTATTCCGATCGCGATCGGATCAGGAATGAATGCAACAACAGCGATCGCATTAGCAGTACCAGTTGGATTACTCGGATCATTCGTAACCAATTTAAGAAAAGTGATCAACACATACTTTGTAGCAAAAGCAAATAAATATGCAGAAGAAGGAAATGCAGATGCTATCTGGAGATGCGCAACGATTTATCCAGCGTTATTAGCAATTCCACTACTATTCTTACCAGTGTTTATTATTAACATGGTAGGTCAGGATGTAGTAATTAACATTATGAAGGCACTTCCAACATTTGTGACACATGGATTAGAAGTAGCAGGAGGAGTTTTACCAGCCTTAGGATTCGCACTGATCATGAATATGATCGGAAAGAACAAACTGATTCCTTTCGTATTCTTAGGTTATATCGTAGTATCCGTTGGAGGAGTAAACTCATTAACAGCTGGAATCATCGCAATCTGTATTGCATTTATTACAGTATTCCAGAGACAGGAAATTGCAGAGGAGGTAAGAGAACATGAGTAATGAAATGAATACACAAGAAGAAAAGAAAGTCTTAACACAAAAAGACTTAAATAAAGCAATGTTCCGTTGGTACATGTCCGCTGAGATGCCTCTGAACTTTGAAAATATGCAGGGAATTGCATTTTGCGGAAGTATTTCACATATTTTAAAGAAATTATATACCAAAAAAGAAGATTTATCAGAAGCCTTAAAACGTCACCTATTATTATATAACTGTAATGTAACAGCAGGTGGTCTGATCCTTGGAACAACCATCGCAATGGAAGAGCAGAGAGCGAAAGATCCATCTAAGATGCCTGATATGGCAATCACAGGTTTAAAAACAGGATTGATGGGACCTGTCGCAGCTTTAGGAGACAGCTTTGACTGGGGAATCATCGGAACATTGATGAAGATCGCAGCAGCAACACTTGCGGCAGCAGGAAATCCACTGGCATTAGTCGTATTATTACTGTTCGTTGGATATTGTATTGGTGAATTGATCTTAACAACAAATATGACATACAAAAAGGGAAGAGAATCTATTAAAACGATCATGGGATCTGGTTTAATGCAGGATGTTATCTCTGGAGCCAATGTACTCGCCATGTTTATGATGGGTGCTATGACCGCTTCCATGGTAACATTAAAAACTGTGTTAAAGATCAGTACAGTCGTAGTACAGGATAAGTTAGATTCTATTTTCCCAAATGTATTCCCACTGATCGTTTTATTCTTGATCTACTGGTTGATCAGAAAGAAAAAAGTAGGAACCGGAAAGATCGTAATTGGAATCATCGCAGTTTCCATTTTGCTTTCTTTTGTAGGAATTTTCTAGAAAATTAAAGTGTCATGTAGTTAAAAAGGAGATTTAAAATGAAGGTTATGAATGTTGCAGTAGTAGGAGCAGGAATCTATGGAATTAACCATGTAAATGCATATACATGGAATCCAAACACAAATTTAGTTGCAGTATGTGACTTAAATAAAGAGATCACAGACCGAATTGCAGAAGAATACAATGTAAAAACATACAATGACGTAAATGAAATGTTGGATAACGAAGAAATTGATGCTGTATCTATTGCAACACCAGATGCTTTCCACATGGACCCGGCATTAGCAGCGATCCGTCATGGAAAACCAATTCTGGTGGAGAAGCCATTAGCAACAACATCAGAAGATGCGAAGAAAATTTTAGCAGAAGCTGAAAAATACAATGTAAGAGTTGCGGTCGACTATCATAAGAGATGGGATCCAGCGGCGATCAATGTACGAAATGAACTTCAGAACGAAGAATCAGGAGCACCAATCCGTGGATATATGTGCATGGACGATATCATTGATGTTCCAACAGAATGGTTCAACTGGGCAGACAAATCAAGCCCTGTACATTTCTTAGGAACACATTGTTATGATCAGGTCCGTTGGTATATGGGATGTGAAGTAGAAGAAGTATACGCAGTAGGAACAAAGAAAGTGTTAAAAGCAAGAGGAGTTGATACATACGACTCTATCCAGGCAACACTGAAAATGGAAAATGGATGCTACTGGACAGTAGAAAATTCTTGGATCTTACCAAAAGGATTTGCAAAAAATAATGACGGAAGAACACAGATCCTGTGTGAAAATGCAATGTTTAGGATCGATTCTCAGAATCGTGGAGTAGAAATCTATAACAATAGCAAATTACGCACACCAAACTCTTATTTCATCTTAAATAACTGTGGACGACCAAGTGGATTCGGAATCGAACCAATTAACGATTTCATTTACTGTTTACAGAATGATCTTCCATTTATAGCTGATGGAAATGATGGATTACAGGCAGAATTGATTGCAGAAGCAGTTCATGAAAGTCTTGAAAAAGGTGTGGCAGTGAAATTAAAGAGAGATTAGGACTCTTTTGTCTATGACTCTATGATAAAAAGAAAAGTCTGGAAAAGTATTAGAATTTTCCAGACTTTTCTTTTTTAGGATAAATGGATTACAGTAAGAGCTTTCTTAAATTGTACAGAAAACAAGATCGCTGTAAATGTTACCGCAATAAAATCAGCAACGGGTTCCGCCATATAAACAGCCGTGGTCTGATCTGTTGTAAAAATATGAGGCATGATATAGATCAAAGGAATCAAAAGTACGAATTTTCTCATAACAGCAACAACAATAGAAGAAATTGCTTTTCCAAGAGAGTTAAAAGCCATCTGGCAGGAAATCTGAATTCCAAACATAAACATAACTGCCATGTAAACACGAAGAGCTTTCTTCGTAAATATAACAAGGGCTGGATTTGAAGTAAAAATACCAGCAAACACTTGAGGGAATAACATGACGAGTCCCCATAAGATGACAGAGTAAGTCAAACTTGCCTTCAATAAGAGGAAGAAAGTACCCTTTACACGATCCGTATTCTTTGCACCGTAATTATAACTCATGATCGGCTGTGCACCCTGTCCAAGTCCCTGAAGAGGAAGCATCGCAAACTGCATGACACTGGTAAGGATCGTCATGGCACCAACGGCCACATCACCACCATACTTTAACAAAGAAGAGTTAAAGCACACAGAGATGATACTCTCACTTGCCTGCATGATAAACAAAGAAAGTCCAAGAGCCAGACAAGGCAGGATCACAGGAGCTTTCAGTGGCAGGTTCTGTTTCTTGATACGAAGTGTTGATCTTGTTCCAAACAAGAAACTCAATACCCATACACAAGAACAAGCCTGAGAAATAATTGTAGCCAGTGCGGCACCACGAACGCCCATATGGCATGCAAAGATAAAAATCGGATCCAATATGATATTGATCACGGCTCCGATCAAAACAGAATACATTCCAGTTTTCGCAAATCCTTGCGCAGTGATAAATGCATTCATTCCAAGTGTTAACTGTACAAAGATCGTGCCAAGAGAATAAATGTTCATATAACTGACTGCATATTCAATTGTATTTTCACTGGCTCCAAATGCCATCAAAAATGTACGGTTTCCAAAAAACATGATCAAAGTTAAGATCACAGAGATAATGATCTGCATCGTAAAACAATTTCCAAGAATATTTTCCGCAGAATCAAGATCTTTCTTCCCCATCAAAATCGAAGCACGAGGTGCACCACCATTTCCAACGAGAGCAGCAAATGCTGAAATGATCATGATCAGGGGCATGCAAACTCCAACTCCAGTTAAAGCCAAAGCACCGCTTCCTGGAATATGTCCGATATAAATGCGGTCAATAATGTTGTAAAGCATGTTGATCATCTGTGCTGCCAAAGTCGGGATTGCAAGTCTTAGCAGCAACTTTCCGATGGGCTCGGTTGCCAAGAATTCTTTATTATTATTCATCTTTATTTTCCTTTCTTCATGTAGAATACAAGAATCAATTGTAACACATATAAATTGGAAAATGTAGACAAAAAAACAGAAATGAATTCTTACGAACCAAGAATTCATTTCTGTTTGGTATCAATATATTATTTTATATGTTTTGCAATCTCAAGAATACAGTCTTTTGTCTGTTCACAATATCCAAGTCTGTCATAAAATCCGTGATCCATTCCCTGATAGCGGATAACTTCACAAGGAATATCAGCATTCCATAGATGTTCGGCAAACAGATCATTAGATAATCGAAAATAATCATATTCTGCTTCAATCATTAATACATTAGAAAGGTTTGATAAATCTGTGGCATACAAAGGAGATGCCATAGGATTTTTTGCATCTGAAATATCATTAAGATATAAGTTTTGTAATGTACCATTTAAATTTCGAAAACGATTTAAACGAGTGATAACATATTTTTTATGTTCAGGAATCACGTCGTATAGATCATAATCCCAATAATCAAGATCAGAAGCGGAACATACATCCAAAGCTCCATAAATAGGAATCACAAGTTTTAAGTATTTTCCAACTTCAGATAAACCGCAGGAAACAGCCAGAGCACCACCAGCACTTTCACCAGCGATAGAAAGGTTATTAGGATCAATATTCCAGTGATCAGCATGATGTACTAACCATTTGACCACATCTTTACAATCATCAAAAGCAGCTGGGAATGGAGCTTCAGGTGCTAGACGATAATCAATGGAGATTACAGTTGCACCAGACTGCTCAGCAAGAAAACGGCATTGATTTTGTAAGACCAAAGTGCTGCCCCCAATATACCCGCCACCATGAATAAACACGATGGCAGATTGTTTTTCCTTATTTGGAATTCGGAAAAAAGTAATCGGAATTTTCCGGTCAGATAATGAAACAAGATATGGAATTTCTTCGATTTCCTCAGTACACAGATCAAGGTTTGGAGATCCCATCTCTTTTCTTAATTCATGAATATTCAAATAGGTTGTATCAGGTTCTTTATATGTAAGAATATATTTTCCAGAAGATTCTACCTTTTGGATCACGTTAGGATCAACAACGTGAAAACGTGTTTCATCAGGAATTCTTTTAAAAGTACATGAATGTAGGGAGCCTTTCGATAAAGGCATCGTTGTTGTTTGTAACATGATATCACTTCCTTATATAGATTCAATTAGGACAAGATCGTCTTTTGCATGAACCGTATTTTTTGCTAATAATGTAACATTTCGTTTGGAACTGTCAGCTGTATCAATAACCATAACGGTTGGATCATAACCAGCTTCAATGATCTTATCTAATTCAATCGTTGCCAGAAGATCTCCAGGCATTACAATATCATTTGTTTTTACATTTGGTGTAAATATTTACCTTCTAATTTTACAGTATCAATTCCGATGTGAACCAGGATTTCTTCGTTATTATTTCCTTTAATTCCATATGCATGAGCTGTTGGATATACAGCAGAAACGGTTCCAGCAATCGGTGAAACAATTGTTCCATTGATTGGTTTTACAGCAATTCCTTTTCCTAAAGCTTCTGAAGAAAAGGCCTGATCAGATACTTCTGTTAAAGGTACAACGTTTCCATCAGCAGGGCTGTAGAATTTCATTGCAATAGCCCCATTGTTTTCAATAGAAGATGCAACAGGTGTAACAGTTCCTTTTGCATCATAACGTTCAGATTCAGGGATCATGGAATCATTAAATCCTACAAAATAAGTTAAGACAGCTGAAATTAAGAATGCTCCAAAGTAAGCAATGATAAATCCAGTAAATCCCGTTCCAAAGTAAGCAGGGAAGGTTGGAACTGCAGCAACAGCGACAGCCATAGCACGAGCGCCGCAAGACCCAGCAATCGCACCACCGATACCACCACCGATAACAGCACATGCAAATGCTTTACGATATTTTAAAGTGATTCCATAAATCGCAGGTTCTGAAATACCAAAGAATCCCATAATAGCTGCAGGGGATGCAATCTGTTTTAAACGTTTATCTTTTGTCTTTAACCATACACCAAATGCAGCACCAGACTGAGCGATGATACTTGGTCCAAAAACAGCTAAAATTGTATCAAATCCAAATTTCTCGATATTGGAGAAGATAATAGGGAACAGTCCCCAGTGAATACCAAAAATTACTAATACCTGAGCGATTGCACCAATGAAACCACCAGCAATTGTTGGATTAAATTTGTAAAGACTCATATAAAAGTTAGCGATTGTATCACTTAATATAGATCCTAAAGGTCCAAAAATAACAATTGTTACTGGAACTACGATCAGTAATGAGAAAAAAGGAGCAATTCGGCTTCTAATAGAATCAGGAAGAATCTTTTTTAGTCCTTTCTCTACAAAAGATAGCAACACAATAGCAAAAATAATTGGAAATACACTGCTCTTAAATGCAGTCAAATGAACGGGAATTCCTAAAAAAGTAATTGCAGTTCCTGCATCATATAATGCAGTTAAATTTGGGTATAATAGCGCACCAGCAATTGTTACAGAAACAAACATATTTGTTTTTAATTTCTTAGAGCATGTGATTGCAATAACAATTGGTAAAAAATAATACAAACTGTCAGCGGCTGCATTTAAAATCTGATAGGTACCACTTGCGTCAGTTAATAAATTGGTAGCTGTAAGGATACTTAAAAGCCCCTTTAGTATACCTGCACCGATTAACACATCAATCAGCGGAGTAAATAAGCTTGAGATTAGTTCTAGAGCAGATCCGAAGACTCCCTTTTTTTTACCGTCTGATTTTTCAGAAGATGTATTACCTTGTGGGAGTAATGTGGCAAGTTCATCGTATACATATTGAACATTTGAACCAATTACAACCTGTGTTTGCCCGGCAACTTCCATTACCTGTAATATGCCATCGGTTCTTTCTAAGGCAGCTTTGTCAATAGAATTTTTATCTTTAAGATCAAAGCGAAGCCTTGTGGAGCAGTGAGAGTAAGAATTAATATTTTTCTTACCTCCTACTTTTTGCAAAATTTCTTCTGCGAGTTGTTTGTTAGTCATTTTCTTTTCCTCCTTAAGATTTAAAATTTATCTTAAGTCTTGCCTACTCGAAGTAGTCACAATCTTAGGTACATAATGAAACTTATAATTTTTGCCCTTGTGTTAAAAGGCGTTGAATATGGATTGTCAGATAAACAATTTCACTTTTTGATATTTCGTATTCATAGCTTTTTTTAATATAAGTAGAGATTTTCTTAGCACATAAAAAAGCTTCTGACATATTTTGCTCTACTTGGTCATAAAGAAAATTAGCTTCTTCCATAACATTTTCATGAAGCAGTAATCGTTGTGAAAAGAATTTTAAATGAAGAATAAACCGGGTATAAGTTAAAGATTCCTCATCAAATGCTATGTTAAATTCATATTGAACGATGTTACAAATATCTTTGATTAGTTTGGTCATTTCAATAACAGATTGAAGTTCTTTTCCGTTGATCTCAGCATTAATGATATGTAACGCAATAAAGCTTGCTTCATCTTCAGAAAGTGAAATATTTAAAGCATCATTGACAATAGCAATTGATTTTTTGGCAACCTGATACTCTTCAGGATAAAAACGCCTAATTTCCCAGACCAGCTGGTTTTGGAAGATCAAGCCCTTATGATATCTCTCAACGGCATAATAAATATGATCACAAAGTGTAACATAGATATTATCACTTAACTCTTTGTTAAGATCATCTTCGGCTAGTTTTTTGATGCAATCTGCAATATAGAAGTAATCAATAGGAATCTGTTCTAATAATGCGGATAATTTTGTGTTGATATCATCGCTTTCAATTTTAAAAATATGCTCAATTTTTATTTTCATCAACAAATTCTCCTTTTTTTCTTTTGAAAGCCTAATCCTAAGCCAGTTAAAATAATATCTTTTCCATCTTTGTTTTTCGAAAATACTACATTATTATTGAGCACTTTCTTTATGTAGTGTTTTTCTTTCATACTTGTATCCTCCAAAATAAAAAAGAGACCAGAAAATATAATAAGGGTATAAAAATAACCTTATCATAAATTCTATCTCGCCTATTCATATAATAGTCACGATCCACGTTCAATTATGTTCGTATTTTAGCACAAAAATAAAATGTTGTCAAATATTAACGTAAGAAATGCATAATACAATATTTCTTATTATTTTATAATATCAAGGCCGATCTTTTATGGGCGGCAACCGACTTGTTAAGTGCAGTTTATGTCATTGTCATATTGATCTTTAATTCTATTGAAAATATCATCAAAGAAAATAAGATCATGGTCATTGATGACTCTATGTCCACACCACTGGAAAATAGGGGGAGTCTCTCTGAATTCCAAGTTGTGGACAGCTAAGATCTTAGCGGAACAGCCAGAACTGATCAAACAGGTTCACAAAAATTACTTCAAAGCAGGAGCAGATATCATTTTATTTGAAACAGTACCATCTCTAAAAGAAGCTAAAGTTGAGGCAGAAATTGCTGAAGAATATGGATATGATTACTGGATCAGTTTCTCATGTCTAAGTGAAAATATTATCTGCGAAGGAACACCGATCGCAGAATGTGCAACAACATTTGCAAAAGGATATCCCCATTTAAAAATGATCGGTGTCAACTGTACAAAACCAGAATATATCACAGGATTGATCCATAAGATCAAAGAAAACTGTGATATTCCGATCGGAGTTTACCCAAACAGCGGGGAAGAATACGATGCAGTGAAGAAAGTCTGGTTTGGCAAACAGTCAGCCTTGTCATTTGAACAATACGCATACAATTATATGAAATCTGGAGCAAGTGCAGTTGGAGGATGTTGTACAACCGTAGCAAAACATGTAGAGGAAGTCGTAAGAGCCAAAAAACGGTTTTCTGAAGAACAAAAATAACTGAAAAAAATGAAATCATAAAAATGACCTCAGGATAATCTCTAAATAGATTGTCAGAGGTCATTTTCTTTATAATGAATATATTGGAAATTTAAAAAGAGAAGGAAAATATATGAATAAAAAGAAAAAAATAATTCAGTTAACAGAAGGAATATTGCTCTGTTGTGTGATCGTTGTCATGACGTTACTCTGCATAGGGATCATAAAAAAAAGAGGTAAAGAATACAAAAGGAAAATTAACAGAGACAATTGGGTGGTATCGAATACAAGATAATAAAAAAGTGCAAGTAGATCTAAATCAGAAGATAAAGGCAGATCCGCAAGGAAAACTTGTACTATATAATGATACGATTGCCCAGAAATACAAAGGATATCTGATGACAACAAAGGCAGCAAAATATTCTGTCAGAATTTATGCTGGAGATCAGTTGATCTATCAATACAGTGATTCTAATTTTCATCGCAATGATCAAATGAAATCTAAATTAAGCTGCGATGCGAGAATCCCAGAACAGGGAAAAAAAGGAACCGTTATCAAGATCATATATCAGAACGGAAGCAACGGAATCTATGACCTTGATGATATTTTAGTTGGACGTGGGGATGTAGTTATGGGATTTCATGTTCAACAGGAAATAGTCGGTATCGTGATGATCGCGATCATGTTTTTCTTAAGTTTTGTAGCGTTGATCACTGGAATTTATCTGAAGCATTTTAAATTAAACAGCACCAGATTCTTAAACATAGCAGCATTTCTGGCACTAAGTGGGATCTGGTTTTTGTCAGATTCAGCATTAGCACAGGAATATACATCATTTCCGGCACTGACAGGAATGATTTCTTTTTATGCATTTATGCTAATGTCAGTACCGATGGTTCATTTTGTAAAAAATACACTGAAGTTTGAAAAATATAAAGTCTTAGATGTGATCAATTTGTTATTTTATGCGAATGCGTTGATTCAGGGAATTTTAAACAAATGTTTGAAAATCCATATGGTCCATATGCTGTTCGTAACACATGTGCTCTTGTTCATTGCAGTAATAACCATTGTTGTTTTGATGATAGAAGAATACCGAAGAACAAAAGATAGCGAACTTAAGATCATTATGAATGCATTTGGGATCATGGCCGTTGCAGGGGTATTATCATTATGCATGTACTGGAAACTTGAGATTCCTTTTTATGGAACCATTTTTGAAGTGGGTGTTTTGATCTTTGAACAGTTGTTATTAACTAGTATTTTTGTAAATCTTGTTGAACAGGCGAAAACAAGATCTGAGCTTGAAGTTTATGAAAGACTTCTAAAAGAAGATCGTATGACAGGTATTAATAACAGGACTGCATTCGAGGAACAGCTTCAAGACATTGAGGATCACGCACAAGATTACGATAATGCTGCATTGATCTTTATGGATGTAGATGGATTAAAAAATACAAACGATCTTTATGGACATAATGCAGGGGACGAACTGATCATTTCTGCGGCGCTATGTATAAAAAATGTATTTGCAACATATGGAAAATGTTACAGGATCGGCGGGGATGAATTTGGTGTGCTTATTTTTGATTCAATAGAGAATATGGATGAATTATTGAAACAAATGGATCAAGAGATCATAAAGTATAATAGAAATAACAGATATTATCTTTCAATTGCAAGAGGGGTAAGTTTCTTAAAAGATACAGAAGGAAAACAGAAGAAGATCAGTGATTGGAAATATGAGGCCGATCAGGATATGTATTGTAACAAAAAGAGGAGAAATATAAATGACAGATTATAATATAGATTTTTTGATCGCAGGACTTGTATTTTTAATATTTCTGTTGATTCATTTTCAGCGTTATAAAAAACTGAATAATATCAGTGGAAGAACATTCTGGTTCTTAATTATTGCAGGAATATTTGATATCACATTTGATCTGTTAAGCTCCATACTATTGGTAAAAAGTAATCCTGCTTATAATTCATGGATGATCTTTTTTTCCACAATGCTTTATATCCTGCAGATGATCGTTGTATATATTTTCTTTAATTATACACAGGCATTAAGACACTGTAATGAAGATATAAGAACAAGAAACGTAAAGATCATGGCAGTACCGATACTGTGTATGGAACTAGCTATCGTGACCAATGTTTTTCATAAACAGTTTTTCTATTGTAATGCACAGGGGCAGTATGTTCATGGAAAAGCATATTTGGTAACATATATTTTTACATTAATCTGTATAGCTGTTGTCATTATAAATTGCTTTATCAATCAGGAAGAATATCAGAAGAATGAGCTTCGGGCGATCAAGGAATTCCTTGGAGTTGCATTGGTCTGTGTCACGGTGCAGATGAAATTTCAATCTGTGTTAATGACAGGATTTGGATTGTCTCTAGGGATTACGATCTTGTTTTGGGCACTTTATAATCCACAGTTATATATAGACAGTCTGACCGGATCGTATTCTAAAGGATATTTCAGGCGATGGTTTCCAGAGCAGATCAAGAGAAAGAGAGAACTTCATCTGCTTATGATCGATCTGTGGAAACTAAAACAAGTTAATAAGTTATATGGAGTTACAATAGGTGATGAATTGCTGATCCAGATCGCAGAATACCTTCACAAGATCAATGAAACAAATCATGTTTTCAGGATTCATGGAAATCGTTTTTTTGTGTTCACATCGTCCTTGATGAATTATGAAATGAATAAAGATGCAATCATGCAACTATTCGAACGGCCTTTTAAAGTAAAAGGGGAACGGATTACTTTTTCCGCTGCGATATGTGGTATCATCAACGTTCAAGAAATGAAAGAGATAGACTTATTGATCGATTATCTGGAATATCTGGTACAGTTAAAACCGAAATCAGACAGAACGATACTGATCCAGAATGATCAACATACAAAAGAAGGATTTCTTTATGAACAGGAAGTTAAAAAATATATGGCGACAGCGATCGAAAGGGATCTTTTTGAAGTATATTATCAGCCACTGTATGATCTAAAAGAAAAAAGATACCGTACAATGGAAGCATTAAGCCGATTGAGACATCCATCACTTGGAATGATCTCACCAGAAGTTTTTATTGGAATTGCAGAGAAACATGGACAGATCACAAAGCTTGGGTATCTTCAATTCCGAAAGGTATGTAAGTTCATAAAAGAGCATCCACAGATCATGGAAAAGATTGAAAGTATAAAGTATAATCTGTCTCCATTGGAATTATTAAAACCAGGATATAGCAAAAAACTGCTCCGTACGATCGAAGAGTTTGACATATCATTTTCGTATTTTCAATTTGAGATCACAGAAACTGTTGCGACAGAGTATAGTGAAGCATTATATCAGACGATCGCAGATTTCAGAAAATCAGGAATTCAAATCTGTCTGGACGATTTTGGATCAGGGTATGCGAATCTAAATACGGTATTAAAACTGCCATTTTCAACGATCAAACTGGATCGCTCTTTGCTAAATGGAATCTGCTATGATGACCAGATCGCACTATTATACAAAAATATTGTCGCAGTCATGCAGAATCTGGGACATAAAGTCGTAGCAGAAGGAGTGGAAACTCAGAAAGAGATCGATCTGTTAAAACAATGGGGTGTTGATCTTGTACAAGGATATTATTATACAAAACCATTAGATTCAGAGCAGATCATTCATAAATTAGAGGAAGATGTTTGTTAGGACATAAAGGCTATCTTGAAAAGATGGGATTTGTGAAAGAAAACAGCGTTTATGTAAAGAATGCATAGTACAAAGCGGTACCATTTAACATACACACTGTGTGGTGGTTTGAATAACGTAAATTATTTGAATATTATAAAAAGAAATCATGTGTCAGCAACCGTACGAACACGTCTGCACTTAGCGAGTGGATGGTCGAATGACCATTCAGGAGCTTAGTGCAGCTACGTGAGAGTCCGAACGCAAGTGGGTTGCAGACACATGATCTCTTTTTATAATATTCCACCAATAATTTAAGCTATTCAATCACAATTTAATCAGATTCTACTTCGCATGTAAATCCAGCATCCGTGATCGTCTTGATCGTATCTTGAATTCCCTGTCCATCTGCAGTCAGATATCCTGAAGCAAAGATAGAATTCACAACGGTCAATAATTCTTTTTCCCTTCCTTTAAAATAAATTTCACGTCCAGCGGCACAGCGGATATCAGATGTTGGAACTAGTAATCTTGCCAGACATAATACTTTCAGGCAGTATTCTGGTGTCAAATTTGAAGTATCCCGATCCTGCAGAGGTGTTCCTTTGATCGGAATTAAGAAATTGATCGGAAGTGCTTCTGGATTGATTTCTTTCAGATCCAATAACATATCAACAACATCTTCCTTACTCTCGCCCATACCAATGATACCACCGCTGCAGATTTCAAATCCAAGGTCCTGTAACATATGAATGTTGTTTACTCGTTGTTCGTATGTATGTGTTGTACAGATATTTGGATAATTGGAACGGCTTGTATTTAAGTTATGGTTGATACGGTCTAATCCAGCTTCTTTTAACATTAAGGCCTGTTTCTTTGTTAAAAATCCGATAGAGCAGCATAAATGTGTACCTCTTCTTTCATCTTACGAATTTTAGAAGCAAGTTCTTCAATCTCATCATCGCTGAATTTCATACCGCTTAATCCGATACAATGACGGGAAAGTTTATGATCATGGACAAATGTGTTATCTCCATATAATTTTTCATCATCGACCCATTTATATTTTTCAATATCTGCATGGGAACGACAGGATTGTGCACAGTAAGCACAGTTCTGGGAGCAGTTTCCGCTTCTGGCGTTTGTTAAAAGATGAATGCTTACATGGTTCCCTTTATATTTTTTACGAAGTGCTCCGGCACGTTCGATCAGTTCATTTAATTGTTCATCAGGTGTATTTAAGATCGCGATGGCTTCTTCACGGGTTAAATTTTTGTTCTGAATTCATATAATATATACCTTCCTTTATTTAAATTCGAAATATCTTATTAATCTGAACTTTAGCATGGAAAAAAACAATTGTCAACACGGTGAGTAGATTTGGTTAACGATAATAGAGATAATAAAATAACGATTGACATTCATTTTTATTCTCTGTATAATACTAAAAAGTTAGGAAGCTAACCATTTTGAAAAGAAAGGGATGAGTGAATGCAGGATATAAATGATAAGATCAATAACATGCACATGGGAAAACTGATCCATATGTTATCACATGAGATGAAGAGGAATCAGCCAATTGATAAAGTGATCAAGGCTGATCTTACCATCATGCAGAAACATATTTTAAAGTTTATTTTATTAGAAACAATGCATAAAGATCTTTATCAAAAAGACATTGAAGAAGAATTTCAGATCCGCAAATCAACTGTGACAGGATATGTACAGTTGATGGAGAAGAATGGATATCTGACAAGAGAAAGTGTCAAAGGAGATGCTAGAAAGAAGCGGCTGGTACCAACAGAAGAAAGCCGAAGGATTAAGACAGGCAATCTTGGAAGATATTAAGCTTAAGTGAAAAAAAGAATGGAAAAGGCATTCCTGAGGAAGATGTCATAACATGCAAACATGTTTTATATCAGGTATTACAAAATCTTA
>ENA-OQIO01000072-OQIO01000072.1-human-gut-metagenome-genome-assembly--contig:-NODE-72-length-45336-cov-3.877679_pt1 | contig 45336 bp, 54 predicted proteins | sample MGYA00242573_ERZ504737 | MGnify/ENA primary metagenome ERZ504737 (study PRJEB26092, sample SAMD00036203) | human gut metagenome | host: Homo sapiens | study: EMG produced TPA metagenomics assembly of...
ACAGAAGAAAAAAATATCATTACAAATGAAAAATATATTGCATAATAAAGTTTTATTTGTTATAATTTGCTTGTGTTAGTAAATAAAGAAATTACATAAATTAATGATTTTTCAGTTTATTTATAATGATTTAGGGAAAGGGCGGTTTTAATGTTGGATTTTAGTAATACAAGAAGTTGTATTTGGATTGGGGTAGATGTAGGTACTACAGGAGTTAGAGCGATTGCTTATCAAAAAGATGGATTGAGTTTATGTAGTGCAGATGAATTTTATCCGTTAGAAACACCATATCCAGATTGGGCTGAGCAAAATCCTGAGATTATATATAAAGCAATTGAAAAAATTGTACGTGAAGTAGCTAATACTTTAATTTATAAAGGTAAAAATGTATCTGGTATAGCTATTAGTACTGTTATGCATAGCTTTGCACCGGCTAATGAAAATCGTGAATTATTGAGCAATATGATAACTTGGGCAGATAGTCGTTCCGTAGGTATTGTTAATGAATTAAAAAAAGATGAAGCCTTAGTAAAAGGTTTTTATGAAAGAACATGTTGTCCAACTCATTCTTGTTATCCATTTTTGAAAATTTTATGGGTGAGAAAAAATTATCCTGATGTATTTGCCAAAATGAGATATATCTATTCTTTAAAAGATTATATTTTTGAAAAAATGACAGGTGAGTGGGTAGTTGATAAGTCTTCAGCTTCTGCAAGTGGTTTATATAATGCGCATAAAATGGATTGGGACGAAGAAATTTTAAATTATGCGGGAATAACAAGAGAACAATTACCACCTGTTGTATCTACAACTTATCAGAGTAAATTGACAGATAGTGCAGCGCAAAGATTGAATTTACCAGAAAATTTACCTGTAGTTATTGGTGCTACTGATGGTGTATTGGTAAATGTGGGAATTGGTGCTATTGAAGATGGTCAGTTAAGTGCGACAATCGGTACAAGCGGAGCGATTAGAATGCTCACCAAAACACCAAAGGTGGATAGTTTGGGACGCACATGGTGTTATAACTTGACTGATGATATGTGGGTTGCAGGTGGTGCTATAAATAATGGTGGCATCATCATGAGATGGCTTCGCGATAAAGTTTGCCATTATAGCAATCATCGTTTAGAAGATATTGATATTGATCCATATGATTTAATGACGCTTAAAGCTTCTAAAATTCCAGCTGGAGCAGAAGGATTATTGTTGTTGCCATTTTTTACAGGCGAACGTGCACCATATTGGAATTCTGAACTTCGTGGAATGTTTTTTGGCTTATCTTTAAATCACAGTCGTTCTCATATGATTAGAGCTGGCATGGAAGGTATATGTTTTAGTTTAAACTGTGTATTAAGTGCTTTAAAAGATTTTGGTCAGGTAAAAGATATTCGCGTCAGTGGTAGTTTTACAAAATCACCATTATGGTTACAAATTATGGCTGATATCTTTGGCGAACATATAACTTTACCTCAAAATAGTGAGGGAGCAGCTTTTGGGGCAGCTGTTTTAGGTTTCATAGCTAGTGGTGAGATGAAAGATATATCAGATACTGCAAATTTAATTAAACCGAAGAAAGTATATAAACCACAAGCAGAAAATAAAGAAGTCTATGAAGAACTTTTTGATATCTATAGCAGTTTATATGAAAAATTACAACCTGATTTTGCACGCATAACTACGTATCAAAATAAAATGTATAAATAATAAAAATATATAAAGAGAGAGGGTTTTGATTATGCCATTAGCTATATTGGCTGTGGGGATTATTATTTTATTTATACTTATTGTAAAGTGTAAATTAAATAGTTTTTTATCTTTAATTTTTGTAGCAATTTTTATGGGCTTTGCTTTAGGTTTACCAGTAGATGCTATCGTACCATCTATAACTAAGGGGTTAGGCGGTACATTAGGAGGTCTGGCAATAGTCGTAAGTTTTGGGGCTATGCTTGGTAAATTGATGGCTGATAGTGGGGGAGCACAAAGAATTGCCACTACATTGATTTCTATGTTCGGGGTAAAAAATGTTCGTTGGGCTGTTTGCTTAACAGGTTTTGTCGTAGGTATTGCACTTTTTTATGAAATCGGCTTTGTACTTTTAATTCCATTAGTATTTACGATTGCAGCGGAAGCAAAGGTTAATCTTTTAGAAGTTGGTATTCCGATGGCAGCTTCTTTATCTGTAGCACATGGATTTTTACCACCACATCCAGGGCCAACAGCGATTGCAGTTATTTTTAATGCAGATTTAGGGACTACTTTGATTTATGGCTTTATCATTGCAGTGCCAACAGTTATCTTAGCAGGACCACTTTATTATAATTTTGTTAAAGATTTGAAACCGGAAATTCCAAAAGGTTTATACAATCCTAAAATTTTCAAAGAAGATGAAATGCCTTCTTTTGCAATTAGTATTTTTACTGCATTAGTACCAGTAGTATTGATGGCAGCTTCTGCTATTGTAAAGATGACTTTAGATGATACGTATAATATTTACCATATTTTAGTATTTTTAGGAAATCCAGATATAGCGCTTACTATTTCTGTAATCATTGCCATTTTTACTTTTGGCTTAAATCGTGGAAAATCCATGAAAGAAATAATGACAAGCGTAGAAGATGCAGTAAAAACTATTGCGATGATTTTACTTGTTGTTGCAGGTGGCGGTGTTTTAAAACAGATTTTAATTGATAGTGGATTGGGAACATATATCGGTAGTTTAATTCATGGTTCAGATATGTCTCCATTATTGATGGCATGGTTGATTGCTGCTGTTATCAGAACTTCTGTTGGGTCTGCAACTGTAGCAGCACTCACAGCAGGTGGTATCGTAGCACCTTTAATTCCACTCACTGGTGTAAGTCCAGAACTTATGGTATTGGCAGTTGGTGCAGGTAGTGTAATTTTCAGTCCACCAAATGACCCAGGATTTTGGTTATTTAAAGAGTTCTTTGGTTTAACTATAAAGGGAACAATTCGCACATGGTGTGCTTTAGAAACTATTATTTCCGTTGCAGGTATTATTGGTGTAATGATTTTAAATGCAATCTTATTTTGATAGTTTTTGAAGATTTTATGCAAATAAATTATAAATAAAGAAGATAAATGTATTTTATGAATAATTTAGTAGCTGAATTTTAGACATGCGATAATATATTGTACGAGAAAAATAAAAAGCTACCTTATTGGTAGCTTTTTGATAGACAGTTGTACAATATAGATATATTTTTTAATTTTAATGGGGGAAAATAAAATTTATGAAATCAAATATAGCAGTTATTGGTATGGGTGTAATGGGAAGCTGTTTAGCTTTAAATATGGCAAATCATAATTTCAAAGTAGCCGTATATAATTACACTCCAGATTTAACAGAAGCTTTTGTTAAAAATCATCCACATGATAATATAACAGCTTTTTATGATGTAAAATCTTTAGTGGAAGGTATGACTCGTCCTCGCAAATTCTTTATCATGGTAACAGCAGGTAAAGCAGTAGATAGTGTAATTGAAAGTCTTTTACCTTATTTAGATGAAGAAGATATCATCATGGACGGTGGCAATTCCTTCTTTAAAGATACACAAAGAAGATATGAATATGTAACTTCTAAAGGATTTAAATATTTTGGTGTTGGTGTATCTGGCGGTGAAGAGGGAGCACTCAATGGCCCAGCATTAATGCCAGGTGGTAATAAAGAAAGCTATAAAGAAATCAAAGAAGTTTTAGAAGCTATCTCCGCTAAAGCTGAAGATGGTAAACCTTGTTGCACATATATTGGTGAAAATGGTGCAGGTCATTATGTAAAAATGGTGCATAACGGTATTGAATATGCAGATATGCAACTTATTGCTGAAGCTTATTTATTATTAAAACATGTTGGTGGATATGAAAATTTTCAGATTGCAGATATTTTCAATGAATGGAACCAAGGTGAATTAAATAGCTTCTTAATTGGTATTACAGCAGATATCTTTAAAGAAAAAGATGATTTAGGCGAAGGCGAATTAGTAGATAAAATCTTAGATAGTGCAGGGCAAAAAGGTACAGGTCGTTGGACAAGTTTAGCTGCTTTAGAACAAGGTGTGAATACATCTATTATGACAAGTGCTTGCAATGCTAGAAATATCAGTTCTTTCTATGAAAAACGTCAACAATTAGCAGAAAGTGGTTTGAAAAAAGTATTACCTGTAGAAATTGATGCAGATTTTGTAGAAGATGTAAGACGTTCTTTATATACAGCTAAAATTGCAGCATATGCTCAAGGTCTTGCTCTTTATAAAAGCGCTTCTGAAACATACGATTGGAATTTAAACTTAGGTGATATTGCTTCTATTTTTAGAGCTGGTTGTATTATTCAAGCGAGATTTTTAAATAATATAACTAATGCTTATCAGCAAGAACCAAATTTAGATAATTTAATTGAAAATGAATTCTTTGCTGAAAAAGTAAAAAATAATCAGCAATGTTTAAGAAAAATTGTAGCTAAAGCTATTTTAGCAGGTGTACCAGTACCAGCTTTTGCCAATGCAATTTCTTATATTGATGGTTTGAGTACAAAAGTTGTAGGTGCAAATCTTATTCAAGCTCAAAGAGATTATTTTGGTGCTCATACGTATAAACGCATTGATAGAGAAGGTTCTTTCCATCATCAATGGCAAAAACATTTTGATAGATAAAATATAAAAAGAAAAAGCAGACTTTTGTCTGCTTTTTTTTATAATATAAAGTATTGGAATGAATTAAAAGTGAGGCGTTTTTAGTGAAGATTGCATTTAGTGATTTTGATGGGACATTATATTTTCACCATGAAGATATCATACCGCAAATAAATATAGAAGCTGTAAATGAATGGAGATGCAAAGGCAATATCTTTGTTTTATGTAGTGGTAGAGATGTTCATTCTTTAATGCATGAAGTAAATAATCAAGAGCTTACTTATGATTTTGTAATTTGTAATAATGGTGGAACAATTTTTGATAAGAATTTAAAATTAATAAAATCATTTCCTCTAGATAAAATACAATTAGAAAAACTTGTTCATAGTGATATTGCCAAAGAAAGTTGGCATATTTTATTTTCATCAACAGAAAAAATGAGAACAACGATAAATAGCCCTAAATCACAGTTATTAAAGTATTTTGAGTCTGAAAAATATAAAAATCAAGATATCATTCAAAAAATAACTGTAGAACAAGCTTTATCTGAAATGAATGTAATACAAATTAGTTTAGCCTATGAGACAGAAGAAATTGCTAACAATTATGCTAAACGTATAAATAATGAATTTGAAGGAGCTTTCTTAGCTAATATGAATTTAAATTGTATAGATATATGTGCTAAGGGAATAAATAAAGCTCAAGGAGTCAAAGAATTATTGAATTTACAAAAAGATAAATGCTTTGAACAGGTTTTAACAATAGGCGATGCTCAAAATGATGTGCCTATGATAAAAGAATTTGAAGGATATAGTTTAAATTCAGCAACTATGCATGCTAAAAATGTTGCAACAAAGTTGTATGATAGCGTAGGTGAAATGTTATTAGATAATATGTAGTAATAAAAGTTGTATTTTAGGATATTAGTTGTATTATATAGAGGTTATTTGGTAAACTATATAGATACACATATAAATATAAAAAAAAGAAGTTGTTATATTTATAAAAGGAAGGACGGTGTGGAAATGGCAACGGCAGATGCTCCGAAATATATAGATTTAATGAATTGGATAAGAGAGCAAATTTTAAGCGGAGAATTTAGTGTAGGCATGAGATTGCCTTCTGAAAATGAGTTGGGAAAAAAATTCTCAATTAGTCGTCAAACAGTAAGACAGGCAACTAGTGTACTAGAAAGCGAAGGATTGCTAGAGAGAAGACGTGGTAGCGGAACATATGTATGTGCTTCAAAATCAGCAATAAAGAAAAAAACAAGAAATATAGGTGTTGTTCTAACTTATTAGATGATTATATTTTCCCAAGTATTGTACAAGGAATAGAGAAGTATTGACTAAAAACGGCTATTTCATGCAGTTAGCTTTTACCTATAATAGAGTGGAAAAAGAAGCATATATTTTAGATACTATGTTGAAAAACAATATTGATGGCTTAATTATTGAGCCATCAAAAAGTGGTATACCATATATCAATACAGATTTTTATCAAAAAATAAAATCAGCAGGAATACCATGTGTGTTTATCCATGCTGATACTAATCCGCCAATGAATATACCAATGTGCGTATGGACGATTATCTAGCAGGGCAATCTGCTGGTGAATATCTCATAAAACATGGTCATGAAAAAATTGCTGGTATTTTTAAATCTGATGATATGCAAGGTCAATTGCGTTATTCAGGTGCGATTAATGCTTTGAAAAAACATAATTTATTGCAATCAGAAAAAAATATGTTTTGGTATACAACAGAGGATATCAAACTTATTATGAATGGTGAATTAGACCGTGAAATCTTAAGACGTCTAAATGATGCTACAGCCATTATTTGTTATAATGACCAGATAGCAAGATATTTAGTCGATTTATTTACTAAGATTGATAAAAAAATACCAGATGATATTTCGATCATAAGTTTTGATGATTTGGAATTAGAGTCAGCTATTGGTTTAACAACTTTTGCTCATCCTAAGAAAGAAATGGGAAAAACAGTGGCTATACAACTTTTAAAACTGATGGAAAATCCAAGTTTGAATGTCAGTGTGAAATTCCCACCAAATCTAGTAGAAAGAGAATCTGTAAAAACATTTTAAGCGAGTCATATGACTCGCTTTTTTTATAGAAAAATATTATAGAAAAATAAAAGAAAATAAATAAGATATAGGGAAAATAATGACAAGAGCAGGCAAGATATTAACAATGCTGACAATAGAAATGCCAATCATATTCAAGCTTAAAATAATAGTCAATAATCCACCGATAGAGATAAAATCTAAAATCATAGTATTAGAGATAAATACCATTAAAAATTGCGAACAAAAGAAAAGACCGCCCATGATGATAAATTGAGGTATAGTAATCAAAAGCATAGGATAGCCCAATCTAGTGGCAAATATGATAGAGGCGAAAATATCAATTACAGCTTTGGAAAATAAAATCGTAGCATCACCAGATAGACCTTCATTAAATGCACCAAAGATATTAGTGCCACTAGCGCAAAAAGTAGCAGCGACTAATAAGTAAAAATCCATATATAGATTTTTTTTCTTCATTTTTAAATTTATGCTTAAAATTTAATTTATAGATTATTTTAGCTAGTAAATTTTTTAATTTAGTATCTAAATCGAAAAATTCTCCTAATATAAATCCTAAAATTAAAGCTAAAATAACACAAGGTAAACAATTTACCTTAATAAAAGATACAATACCGATAGCTAAAGCACTTATGCCGAAAATTTTAATTAGAGGTTCTCTATACTTATATGTAATTTTAATATTCAAATTAGGACCGATAATACCTCTAAGAATAATGCAAAAAATATCAGCTAGGACACCATAAGGCATAAAAAACACTCCTTTTATGAAAAAGATATGATACTTTAACATAAAAGGAGTGTTGATGTCAAGCAAGATTATTTAGGATTATTAGCAACGTATTCTTTAATAACTTTTACAGCACCTTCAATGCCTGTACGAGCTATATTGATTATTAAATCATAATCTTTAGGTTCGCCCCAGTTAAGTCCTGTATAGTAATTATAGTAAGAAGCACGTTTTTGGTCTTCTTTTTTTAATTCAGATAAAGATTTATGATAAACAAGTTGACCTCTAGTAGTTCTGAAATCATCGTCAGCAACGATAAAGAAGCTATAAGCATTATAGTCATTTAAGATATAATTAGCACAACGACCTACAAAAATACCAGATTTATAGTAATCAGCTAATTGTTTTATAGCGTTAGATTGAGGTTTAAACATAAACATATCATCATTTTGAACAACATTATCAAAGATATGTTCATATGGAGATTCATCACCATAAAGATTAGTATAAGTGAGATTTAATTCTTCTAATTTACAACCTTTTTCAAGATGTTCAGCAATCAAAGCAACTAATTTTCTATCATAAAGAGGGATTTGAAGTTCTTTAGCTAGAATTTCTGCTACTTCGCGTCCGCCAGCACCATATTGACGACCTATTGTAATTAACATAATATTTTCCTCCTTGAACTTATCTCATTATTAGCAACATTAGCAACCAATATCGCGAAGTTTTTTACCTTCCATAAGATTGCTTTCAATTTTTTCAAGAGAAACACCTTTTGTTTCTGGAACAATGTAGATTGTGCAGAAAATGAAGATTACGTTCAAAATACCATATAACCAGAATGTTTGAGCGGAACCAATACCTTCGAGAAGGGAAAGGAATGTAGCACCGATAATCATATTGGATACCCAGTTTGTAGTAGTAGAGCAAGCTATACCGAAGTCACGGCTCTTAAGAGGTTGAATTTCAGAGCATAAAATCCAGATAACAGGTGCAGCACTCATAGCATAACCAGCAATAGAAAGAATTGTCATACCAACAGCAGTGTAAGAAATCCATTGAGCTGTATTTCCGCCTTCAAACTGCATGAGCACCAGCCAAGAACGATAAGAGCTAAAGCCATGATACCGAAACCAATTTTAAGTGCGATTTTACGACCAGTTTTATCAATGAACTGCATGGAAATCCAAGTGAAGATAACGAATGTCATACCATCTAAGATAGTAGCGAACATTTGGTCTGTGTGGCTTTCAAAACCAGCAAGACTGAAGATTTTTGGAGCATAATACATGATGATGTTCTGACCAGTGAATTGTTGCATGAACTGTAAGAACATACCAAGGAAAACAACACGACGAACATTTTTATTTGCTCTGAATAAAGAGAAACCAGCTTGTTTAACTTTTAAGCTATCTGTGATATCTTGGAGTTCTTCATGAGCTTTTTCTTTGTTACCACGAAGAACGTTAAGTACTTTTTGAGCTTCAGTTGTAAAACCTTTAGAAGCGAGCCAACGTGGGCTATCTGGTAATTTAGCAACAGCGATTATTAATAAGAATGCAGGGATACTGATGATACCAAGCATAAGTCTCCAGCTTTCTGTTGGAGCAAGAAGTGTATCAGAGATGAATGCGATAACGATACCGAAGTTAATCATGAGCTGATACATAGAAATCAAACGACCACGATGTTCTTTTTCACTCATTTCAGAAAGATAAAGTGGTGCTACATAAGAAGCAACCCCAATGGAGAAACCTAAGATTATACGAGAGATTAATAAAATTTCATAATTAGGAGCGAATGAAGAACCAAAACAACCAATAATAAATAAGAGACCTGCTGTTAAAATAGATTTTTTACGACCTAATTTAGATGAAATCCATAAAGTAATAATAGAACCAATAGCCGCACCAAACATCATAGAACTTACGATCCATTCTTGCATTTGGCTTGTGAGTGATAATTGGTCTGTAATGAATGGCAATGCACCAGCGATTACCCCAATATCAAGACCAAACAACAAACCAGCCATACCGGCTGCAACAGATACTAATTTGCGCATATGTTTACTTTGTTGAAGCGCTTCAGTGTCAATAGCTGTGGACATGAGATAAAACCTACCTTTTCTTTATTATAGAATTAACAGACAATTATAAATATCATACTAATTTAAACAATTTAATGAAGTTGTATGATATGTTGACAAAAAGAATTGTACTATAGTTTTTTTTATTTGACAAGTGCTTATTGCAAATAATTTTAAATTTTTTTGAATTTTTTTATTTAGGAAAAAGATTGGCAAAAAAATAATTTCCTTTATATAGATAAAGATGACTATAAAAATTATTTATATAGTGGAATTGTTGAAAAGATTGAAAAAATTTTTATAAATTTTATGTTTTTGCCTATTGAAATTTGTATAACATACATGCTATAATAAAACCATGTTGTATGACAATTATATATTACAATTTTCAAACAAATGGTAATATTAAATATACAACAGATTATAATAGAATTATTTGCAAGTAATAATATAAGTTATATTTTTAAGGAAAGAAGTTGTTTTTTTATGAAAAAATTACAAGACTACAAATTTTGGTTTATCGTAGGTAGCCAGTTCTTATATGGCCCAGAAGCTTTAAAAGCTGTTGAAGAAGACGCTAAAAAAATGGTAGAAGGCTTAAATGCTTCTGGCAAACTTCCTGCAAAAATTGAATTTAAAGCTGTAGGTACTACTGCTGAAGTAATCGATAGATTTGTAATGGATGCAAACTATGATGATACTTGTGCTGGTATTATCACATGGATGCATACTTTCTCCCCATCCAAAATGTGGATTAGAGGTCTTAAAAAATTACAAAAACCATATCTTCACCTTCATACACAATATAATAGAGAAATTCCAAATGAAGAAATCGATATGGATTTCATGAACTTAAATCAGTCTGCACATGGTGACCGTGAACATGGTTTCATTGGTACTCGTATGCGTCTTGCTCGTAAAATTGTTGTTGGTTATTGGGAAACAGAAGCTGTTCAAAACAAAATCGCAACTTGGATGCGTACTGCAATTGGCGTAATCGCTAGTGCTGATTTAAAAGTTATTCGCTTTGGCGATAACATGAGAAATGTTGCTGTTACTGAAGGCGATAAAGTAGAAGCAGAAATCAAATTTGGTTGGTCTGTAAATACTCATGCAGTAGGAGATTTAGTACAGTACATCAACGCAGTAACTGAAGAACAAATTGATGCTCAAGTTGCTGAATATCAAACTAAATATGAAATGAATACAGATAACATTGCATCTGTACGTTATCAAGCAAAAGTTGAAGTTGCTATCAAAAAATTCTTAGAAGATAACAAAGCAGATGGTTTTGTAAATACATTTGAAGACCTTTATGGTATGGATCAACTTCCAGGTCTTGCAACTCAAGATTTAACAGGTCAAGGATATGGTTTCGGTCCAGAAGGTGATTGGAAAATTGCTTGCCTCACTGCAGTTATGAAAACTATGGCACAGGGCGTTGATAAAGGTACTGCTTTAATGGAAGACTACACTTATCATTTCGGTAAAGATGGCGAAGATAGCTATAACCTTGGTGCACATATGCTCGAAGTTTGCCCTAGCGTTGCAGAAGGAACTCCAAAAATTGAAGTTCATGAACTTGGAATTGGTGGCAAAGATGCTCCAGCTCGTCTTGTATTTGAAGGTAAAGCAGGCGGTGCTATTGTAGCTACTCTTGTAGATATGGGTGGTAGAATGCGTCTTATCGTTAACGATGTAGAATGCGTAAAACCTATTATGCCAATGCCAAATCTTCCTGTAGCTCGTGTAATGTGGAAACCAATGCCAAGCCTTGAAGAAGCTGGTGAAGCTTGGATTTTAGCAGGTGGTGCACATCATAGCGTTATCAGCTACACTGTAACTGCTGAACAACTTCGCGATTGGGCTAATATGATGGGTATTGAATTCGTTCATATCACTAAAGACTTAGATATGGATAAATTTAAAGATCAGCTCATGCTTTCCGACATTATGTGGAAATTAAAATAATTTGTTAACTCTCTCTCTTTCCCCCATAACTTTATATATTTTCCCTTAACTGAGGGGGAAAGAATATTTTTTAAAACAACAGCGTATAACTATTATAGTTATACGCTGTTTTTGCTTATTATGTCAGATATAGTTGTAGCAGAAATAGTTTCGTTAGAGATTAAAGCATGAATTAATACATGATATTTTGGTAATTTATCTAAGCCCCAAAGTAATTTTATATTAAATATATCTTCCATTACTTTTCCTAAATCTACGCCAAAAGAATCAAGAGAATGACGCATTTTATCTGGTTTTTTACAAGGTTGATTAACAGTTCTACTGCATTTGCAACAGTAACTACAGCCACCAGAAGATAAGGAAATTGTATTATCATTTTCTAAATTTAGTAGAGCAGTAGCTATTTCATTTTTTAGTTTGCGCAAAGTTTTGCGAGTAAATGTACTAATTTCTTCTTTAGTAGTTAAGCTATTTATAGTATCTTCACTATAATTTATTTGTACAGCTACTAAATAAATAGATTTATATTGGCTCAAATAAGTTTTAGGATTAAAGCTAAGTGGAGGACAAGACCATTTATGATTATAATTATTACATTGTTGGCAATAAGTCAAAAATTTGTCTATGTCTTGATAATTAGAAATAAAATCCTGCATATCATGATGGGCGACTTGGACTTTTGTAGTAAACATAAAAGCACTTCCTTAATTGTTAATTTTTTGATTTTAGGTTTGACAGCTATATTTGATAAGCTTATTATTAGTATGAATAAATTATAATACAAGAAGTGAGATTTTTATAGGAGGTCTTTTCATGGACTTATTGATGCAAGGTGTAGAGTATTTTCATAAGGGCGGATTAGTAATGTACATATTATTAATATGCTCAATTTTTATTATCACTATTGGTATAGAACGTTTATTATATTTTATGAAAGCTGATTCAGGAAGAGCTTTTGCACAGAATTTTTATAAATTGATGATTAATAATAAAATTGAAGAAGCTAGAAATTTAGCACAAAATAGCAAGGGGGATTTAGCTTCTTTAGTCGATTTTGCTTTCAATAAAATGCAAAATAAAAATATTAATTTGATGATGTTGTTGGAAGTTCAATCAGGGATAAGTATTTCTAAATTTAGAGAAAGACTTTATTATTTAAATGTAATTGTCACTATGGCTCCTTTGTTAGGTTTATTGGGGACAATAATTGGTATGATTTCAGCTTTTAGCGTATTTAATTTAGAAGAAGGTCAAGCTATTGCTATCACTGGGGGTGTAGGTGAAGCATTAATCGCAACAGCTACAGGACTTTGTGTAGCTATTGTTTCTTTGGCTATTCATGCATATTTTGTGCAGAGAATAGACCGTATCGTAACTGATATGGAACAGGTTTTTTCACTAATTGAAGGTTATATAACTAGAGGTGAATAACAATGCGTTTAAAAGATAGAAGAGCGTTTTCTAAGCCTGAAGTCATGATTATACCAATGATTGATATTATGTTTTTCTTATTGGTATTTTTTATGCTCAGCACGCTATACATGGTGGATTTAAAAACTATTCCTGTAAATATGCCTAAGGTGCAAAATGCCCAAAGTCAGACAAATGTTAATTATTTAGTCACTATGAAAGCTGATGGCACTTTGTATTTAGAAAATAAATTGATAGATGAAGATACATTACTTCAAGGTGCAAAAGAAAAATATGAAGAAAATAATAATTTTGCTGTAGTAATTCGTGCTGATGAAAATGTAGATTATGGAAAAATTATGGCATTATTAGATAAATTTAAAGCTGTGGGGATAACTAAATTTGGTTTGGCTACAGAGACTATGGTAGATGAACATAAATAATGTCTTGACAGATATATTCTTAAGTGTTATTGTAAAAATGAAATTATTTTTCTAACAATTTTATATTTATTGAGTGGAATAGGTGCCCCTTTTGCTTAATAGAGAAAGCAGTAAAAGCTGCTACGGTCCCGCCGCTGTGAAAGTGAGCAACTTCAAATTTATGTCACTGAGATATTTCTTGGGAAGGCTTGAAGAAGCGATGAACTTGAGTCAGAAGAACTGCCTATTTGTCAATCACCGTTATGACCTGCGAGAGATAGGTAGGAGATTTATTATAGTAAACACTATCTCTACAAGAATATTTATTTTGTAGAGATTTTTTTTATCTATAAGCCATAATATTCTCATGGAAATAAGTGATACTCAATAATGACTTTATAATCGAATAGATGAAGTATTTAATATTTATTTAAATATCAAATTTAGGACATTATAAATAAATTAAGAGAGGAACGATATTATGAAATCTAATTGGAAAAAAATGTTAATCGCATCTATGGCATGTGTAGCTTTAACAGGAGTATCTGCAACATCTTTTGCAGCAGGATATAGTTTAAATCCAGAAGTAAAAACAGCAACTCCTGCACTTTTACAAGCTTCTGAAATCGGTGTACGTACATATAATACAACTGATGCAGAACTTCAAAAAGCTCCAAATAAAGATGCTATTGTAGTAATGAGCTTTGGTACAACATACAAAGATACTCGTGCAAAAACAATTGAAGCTACTGTAGAAGAAATTCAAAAAGCACATCCAAATACAAAAGTTGTATTAGCATTTACTTCTCATATTATTATTGACCGTGTAAAAGCAAATGAAGGTATTACTATTCCTACACCAGAAGAAGCATTAGCTCAATTAAAAGCTGAAGGCTATAATCGTATAGCACTTACTTCCTTAGATATCATTCCTGGTATGGAATATGCTTATAAAACAGCTGTATATGATATCTATAAAACACAATTCAAAAAAATGACTATTGGTACACCTCTTATGTATTGGATGGGTCAAGAAGGTCAAAGAGATGACGTTGAAGCAGTAATGCAAGCAATTGGTTCTCAAATGCCAAAATTAGGTAAAAAAGATGCAGTATTAGTGATGGCACATGGTACACCAGATCCATCTAATGCTTATTATTCTGTAATGCAAGATCGTTTAAATAAACTTTATGATGGTAAAGTAATGATTTATACAGTTGAAGGCTGGCCATCTCTTGAAGATATTATTCCTCAATTAAAAGCAAAAGGTATCAATCATGTTACAATGATGCCTCTTATGATGGTTGCAGGTGATCATGCAAATAATGATATGGCTGGTGCAGAAGAAGATTCTCATAAATCCATCTTAGAAAAAGAAGGTATTAAAGTAGACGCATACATTCATGGTCTTGGTGAAAACCAAAACGTTCGTCAATTATTTGTAGATAGAGCAAATGAAGCATGGAACGCTCTTGAAGCAGAAAAATAATAGATTTTGAATAAATCCTGTATGCTTGACGCTTTTATATGCCAAGTGTAAAATAAATAAGAGCATTATTTTATTAAGTAATTTAGTTTCTACTAAAATATGCAAAATGTAATACAGTAAGGTATGTGGCAAATTTTGTCACATACCTTTTTATGCAGGAGGATTTTTAATCATGGCAGGAACTTTTTATGGTATTGGTGTAGGTCCTGGAGACCCAGAATTATTGACAATGAAAGCTATTAAAGCTATTGAAAAAGCTGATGTACTCATTGCACCAAAAACAGAAAAAAAAAGATGGTAGCGTAGCTTTAAGCATAGCTAAACCTTATTTAAAAGATGATATTGAAATTGTATATCAAGTTTTTCCAATGGTAGTTAATTTTGAAACTACTGATGCATGGCAGAAAAATAAAGAAGAGATTTTAGCTTTATTACAAGCTGGAAAAAATGTAGTATTTTTAACATTAGGCGATCCAATGTTTTACAGTACATATATTTATGTATATCGTCTTTTAGCAAAAGAAAAAGATATAAATATTGAAACTATCCCAGGTGTGCCAGCATTTTGTGCGATTGGTAGTAAATTAGGTTATCCTTTAGTTGAAGGCAATGATATCATCAGTGTAATTCCAGCAACTGCTGATAAAGAAACTATTGATAAAGCTTTAGCTGTTTCTAATAATGTGGTAATGATGAAAGTTTATAAAAATTATCCTGAAGTAGTAGATGCTTTAGCTGAAAATGATATGGTGGATAATGCTGTACTTGTAAGCCGTTGTGGTCTTCCAGATGAAGAAATTATAAATGACTTACAAGCTCAAAAAGATAAAAAATTAAATTATTTATCAACTATTTTGACTAGAAGGAGTAAAGGTATTTAATTGCCTTAGATAATGTTACTATGAAAAAATTAAATGGTTTGTTTTGTATATTAGCTTTAGTAATATGTTTTTCAGTAATATTAGTTGGTTGTGGTAGTCAAACAGAGGAAAAAAATGCTTCGAGTGGAACTGATAGTTATTTAACTATTACAGATGATGCTGATAGACAAGTAGTTTTGACGAAAAAACCAGAAAGAATAGTACCATTATCAGCATCTTTTTTAGAGCCACTTCATGCTGTTGATGGAAAAATAGTGGCTAGGGTATCAGCAAAAACAGGTATTCCCAAAGAAGATGAAAATCTACCACAAGTAGGAAATGTCTATAATATTAATATTGAGAAAGTAATAGAAGCTCAACCAGATTTAGTAATTGCTTATAAGGGTATGAATGATAAATTTGTATCTACATTTGAAGAAAATGGTATTCCTGTAGTTGTTCTTGAAATGCGTACGTATGACCAAGTAAAACATACTGTAGATGTTTTAGGACAGATTGCAGGAAATACCGATAAAGCCAAAACTTTGATACAAGATATGGATAATAAAATAGCAGAAATAAAAGCCAAATTGCCAAATGAACATAAACGTATAGCGATACTACATAGTACAGCTCAAAATGTAACTGTACAATTAGAAGGTAGTATTGCAGGTTCAACGGCAGAGATTTTGGAATTTGAAAATATTGCTAAGGGATTGACTCCACTGGAAAGCAATCCAACTTCTGCGCCATATAGTTTGGAAACATTAGTATCAGCAAATCCAGATGTTATCTTTGTTACAAGTATGGGAAAACTAGAAACTATAAAGAAATCTATGATGGAGAATGTAGAAAATAATCCAGCATGGCAGACTCTTCCAGCAGTAAAAGAAAAGAAAGTATATTTCTTGCCACAGGAATTATTTTTACTAAGTCCAGGCATTCATTATCCAGAAGCGGTTGAAGCTATGGCTAAGCTTGTTTATCCAGATAAATTTAATTGATGGTGAATTGATATGACTATGCAAAAACAAGAAGTTTTACAAACCACAAAATTTGGCATAGCGATTAATAAATGGCGAATACTAATGATGATAGTATTCGCATTTTAGCTTGCTCGGGCATTATATGCAGTATAATAAGTGGAGCAGTAGCTATTCCAATAAGTGAATTGAAAAATATTTTTATCGATGGTGTAAATAGTCCTCATCAGCAGATTTTATATAATATTAGATTGCCAAGAACGATAGTAGCAGGATTAGTAGGCATGAATTTGGCTATGGCAGGAGCTATTTTACAAGCTGTGATGAAAAATCCTTTAGCTGATCCACATATCATAGGGATTTCTTCTGGGGCAGGGCTTACAGGTATTTTAGTGATTGTATTATTTCCTGCTATGGAATATCTAATAACGCCTATAGCTTTTGTTGGTGCTATGATTGCAGCTATTTGCATTTATTTATTGGCATGGAAAAATGGTATAAGACCGTTGCGTATTATTTTAGCAGGGGTGGCAGTATCAGCATTTTTAGGTGCAGGTATTTCCGCTATTTTAGTTTTATATAGTGATAGAATACATGGTGCTTTGATGTGGATGGTAGGGGGCTTATCGGCTCGTTCATGGCCACATGTAGATATTATTTGGCCTTATGCTTTAATTGGATTTATTTTAGCAATGTTGGGTTCACGCCATTTAAATATTTTGCAATTGGGTGATGATATAGCAAAGGCTCTAGGGGTTAATGTAGAATTAACACGCATTTATTTGACTGCTATAGGAGCATTATTGGCAGCAAGTGCTGTATCTGTAGCAGGTTTATTAGGTTTTGTAGGACTTATAGTGCCACATACAGCTCGTTTGCTTGTAGGTTCAGATTATCGCTATTTGATACCTTCGTCGGCACTTTTGGGAATAGCTGTAGTTACTTATAGTGATACTTTCGCCCGTGTAGCATTTGCTCCACTGGAATTGCCTGTGGGAATTTTCATGGCGATATTAGGAGCTCCATTCTTTTTATTTTTACTTAGAAAGGAGCTTTGATATGGTTAATTTAAAAGTATCTGATTTAATGATAAAAATATATGATAAATTGATTTTAGATGGAATTAATATTGATTTTAAAGCTGAAAAAAAGACAGTTATCATAGGGCCAAACGGTTGTGGTAAATCGACTTTATTAAAAGCTATCTCAGGATTAAATCGTCAATATAAAGGCGAAATCTTGATTGATGGAGAAAATATTTTGCATTTATCCAGAAAAAATCTAGCGAAGAAAATGGCAATATTACCACAGGGAGCGACAACACCAACAGATTTGACGGTAAAAGAGCTTGTGAGTTATGGCAGATTTCCTTATCGCTCCATGTTTAAATCATTGAATAGTAGAAAAGAGCAAGCGGTTATTGAAGAAGCAATGGAAAAAACGCATATTACATCTTTTTCTCATCGCTTAGTCAGCACTTTATCTGGCGGTGAAAGACAGCGTACATGGATTGCAATGGCACTTGCTCAACAGCCAAAGATTTTATTATTAGATGAGCCAACTACTTATTTAGATATTGCTCATCAAATAGAAGTCATGCAGATAGTAGATGAATTGAATAAACGCGAAAAAATGACAGTGATTATGGTCTTACACGATATAAATCATGCTCGTATGTATGCTGATGATATAGTTATCTTGAAAGATAAACATGTATTTGAGCAAGGTGAGCCAAATACTGTACTTGATGTAGAAAATTTAGCTAAAGTATTTGGTGTGAATGCTAAGATGTATCAAAACTGTCAAAATCCAGAAGATAAAATAATTTTTCCAGTATCTTTAGTTAAAAATTAATATAATAAGGGGAATAAATATGCTTGAAATAAAATCCCTAAAGAAAAATTTTGTTTCTAAAAATAAACAAGGTAAAAATATAGAAAAAACGGCTGTAAGAGATTTAAATTTGACGATTGATGAAGGTGAAATCTTTGGGCTTTTAGGGCCAAATGGAGCAGGTAAGACGACAACTATTCGCATGCTTACCATGCTTACAAAGCCTACAGCTGGAGAAATTTTATATAAGGGAAAAGATATATTCAGCGATGAATTAAATGTAAAAAATATATAGGAGTAGTACCGCAACATATAAATTTCGATCAGGATTTGACTGTTTGGGAAAATATGGAATTGCATGGAAGATTGCATCACATTCCCAAAAGTGAGCGCCATGCTCGCATTGAAGAATTATTAAATTATGTAGAGCTTCAAGATAGAGTTAATGATAAAGTAAAAAGTTTATCTGGTGGTATGAAAAGACGTTTATTGATTGTGCGAGCTTTGATGCATAATCCTAAAATCTTATTTTTAGATGAGCCAACGGTGGCTTTAGACCCACAGGTGCGCCGACGTATTTGGGATTTAATACGTCGATTGCCAAAAGATGGTGTTACTGTAGTTTTGACTACACATTACATTGAAGAAGCAGAAAATCTATGTAATAGAGTGGCTATTTTAAATAAAGGTAGTTTAATAAAATTGGATACGCCAAAGGCTCTTTGTGAGCAAATTGGCAAATATGTTGTAGAATGGGATAGCGAAGAGTCTAGAGAGTATAAATTCTTTAATTCTCGTAAAGAATGCGCAGATTTTGCTGGAACTTTAGATGTAGCGACAACTATACGTCATTCTAATTTAGAAGATGTCTTCGTAGAATTGACAGGAAGGACGGTGAGCTGATTATGCTATATGATATTTGGACTGTTTTTTGGCGAGACTGGGTAGTCTTGAAACATCGTATGATAAAATTCATCTTAAGCCGTATGGTAGCACCTATTTTATATATGGTGGCTTTTGGCTGGGGCTTAGGTAGAAGTATTAATACAGGGACTGGTTCGTATTTAGATTTTTTAGTTCCAGGGATTTTGGCTTTGAATTCCATGAATATAGCTTTTAATAGTTTAACTCCTGTACATGCAGAGCGCATATATCATAAATCTTTAGAGGAATATTTAGTATCACCTATTCGACCAATAGCTTTTGTAGCAGGAAAGATTTTGGCTGCTGTGCTTCGTGGCATGATTTCTTCGGCTATTATCGTTGTTTTAGCTTATTTATTTGGTGCAAAATTTGCGATTACGCCATTATTTATAATCATATTGATTATAAATTGTATCATCTTTGCTGAAATTGGTTTTTCAGCAGCAATGACAGTACAGACTTTTGAAGATATGGCAAGATTTAATACGTATATTTTATTGCCGATGTCATTTTTATGTGGCACATTTTTCTCTACGGATAAATTGCCATTATTACTGCATTATTTTATTGAAGCTTTGCCATTGACGCATACATCGACTTTGTTGCGTGCTATCACACATAATCAAGAGATTTCCATATTATCTATTGGTATTTTATGCTTATATATGATTGTATTATTTATTATTTGCAATCGCATTTTAGGTAAGATAAAAAATTAAAAAATGCACTCCAATGGGAAAATTTTTCCTTGGAGTGCATTTTTATTTAAATTTAAAATTCAATACCTTTTTGGGCTTTGATGCCTTCTTTATAAGGGTGTTTGATTTCTTTCATTTCCGTTACTAAATTAGCCTTTTGAATGATTTCTTCTTTAGCGTTTCGTCCAGTCATAACGAGATGTAAATCAGCAGGTTTTTCGGCGATTAAATCTAAGACATCTTTTAAATCGACTAAATTAAAATCAATAGCATAATTTATTTCATCTAAGATAATCATATCCCATTTATTACTTATCATTTCCATTTTGGCTTCTTGAAGTGCTTTTTTAGCAGCTTCTTGATGGATTTTTATATCTGTATTGCCTCGGCGAGTAAAACCTTCACCGCATTGTTTCACTGTGATATCTGGAGCAAATTTGGCTAAGGCTTTTAATTCGCCATATTTCCAACTGCCTTTGATGAATTGGAGAATTAACTTTTAAGCCTTCGCCCCATGCACGGATTGCAAGCCCTAAAGCTGCTGTAGTTTTTCCTTTTCCGTTTCCAGTGTGAACGATTACTAATCCTTTTTTATATTGAGTATCTTGCATTATCTATTATTCACCTACTTATGATTTAGAGACTAAGTTCTTGATATTTTGTGATTATGATATAACCAATGCACATAATGATTAAAAATAAAGTAGAAACATTGTACATTAATTTTATGGTTTGTTGAATATGTTGAGCATTTAACTCATTGATAGCTTCGCCCATATAAGCTCGGAAAGATTGACGACCAAAATAATAGTTTATACCGCCTAGGCGAATATCTAGTGCGCCAGCTACTGTAGCTTCTGTATAACCACCATTAGGGCTAGGATGTTTTTTAGCATCACGCATCATCATTTTTAAAGCGCCTTTGGCATTTAATTTTGAATAAAAAGCTACAATGATTAATAAAAGTCCTGTTATGCGCGCAGGAATGAAATTCAAAACATCATCAATGCGGGCAGCTGTTCTGCCAAAATAAAGATATTTATCATTTTTATAGCCAATCATAGCGTCCATGGTATTGCTCATGCGGTAAAGTACAGCGAGTGGTAGTCCACCGATAAAGAAATAAAATAAAGGTGAGATAATACCATCTACAATATTTTCCGCTACCGTTTCTACAGTGGCACGAGTGATATCTTGTTCATTCATGCGATTGGCATCGCGACTTACGATATAATTTACTTTTTTTGCGAGCTTCATCAAGATTGTGATTGATTAATTCATCATAAATATCTTTGCCTGCTTTAGCTAGAGATTTTGGTGAAATCATAAAGCTTAAGATTACAGCCTGGATAAAGATATTGAGCCAACTAGGACAATTAAATATATCAAGAAGTGTGATTATGCCATAAGTTATGCCATAGCTGAAGCACAATAATATAGCCACCAAAATAAAGCCACAGACTAATTTTGTAGGTTCAGTAGCATTATCTTTACGCAATAATTTATCGAGGATATCAATTAATTTTCCCATCAAAGCTACAGGATGATATTTAGAATTAGGGTCGCCAATTATGCAATCAATGACGAAGGCTAAAAAAGCAATTAAAGCTATTTCCATTACATTCAACTCACATTTTTAAAATTTTTCTATGCATATTAATTATAGAAGCTAGATATTTTAAAATCAATAAATTACTACAAAAAAATAAAGTGCTATGGTATGATAAAATATAATCTAAAGATTTTATTATTGAGGTGAGAAAATGAGTGTAGAATTATTACATTACACAAGAGGAAAATATGTAGAAAATATTCATCGAGGCGATGCTGTTTGTGTTGGCGTTGATGGCAATATTATTGATAAAGTAGGCAATGCTCACCTACCAATGTTTTGGCGCAGTGCAGCGAAACCTTTTCAATTATTACAGTTCGTAAAATTAGGTGGCGTTGAACAATATAATTTAACACAACAAGAATTAGCAATACTTGCTTCTTCTCATAGCGGTGAAGATATTCATGTAGAAACAGTAAAATCTATTTTGCATAAATTAGGTTTAACTGAAGAAGTATTAAACTGTGGTTCTGCTCGTCCTATGAGTGGAAAAGCTTTCAAAGAATTAGTAAAAAATAATTTAAAACCATCAGCATTGCATAATCCTTGTTCTGGTAAACATTCAGCAATCATAGCTCTTTGTCAGTTGTTGAATATACCGGTGGAAGATTATATAAAACCAGACCATGAAGCTCAAAAAATCATTCATCAAATAGTAGCTATGTCAGCTGGTATTCCTGAAGATGAATTGGATATTGGTATTGATGGTTGTGGTGTGCCTGTATTTTATTTACCACTTGATAAAATGGCATATGCTTATGCTCGTTTGATGAATGCAGAGGAAGGAAATTGGGGCGAATACACAGAAGCTGCAATAAAAATTCGTGATGCTATGTGTGCATATCCGCAGATGGTTTCTGGAACAGGTAGAATTGATAAAGCAGTAGCAGAAGTAACAAATGGACGAGTATTGGCTAAAATTGGTGCAGATGCAGTATATTGCTTAGCTTCTCGTGAATTAAAATCTGGTATGGCTTTTAAAATCGAAGATGGAAGCTATGCAGCAGTAACTCCAATGGTAATTGCAATGCTCAAACATTTTAATTATATTAATGAAGAAGAATATAATAAATTATTGTCAATGTATCCACCTGTATTGAAAAATCATCGTGGTGATATCATTGGTGAAATTAAAGCTGTTTTTTAAATAGTATTTTAAGTTAATTTGAAATCACTATTATTGTATATTCAATCGATAATAGTGATTTCTTTATTTTATGTAAAAGGAATGTTGAAATGGAAAAGGCAGAGAATTTTTATTGGAAATTATTTAAATCCACATTTATTATCAGTGCTTTTACTGTGGGTGGCGGTTTTGTAATCATACCGCTATTGAAGGCAAAATATGTCGATGAATATAAATGGATAAAAGAAAAAGATGCCTTAGACTTAGTAGCTATAGCTCAATCTATGCCAGGGGTAGTGGCGATTAATTCTGCTGTAATTTTAGGATATAAAATGCGTGGCGTAAAAGGAACTTTGACAGCTTTACTAGCTACTGTATTGCCACCGCTTATCACTTTATCTTTAATTTGTATTTTTTATAATTTATTTGCTACAAATCCATATGTGAAATTGCTATTAAAAGGTATGCAATGTGGTGCTACAGCATTGATTATCAATGTAGCCTACGATTTATTGAAAAAAGAATTAAAGAAAAAATATATATTATCCTTATTTATTATTTGTTTTACCTTTGGCATGAGTTTTTTTACGGATATAAATGTAATGTATTTAATCGTTATTGATGGAATTATTGGTTTAATTTTAATGAGGGATAAAAAATATAATTAAAATAATTAATTTAGTGATAGAAAAATAGCAAAGGATTTTTACCATGATTTATTTAGAATTATTTTGGAGCTTTGTTCAAGTAGGTTTATTTTGTGTTGGTGGTGGATATGCTTCCATGCCATTAATCCAAGCACAAGTAATAGATGTACATGGCTGGCTTAGCATGAGTGAATTTATAGATATTTTTACAATTTCTCAGATGACTCCTGGCCCTATTGGTATTAATGCAGCGACTTTTGTCGGCATGAAAGTAGCAGGGTTTTTAGGTGCTATTGTGGCAACATTGGGATTTGTAACGCCATCGTTTATTTTAGGTATTATTTTAGCAAAATTATTTTTTAAATATGGAAATATTGGGGTGATTAAAGGTATATTAAATGGCTTAAGACCAGCTGTTGTAGCATTAATTTGTTCTGCTGGTATGAGTTTTATATTTTTAGCTTTGTTCAATACAGAAAAAATGCCAATAAATGTAGCGGATATTGATTATTTAGGTTTATTTGTATTAATTGTAGCTTTTATTGCTGTTAGAAAAAAAAAGTGGGAATTATAAAAATTTTGGCTGGTTCTGGTGTATTAGGACTTATTTTAGGACTAATTGGAAAATTTTAGGGGGATTTTTTAGCATAATATATTGAATTTATCAATGGTATATATTATGATTATAAATAAGATATATACATATGAAAGAGGCGAAATGAATTGGCAGCAAAAGTATTTACCGAAGAACAAAGAAAAATTCTCAGTAAAAACCCTAATGTAGAGTCAGTAGAAAAAACAAGAATTATTTATACAGAAGCATTTAAATCTTATTATGTAAAAAATTATTTAGCAGGGAAAAAACCTACAGAAATTTTTATTGAAGCAGGTTTTGACCCATCAATTTTAGGCAATAAACGCATAGAAAGAGCTTCAGCAAGATGGAGAAAATTATATGCTGATGGTCAATTAATCATAGATACTAAAGAAAATATATCAGTAGAAACAAAGGAAGAAAAAATAATGAATAGTGAACCAACAAAAAAAAGAAGAGGTCGTCCTCGTAAAAATCCTGTGGTAGAAACAGTAGCAGAAACAAAAAAAGAAGAATATACAGTGGATATGCCAAAGAAAAAAACGCGGTCGTCCTCGTAAAAATCCAGAAGTTGTATCACAAGTAGAAGCTACAGAAAATAAAGCAAAAACAGTTAAAAAACGTGTAAATAAAATTGCTGCTATGGCGCAAAATATAAAATTAGCTGAACCTGTGGTTAAAAAAGAAGTAAAAGAAGAAGAAGCACCACAGAAAAAAAGAAGAGGCCGTCCACCAAAAAATGCACAAAAAGCAGTAGAAACAAAAGTGGAAACTAAGGTAGAAAAAGTAGAAACACAAGTAAAAACAAATGAACAAGTAGCAAAGAAAAGAAGAGGTCGTCCTCGTAAAATTGTACAAAATGTAGATGAAACACCAGTACAGAAAAAAGAAAATATCGAAGTAAAACCAGTAGTTAAAGCAAAAGAAGAAAGCATTTCTAAAGTAGAAAAAGTGGAAAAAGTAGAAACTGTAGAACAAGCAAATCCAGTAGCTGCTTTAGTAAAAGCTATCAATAGACTTACACGTGAAGTAAATTCTTTAAAACGTTTAGTCGCTGGTAAAAAAAGAATAAATTATTAAGATGTAAATATCTTTTTATCTCTGTAGAATATATGGGGATAAAAAGATATTTTTTTGGTCAAAATAGAAAAATTATTATAAAAGCTTTTTATTGACCTTTAACCTTTATATTGTTATTATAAATATATTGTAAATGTGAATGTCGTTCATAATTACTTATACATATATTGAATATATAAATATTTGCTTGTATAAACTAGAATTAAAATAAGGAATAGGTGAAATAACTTGATAAGCGTAACGAAATTATTATTTGCAACAGAATATTTTGGAGACTCTCTTCGTTATACAGATAATGCTCATAAAGCAAGAAATGGCGTAAGAGAAGGCATGGGACCAGTAGTAGTTTGGAACTCTACACGTACATGTAATTTAAAATGTCGCCATTGTTATATGAGTTCTGATGCTAAAAAATATCAAAATGAATTGACTACAGCAGAAGCAAAACAATTCATTGATGATTTAGCAGATTTCAATGTGCCAGTATTATTATTTTCTGGTGGAGAACCATTAATTCGTCCAGATTTCTTTGAACTTGCAGACTATGCAGCGAAAAAAAGGTGTACGTCCTACATTATCTACTAATGGTACTTTGATTACACCAGAAGTAGCTCGCAAAATCAAAGATATTGGTGTAGGTTATGTGGGCATTTCTTTAGATGGTCTTCGTGAAGTAAATGATAAATTTCGCGGAAAAGCTGGAGCTTTTGAAGCTGCTATGAATGGTATTAAAAACTGTGTAGCAGTTGACCAACGCGTAGGGCTTCGCTTCACTATCAATCATCACAATATCCAAGAATTAGAAAATATCTTTGATTTCATTGAAGAAGAAAATATTAATCGTGTTTGCTTCTATCATTTAGTATATTCTGGTCGTGGCAATCAAATGATGGATGAAGATGTAACAGCTGAAGAATCTCGCCGTGCTATGGATATAATCATTCGTCGCACTCGTGATTTTGAAGAACGTGGTTTGAAAAAAGAAATCTTGACTGTAGATAATCATTGCGATGGTGTATATATGTATTTAAAAGCACTTCAAGAAGGCAAAGATGAACTTGCTCAGCAGATTAAAAAATATATTTCCATGAATGGTGGTAACCGTTCTGGTATGGCTTTTGCCGAAGTTGACCCACTTGGATATGTACATCCTGACCAATTTACACAACACCATACTTTTGGCAATGTTCGTGAACGTAAATTTGGTGATATTTGGCAAGATACAACAAATCCTATTATGGCAGGATTGAAAGATAGAAAACCATTATTAAAAGGTCGTTGCAGTAAATGCAAATTCTTAGATAATTGTAATGGTAATTTTAGAACACGTGCTGAAGCTCGCACTGGAGATTTTTGGGAATCAGACCCTTCTTGTTATTTAACTGATGAAGAAATTGGTATTACAGGAGCTGAAAAATAATGATTATTTCATGGAATACAACAAATGCTTGTAATATGTTTTGCGACCATTGTTATCGTGATGCTGGTTGTAAAGCAGATGAAGAATTAAATACGCAAGAAGCGAAAACGCTTTTAGAGCAGATTGCAAAAGCTGGCTTTAAAATCATGATTTTTTCTGGTGGAGAGCCACTTATGCGTCCAGATATCGTAGAACTTGTGGAATACGCTACAAAATTAGGTCTTCGCTCTGTATTTGGTACAAATGGCACGCTTATCACAGAAGAAATGGCTTTAAAATTAAAAAATGCTGGCGCTATGGGCATGGGAATTTCTCTTGACTCCATGGACGCAGAAAAACATAATAATTTCCGTAAATTTCCTAATGCTTGGGAAGGCGCTGTTCGTGGTATGAGAAATTGTCGTAAAGTAGGGTTGCCATTTCAAATTCATACAACAGTGATGGATTGGAACCAACATGAATTGGAAGCTTTAACAGATTTTGCCGTTAAAGAAGGCGCTGTGGCTCACCATATTTTCTTTTTAGTGCCAACAGGTAGAGGAAAAAATATCGAAGCAGAAACACTTCGCGCTAAAGAATATGAAGATGTTATCACAAGAATTATGAAAAAACAGCAAGAAGTAGATATCGAATTAAAACCTACTTGCGCACCTCAATTTATGCGTATAGCTGACCAAATGGGCATGAAACTTCGTTTCCGTCGTGGTTGCTTGGCTGGTACATCTTATTGCATTATTAGCCTCGCGGAAAAGTACAGCCATGTGCTTATTTAAATATGGAACTTGGCGATGTTCGCAAAACTCCATTTGATGAAATCTGGAAAAACAGTGAAGTATTGAATAAATTGCGTACTTTTGAATTTGAAGGCAATTGTGGTAAATGTAAATATAAATTCAGCTGTGGTGGCTGTAGAGCTAGAGCTGCTTATTATAATGATGGCAATTATATGGCAGAAGAACCATGGTGTTTATATAGTCATAAATAATAAAAGTGTTGTATATGGTCTAGGCTATATACAACACTTTTTTAGTTGATTTTAATTTAAAATTGTATGCTCATCATTGAATTTTATAATGCGACTATGAGGTAGGGATAATAATTCTTGTTCATGCGTAGAAATCAAAATAGTCTTATTAGCTTTGATAAAATCTATGAGAAAATCTTTAAACCATTGTCTAGTCTTATTATCAAGCCCATTTAAAGGCTCATCAATCATAAGTATATCTGGATTTAGAGCTAAGATTGCAGCAAGAGCCACTTTTTTCTGTTCGCCACCACTTAGATGATAAGGTGGTCTATCTTGTAAATGTTGTATATTTAAATAAATTAAAAGTTCATTTACACGTTGATGAATAATTTCTTCATCTAAATTCATTTGCCTTGGACCGAAGGCGATTTCATCATATACTGTAGCATTGAATAATTGCACATCTGGATTTTGAAAAATATAACCAATGCGTTTATGAAAGTTTTTAGCAAATATATTGTCTTGCAAAGTATTTTTATCGATTTTCTTATTATCAAAGTAATATTCACCTTTAGTAGGAAAGATTAGACCATTTAAAAGTTTAAATAAAGTGGATTTACCACAACCATTAGGACCCGTAAAAAAGATTAATTCTCCAGCATAAATTTCAAGAGAGATATCATTTAAAGCAGAAACTTCTTCATAGTTATAGCTTATATGAGATAGATTTATAATTGGTGTCATAGAAAATATCCTTCACTGAAAAAATAAAATAATAGATAGATGATAATTACGATAGTATGCCAAATATATTTTAATTTAAATTTATGTTTAATAACTGGCGTGTAATTTTCATCAAAACAACGACATATCATAGCATGATAAGTTTCTTTAGTATAAATCTGTGATTTTAGAAATGTAGTGCCTGATATAGAGGCTAGACTTTGATATTTAAAATTATTTTTACCGATAGAGCGTAATTTCAGAGAAATTAATAAATTGGTAAGGGTATCTCCTAAAATCACGATATATTTTAATGTTAAATCTAAGGTTAAAATAAATATCGCAGGAATATGAAATAGGCGAAGAATTTTACTTAGTCTATAAAAAGGGATAGTTTGAGCGATATAAACTAAAAGAAGAACAGTTATAAAAATTTTAAAAGGCAGATAGAAAAGGCGAGTATTATTTAGTAATAGAGAAGGTAAAATTATTATTAAAGAAAATAAAGTTGATATCAAAGTCGGTTTTAATATAGAAATGATGAGTTTAGTATTTAAAGTCGATAAATAAATTAGACTAAAAGCTAAGAGAATTAAAGGAAAAAATATTTTTTGTGCAGAATTTATTAAAATTATGGTGAGAAAAATGAGTAATAATTTTTCACTGGGATTTAGCCAACTGTTTTTATGGGGATAATTATGATGGCGAAGAAAAATTAATTTAGTAGTAATGGAAAATAAAGTTTTTTGCCAAAATTTATCTTTATCCTTTGGGGGTGTGTACTCATCTGTAGTTAAAAGCCATTTAGGAATTTTAGCAGAATTATCAAAGTGATTGTTTTTTTGCATAAATAATACTTCCAAGTATTTTAAAGATAATGATTAAAAGAGCGACACCAATAATAGCTGAAGCTATATAAGCTAAAATATCAGTTGTCCCACTCATAGTATAATCAGGGAAAAAAGCTTCATAATTAAATCCATTTAATAATTTTTCTGGAATAAATCCAAGAGAAACCCCTGAAGAAGTATCATTTAAAATTTCTTCTGGAGCCCATTCACCCCATGCAGTACCTTCAGCTATGAGTCCAATTGGAGAAATGATAATTAAAAATGCTAATAAAGAAAAAATAGAATTTAATTTTATTTGTTGGCTGTCATAAATTATATTTGGAGATGTCTTGAGGATAAAAAGATATAAAGATAAAGTAAATAAACCTTCTGCTATGCCGGCAATTGTCAAATGAGATAAAGCCATGGCAGGTATGGATATCCAAAGAGGATACGGACAATAAAGCGGTTGAGCTAAATTATCTACAAATAATAATGGCTGAATACCAAGTTCTAAAGCTGTGAAAAAAGCAGCTAAATTTATACTGATATAGGCAGATAGAAAAATAGTGCATTTATGATAAAACGGAGATAAATGAATTTTATTTAAAATTTTATAAATAAAAAAGCCTGTGAAAGGTAAAATAAATGCTATATTAAAACAATTAGCCCCAAAAGATAAAATACCACCATCACCAAAGATTATAGCTTGAATGAAAAGTGCTACACTGATAGCTATACAGGCAGCATAGGTCCTAGCAGTAAAGCAATGAGTGTTCCACCGACAGCGTGGGCTGTAGTGCCATCAGGAATGGCAGATTAAACATCATTAAAATAAAAGCAAATGCGCCACCTATACCAATTAAAGGGATTTTATCAGCAGATAAAGTTTTATTTATCTTGCGGATAGAATAGTACCAGATAGGTGTCATAGCTACAAATAAAGTAGCACAAGTGGAAGGGCTTAAATAATTATCAGGAATATGCATGATGAAATCCTCCTTATAAATAATATTATTTGCCATCATTATATTATTTATAAATGATAAATATAAGCCTATGTATAGGATAGAAATAAAAATTAAAATAAAATCATGGATATCAAAGCATTAAGCTATAATTTAGGAAAGTAAAAATATTTTTATATGGGGGTATGGGGGAATATGATAATTAAAAATGAAAGAGGTGTATTTTATGAAATACGATTTAGAAAATATTAATGCTCGCTTTGGCATTGGCAGTCAAAAATGGCAGGAAATGAAAAATAATCCTTTAGTAGATGAAAAAGTAATTCCTTTTTCTGTAGCTGATATGGAATTTAAACTTGCCCCAGAAATCACAGAAGGATTAAAGAAATTTATAGATGATAATATCTTAGGCTATGCAGGCACGAATAAAAAATATCGTGAAAACGTTTGTAAATGGCAACAAAAACATCATGATTTTACAGTTGATGAAAAATGGCTTGTAGAAACACATAGTGTAGTAAATGCTTTTTTCACTGCTGTAAAAGCATTTACGCAAAAAGGCGATGGTGTGATGTTATTTACACCTGTTTATTATCCTATGTATAAAGCTATAGAAATCAATCAAAGAAAATTAGTGGAAATACCTTTGATTAATAATGGTATGACATATGATATTGATTGGGACTTATTTACAAAAAAAGCTAAAGCAATAGATACAAAAATGTTGATACTTTGTAGTCCACATAATCCTTGCGGTCGTATTTGGACAAGAGAAGAATTAACTAAAATCAGTGAAATTTGTTTAGCAAATGATATTTTAGTAGTAGCAGATGAAATTCATGCAGATTTAATCATGCCGGGATTTAAACATGTTTCCTATGGTACGATTTCTAAAGAAGCATTAGAACATTCAATTATTTGCACAGCACCAAGTAAAACATTTAATTTAGCAGGTATGCAACTTTCTAATGTATTTATAGCTAATGAAAATTATCGCAATTTATTTAAAGCAGAACAAGCAACTGATGCAGATTTTGCTTGTAGTATTTTGAGTTATGAAGCTTGTCGCCTAGCTTATGAATATGGTGAAGAATGGTTGACAGAGGTCATAAATATCATTGATACAAATAAAAAAACAATTATGGATTTTATGCAAGAGTATTTTCCACAAGTGAAAATAACACAGCTTCAAGCGACATATTTATTATGCTTGATTTTAGAGCATTTAATTTAACTAATGAAGAATTAGAAATGCGTAATCGCCAAAAAGCGTGCCTTTATTTTGATGAAGGTTATATATTTGGTAAAGCAGGTAGTGGGTTTGAGCGTTGGAATTTGGCTTGTCCAACAAAATATATTTATTGGGCATTAGAGCGTTTATATCAGGCTTATAAAGAGTTTGCTGTGAAATAAATTTATAGATAAAAAAAGAAAAACCTTCTATGTTAGGGCTATACATAGAAGGTTTTTCTTATGCAGTTTGAAGAGTTGTTATCATCAGTTTATCCAAATTAGGAATAATTTTGTTGATAACATGAAAAAGAAGGTGTTCATCACAGCTTACGCCGATGATGTCTGCTACTTGTTTAAGGTTTTGCGTAGCATTTTGAGCAGCAATGCCGTAGTCGGCAAAGAGAAGCATTTCTATATCATTGTCAAAATCACCAACAGCGATAAATATTTTATCCTTGTACATAGGCATTTTGCGTAAATTATCCAACATAATACCTTTAGAAGCATTTTTAGGAATTAATTCAAAATAACTATACCAAGAAGTAAAATATTTGGCAATTTTATCCATCTCCATAGATTTGGCGAAATTATGGAGCCATGATATCGTATGAGTATTTGTTGTATAGAATTGGACTTTTAAGATATCTAAATCATAAAGGTCATCTAGATTACTTCTGATATAAGATAAATTTTCACGTTTGATAACAGGGTCATCAAATTCTTCTTTAGTGATGATGTAAAAAGTATCTTTAGTATGAAGTTCTATACAAGTGTTAGGACAATGAATTAAACATTGTTTGAGAAAATTGAAAAGAATTTTTGTTTGCAGTGATAATGTTTTTAAGACTACATTATTATTCGTATCTTGCAAGATTGTGCCATTATAAAATATGCTAGGTGCATTTATAGGAAGCTCTGGAATATATTGTTTACAACTGTGGAGGGTTCTTCCAGTAGCTACTGCAAATGTACCACCGGCTTTAGTGAATTCATTTAAAGCATATTTGTTAATAGTGGAAATTTGCGATTTAGAATTAATTAATGTGCCATCCATATCACTGATTAAGAAAACATTACTAAAATCTGTCATAATTATTACCTCAAAATGGAGTTAATTTTGTAGAAGATAGAAGCTACCACGCATAGCAAGTCTTCTTCTTCTATAAATGTATCTAATAACCAGAGGTGCTATTTCCTAACTGATATGCTTTTATTATAAATGGTATATTTTAAAGGATAATGAAGTAAATGTAAAAAAAATAATAAAAATTTCTAAAAAATATTGATATTTTATAGAAGTGTTGATGCAGTATTAATGGATAAAGATTATTGATTAATAAAAATTACAAAGAAAGTGTTATTTATGAGAAGTATTACAAAACTTGATTTACAGTATGCACATCGTTTTTATGGTTTCAAGGGCGAAGCTCAATATCTTCATGGGCATACAGGTGTTCTTACTATTGAAGTAGAAGGTTCTATTAATTCTGGCGTAAATATGGTATTCCCTTGTAATGAAATTCAAAAAACTGCATGGGAAGTTTTTTGAATTTTGATCATGCTTTAATTTTGCGTGAAGATGATCCATTACTTATAGCCAAAAAGTAGTCAATCTAAAAATATATTAAATTTCCCCTTTCCGTTTAATATATTTTAGTTGACTACTTTTTCTTTTTATCTACATAATTATTTTAAATTTTATATCTAAGACATTATATTAATTCTTGTAAACAATTCATTATTTTAACATGAGGAAATTTTGCAAAATCTGCTTTAATATTATTTCCTGTTAATACCCCTGCAAAATCCACCTGCGCATTTTGAGCAGCTTGAGCATCTACAATATTATCACCAATGTAAATTACATCTTTTTTATCTACATTTAAACGCTTAACAGCTTCTAAAATTCCATCTGGAGCAGGTTTATACGCATATTTATCCTCACTACCGATAATAAACTCTACCAAATCATCTATTTTATCCCTAGTCAAAGTCTGCATAATACGACGACGTGTTTTACTAGAGATAATTGCTATTTTAGCCCCACGTTCTTTTAAAGTCTTCAATACCATTTTTGTATCATTATATAAATATGTATTCTCTGTCATATATAAATCAGCAAAAACAGTATATTTATCTTTTAATTCCTGTATTTTTGCTTCATCAACCTCTCCAGTCAATATAGACAAAGCCTCACTCATAGGCAGACCAATAGTTCTTTTTATCTCATCTTTAGGACGAAGTGGATACCCCTCCTGCTCCATAAGCAACTCAAAACACTTCACAATACCAACTTCTGAATTTGCCAAAGTGTAATCAAAATCAAATAAATAAACCTTATAGGACATAAAAATTTCTCCTCAATATGTGCAATGTTTGTCTTCTTTTAAATAAAAATGTAAAAAAAGAAAATCGCCCTATGATACTGATTTTACTCTGATAAAAACAATTTTTTATTGCTGTAAAATCCACTAATAGGTACAACATTTCACATAATTTTTCTTATTCATAAACTAATATAAACATTAATTACAATTAAATAATACGTATTTTTATTTCCCGCATTATAAAATTTTAAAGGTAACCGCAAGGTTATTGAAAATAATTATCGCTGAATACGGTTTTAGTCTGAATGTTTGAGCGTAGCGAGTTTCTAAGCGTTGTATGAAGCGATAATTATTTTCAAAATTAAAATTTTATCTGCGGTGATTTCTTTGGTTCGTTTCTTTGTCATCAAAGAAATGAACAAAAACTTACGATAATAATACCATATATATTGGAATTGTAATTATAGATAATAATGTAGTCGCAGAAACTACTAATGTTGCATATTCTGTATCTGTATTATAAAGACTAGATAATACTACTGTTTGAATCATCGCAGGTAATGACGCCATGATTACAAATACTTTAAACATCAATTCTGGTATAGGGAAGATAAAAGACAATAAGTACATGCTAAGCGGTGCAATTATAAATCTACCTAAACATATACCTATTAAACCTAAATCAAAACGAATTTTTTTCAAACCCATGGAATAAAGTGTTACACCTATAAAAATCAAAGCAAGTGGTGTTGTTAAATTCCCCATATATTGAGCTGTATCCATAAAAAATTTAGGTAAAGGAATGTCTAAAATTAAAATAATCAATGAAGCTAAAAACCCTAAAATCGGTGGAGAAAAAATTCTTCTCAATGTTTTTAAAGTAAACATTTGCTGATAAGAAAATTCTTTTGAATCAGTCTGAATACAAGCATTTCCTAAAGTCCAAAAGAATGTAGTATTAGCAAAAAAATACAATAAAGTATAAGGTATTGCTTCCTCACCAAATAATGCCATAGTTACTGGTAAACCTACAAAAATAGTATTTGAAGTTGTAAATGTAGATTGAAAAATTCCTCTATGACCTTTTTTAGACATAAATCTTGCCAAAAACACACTTAAAATAAAACATACACCAATAGAAATAAATGGCACGATAGAACCAGTTATTAAATGCAATAATTGGTCATGACTAAAAGCATGTGTAATATTATAGATAAAAAACAAAGGCAATGATATATTTGTTACCAATTTCGGCAATAGAGCTTTATTATCTTTGTTTATCCAACCAATCTTAGCTAGATAGCAACCTATCAGCCCCATAAAAATCAAAGTCAAAACACCACTGATAGCGTGTAGTAATGCTTGCATATTATCATTCCCTTCATTTATTAAGTTTTCTCTTTATTAACTAAAAAATAATTTGTGTAAAAAACCTAAAAGATTAAATCCTTCTGTTACTTCTTCTGTCGTTACCATATCTACACTACCAACAACATTTCCCTGATATAATAAATCAACTGTTCCCACTTTAGCACCTTGTTTTAATGGAGCATCTATATATGCTGGTAAATTCATTTTCCAGGAAAAATCATCTACATTATCTGTATCCATGACTAAATAAGTAAAAGGCTGTATAGGTTTTACTGTAGTCTTATAATTAGTGCTATTATGCGTATATATACTAGAAATTAATTTCTGTTCATCAACAGTTTTCATTTCTTTTATATGTTTAAATCCATAATCCAATAAAGCTCTGCCTTCAACAAAACGAGCTCTACTATCTGATGTTTTCAATACTACGGCAATAAGTGTAACACCATTTTTTTGTGCAGAAGCTACTAAACAGCCACCAGCAGCATCAGTATACCCTGTTTTTATACCAGTTACATCATCATAATTCCACAATAAACGATTTGTACTACCATAGATATCTTTTCGTTCCGCTGGATTTACCCACTGTATCTCTTGTTCTTTTGTTGATACTATCTTACGGAATTTTTCATTTTGATATGCATATCTTGCAATCTTAGCTAAATCTCTAGCCGTCGTATAATGATTTGGGTCTGTCAATCCATGAGGATTATTAAAATGTGTATTAGTAGCACCAATTTCTTTTGCTTTATCATTCATCATTTGCACAAAAGTTTCTAGGGAACCTTTTCCTACATAATAAGCAATAGCAGCAGCACCATCATTACCAGAAGCTAACATTGTAGCTTGCAACAGTTCTGACATTTTTATTTTATCGCCTTCATTTATATAAATGGCAGAACCTTCTACACCTACAGCACGTTTATCAACTTCAACAATGTCATCATCATTTGCATTTTCCAATCCAAGTATGCAAGTCATCATCTTAGTCGTACTTGCAGGCATTGCCTTAGCGTCTGGATTTTTTTCATAAAGAACTCTACCTGTAGTTGCATCTATCAAAATTGCAGCTTGAGCAGTCATATCTTGTAGATTATCTGCTGTAACAGGAATATATGGTTTTGATTCATCTACTGGTGGAGCATCATCTACTATGCTATCCATAGCCCTTGCTGGGTTAAACGCTATAAAAATTTGTACAAAAACTATACTAAAAATTATAAGTCGTTTAAAAATCATCTCATTCACTAGCTAATCGTCCTATCACAAAAAATGTACCACGAGCTTTGGCACATAATTTATTATCTTTATTAAAAACTTCACATTCAGTAACTACTGTACTTCTTCCATTATGAATAATCATTCCTTTTACAATAGCCACATCTTCCATATCAATAGATTTTAAAATATTAATATTAAAATCCAAAGTTACTACTTTTTTTCCCACACTAAGACAGCTGCGCCCATAGCCATATCGCAAAGGGACATAATCACACCACCATGAGCTATGCCATAAACATTTGTATGTTCATGTTTAATTGTCAGGCTAACACATACATTACCCTTATCAATCGAAACAATATCTACACCTAAATGTTTTGTAAAGAGATTATCTTCATAAAAATTGTTGATATAATCACTTATACTTTTCATATTATCTTGATTAAATTGTTTCACACTTTTTCACCTGCCTTTATAGATAAATTTTATTATAATTTACGTTTTTTTTGATTTCAAGAAAAAGCTAACTTTTTTATTTATTTCTTAATATAAAAATAAACCAACCAAAAATTTTTTCTATGAATAAAATTCTATAAGGTAATAAAACCGATATTTAAAAATAACATTTCTTTTGATTTATTATGTTTTAGTTATGGAAATGACAGAATGATGTTCAATTAAAGTTTTTTTAGAAAATTTCTTATTTTTTTCCAAAATGCACTAGTCATTTTTGCAATTTTTAGTTATAATTAACAAAGACATAATTTTCAAACGATAATGTTAAATATACAATTATGTTCTATGATGTATTAAGAGAGGGGTTTATTTATAATGGAAACTACACTTATTATTGAAAACAAAACTGGCTTACATGCACGTCCTGCATCTATGTTTGTACAGGAAGCTAACAAATTCAGCTCCAAAATCAAACTTACTGCTAAAGGTAAAACTGTTGATGCTAAAAGCATTCTTATGATCATGAGCCTTGGTCTTACTCAGGGTACTGAACTCACTATCAGTGCTGAAGGTGACGACGCTCAAGCAGCTCTTGATGCTCTTACTGGTCTCATCAAAAACAAATTCGGTGAAGAATAATTTCTAAACTGAGAGTTAATGAGAGAGGGGGATTTGTACTTTGCCGTACGAATTAAGAGGAAAAGGAGTTATTACTGGTATTTCTATTGCCAAAGTAATGAAACTCGGAGAAGATTTACAATCTTATATTGATGCTTACACTCCAGGAACTGCTGAAGAAGAAGTATCAAAAATTAAAGAAGCTTTAGCTTATGCAGCTGAAGTACTTCAAACAAATATTAAAACACTTCGTGATAAAGGCATGCTTGAACAAGCAGGCATTATGGAAGCACATCGTATGATGGTACAAGACCCTATGCTCGAAGAAAATGCTATGTTAAAACTCGGCGCTTGTGGAAGCGCACCAAAAGCTGTACTTGAAGCGTCTGAAGAAAATGCATCTATCTTTGAACAAATGGACGACACTTATTTCCGTGAACGTGCTGTAGATATCCGCGATGTTGGTAAACGCGTAACAAGACGTATTTTAGGTCTTAAAGAAAAAACAGTTGATGGTGGTGCTGTAATTCTCTGCGGAGAAGAAATTGAACCATCTGTTATCGCTAACATTCCTACTGAAAAAATTGCTGGTGTAATTTTAGGTAATGGTAGTACTACTTGCCATGCTGTAATCATTGCCAAAGCAAGAGCTATCCCTACTGTTGCAGGTCTTGGCGATAAAATTAAAGATATTCCTGATAATGCTGAAGTTATCTTAAATGGTGAAACTGGTGAAATCTTTGTTGAACCAACTGAAGATTTAATCGCTTCCTATCAGGTAAAATTAGAAGAACAACGCCGCTTAAAAGAACATTATGCTCAGCTTTCCAAACTTCCTACAGTGACTAAAGATGGTGTAGAAGTTGACCTTATGGCTAACATCAGCACTCATTTAGATGTTGAAGCTGCTATGAAATTTGGTGCTAAAGGCGTTGGTTTATTCCGTTCTGAATTCTTATTCATGGGTAGAAATACTATTCCTGATGAAGAAACTCAATTTAAAGCATATAAAGAAGCTATTGAAAAATGCAATGGCCATTTATGTGTAATTCGCACAATGGATATCGGTGGCGATAAACCACTCCCTTACTTAAATATCCCAGAAGAAGAAAATCCTTTCTTAGGTTACCGTGCAATTCGTATTTGTTTAAACCGTCGTGAAGTATTTATGCCACAGGTTAAAGCTATTTTACGTGCTGGTCTTTATGGTAAAGCAGCAATGATGCTCCCAATGGTTATCAACGTAGAAGAAGTAAAACAAGTACGTGCAATTATCGAAGAAGCTAAATCACAGCTTGCTCATGAAGAAAAACCATTCTCCAATAATGTTCAACTTGGTATCATGGTTGAAACTCCAGCAGCTGCTGTAATGACTCCTGTACTTGCTAAATACCTTGATTTCTTTAGCATTGGTACTAATGACCTTGTTCAATATACACTTGCTGTTGACCGTGTTAACACTAATGTAAGTTATCTTTATAATCACTTTAATCCAGCTGTTCTTCGCCTCATTAAACTCACTATTGAGTCTGCTCGTAATAATAATATTTGGGTAGGTATGTGCGGTGAAATGGCTAGTGACCCTAATGCTGCTGCTATTTTAATGGCAATGGGTATCAACGAACTTTCCATGAGTGCTCCATCTATTCCACGCGTAAAAGAAAAAATCCGTTCCATAACATCTGCTCAAGCTAAAGCAGCTTTAGACACTGTTATGACTATGGAAGATGGAAACGCTATTAAAGAATATCTTCAAACAGCATTATAATAATGACAGATAATATTAATTCTGCTCATGGTAAAGAGCAAAATATCAAGATGAATTTGTTAAAATGGCTAAATGAAGGAAAAGATCCTTATAGTATCATTTATGAATTAGCAAAATATCTTGAAACTGTATCATCTGAACCAGGTTATGCTGATATTATATTGAATGATATCAGAACTGTTTATGGCATTGGTTTAAATGAAAAAACCGTATTAAGTGATGAACTTCTTGAAGTTAGGACTCGCCTAGCTAAACTAGAAGAAGCTTTTAAACAGGCTACTAGCGATGAAGTTCAAAGTCATTTAAAATTTGCCATTGAACATCATAAAAAGAAAATACAAGAACTTGAACATAAATTAATGTAGTTTAAGCTACTTATAGAAAAGGACTTAGTTTTATAAAACTAAGTCCTTTTTATTTTAAATAAAAGTAAACATAAAAGCGACATTAAAAGCAATTAAAGCTTAAAATGTCGCCTATTATCATTTATAAATTATTATCAAGCTCTATTTTGTGGAACCATATCTTTTACATCAAGAGTTCCTTCTTTAGAACGAGCAGCAAATTCTGCTGTTGCAGTGAATAATACATCACTAGAACTATTTAAAGCTGTTTCACAAGAGTCTTGGAGCACACCAATAATAAAGCCTACACCTACAACTTGCATTGCGATATCATTGCTAATACCAAAAGATGCACATGCTACTGGAATGAGTAATAATGAACCACCAGCTACACCTGAAGCACCACAAGCGCCAACTGTAGCGATTATGGATAATAATAATGCCATCAAAATATCAACTTCAATACCAAGTGTATGAGCAGCTGCTAGGGAAAGAATAGCAATTGTAATAGCAGCACCAGACATATTGATTGTTGCGCCAAGTGGAATAGAGATAGAATAAGTATCTTCATTTAAACCAAGACGTTTACATAAAGAAAGATTTACTGGAATATTAGCAGCAGAACTGCGAGTGAAGAATGCATATAAACCACTTTCACGAAGAGTAGCAAATACTAATGGATAAGGATTACGACGAATGTGTAAGAATACGATTAATGGATTCATAACAAGTGCAACGATGAAGAATGCTCCAAGCAATACAACAAGTAAATGAGCATAACCTAAGAGAGCACCAATACCACTTGTTCCTACTGCATTTGCTACTAAGCCCATAATACCAAATGGAGCAAAACGAATAATCCATTTTACAATTTTTGTAACAGCACTAGCTAAATCAGTAATCATAGTTTTAGTTTTATCGGAAGAAGCATGTAAAGCTACACCTGCTAAAATAGCCCAAGCTAAAATACCAATATAATTTGCATTAACTAAAGCATTAACAGGATTATCAACGATACTCATAAGTAAATTATGTAAAACTTCTACGATACCACTTGGTGGAGCTATTGTAGCATCTGCAACTTGTAATTGTAATGTTGTAGGGAATAAAAATGACATAGATACGCCTACTAAAGAAGCAAAAAATGTTCCGAGTACATACAATTTAACAATAGGTTTCATAGATGCACTAGCTTCTGCATTTTTTTGTGCCATAGCGTTCATTACTAAAATAAATACCAAAATAGGTGCAATACCTTTTAAAGCTTTAACGAATAAATCCCCTAAGATAGCTACGGCAGGTACAGCTGTCGGCACAGCCACTGCAATGAAAATACCAATTATAAGCCCTAAAACTATTAGTTTTAATAAAGCCATTTCTTGATATTTTTTTCCAATACGACTTAACAAAATAATACATCTCCTTTAAAACTGCACAATATAAAGACAAATATTTTCTCATAGTATACATCATTTTTACCAAAATGACAAGTATTATGCACTCTTGAAACTCAGATAAATATTTTTTCTTCATAATATAGACATAATAAAAAGGATTAAGAATTTTGTCATTCCTAATCCTTTTAAACTCAATGAATTTCTATAGATTTTACTACACCTTCCATAGAAGTAAAATATGTGGATATCTCTGCTAATTTTAATTTATGTGGATTAAACATTAAAATATTTAATTCTACAATATCTTCAGAAACAAATACTACCGAAAAAATTTTTACTTTTTAGACCTAATTTTAATAATGCATTATAGACTTCTTTTATCTTTTCACTATCATTGATCATTCTTATTTTTATCATAATATTATCAGTTGGCACTAACCAACTATCCATTTGCGATAAAATCTCTAATATTATATATACTAATAATGAAGCAAAAACAGCAATTATATAATATCCGGCACCTACAGCTAAGCCAACGCCAGACACTACCCAAATACAAGCTGCTGTTGTAAGACCAATTACATTCACACCTTCTTTAATAATAGCTCCTGCACCTAAAAAACCTATACCACTCACAACTTGTGCAGCTAATCTTGCAGGGTCAGCATTTGTTTTTCCTTCTACTTGCTCATATAATAAATTCGATAAAATCATAATCAAACAAGAACCAATACACACTAAAATATTCGTTCTTAATCCTGCTGATTTATGTTTAAATTGTCTTTCATAACCAATTAGCGCACCTAATATCGCTGATAAAATTATTCTAAAAATATATTCAATTGCATTTTCCATATATTCACCTAAATTCGTGATGTACTCCCACCACTTTCGCTATCGCTTAGAAGTGGGGCTTCTTGTTCGATACAACTTTTGTTGTAAGCATAAGCAAGCTATCCCCGTGCATCCCACGGTTCTTATTTTTTATTTATCCTAAGACTATTCTCATGCCTTCATTTCTTATATTTATCGCTGCATTTATGTCTCTATCATGCACTACTTTACAATTTGGGCATTTCCATTGTCTTATAGACAAATCTTTTACTTCTTTATTTTTATATCCACAATTACTACAAATTTGCGAACTTGCAAAATATTTCCCTACTTTTACTAATTTCTTTCCTACTTCTTTACTCTTATAATCTAAAAAATTTACAAACATTCCCCAACCATTATCCATTACTGATTTTCCAAAATTTAATACTTGACTTAATGCCTTCATATTTAAGTCTTCTATACAAACACAATCAAATTTTTCTATAAGTTTTTTGGATAATTTATGTAGAAAATCTTTTCTTTGGTTTGCTACTTTTTCATGAACTATCGCTAGTTTTATTCGTTGTTTTTCTCTATTCTTACTTCCTTTTTCCATTTTAGAAAATTTTCTTTGTTCTCTTGCTAGTTTTAGCTGTTCTTGTCTGTAGTATTTAGGATAATTTGCATATATTCCTTCTGAATCAACATATAATTCGTGCATGGAAAAATCTAATCCTACAAAAGTTTTTGACTTCTTTTCGATTACTTGGTTTTCATATTCGAAAAGAATACTTGCAAAATACTTTCCACTTGCGGATTGACTTATTGTTACAGATTTTAATTTGTAATTATCTGGAATATTACGATGTATTTTTATTTTAATTAGTGATTTTATCTTAGGTATTTTTAGATAATTATTCACTATTTTTATATTATTATTTACATTATTAGTGGTATATGCTTTTTTTGTTTTTTCTTTTTTGCTTTGAATTTTGGAAATCCTATTTTAGTATTTTTGAAAAAATTATCATACGCAGTCTCTAAATTTTTCTGTGCATTAGTTAATGCTAAACTATCTACTTCTTTAAGCCAAAGATATTTTTTTTTATATTGAGCAGGAGTATTATGGAGCATTCCTTTCGTTTTTTCATAATAAGATATTTTATCTGCAAGCATTTGATTATAAATAAAACGAGTACAACCAATTGTTTTAGCAAAGAAAATCTTTTGTTCTTCACTAGGATATATTCTAAATTTGTATGCTTTTTTAGATAAACTATCTGACTTAGCTTTTCTTACCATTTTTTATACCCTGACTTTCAATATATTTCTTAAGAATATTTATTGGCGCACCGCCTGTAGTGAGCAAACAAAAACTTTGACTCCAAAAATATTCTTTCCATAATTTTTTACGAATACTTGGAAACTCTTTTTTTATAAGTCTACTACTAGCACTTTTATAAGCATTTATAAATTTACTTATTTCACTTTTAGGATGAGCTCTAAATAATATATGAACATGATCTTCATCATGGTTCCATTCTTGCAAAGTTATATTATATTTAGGAGATATATACTCAAATATTTCTTTAGCTCGTGAAGAAATGTTGTCATCAAAAACTTTTCTTCTATATTTTATGACTAATACTAAATGATAATTTAGCAAAAATACTGAATGAGCATTGTTGTCTAAATTCATTATAATCACCACATTTTTTTATATTCGACCAATAAGATTATCTCATAAAACATATATCCAGTCAATCTCCTAAGGAGCAATTCATCTCACTACCTTAGAGGTAGGAGACTTCTTGCTCAGTATGGTTAAATTTTATTATACTAAATATCACTGTTTTTATCTCTAATTTACTTTTTAATTAAATTTTAATTTGATTTTAATAAATCACATATTCCGATATTTTATTTCTTAATATTGATTTATTTGCACCAAAAACCATTCATGTTTATTAAATTTTATTTCATTTATTTTAAAATTTTACTATTTTTCATAAATAAAATAACCTCTTTCGTCAATATTATTTAATAATTTAAAATAATCTTTCTGTTACAAAGTTGCATTTTTTTTATCTTTATGCTATCATTTTAGTAGTTCAAGAAAAGATATATTGAGCAGAGGAAAAAAAGTTGAGGAAACGTGGATACTCATACACAATCATTTCTCCTAACAATATATTTTCTATTGAACAAAAAATATATTTTATAGGAGGAGTTTTATTATGTCTAAAAAAACTCTTGTTTCTGCAATTACTGCTGCTCTCGTAGTTGGCGCTGCTAGCACAACTTTTGCTGCTGCAAATCCTTTCAGCGATGTTCCTGCTGATAGCTGGGCTTATGATGCTGTTACTACTCTTGCTGCTGATGGTGTTATCGATGGTTACCCAGATGGCACTTACAAAGGCCAAAACACTATGACTCGTTATGAAATGGCTCAGATCGTAGCTCGCGCTATGGCTAAAACTGACCTCGAAAAAGCTGATAAAGCTCTCGTTGACAAATTAGCTGCTGAATTCGCTGAAGAACTTGATAACCTTGGCGTTCGCGTTGCTGACCTTGAAAAGAAATCCGACAACGTTAAATGGGGCGGAGAACTCCGTTATCGTTATTATGACATTGATCGTGATTCTAAAGCTGGTGATGAAACTCATAACAAAGTTTTATTCCGTCTTGAACCAAAAGCTTATATCGGCAATTCCGGTTGGACAGCTAATGCTCGTTTAGACTATGAAATGAATCTTTCTACAGATGAAAATAATGATGGTGTTGTTGTTGACCGTGCTTATGTTGAAGGTCCTCTCTTCGGTGCTACAGTTACTGCTGGTCGTACTCCAGTATTCACTGCTCAAGGTTTACTCTTTGATGATCGTATTTCTGGTGGTACAGTTGCATTTGGTAGCGATGGATTCAAAACTACTTTAGCTGCTGGTCGTTATAGTGAAGATGATCATTATGTAGACTATAAAGGCAATGCTAAAGCTATTACTGCTGAATATTATGGTGTACAATTTGACTACACTCCAAATGATAATTTAGCTCTTAACGCTGGTTATACTGCATTAACTGGTATTGATGCTAAATATAAGGCAGACTATGTATTAAATGCTGATGATAATACTGCTAACTTCTGGTATGCTGGCGGTAAATATGCATTTGATAAAAATGTAGCATTCGTTGGTGAATACGCTCAAAATACTGAAGCTGATACTGAAGATCAAGCATGGACTGCTGAATTACAGTACAAAGGTGCAAACCCTGCAGATGCTGGTTCTTGGGGTATGTATGCTGGTTACCGTCAGATTGAAGACGCTGCTGCAATCGCTCCAACTTATGATGATATCATCGGTACTGGTTACAAAGGTGCAGTAGTAGGTGCTTCTTATGTTCCTGCTGAAAATATCCTTGCAACTATTCAGTACTTCGATGGTGAAGAAACTAAATCTGGTCAAGATGCAAGCAAATTCTTCGCTAACGTTGACTTCTTCTTCTGATAAACACTCAGTAAGACTAAAATTTAATAGTAATATACAAAGAGCAGACTTAATGTCTGCTCTTTTTTATATTTACTTTTGATTTTAATTTTACTTATAAGTTTTTATTTATTTATAAAAATTTTTTTATATTATTTTTTTCTAT
>ENA-OQIO01000073-OQIO01000073.1-human-gut-metagenome-genome-assembly--contig:-NODE-73-length-45206-cov-4.435724_pt1 | contig 45206 bp, 67 predicted proteins | sample MGYA00242573_ERZ504737 | MGnify/ENA primary metagenome ERZ504737 (study PRJEB26092, sample SAMD00036203) | human gut metagenome | host: Homo sapiens | study: EMG produced TPA metagenomics assembly of...
GATCGTTAGGGTTCTTCTTCAGGTGCTCGTTCAGCTCGTTGATGTGAGCGGTCAGCAGAGCGACCTGAACCTCGGGGGAGCCAGTGTCCTTCTCGGTCAGAGCGACTTTGGCCATAACTTCCTGCTTGTTCATAGTAACAGTACCTCTTTATAAAATTTTATTTGCCGTCGGCACAGAATGCGGGAAAACGGTACTCCCAAATGGGCATACTCCCAGCCCCGTGCCGCGGTAACATGGCTAGTATAACAGAAATCCGTGCAAAAAGCAAGAAAAATTTTACTATGCTTTTGCAAAATAGGCCTTGGCGCGCCGGGCTGCATGGTCGATGCAGGCCTTCAGCTCGTCCAGGGTATCAAACTTTTTGCTGGGGCTCAGGTAGGCGTAGAACTCCACCACCGGGTCGGTGCCGTAGAGGTCGCCGGAAAAATCCGGGATAAAGGTCTCGCAGGTCACCTTGGTCTCGTCCGAATTGACGGTGGGCCGGGTCCCCAGCCGGTGGCCGAGGGATACCAGGTATCACCGATCCGGGTGCGGGTGATATAGATGCCGTAGCGAGGCATCTGGAAGCCCGCCGGGTAGATCTGGTTGATGGTGGGCACGCCCAGCGTGCGGCCCAGACCCGCCCCGTGCTGCACCGCGAAACGGATGGCATAGGGCATCCCCAGCATGGCGTTGGCGGCAGGCACATCGCCGCCCTCCAATGCCGTGCGGATGCGGGTGGAGGACACCGGCTTTTCCTCAAACTGTGCCATGGGCACCACCACGACCTCCACCCCCAGCGGGGCGCAGAGCTCCTTCAGCAGCTCGGGGGTCCCGGCGCTTGGCACCAAAGGTAAAGTTTTCGCCGCAGAACAAAGCCTTGGCGTGGCAGTCCTGCACGATGCCGTACACGAACTGCTCCGGGGTCATGGCGCGGATCTCCTCAAACTCGGGGCAGAGGTAATACTCCACACCCAGGCTTGCGATGAGGGCATGCTTATCCTCGGTGGAGAGCAGACGGCGGCCCTTCATTTTGCTGTCAGCGGGCAGCTTGAAGGTGAACACCGCCGGGGCAGCGCCGTGGGCCTTTGCCCACTCCACTGCTCCCTCAATGACGGCACGGTGGCCGATGTGGATGCCGTCGAAGTAGCCCATGGCAACAGCAGTGCCGCCCTCATGTTCCAGCGCCAGAGGCGACAGAGATGAAACGATTTGCATTGGTCGTCAGTTCCTTTCCACGAACAGCTTTTCCACCTTGAGCACACCGTTCACCACATTGGCAAGACCCAGAAACTGCCCTCCGGCGTTCCGCACGCGGTAGCGGCCGTCGGCAGCGGGATAGCGGCTGGTGGGGCACCCGTTGTAGAGGTGCTGCTCCACCCGCTCGTCCGCCACCAGCAGCGGCAGGCTGGCGAACACGCTTTCCACCGGCAGCATCAGAGCCTGCAGGGCCTCCGGCCCCACGTCCTTTGCCGCCTGGATCTCTTCCAGCGTGTGGGCATCGGCTTCGGAATACACCCCGGCGGCCACGCGGCGCAGGGCGCTCATGGTGCCCTTCTGGCCCATAGCTTCGGCGATCTCCTCCAGCAGCACCCGGATATAGGTGCCCTTGGAGCACTTTACGGTCAGGGCATACTCGTTTTCCGCAGGGCTGCCCTCGTACCGGATGTCCAAAATCTCGATCGGCCGGGCCTTGCGCTCCACAGTCTTGCCCTCACGGGCCAGCTTATAGAGCGGCTGGCCGTTGATCTTGACTGCCGAGTACATGGGCGGGGTCTGCATCCGGGGGCCGAGGAACTGCGGCAGAACGGCCAGCAGCTCCTGCTCCCCTGCCGTTACCGGGGCGGTCTCCAGCACAGTGCCGGTCACATCCCCGGTATCGGTGCATTGGCCCAGCCTGAGGACAGCGCGGTAGGCCTTGGTGTGGTCGAGCTGCAGATCAACTGCCTTGCTGGCCCCGCCGCAGAACACCGGCAGAACACCGGTCGCCATGGGGTCCAGCGTACCGCTGTGGCCCAGTTTCCGGGTGCCCAGAATGCCCCGCAGCTTGGCAATGACATCAAAACTGGTCCAATCGGTGGGCTTATCAACAATGAGGATCCCCTGCATCATGCTTCCTCCTGCGGTGCATCAAGAACAGCTTCCACCTCAGAGAGGATCGCGCTCTTGGCATTGTCAAGGTTGCCCAGCAGCTCACAGCCCGCCGCACGGGTGTGGCCGCCGCCGCCCAGACGGCGGGCAATGGCACAGGCATCCACGCCCTTGGCGGTGCGCACGCTGATGCGATAGCTGCCGCCGGGCTGCTGGCGCAGGGTCAGGCCGACCTTCACGCCTCAATGCTGATGGGCAGGCTGGTCAGCTCTTCCAGATCCGCAGGGTCTACCCTGCTCTGCTCGATCTCATCCCGGGTCAGGTAGATGAGGGCGCAGCGGCCATCCAGATGATATTCCAGATGGTTGCGGGCGATCCGCTCGGCTTCCATCCGCTCCCGGGACTTGGTGTCAAACAGCAGGGTGTTCAGCTCCTCTACATGGGCACCGGCCTCCATCAGCTTGGCCGCAGTGATGTGGGTGCTGGCCTTGGTGGAAGAGAACTTGAAGCAGCCGGTATCCGTGGACAGGCCGGTATACAGGCAATCGGCAATGTGGGGGGTGATCTCCACACGCATGGCACAGATCACCTCATACAGCAGCTCTGCCGCAGCGGCGGCGCTGCCGTCCAGCAGCGTGAACTCGGCGTAGCCGCTGTTGCCTGCATGGTGGTCGATGCACAGATCCACATGGCGCGTGTACTGGGGAACGCCGTTGCCCTCGCCAAACAGCTGGACGCTGGCAACATCCACAGCACTACGATCTGCGGCTCAAATTCGCCCTTGAACAGGCGGGGGTTGGTAAATGCGTACCGGCCGGGGATGGGGTCGGCGCAGAGCACGGCTGCGTGTTTTTCCAGTGCAAGCAGCGCATAGTAGAGCGCGCTGCCGCAGCCGACCGTATCACCATCCGGGTTTTTGTGGCACAGAATCAAGATGTTATCTGCAGCAAGCAGCTTTTCTGCCATCTGCTGTACATTCAGCTGTTCTGTCATCCCATGTTCCATCCTTTCCGCAAGGCTGATTATTCCTCGGTCTCTTCCGGCTGGCTGGTTTCCTCAGCGTCACCGTTCACGTTCAGCGTGCGGAGCAGCTCATTGATGTGGCTGCGTAGGCGGCACCGTCGTCCTCCACAAAGATGAAGCGCGGAGCCTTCCGGATGTGCATCTTCTTGCTGACCTCGGTGCGCACATGGCCTGCGGCACGGTTCAGTGCCTCGATGGCGGGCTTGGGGCCGTCCTCGCGGCCCATCACGCTCACATAGACCTTTGCAACATCCAGGTCAGGTGTCACATCCAGACGGGTGACGGTCAGCAGACCGCCCTCCAGGCGGGGGTCCTTCAGCCGTCCGATGATGGCAATGACCTCACGCTTCATATCCTGGGCAAGACGACCCATATTTTTCTGAGACATAGCTTCTCCTCTAAAACAAAACCCCTCAGTCTCGCTTGCGCTCGACAGCTCCCCTAATGGGAGTGCCTTTGGCATAAAGATGAGGCTTCACCCGGCTGCCAAGGCCTCCCCTACTAGGGGAGGTGGCATTGCGAAGCAATGACGGAGAGGTTTAATCCGTTCCTTAGTCCCGATATTCTTCCATCTTGAAGGCCTCGTATACGTCGCCTTCCTTGACATCGGCAAACTTTGCCAGCGTAACGCCGCACTCGTAGCCCTCGGCCACTTCCTTGGCATCATCCTTGAAGCGCTTCAGAGATGCGATCTCGTCCTCCGTGATGACGATGCCGTCACGGACAACGCGCACCTTGCTGTCGCGGGTGATCTTGCCGCTGGTCACGCGGCAGCCTGCAACGGTGCCCACGTTACTGATCTTGTAGACCTGACGGACCTGCAGCTCGCCCAGAGCCACCTCGCGGAACTTGGGAGCCAGCATGCCCTTCATAGCATCGGTGACATCGTTGATGGCATCGTAGATGACGCGGTACATCCGCATCTCGACCTTGGTGGCAGCGGCTTCTTCCTTGGCCACGTTGTCGGGGCGGACATTGAAGCCGATGATGATGGCGTTGGAGGCATCGGCCAGGTCAACGTCGGACTTGCTGATGGCACCGACACCGGCGTGGATGACGCGGACGCGCACCTCATCATTGGAGATCTTCTCCAGGCTCTGCTTGACGGCCTCGGCGGAGCCTGCACATCAGCCTTGACGACAATGGCCAGCTCCTTCATATCGTTCTGTGCCATCTGGCTGAACAGGTTATCCAGAGTGACCTTCTGGAAGGAGGAGAACTGCTTCTCCTTGGCAGCGGCAATGCGCTGCTCTGCCAGCTCACGGGCCAGACGCTCGTCGGCAACGGCCTCGAACAGGTCGCCTGCCTCGGGCACAGCGGTCAGGCCGGTGATCTCCACGGGGGTGGAGGGGCCTGCATCGTTCAGCAGCATGCCCTTGTCGCTGCGCATGGTACGCACACGGCCCACAGCGGTACCGGCAATGATGACATCACCGGCATGCAGGGTGCCGTTCTGCACCAGAATGGTGGCGATGGGGCCCTGGCCCTTGTCCAGACGGGCCTCAACAACAGCACCCTTGGCGCGGCGGTTGGGGTTGGCCTTGAGCTCCATGACCTCGGCCTCCAGCGCGATCCGCTCCAGCAGGTCGTTGATGCCCATGCCGGTCAGTGCGGAAACGGGGATGCAGGCAACGTCGCCGCCCCAGTCCTCGGTGATGATGCCGTACTTGGTCAGGCCTTCCATCACGCGCTCGGGGTTTGCAGTGGGCTTATCCATCTTGTTCATGGCCACGATGATCTTGACATTGGCAGCCTTGGCGTGGTTGATGGACTCCACGGTCTGGGGCATGATGCCGTCATCGGCGGCAACGACCAGAACAGCGATATCGGTCATGTTAGCACCGCGGGCACGCATGGAGGTGAATGCCTCGTGGCCCGGCGTATCCAGGAAGGTGATCAGGCTGTCGTTGATCTTGACCTGATATGCACCAATGGCCTGGGTGATGCCGCCAGCCTCGCCTGCGGTGACATTGGTCTTGCGGATGGCATCCAGGATACTGGTCTTGCCGTGGTCAACGTGGCCCATGACACAGACAACGGGGGGACGCTCCACCAGATCCTCGGCGGAATCCTCCTCCTGGGTGAACAGGCGCTCCTCGATGGTCACATGCACCTCGTGCTCGACCTTTGCGTGGAACTCCTCAGCCAGCAGAGATGCGGTATCGAAATCGATCACATCGTTGATGGCGTGCATCTCGCCCATCTGCATGAACTTGGCAATGACCTTGCCGGCCTGCTGCTTCAGGCGGGCAGCCAGCTCACCGACGGTGATCTCATCGGGGATCATCACCTTCAGCTGTGCGTTGCGGGCCTTTTCCAGCTGGATGCGCTGCAGGCGCTCGAACTCGGTCTCGCGCTTGCCCTTCTGGAACTGCTGGCGCTGGCGCTGGCCGCGCTGGGTGAACTTCTGCTTGTTGCTGCGGGGTGGGCTTGCGGCGGTTCTCGGTGTTCTTGGTGGAAGCCAGATCGTCATAGCGTGCATCAAAGCGGTCCACGTTCACATCCACGGTGCGGGTATCGACCGTCACCTGGCTGTCCTCGCGGCGGACAGAGACAGACTGAGCGGGGGCAGCAGAGGCCTTGGCACCGGTCTCACGGGCCAGCTCGCTCAGGGAGACAGTCTTCTCCTCGCGCTTCTTGTGCTGCTCGTTCTTCTTCTCGCCGTGCTTATTGTTGTTATTGTTTGCCTTGGGCTGCTCTGCCTTTGCGGCAGGGGCAGCGGGCTTTGCCTCGGGCTTCTTCTCAGCAGCCTTGGGCTCTGCCTTTTTCTCCGCAGGCTTCTCGGCCTTTTTCTCCGCCTTCTTTTCAGGCTGGGCAGGCTGCTTTGCGCTGTTCAGGTACTCGTCCAGGCTGGCAACGCTGTTGTCCTTGCTGAATTTCTCCAGCAGGTAGTTCAGCTCGTTCTCTTCCAGGGTAGAGCTGTTCTTCTTGCCGGTGCTGCCCATGGCAGCCAGCTCATCCAGGACCTTCTTTGCAGAAACATTCAGGTCTTTTGCAAAATCGCTCACTTTATATTTTACGGTCATTCGCTCATATCCTCCTCATTTTTGATTGCCCCGCAGTCCGAAAGACGGTCAAAGCAGAGCTTTGCGAGGTTGCGGTCAGTCACCGCGTAAACAGCCACAGGCTTGCGGCTGATATCGGCCAGGCGGTCCTGGGTCAGCGGCATGGAGATCACGTCCACTAGGTCGCCCACAGCGTAGTTCAGGCGCTGCACGGTCTTGGCGCTGGCATCGGACGCGACCATTACCAGCCATGCCTTGCTCTTGACGCAGGCATCTTCCACGGCATCAAAGCCCATGGTCAGCGCGCCTGCCTTGCGGCAGAGGCTCAGCGCCTGAAACAGCGCTTCTTCCGGAGCCATTTTGGGCTTTTCGGGGGTATTGTTATGCTTCGCCATTCGGCTGGGCCTCCTTTTCCACGTCGGCCAGCTGTGCGGCCAGCGCATCGTAAACCTCGGCGGGAACCGGCTGCTCAAAGCAGCGCTCCAGCGCCTTTTTCTTTTTGGCCTTTGCCAGACAGGCCGGGTCCGGGCAGAGGTAAGCGCCGCGGCCCGGCTTCTTGCCCACGGGGTCGATGCTGATCTCGCCGCTGGGGGCGCGCACCACCCGCACCAGTTCCTTTTTGGGGCGGCTGGTCATGCAGCCGATGCACTGGCGGGCAGGGATCTTTTTTTGTGCCATCCGGTTTCCCTCCTTCAGGTGCGGTCACAGCCGCTCTTACTCAGCGTCCTCGGTCTTGGGCTCGGCAGCCTTGGGCTCCTCGTCCTCGCCGTAGTAGCCGCTCTCGGGGCGGATGTCGATGTTGTAGCCGGTCAGGCGGGCGCACAGGCGGGCGTTCTGACCCTTGTTGCCAATGGCCAGGCTCAGCTGCTGGTCGGGCACGGTGACGCGGCAGGAGCGGGTCTCGCCGGGCAGCAGCTCGACCTTGAGCACCTTGGCGGGGCTCAGGGCTGCGGAGATGAACTCGGAGACATCCTCGCTCCACTTGACGATATCGATCTTCTCACCACCCAGCTTCTCGACCACAGCGGCCACACGGTCGCCGTGGGGGCCGATGCAGGCAGAAACGGGGTTGACGTTGGCATCCTTGCTCCAGACAGCCATCTTGGTGCGGGCACCGGCCTCGCGGCTGATGGCCTTGACCTCAACGGTGCCGTCATAGATCTCGGGCACTTCCAGCTCGAACAGGCGCTTGACCAGGCCCGGGTGGGTGCGGCTGATCATCACGCGGGCACCGCGCTCGCCGCTGACCACGTCCACAACGTAGACCTGCAGGGTCTGGCCCTCGGTGTAGGTCTCGCCGGGCACCTGTTCGTTGCGGGGCAGGATAGCCTCGCCGCCCTTGCCCAGGTCCAGGGCCACGATGCCCTTCTCGTTGTCCACGCGGGTAACGGTGGCCTGGATGATATCATGGGCGCGGGACTGGATCTCGCTCAGCTGCTGGCTGCGCTCGGCTTCCCGGATGCCCTGACGGATGACATGCTTTGCGGTCTGGGCGGCAATGCGGCCGAAGTCCTTGGTCTTGAGGGGGGTGACAACGCGGTCGCCGACCTCATAGCTCTTGCGGATCTTCTGGGCTCGGTGATGCCGATCTCGGCGTGCTCATCGTACCAGTCCTCATCGGCGACAACGTTCTGCACCAGAGCGACGTTGAACTTGCCGCTGTCGGGGTCGATCTCCACCAGAACGTTGTCGTCCTCGACTTCATAGTTCTTCTTGACAGCGATCACGATGGCAGCCTTGATCTTCTCGATCAGGTACTCTGCGGTGATGCCGCGCTCATGCTCCAACATGGAGAGAGCTTCAAAAAATTCATTGTTCGCTGCAGCCATTTTTCGGATTCCTCCTAAATATCATTCTTTCTCTTTTAATCAAACAGGTCCTCGTCGTCACACAGGCGCACCGTGCTGACGGCGGAAAGCTCGAACTGCATGGGGCCGGCCGGGCCTTCGAGCGTGATGGTATTGCCTTCGCGGGAAGTCAGGAGGCCGGAAAACTCCTTAACACCGTTCTCGTTGGCCCGGTACAGCCTGACGCTGACCTTCTGGCCACGAACGGCTTCGTAGTGCTCCGGGCGGGTCAGCTTGCGGCCCAGGCCGGGGCTGCCGACTTCCAGATAATAGCTCTGTTCAATGGGGTCCGCCTCATCCAGGATGGGGTCCAGCGCATGGGAGACATCGGCACAGGTGTCGGTGTCCATGGTGGTGCCGTCCGTTTTGTCGATGAGGACACGGAGATACCAGTCCGGCCCTTCCTTTTCAAAGACCACGTCCCACAGGCGCAGGCCCATGCCCTCCACAGTGGGGCGGACAAGCGCTTCGACTCTCTGGGCGGTATTTCCGCCAGACTGCTTCGCCATAAAAACCTCCAAACAAACAAGAAACGCGGACCTTGCGGCCCACGTTTCAGTAAAAGTTATATCGTACTATTAGAATATAGCATACTTCCGGTAATTATGCAAGGGGTTTCGTGAAATTTTGCCCTTACAGCACCCAGACACCGTTCCGGAACAGTTCCACCACACGGCCGTCACGACACTTTCCGGTGATGTGGCTGTCCTCTGCACCGATCATCACATCCTCATGGATGGTAGACTGGTTCATGCCGCGCTCTTCCAGCTGCTCCTTGGTCAGGCCGGTGCCGCCCTCGGTGGTGCGGGATAGCTGGCACCAAAGGCGATGTGGCAGGCAGCGTTCTCATCGAACAGGGTGCTGTAGAACAGCGCGCCGCTGCGGTTGATGGGGCTGGATGCGGGCACCAGTGCCACCTCGCCGATATGGCGGGCACCCTCATCGGTATCCAGCAGCCGGCCCAGCAGATCAGCGCCCTCCTCGGCCCCATGCTCAACGACCTTGCCATCCTCGAAGGTCACATGGAAGCCCTTGATGAGCTGGCCGTTGAACACATAGGGCTTGGTGCCGTAGACGATACCGTTCACCTTATCTTTATGAGGTGCCGTAAAGACTTCCTCGGTGGGGATGTTGGGCAGGAAGAACACGCCCTTTTCACTCTTGCTTCCGGCGCTCTCCCAGATCGCCTGTTCGGCCAGGCCCACCGTCAGGTCAGTGCCGTTGGCGCTCTCAAAGTGGACGCTCTCCAGATCAAGAGCATTCATCTTCTCGCCCAGACTGGTCAGACGGTCCAGATGTGCCTTCCACTCGTTGACGGGGTCACCACCGGTCACGCGGCAGACATCAAAGATGAGCTGCCACAGCTTCTCGATGGCAGCATCCGTGTCCAGCTCGGGGAACATCTTCTTTGCCCAGGGGGCGCTGGGCATGGCGGCAATGGACCACTGCACCCTGTCGTTCATGGTGTACTCCCGCCAGGGAGCCATAAATTTCCGGTTGGCGGCGTTCACACGGCTGATCTTGGCACCATCCAGACCGGCGTAGACTCGGGGTTATCCGCAATGAGGTGCAGCACGCAGACACTGCCCTCGCTCTCTGCGTAGTCGAGGTAGCGGCGCAGCTGGTAGGGCTTGCTGTCGGTCAGGGCTTCCTCGCTGCCCAGCTCCATCCGGGTGCGGGATACGGCATTGTCGCTCCAGTCCACCTGAACATCACGGGCACCGGCCTCAAAGCCGCTGCGCACGCACAGGCGGGCCAGCGGGGCAGCCTCCAGCGGCAGCGGATGATCATGGTCTGGCCCGGCTGAGGGTTCACGCCCACCCGGACGATAAAGTCAGCGTATTTTTTGAGCAGTTCATCAAAGTTTTTCACAAAAGGTTCCTTTCTGCCGCAAGAAACGGCATGGTTGTTTTGCCCTAAGTATACCCTCTTTTTTCAATTCTGTCCATCGGATAAAAGAAAACAGACGCTTCCATCGTTGAAAAACGGGGAAACGTCTGTTTAAGAAGAATTTTTACACACAAAAAATGACCGCCCTCAGCGTCCAAACCTGAGCGGTCATTCTTTGTGAATAACTTGCCGGGAATGTACTGACCGTTTGCCGGACAGCACTCTCTTTATCTATAATATACCACAGCCCCGCCGAAATTGCAACGGCGGGGCTGTTTTTATTCAGATCAGAACTCGATCTTGCTCTCGATATAGCTCTTGAGCTCGGAGATGGGCATACGCACCTGCTCCATGGTGTCACGGTCGCGGACGGTGACGCAGTTGTCGGCTGTGATCCCCTTGGCCTCGTCACCCACAGTGTCGAAGTCCACGGTGATGCAGTAGGGAGTGCCGATCTCATCCTCACGACGGTAACGCTTGCCGATGGAACCGGTATCATCGTAGTCCACCATGAAGTACTTGCTCAGCTCATTGCGGATCTCCATGGCCTTGTCGCCCAGCTTCTTGCTCAGGGGCAGCACAGCACACTTGTAGGGAGCCAGAGCCGGATGCAGACGCAGGACGGTGCGGACATCTTCCTTGCCCTTGGCATCGACCAGATGCTCCTCATCGTAAGCCTCGCACAGGAAAGCCAGTGCACACGGTCGCAGCCCAGAGAGGGCTCGATCACGTAGGGGATGTAGTGCTCGTTGGTCTCGCTGTCGAAGTACTCCAGGCTCTTGCCGGAGGCCTCCTGATGACGGGTCAGGTCGTAGTTGGTGCGGTCTGCAATGCCCCACAGCTCGCCCCAGTCGGTGAACGGGAAGGCATACTCGATATCAGTGGTGGCACGGCTGTAGAAGGCCAGCTCTGCGGGCTCGTGGTCGCGCAGGCGCAGATGCTCCTTCTTGATGCCCAGGCTCAGCAGCCAGTTCTCGCAGTAATCCTTCCAGTAAGCGAACCAGTCCAGATCGGTGCCGGGCTTGCAGAAGAACTCGCACTCCATCTGCTCGAACTCACGGGTGCGGAAGGTGAAGTTGCCCGGGGTGATCTCGTTGCGGAAGGCCTTGCCCACCTGGCAGACACCGAAGGGCAGCTTGCGGCGGGTGGTGCGCTGGATGTTGGCAAAGTTGACGAAAATGCCCTGTGCGGTCTCGGGGCGCAGGTAGCAGGTAGAAGAGCTGTCCTCGGTGACACCGATGGCAGTCTTGAACATCAGGTTGAACTTGCGGATGGGGGTGAAGTCATGCTTGCCGCAGACAGGGCAGACGATGTCCTCGTGGTCGGCGATGAACTGATCCATCTCATCAAAGCTCATGGCATCCACATTGACCTCGGGATGCTCCTCACCGATCAGCTTATCGGCACGGTGGCGGGCCTTGCAGGCACGGCAGTCCAGCAGGGGGTCAGAGAAGCTGGAAACGTGGCCGGTGGTCACCCAGGTCTGGGGGTTCATAATGATGGCGGCATCCAGGCCACATTGTAGGGGCTCTCCTGGACAAACTTCTTCAGCCATGCTTTCTTGACGTTGTTCTTGAACTCACGCCCAGGGGACCGTAGTCCCAGCTGTTGGCAAGACCGCCATAGATCTCAGAACCGGGGAACACGTAACCACGGTTCTTGCAGAGATTGACGATCATATCAAGGGTCTTTTCGCTCTGTTCCATTGTAATAACATCCTTTCCGTCCGCGGCTGGCTTGCCGTGTCGTGTGTGTTGTTTCGGGCAGCTTTCCCCACTGCCGCGTATCTCTACTTTACCATGTTTTCTTATTTTTGTAAAGCAAAAGGCCGCTGCATTTCTGCAACGGCCCTTTCTTTCTGAGAAACAGGCGGGGTGACGTTTCCCGCATCTCCTAACACCGGGCGACGGCTGCCTGTTCCGTCCTCTGTTTCTCTTTGCAAGTTTTACTTATGATACTTCATACCGGCATTGATGGTACAGGCCCGGTAGATCTGTTCGGTCAGCACCAGGCGGGCCAGCTGATGGGGCATGGTGATGCGGCCCATACTGAATCTGAGGGCTGCGGCTTTCTTCACTTCATCGGACAGGCCGTGGGAGGAGCCGATGACAAACGCCACATCCCCTGCCCCGCTGTTTGCGCGGTCAGCCAGGAACTGCGCCAGTTCATCGGAGGAGATCTGCCTGCCTCAATGCACATGGCAACGATGGCAGCACCCTTGCGCACATTGGAGAGGATGGCTTTTCCTTCCTTCTCCAGTGCTTTTTTCACCACAGCATCGGAGGCATTTTTCTCCTCGATCTTTTCCTCCGGCAGCTCGATGATCCGGAATGCCGCAAAGGCAGCCAGACGCTTCTGGTACTCTGCCACGCCCTCGGCAAAATATTTTGCGTTCATTTTACCAATACAGATCAGGTCAATATTCTGCATTACAGCTTCCTCTTTTCAGGATAAACGATTTAAAATTGTCTCCGCTACTGCTTGAACTCCCTCAGTCACGGCTTACGCCGTGCCAGCTCCCTCGGAGAGGGAGCCTCTGGCGAAACCGGATACTTTGCAATTCAAGCAAAAGCTTTCCCGCCATGCCAAAGGCCCCATCCTAGAGGGGGCTGTCGAGCGAATGCGAGACTGGGGGAGTTTTTTACAGCATTGTCAGCTGCTCGCCCTCGTCCTCGGCGCGGATGAGCGCGCCGGTGGCGGGCAGGCTGCGGACACGGTAGCGGTGGGGGTTGGCAAGCTCCAGCGTTTCCGCCGGGACGACAGATGCAATGGTCTGGTTCTTTTTCAGGGTCACAACAGCAACACCCTGGCTGTCGCGGGTGGTCTTGGCAGCGATCTGCGCCGTGTTGACCAGCAGCATCCGGCCTGCGCTGGTGCGGATGGCCAGCTCCGTGTCCTCGGGCAGGAAGAGCAGCTTTGCCAGCGGCTCCTTGTCGGAGTAGGCCTTGAGCAGCTTGCGGCGGTTCTGCTTGGTGGCGTAAGAGGCCAGCGGGATCTTTGCGCACTTGCCGCCCGCAAAGAAGAAGAGGACATAACCGCTGTAATCGCCCGTGATGACCATAGCGAGGATATTCTCGCCCTCATCCATTCCCAGACGACCCGGCAGGTAGATGCCCATCTGGGCCACCTTGCCGTCCTCCAGCTCGTTCAGGCGCACCTTGTACACCTGCTGTTTGTCGGTAAAGAAGAGCGCCTCCACGTTGTTCCGCGTCTCCACCTGATGGATGATCTCATCGCCCTCTTTCAGCTTGTGGGCACCGGCGGTGCGCAGGCTCTGGGGCGGGATCTTTTTCAGGTAGCCTCACGGGTGAAGAACACGGTAACGGGATAATCCGGGATAGATTCCTCTTCGGCACCGCTCTCCTCCTCGGGCAGATCATACAGGATCTCGCTGCGGCGGGGCTGTGCGTACTTTTTGGCCACATCGTTCAGCTCATTGATGATGATGCGGCGGATGCGGGCAGGCTTTGCCAGAATATCGTTCAGGTCGGCAATGTCCTTTTCCAGCTGTTCGATCTCACCCGTCCGCTTGAGGATATACTCCCGGTTCAGGTGACGCAGCTTGATCTCAGCCACATAGTCGGCCTGCACCTCGTCGATGCCAAAGCCGATCATCAGGTTGGGCACCACCTCGGTCTCCTCCTCGGTGGTGCGGATGATATGGATGGCCTTATCGATATCCAGCAGGATGGCGGCAAGGCCCTTGAGCAGGTGGAGCCGCTTTTCCTTGCCGTGGAGATCGTAGTAGGTGCGGCGGCGGACACACTCCATCCGGAAAGCGGTCCACTCCTGCAGGATCTCCCGCACGCCCATGACCCGGGGCTGACCGGACACCAGCACATTGAAATTGCAGCTGAAGCTGTCCTCCAGCGGGGTGGTCTTGTAGAGCTTGGCCATCAGCTTTTCCGGGTCCACGCCGCGCTTGAGGTCAAGGGTCAGCTTGAGGCCGTTCAGGTCGGTCTCATCCCGCATATCGCTGATTTCTTTGATCTTGCCCGCCTTGACCAGCTCAGCGATCTTGTCCATGATGGCTTCCACAGTGGTGGTGGGCGGGATCTGCGTGATCTCCAGCATATTCTCGCCGGGCACCACATTGTACCGGGCACGCACCTTGATGCTGCCCCGGCCATTCTCATAGACCTCCCGCATCTGGGCCTCATCGTACAGGATCTGGCCGCCGCCCACGAAATCCGGGGCAGGCATGGTGGTGGAGATATCGTGTTTGGGATCTTTCATCAGGGCCACGGTGGTGGCGCACAGCTCTGCCAGATTGAAGGAGCAGATGTTGCAGGCCATACCGACCGCAATGCCAAGGGTATTGTTGGCCAAAATGGTGGGGAAGGTCACGGGCAGCAGGGTCGGCTCGGTGGTGGTGCCGTCGTAGTTGGGCACAAAGTCCACGGTCTCCTTATCGATATCCCGGAACAGTTCCTCGCAGACTCCCTCGAGCTTGGCCTCGGTATAACGGGCAGCGGCGCAGGACATATCCCGGCTGTACGCCTTGCCAAAGTTGCCCTTGCTGTCCACAAAGGGCACCAGCAGGCTCTCGTTGCCCCGGCCCATGCGCACCATGGTATCGTAGATAGCGGCATCGCGTGGGGGTTCAGGTGCATGGTGCTGCCCACGATGTTGGCCGACTTGGTGCGGGCACCCTTCAGTAGCCCCATGCCGTACATGGTGTACAGCAGCTTGCGGTGGGCGGGCTTGAAGCCATCGATCTCGGGCAGGGCGCGGGAGACGATGACGCTCATTGCGTAGGGCATATAGTTGGTCTCCAGCGTGCTGGTAATGGGATCTTCCAGCACACTGCCCGCGTTCAGGATCTCAACGCCGTCGCCCAGCTGCGGGCGAACCGGCTTGGTCGTTTTTTTGGTTGTTCGTTTTGCCATTTTTGCTCCTCTATATCAGCATCTATATCCCGGATCCAACCCCTCAGCTCGCATACGCTCGACAGCCCCCCTAATAGTGGGGCCCTTGGCATAGAGGGGAACTCGCAGGGCGTTCCGCAACGCCAGGGCCTCCCCTACTAGGGGAGGTGGCAATGCAAAGCATTGACGGAGGGGTTTATCTCGTCAGCTCACATCCAGATCATCCAGATATTCCGCGCCGTGCTGTGCAATATGCTCCTTGCGTCCGGCAAGGTTATCTCCCAGCAGCAGGTCAAACACCCGGGCCGTTTCCTCCACGTCCGTGGGCAGCACCTTGATCAGGCGGCGGCTCTCGGGGTTCATGGTGGTCAGCCACATCATCTCGGGGTCGTTTTCGCCCAGACCTTTGGAGCGCTGGATGGTATACTTTTTGTCGCCGATCTCCTTCAGGAATGCTGCCTTTTCCGGCTCGGTGTAGGCAAAATAGGTGTGGTCCTTTGTGGTGATCTCATACAGCGGCGATTCCGCGATATAGACATAACCCTCGTTGATCAGAGTGGGGGTCAGCCGGTAGAGCATGGTCAGCACCAGCGTGCGGATCTGGTAGCCGTCCACGTCAGCATCGGTACAGATGACGATCTTGTTGTAGCGCAGGTTATCAATGTTGAAGGTGGCAAGCTCCTTGTTGTGCTTGCGCCCAGTTCCACGCCGCAGCCCATGACCTTGATCAGGTCCACGATGACATCGGACTTGAAGATGCGGGCGTAATCGGCCTTCAGGCAGTTCAGGATCTTGCCGCGGATGGGCATGATGGCCTGATATTCACTGTCGCGGCTCTGCTTGACCGCGCCCATAGCGGAATCGCCCTCCACAATGTAGAGCTCCCGGCGGGAAGCATCCTTGGTGCGGCAGTCCACGAACTTCTGCACCCGGTTGGCCAGATCGATCTGGGTGGAGAGCGTCTTTTTGATGCTCTGGCGGGTCTTTTCGGCGTGCTCACGGCTCTGCTTGTTCACCAGCACCTGCTGGCAGATCTTCTGGGCCTCCTCCGGCTTTTCAAGGAAGTAGACCTCCAGGTAATGCTTGAGGAAATCAGTCATGGCCTGCGAGACGAACTTGTTCGTGATGGCCTTCTTGGTCTGGTTCTCGTAGCTGGTGCGGGTGGAGAAGCTGGACGAAACGTACACCAGGCAGTCCTGCACATCCTGGAAGCTGATGGCGCTCTCGCCCTTCTTATAGAGGTTCTTGTCCTTCAGGTATTTGTTGATCTGGTAGACAAAAGCCGTACGGACGGCGTGCTCGGGGCTGCCGCCGTGTTCCAGCCAGGAGGAGTTATGATAGTATTCCAGCAGCTGCACCTTATTGGAGAAGCAGAAGGCAGCGCTCATCCGCACCTTATAATCCGGCTGATCCTCACGGTCACGGCCGGAGGCCTCGCTTTCACAGCTGAACACCGGGGTCAGGGTATCCTCTCCTGCCACCTCCTGCACATAGTCGGCGATGCCGTTCTGGTAGCACCAGCTCTCCTTCCAGGGCTTGCCGTTGGCGGGGTCCTTCTCCTTTTCGTCCGTAAAGTTCAGGGTCAGGCCCGCGTTGACCACAGCCTGACGGCGCAGCACATCCTTATAGTAGCTGCCGGGCACGTCAATGTCTGTAAACACCTCATCGTCGGGCTTCCAGTGGATGATGCTGCCGGTGCGGCGGCCCCTGTAGGCTCTTTCTGCAGGCCGCCCACGTTCTCGCCCTTTTTGAAGTCGAGGTGGTAATGAAAGCCGTCGCGGTAGATATCGGCGGTCATCCAGGCAGAGGCGTACTGGGTGGCGCACAGGCCCAGGCCATTCAGGCCCAGGCTGAACTCGTAGTTGTCCTCGCCCTCACCGTATTTGCCGCCCGCGTACATCTCACAGAACAGCAGCTCCCAGTTGTAGCGGCCCTCGCCGTTGTTCCAGTCCACGGGCATACCGCGGCCAAAGTCCTCCACGATCACGCTGCCGTCCTTGCAGCGGGTCACATTGATGGTATCGCCGTGGCCATCGCGGGCTTCATCGATGGAGTTGGAGACGATCTCAAAAATAGAGTGGGCGCAGCCCTCCACGCCGTCTGAGCCAAAGATGACGGCCGGGCGCTTGCGCACACGGTCGGCACCCTTCAGCGAAGTAATGCTTTCGTTGCCATATTCCTGTTTTCTTGCCATGCTGTCCTCCGGGCCTGTTCTCTTGTAATGAGCAGGTCGTCAAATCAAAACGCCTTTGCTCTTTCCCTTATAATAAGTATAAGCGATGTGTAAAGAGCAAAAGCGTCGGTGTTCTTTTCTTTTATTAAACCATAGGTTGTATTACTTGTCAATTTCTTCAGGCAGATTTCTTATCCTCCCGATCCGGCAGAAAAAAGCCCAGAAAGTCATTCTTATTTTGCACGTTGAAACGCATAAAACGAAAAAAGTTTCAGTTTTTTTCAAAATTTTGAATTTACCCCTTTACAAAATCAAAATTTCAGGTATAATAATCATCGTCCGGTGCGCCTCTGTAGCTCAGTCGGTAGAGCAGGGGACTGAAAATCCCCGTGTCATTGGTTCGATTCCGATCGGAGGCACCACCTTTCAGAAGAACAAGAATTACTCCTGTTCCTCTGATATGCGGCCGTAGCTCATCTGGTAGAGCGCCACCTTGCCAAGGTGGAGGTAGCGAGTTCGAGCCTCGTCGGCCGCTCCATAACGGAGTGGTAATAATCACTCCGGATATGGCCCGGTAGCTCAGTTGGTTAGAGCACCAGCCTGTCACGCTGGGGGTCGTCGGTTCGAGCCCGATCCGGGTCGTCTTTCCCTGTGGTGCAAGGGTAAATGCACCAATATGCGGCCGTAGCTCATCTGGTAGAGCGCCACCTTGCCAAGGTGGAGGTAGCGAGTTCGAGCCTCGTCGGCCGCTCCAAATGGAGTGGAAATATTCACTCCAAATATGGTGACGTGGCCAAGTGGTAAGGCAAGGGTCTGCAAAACCCTCATCCACCAGTTCAAATCTGGTCGTCACCTCCAAAAGTTCCCGGAAGCTGCGGCTTCCGGGATTTTTTGTTTTGCTTTTCTTTTCCCCGTTCCCGTGTTACAATGGGGATACTATTTTTGCGAAGGGGGCCGGCAAAGTGCTCTTGAATTCCAGCGAATACTTGAATACTGTCGAATCCATCAAGCAGGAAATCCGCGCGGCGCAGTATCGCGCATCTGTCAGTGTCAACCGGGAGCTTCTGCTTCTCTATCATACGATCGGCAATACGATCAATGCACATAAGACCTGGGGCAGCAAATTCATTGAAAGCCTTTCTGCCGATATCAAACTTGCTTTTCCGGACGCTTCCGGTTATTCCGTTCGGAACTTGAAGTATATGGCAAAATTTGCACTTGCTTACCCTGATGAGGAATTTGTGCAACAGCCTGTTGCACAATTCATGGGGACACAATACCGTTCTCCTGGATAAACTTTCCTCATCAGAAGAACGCCTATGGTACGCTGAAAAAGTTATTGAAAACGGTTGGTCTCGGAATGTTTTGATTCATCAGATCGAGGGTGGATTATATCAACGTCAGGCCATTGCATCAAAAATCACAAATTTTGAAGCTCGTCTGCCCGCCTCGCAAAGTGAGCTTGCCTTGCAAACGATGAAAGACCCCTATCTCTTTGATTTTATCCCTTTGAAAGAAAATATGCTTGAGCGGGATATCGAGCAGGCTCTTGTCAAAGATGTCACCAAGCTTCTGCTGGAGCTGGGCACTGGCTTTGCTTTTCTGGGCAACCAGTATCATCTGAATGTCGGCGGTGATGATTTTTATATCGACTTGCTGTTTTATAATCTGAACCTGCGCTGTTATGTTGTGATCGAATTGAAAACAGGCGAATTCAAACCAGAGTATGCCGGACAGCTTAATTTTTACCTTTCTGCGGTAGATGGATTACTGAAAAAAGAACAGGATCACCCTTCCATCGGCCTTCTTCTCTGCAAAAGCAAGAACGATCTGGTTGCAGAGTACTCCCTCAAAGACATGAGCAAACCCATCGGAGTCAGCGCATACCGTATCACAAGCTGCCTGCCGGAAGAGTTTGAAAAGCAGCTGCCTTCTGTTGAGGATCTTCAAAAGCGGATTTTGTAAGGCAGATTTTTCCCCGTTCCCGTGTTACAATGGGGATACTATTTTTGCAGAAAGGAGGGCCTGCCATGCCCGCTGAACATCACACCACCCTGACCCCGGACACGCCGGTGCGCTACCTCAAGGGCGTGGGGCCCAAGACCGCCGAGCGGTTCGAGAAACTGGGCATCGTGACACTGGCCGATCTGCTCTGCCACTATCCCCGGCGTTACATCGATTTTTCCCGTCCCTACTCCATTGCCGAGGCCCCGCCAGACACCGAGTGCGTGGTGAAGGCCGAGGTGTTCGCCAAACCTGCCGGGCGCATCCTGCCGGGCGGCGGCAGATGGAGCGCATCACCGCCGGGGATGATGTTTCCAGCCTGGAGATCACCTGGTTCAACAATCCCTATGCCACCCAGAAGCTGGAGCTGGGGCAGGAATACTATTTTGAGGGCATCGTGACCGGCGGGATGCTTCGCCGTCAGATGGTCAACCCGCAGGTGCGCACGGCGGCACAGATCACCGCCGCTCCCTTCGAGGCCGTCTACCCCCAGACCGAGGGGCTTTCCAGCACCGTAATTGCAAAATGTATCCGGCAGCTGCTCCCCCATGCGGAGCTCCTGCCCGACCCGCTGCCAGAGGAGATGCTGAAAAAATACCGCCTGCTCTCCAAGGCCGATGCCGTACGGGCCATCCACTGCCCTGCCACGGAAGAGGAGTCTTTTGCAGCCCGGCGGCGGCTCATCTACGAGGAGCTGCTGGTGCTCCAGTTGGGCATTGGACGAATGAAGAACCGAGGCAGCGCCTCCACCGGTGCACCCATGCAGCGGCTCGACCCGGCCCCCTTCTGGGCATCGCTCCCCTTCTCCCCCACCGGTGCCCAGCGCCGGGCCGTAGACGAAATTCTGACCGATCTGTCCGGCAGCACCTCCATGAACCGCCTTTTGCAGGGCGATGTGGGCAGCGGCAAGACGCTGGTTGCCGCCGCCGCCATCTGGGCCTGCATCCGCAGCGGATATCAGGCGGCCCTGCTGGCCCCCACCGAGATCCTTGCCGCCCAGCACGCAGAGAACCTGAACCGGATGCTGGCCCCCTTCGGGATGCGTGTGGCCCTGCTGACCGGCGGCATGAAGGCCGCCGCCCGCCGCACCACGCTGGCTGCTATCCGCAGTGACGAGCCGACCTTGTGGTGGGCACCCACGCCATCCTGAGCGAGGGCGTGGAGTTTGCCCGGCTGGGTCTGGCTGTGGTGGACGAGCAGCATCGCTTCGGCGTGCGCCAGCGCGGAATGCTGGCCGAAAAGGCTGCGAACCCTCATCTGCTGGTGATGAGCGCCACGCCCATTCCACGCACATTGGGCCTGCTGATCTACGGCGATTTGGACATCTCTATCCTTGATGAGCTGCCCCCGGGCCGCAAGCCCGTCAAGACCCGGTGTATCACCGGAAAAAAGCGGCGGGATCTCTACGGTTTTCTCGACCGGGAGATCGGAGCCGGACGACAGGTATATATCGTCTGCCCCGCCATCGAGGACACGCCGGACGGCGGCTGAACGCCGTAAAGAGTTACTACGAGGACATTGCCAAAGCCCTTCTCCCCGACCGCCGGGTCGGCCTGATGCACGGTAAGCTCAAGCCAAAGGAAAAAGCCGCTGTAATGGACGATTTCAAAGCCGGCCGGCTGGATGCACTGGTATCCACCACTGTCATCGAGGTGGGCGTGGATGTCCCCAACGCCACCGTCATGGTCATTGAGAATGCCGAGCGCTACGGCCTGAGCGCCTGCACCAGCTGCGGGGCCGCGTGGGCCGGGGTGCCGCCGAGAGCTGGTGCTTCCTTGTCAGCGACAACACCGCCGAGAGCGTCCAGAAGCGGCTCAAGTTCCTCTGCTCCACCTCAGACGGCTTCGCCGTGGCGCAGTTCGACCTTGAGACCCGCGGCCCCGGCGACTTTTCGGCAGCCGCCAGCATGGCCTGCCCACCCTGCAGATCGCCGACCTGATGAACGACACCCGCACCCTTCACGCCGCCCAGGCCGAGGCCGCCGCTCTGCTGGCCGCAGACCCCCTGCTGGAAGCGCCGGAGCACAGCCTGCTCGCCGCGCAGGTCGAACAGATGTTCACAAAGGCCGGAGCCATGAATTAAAACAATAAAAAGAACCGGTTTCTATGTGTTTTAAATGAGAAAGGCTCCTGCGAAAGCAGGAGCCTTTCTCATGATTACGATTCTGTCATCGGTTCAGGCTTTGCGCCGCTTTGGCGATCACAGCCAGCAGATCGACCAGATGTTCCACGTCCATCTGACCGCTGTTGTTGGCAAAGGCATAGAAGCAGCCCTGCACACAGAAGGAAAGCAGGATGCCCCGGTCGGGGTCCGCTGCAAAGGTGGGGTCTTTGGCAGCCAGACGGTCTCGCAGACCCTTTTCAATGCAGTTGGCAAAGATCCCCTGCCTTGCCCCGGAGAAAAGGATGTTCACCGCCTCCTGGTTCTGAACAAAGGCATGGAACAGTTCACGGGTCAGCTGCTCTGTGTGTGCAGCGGTAAGCCCCACATTGGGCACACTGTCCAGAATGACATGGATGAGCTTGTTCTCCAACCGGCTGGACAGCTCATAGATATCCTCATAGTGGGCATAAAAGGTGGATTTGTTCACCTTGGCCAGTGTGCACAGGTCTTTGATCCTGATCTTCTCCAGCGGCTGGCGGGCACGCAGCTCCATGAATGCCTTTTCGATGGCGCGGTCAGTCTTTTCAATGCGGATGTCCAAAATAATCCACCACTTTCATTGTTTCGTTGGATATCCAACGCTTTTCGTTTTTCGGGGATAGACAGTTTGTTCGAGTTTTCTTACAATATCAATAGAGAATCCCTTTCTCTCTCAATGCGGCTTCGATCCTCTGGAATGTTTCTTCATCCGGGCAGCGAAGGGTGTGCAGGTGCACGCCGCCGGTCATCCGGCTGAGCAGGCACTCCGGGGTATTGGCTGCCTGGGTGATAAAGGTGTCCACATCGTATCGGCTGGCGAGGTTCAGGTTGCCCCGCAGCTCGCCGTAAAGCGGGTTTTCCACCGCCACATCGACCACCACGCCTCCCTGATCCACCACCGTGTAAAGCTCGGTGCGCATCTCATCGGCGGTCCTGTGCACACAGGCCAGGATGCCGGTGTAGCCGCCGGGGGTCGGGTGGAACTGATACCCGCGCGGGGTGGCCTCGATTTCGGCCCCGCCTGCCCGCAGAAGGGCCACGTCCCCCACCACGATCTGGCGGCTGACCCCCAGCTTTGCGGCCAGTGCACTGGCACTGATGGGTGCGCTGGCCCCATGGAGCTGCTCCAAAATCTTTTCCCGGCGCTGTGCTGCGTTCATTGTTGTTCCCCCTGTCAGCATTTTTTCCTTATTATAATAGTGCATGACAGGTGTCCTGTCAATCCAGACGCAGGACAGTGGCGTAATTGGAGGGCAGCTGGACCTTCATCCGGCCAGATGCAAGGCTGACCATCACATTCTCAGCGCCCACGGTATCGGCCAGCAGGTCTGTTGCAGCGTTGGCTTCCACCGGCAGCTGGAATTCCATCTCAGCCGGGCTGTCACCGTTGTTGAATACGGCCACGAGAGCTTTTCCATCCAGCACCCGGGCAAAGGCATAGCACTGGGTGGTCAGCTGGAGCTCCTTCACCTCGCCCCAGCTCAGGGCCGGGTATTCGGCCTTCAGCCTGCCCAATGCAGCGTACACACTGGTGACGGGGTTGGTGGTCAGGTCATCCCGGAATTTGTCCAGCTCCAGGCAGGGGCGCAGGGGCCAGTCACTGCCCCACTCCTTTTGCCCTCGATGCCAAATTCGGAGCCGTAATAGATGGACGGAATGCCCCAAAGCGTGTATACTAGAATTGCAACGTGCCGGATGTGCGCCTTGTTCCGCAGCTTATTGGGCAGACGCTCCACATCGTGGTTGTCCGAGAAGGTATAGAGCCGGGTGTCGTGGCAGAGCCCCTGCAGGCGGCGCATGGTGTGTGCGATCTCAAAATAGTTGTGGTCGTTGTGGCCGCTCCACAGGCCCTTGTGCAGCTCATAGTTGGTAACAGAGTGGAGCATTTCAGGGTTGGCCCAGCGGCTGTAATCGCCGTGGATGACCTCGCCCATCAGCCAGAACTCAGGCTTGACCTCGTTGGCAAGGCGGCGCAGGCCCTTCATAAAGTCGAAGTCCAGCACATCCGCTGCATCCAGCCGGATGCCGTCAATGTCGAATGCATCGACCCAGAAGCGGATGGTATCATAATGGTAGTTCTGCACCTCGGGGTTACGCTGGTTCAGCTTGACCAGCAGGTTGAAGCCGCCCCAGTTGCCGTAAGAAAAGCCGTCGTTGTACTCGTTGTTGCCCCAGAAGTTCACATCGCAGAACCAGTCCTTATAACGGGCGTTCTCGCGGTTGGCCTGCAGGTCTTTAAAGGCAAAGAAGTCCCGGCCCACATGGTTGAACACACCGTCACAATGACCTTCTGGCCCCGGGCGTGGCAGTTGGCCACGAACTCCCTGAACTCCTCGTTGGTGCCCAGGCGGCGATCCACCCGGCGGTAATCGATGGTATCATAGCCGTGGGAGCCGCTCTCGAACAGCGGGCCGATATAAATGGCCGTGCAGCCCAGATCTTTGGAGGCGTGCTCGGCCCAGGCGTTCAGCTTTGCGAACGCGCCGGTGTGGGCTGGCCGTCGTTTTCGTGCGCACAGCCGCACAGGCCCAGCGGATAAATGTGATAAAAAACTGCGGTATCATACCATGCCATAGTTACTCTCTCCCATATCATTTCTTCTGCCGCCCAGCAGCGGCAGGCTCAGTATACCACAAACTCCGCCAATTGTGTGGATGTTTGATAAATTTTCTGCATAGTCTCTGTTAAAATCAGCAAGTGTGACGATTTTGATCAAAAATTATTGGTAAATATGACCAGGTGTATCCCGTTGAGAAAAGGAGAAATCTGCATGAATTTTCCCACCATCGACCGCTCGTTCTTTGCGGGCGAATGCTTTGATGCCTACCGTGTGCTGGGCGCGCACCCCTGCCGGGATGACTTTGGGCAGGAGGGCTGGCGGTTTGCCGTGTGGGCCCCGGGTGCTGTGGCTGTGGAGATCTGCGGCGGCTTTGACGGCTGGGGGCCGGGCGTTCCCATGCAGAAGGCTGACACCGGCGTGTGGAGCGGCTTTGTGCCCGGCCTTGCGAGGGAGAGCTGTACAAATACCGCATCCACGGCAAGGATGGCAGCACCGTGATGCGGGCTGACCCCTACGCCTTTTCCACCGAGCTGCGGCCCGGCACGGCCAGCAGACTGGCCCGGATGGACTTTGCCTTTGACGATTCCAGCTGGATGGAGCGGCGGGACAAGTGCCGCAACCTGCCCCTGAACATCTACGAGCTCCATGCAGGCAGCTGGAAGCACAAGCCCAACGCCACCCGTGAGGACGGCTCGGACGGCTGGTACAATTACCGGGAGCTGGCCCGGGAGCTGATCCCCTGGCTGCTGGATCACCGCTTCACCCATGTGGAGCTGCTGCCGCTGGCAGAGCATCCCTTTGACGGCAGTTGGGGCTACCAGACCACCGGTTACTTCTCTGTCACCAGCCGCTACGGCGACCCCGCCGACTTTGCGGCCTTTGTCAACGCCTGCCACCGGATGGGCATTGGTGTCATCATGGACTTTGTGCCCGTCCACTTTGCCGCCAACGGCGACGCGCTCGCCAACTTTGACGGCACCCACCTCTACGAGTACGACAGCGATGTGGGCCACAGCGAGTGGGGCACCTGCAACTTCAACTATTACCGCCGGGAGGTGTGCAGCTTCCTGAACAGCGCCGCTGCCCTTTGGATGGATGTCTACCACTGCGACGGCATCCGGATGGATGCCATCTCCCGCGCCCTTTATTGGCAGGGCGACCCCAACCGCGGCGTGAACGAGGGCGCTGTTACCTTCCTGCGGAACCTGAACCACGGCCTGAACGAGCGCTGGCCCACCGGCATCTACACCGCCGAGGACTCCACCAACTTCCTCAAGGTCACCGCCCCCACCCGCTACGACGGCATCGGTTTCGATTATAAGTGGGACATGGGCTGGATGCACGACACGCTGGATTATTTTGCCACGCCCTTTGGTGAGCGGCCCGATGCCTACCACAAGCTGACCTTCAGTATGCAGTATTTCTATAATGAGCTGTATCTGCTGGCACTCAGCCACGACGAGGTGGTGCACGGCAAAAAGACCATCATTGATAAGCTGTGGGGCACCTACGAGGAAAAATGTGCCAGCTGCGCACCCTTTACTTCTACATGTACACCCACCCGGGCAAAAAGCTGAACTTTATGGGCAATGAACTGGGGCATTTCCGGGAGTGGGATGAGAAAAAGGAGCTGGACTGGGGCCTGATGAAGTATCCCTTCCACGACAGCTTCCAGAAATATTTTGCCGAGCTGGGCCGCCTGTATGCCACCGAACCCGCCCTCTACGATGGCGAATACAACCCGAACTGCTTTGAGTGGATCGCCTGCGAGAGCCGGGACGAGGGCGTGTACGCCTGGCTGCGGAAGGGCGCGGGCCAGACCATCCTCTGTGTGATGAACACCCAGAATACCGCACACAAAAAGTTCCCGCTCTACTTCCAGTATCCCTGCACCGCCGATGAGCTGCTGAACAGCGAGGCTGCCTGCTGGAACGGTGCGGACCGCAGCCGCACCAGACACCTGCACACCACCGATGGCGGCGTGTACGGCCGGGACTACACCCTGAGCGTGGATCTGCCCGCCATGGCAGCCGGATGTACCGCATCACACCGGAGGCTCTCCACCCGGAGGCCGCACAGGCCTCTGCCCGCAAGGCCGCCGCCCAGAAGCGCAAGGCCACCATCGCGGCAAAGCAGAATTCCAAAAAGTAATATTTCATTTAAAATATCCCGTCTGCTGAAATGCGGGCGGGATATTTTATCTTCCGGGGGGCTGCCCTCTTGCCTGCGCCGCCCGGAACCATTATACTGTAAGCTGTAATATTGTGGTTCAAAACCGAGGAGCATGTACAATGTCAACGATACTTCTGAAAAGAAGACCCTTTCGCCCTGGGCAAAAGGCGGCATCGGGCTGGGTGCCGGAGCACTCCTGCTGGTGCTGGTGGGCCTGCTGTTCCCCACCGCGGTGGCGTTCTTCCCGCTGGTGAGCCTGTGGTGCAGCTGTGTGCTGTTCTACGGCGCGCTGTGGGTGCTGCACACTGCCGGTGTGGAGCTGGACTTCTTCCACCGCGCAGCCATCATCGCCTTTTGGGCCGGAGCTGTGCTCTACTTCTATTGGGCGCTGGGGCGGCAGTTCATTTACGCCTGGGATTATGTGAACTACATTCAGAAGCAGTTCAATACCGAAGCGGCTTTTGCGCTGGGTCCGGTGGCCGGTTTTAAGTATATCATAAGCACATTTCCTGAAGATTACACCAATTTCATCACCTTGTTCACTGAGTTCCCGTTCTGCCTCACCGCAAAAACGGGTGACAGCTACGCTTTTGCGCAAGTATTCTGTGTGCTCCCCAGCCTTATGCTGATGCTGGCTGGTCTCACGATCAAAATCGGACAGATGCTGGAGGTCAAGAATAAATTCTGGTATTTCCTCATCGGCTTTTCCTGGGTGCTGACCTATCCGTTCCTGCGAATGAGCGCTATGTTGGCACAGCCGGACTGGTTCGGTCTGATCTTCGCTTTTGCCATTCTGCTCCTCACATTGGACTACCGTTTTGAAAAACTGGAACCGGGCCGGTTCGTGCTCATCTTCCTGGCAACGGCCGCCATTATCCTGAGCCGCCGCTGGTACTTATATTTTGTGGTAGGCTACTATTTTTCCTATGCTCTCCTGCTCTTTGTCAGCAGTGCAAAGCTCGCAAAACAAGGCCAAAAGGCTCTTGCCCTGCGCCGAGTACGCAACCTCATCCTGTTTGGTGTCTGCGCCATGGCAGCAATGGTGGTCCTGCTCTGGCCCATGGTCAGCAAGATCCTGGCTTTTAACTACTCCGACCGCTATTCGTACTATAATGTCGGCGGCATTGCAGTAGAGCTCTATTATCATGCCATGCGCACCGGCCTGCTGAACCTTATTTTGATCCTGTTTGGTTTGTGGCTCTGCGTCAAGCGGAAAAAGCCCAGCCTGCCTGTGCTGGCGCTGTGTGAGCTGATGCTCAGTATGCTCTTATTTACCCGAGTGCAGAATTCCGGCTCCCATCAGATGCTGCTGTATGTGCCCGCCTATGTCATTCTGTTTCTCTGCGGTGCGGCGGGTCTGGCAGAGAGTATCGAGCATTTCAAAATACCAAAGCTTTGTTTCTGGGTCTTTACACTGTTGTTCGCCGTGTCGGTGCGGTGCTCCCCGCTCACTGTCATGGCCTTGCCAGAGTTCGTTATCCATGCGTTCCACCCGGCAGACCTTGCTGAGTATCAGCGGCTGGACGAGCTGACCTATGACCGTAAGGACAAACCGCAGATCCAGGCCATGGCACAATGGCTGGTTGAACATCTGGGGGAGGGCGAGGTCGCCTATATGATCCCGGATGACATGCTCTACAATCCCGGCCACCTGCGGAACTGTGACCTGCCCAACCATGCACTGGACGGCAAGTTGCCGGACAGCTTCTCGGTGCCGGGCACCCACTATTTCCCCACCGGCTTCTTTGACGCAAAGTATGTCATCACCGCAGACCCGTTCCCCCTCTCGCTGGCACCAGACACGGAACTGGGCCACCGGTTCAACGCCGTTTTTCTTCAGCTGAGAGAGACTACCCACCAGCAAGTTGCGACCTTCGATATGGGCAACGGCACGGTGTTCACGATCTGGGAACGCACCACTCCCGTGACACGTGAGGAAGTGGAGACCTATCTCCATGAATTTGATGCTGAAACGCCAAATACCCAGAAATGTTTTCCGCAGTTGTGGAAAACTGGCTGGCTGTTCATGGTTTATAAAAGGAGAGTAAAACGATATGTCCAACAACGCAAAAAATCTGCCGGAAGTAAAATTAGGTCAGTACAAGGGGCTGGCTGTCACCCGCCATGTGCGGCCGCTTTCCGAAAAGACCATTGACCAGGAGATGGTCCACCAGACCCGGATGCGCTCCGTCTACCACAACTCCACCGCCCCCGCCAAGCGCGGCAGCCGGGTCCTGCTGGATTTTGTCGGCTTCATGGACGGGGAGGAGATCCCCGACAGCCGGATGGAAAAGGTGATGGTGGTTCTGGGGGACGGCAAGCTGATGCCTGCCGCCGAGGATGCCATCTACGGCCACACCGCTGGCGAGACCTTCCGCTTTGATTTCACCTATCCTGAGCAGTTCCGGGTGGAGGAGCTCTCCGGCAAGACCGCGCAGTTTGAGATCAAGCTGCACTCCGTGGCCGAAAAGACCACCCCGGAGCTGAACGAGGAATTTGCCCGGGCACAGGGCTATGCAGACCTTGCCGCCATGCGCGAGGCCATGCGGGCCAAAAAGCAAAAGATCCACGAAGATGCCGCCGACCGCGCCGCCGGGCAGGAGCTGCTGGCAAAGGCCGGTGCCAACCTGACCGTGGACCTGCCCGAGGCCATGCTGGACCGCACCGCCGACAACGAGATGCGGATGCTGGAGCAGCGGCTTTCCCGCAGCAACATCACGTTGGAAAAACACTGCAAGAACAGCCACACCACCGCTGCGCCCTGCGGGCAGGCTACCGTGACGCTGCCGAGCGGAACCTGCGCTCCATGCTGGCCTCCCGCTCCATTGCCGAGGCCGAGAACATCACCGTGAGCACGCTGGAGGTCAACAACGAGTACCGCCGCCTGTCCCAGCTGCAGGACACCCCGGAGGCCGACATCCGCCGGGTGCTGAGCCCGGACACCCTTGCCGCCGCACTGGTTGCACAGAAAGTCCAGCGCTTCCTGCTGGACAACGCCGACATCACCACGGTGATGGACCCTGAAAAGGAGTGATCCTATGAGTATCTTTACGCGCTACGCCATGGATGCGCTGATGAAGACCACCCACCCCGAGGTGAACCGCAAGCAGTGCTGGAACCTGCACCCCCACCGCACCCCCTGCACAGCCTGCAAGGACATCTGCCCCTATGGCGATGAGATCTTCACCCGCCCCAACCTCATCAAGGACTGGGATCCCTGCACCGACTGCGGCCTGTGCGTCTCGGCCTGCCGGTCGGGCTGTATTGCCCCCTCGCCGGAGCAGGTGCAGCGGGATATCTCCTGCCGACAGCGATGGCGACACCATCTGGATCGGCTGCGAGAAATCCACCCGCAAGAACACCGTGGTGCGCACCTGCGTCTCGGCCTATTCGTGGGAAGCGCTGGCCTACCTTGCCCTGAACAAGAAGATCGTCCTCGACCTGACCCCCTGCGGCGAGTGCGAGAACGATGTCTGCGCCGAGCATCTGCGTGCCGTTCTGACCCGGCTGGTGGAGTTCTTCGGCCAGGCCCTGTTCGAGGCCCGGTTCACGCTGGCATACGAGCCGGACGATGCCCCCTTCCACGTCAAGGAATATTCCCGCCGTGAGATGATGGAGCAGGTGACCTCCGGCTCCAAAAAGGGCACCAAGCAGCTGCTGCGGATGCTGCCCGGCCTGCGCAGCGAGGACGAGAGCAGCCAGGATTTCCGGCTGCTGCTCCACCAGTACACCAAGCAGCTCAAGGCGGTGTCCGAAACGCCCCTGCGCTATGGCTACCACCTGCCCAACTTCACCCCGAAGTGCTTTGCCTGCGGCCGGTGTGAGAAGAGCTGCCGCAGCGGTGCCATCAAGTTTGAGGACCTGCCCGACGGCCAGACCCGCGCGGTGATCACGCCGTGGAAGTGCAGCGAGTGCGGGGTCTGCGTTGCCGCCTGCTCCAACGGCGGTCTGGACGGCCTGAAGCTGCGCCAGCTCACCAGCCTTGGCCCTGTCAGTGTCTACAAGTGCACCAAGACCCTCTGCAAGGAATGCGGCAAGCCCATTGCGCCCAACTGTGCGGACGGCATCTGTTCTGTCTGCCGCATCAAGCTGCGCACCAAAAAACGGCAGGAGGAGGCTGTGGCCCGCGCCAAGGAGCGTCAGGCCGAGCGCGAGGCAAAAAAGGCTGCAGAAGCAGCTGCAAAGGAGCTGGCTGCCGAGATGCAGCCCTCTCAGCCAGCGCAAAGCGCCGCTGCCCCTGAAGCAGGAGCCGCTCCCGCCCCGACCGAAAGCACCTGCTGATTGCTGGACCTCTCCGGGGCTTCGCATGGACGGAGAGGTTTTTATTGACGCAGCTCCAAAAAAATGCTATAATTCTTCTTAACCACCCAGCTGTGGTCGGGAGGACAAGTTACAAAGGCGTAACGGATGTGTTTCCGTTACGCCTTTTTTGCTTCCCGCTGCCGGGAAACAGCGGGCCTGTCGGCTTTGGGCGGCAACCAGACTTCAACACGAAGAAAAGAGGGAATTTCATTATGAAACAGTCTATTTCTCGTCGTCAGTTCCTCAAGGCAAGCGGCCTGGCAGCGCAGGTGCCTGCACCGCCGGTCTGCTGTCCAGCTGCGGCGGCAAGAGCGGCGGCAGCTCCTCCGGTTCTGCTTCCGGTGCGGATACCAGCAAGTACACCGTGCTTTATTCCAGCCAGCCTGCAACCCTGAACTATCTGACCACCGCCACCGACCTGGAAATGGTCGTGGGTGCAAACTGCGTGGACACCCTGGTAGAGTACGACAACAAGGGCGTGATGCGCGAGGGCCTGGCCACCAAGTGGGAGTGGGATGCCGACACCCTGACCTGGACCTTCACCCTGCGCGAGGAGAACTGGGTGGACAACAACGGCGAAGTCGTTGCCCCCGTGACCGCACAGGACTTTGTGGATGCCCTGCAGTATGTGCTGACCCCGGATTACGCTTCCTCCAACGTGGGCCTGGTCACTGCCTACATTGCCGGTGCGGATGATTACTACAACTATCACGTCTACCTGACCAATGCTGAAAACGGCACTGTGGACGATGACGGCACCACCTACGTCACCGATGGCAGCGGCAACGTGACCGTGACCGCAGCAGACGGCACCGCTTCCACCTACGCCCCCGTGGACTTTGATTCCGTGGGCGTGACCGCTGTGGATGACCACACCCTGACCTACACCCTGACTTACGATTTCCCCGGCTTCCTGAGCCTGCTGTGCTACCTGCCCTATGAGCCCGCCTACGGCCCCCTGCTGAGCGAGATGGGCGACCAGTATGCCACCAGCGCCGAGACCCTGTACAGCTGCGGTGCTTTCTACCTGTCTGATTACGAGTCTCTGGAAACCTGGATCATGAAGAAGAACCCCGAGAACTATGATGCGGACAATGTCTTTATCGACACCATCAGCCGCATTTACAACGCCGAGGCTGCCGTGAACGGCCCCGAGATGATCAAGCGCGGCGAGATCGACGAGGCCACCATCGGCTCCGATATTCTGGACAGCTGGCTGGCCGACGATACCACCAAGGACATGGTCTCCATGGATCGTCCCAACACCAACTACACCTACTTCTACATGTTCAACTTCATGCCCTTTGCACACGAGTTCTCCAACTGGAACGTTGAGGGCGTGGATGCAGAATACGAACCCGAGAACTGGGCCAAGGCCATCAACAACACCAACTTCCGCAAGGCCTTCCTGTACGGCATCAACAACGCCGTTACGCTGGCTGTCAGCGCGCCTCTGGGTTACGACAGCTACAAGCTGAACACCATCACTCCCCCCAACTTCTGCGCCACCACCGATGGTGTGGACTACACCAAGTGCGGCGGCCTGGCCGACCTGACCGAGTTCTTTGACGAGGCCAAGGCCAAGGAGTACCGCGATGCCGCCATTGAGGAGCTGACTGCACAGGGGGTCACCTTCCCCATCAAGGTGCAGCTGCCCTACAACCCCTCCACCACCGACTGGGACAAGCAGTGCCAGGTGCTCAAGCAGCAGCTGGAGGGTGTGCTGAACGACGGCACCGACTTCATCGACATCATCATCACCGCCGGCCCTTCCGACAGCTTCCTGTCTGCCGTGCGCCGCAACGGCAAGTTCGAGTTCCTGCTCTGCAACTGGGGCGCTGACTACTCCGACCCCGAGACCGAGACTGACCCGTTCTATCAGGCTAAGGATTCCCGCGGAATGCGCTATGCTTACCTGCGCACCGGCGTGGAGGACGGCTTCATCACCGGCGAGACCGCAGATGCTGTCATGGCTACATGAACGCCATCGAGGCCGCAAAGCAGATCACCGATGACATCGATGCCCGCTACAAGGCCTTTGCCGATGCCGAGGCTCTGCTCATCACCAACGCACTGGTCATTCCGCGCGGCATGAGCGTGCCCGCCTATCTGGCGACCCGCCTGAACTACTGGGAGGGCCAGTACGCTTCCACCGGCTTCTCCAACAAGCGCCTGAAGGGGATCCACGTCCTCGACCACTACATCTCCATGGACGAGTACGAAGCAAACCGTGACGCTCGCTGATCGTTCCATCTGCTCATAACACAAAATGCACCCCCTCTGCACGGCAGTTTCTGAAGCTGCACCGCAGAGGGGGTGTTCTTTTTGCATGTTCAGTTACACTTCAAAATCCAGGCAGACACGGGTCTTGGTGTAGGGGCGCACCTTGCCATCGGCCACAGCCACGTGGGCGGGGTGGGTGGAGTAGCCCTTGAGGGCAGCTGCATCGGTAAAGGTGGTGTCCAACATCAGGTCTGCGTTGGAAGAGGGCAGGCCGTTGATGTTCACATGCACCTCCACAAGGCCCGGGATCTGCCCTGCCAGGCCCTCCAGCCGGTTTTGATGTTCGCCTTGATTTCTGCCTTTTCGGCGGCAGAAAGCTCGTCCTTGAGCTGCCAGAGAATGATATGCTTGACCATAAAAAATACCTCCTGCGTTTTCTCCATTGTAGCAGAGAAATGCAGGAGGTGCAATGCTTTTTGAAACGGTTCAGTCGTCTTCCCGGCCTTTTTTCCAAGCGTGGTACATCAGCAGGAACACGGTGTCCGCAGCAATGCCGATAGAGAGCAGGCGCTGCCGCCAATGGAAGTGTGGGGCAAAAACGGCGAAGCGGCAAACACAACGGCATTAAAGAAATAGAACACACCGAACTTTTTCTCCCACATAGCCCGCTCTTCGTCATCGCTGAACTTCATCTGGTGCTTTTTGGAAAAACTGCGAAAGCCCATTACCAGCATGGCAGCGGCAGCAAACAGGTTCAGCAAAAGGGATGTGTCAAATTTCATGCGGGGGTACCTCCGTAAAAAATCCATAAACAAAAACCAGCCGGATCGAGGCGTTTGCAAGCCCTCGTCCGGCTGGATACTTACTTCTTCGGAGTCATAAGCCTCTTCTCCTTGGGTTCTCTCATTTTCGGAGTATGCGTTTCATAGGGTGACTCTCCTTAGAAACTACCTGAAACTGAAGAGCTCTATGCAAGGGGATGAACTACTCTAGTACATTGGACTGACCCTTCTCTTAACTGTTGGACTGCGGTACCGAGATTCTGAAGATGAATTTCATATTACCACATTCTTTCGAGTTAGATTTGCCAGGGATTCCATTGCTTAGTACATTGGAGTTACTCCTTTTTGGTCATTCAAACAGGTGCATCCGTGTAACTGTCCTCATCATGGGAGATCACCTCGGGCGGATCTATTTGAATTGCCAGGGGATTTATTCTGACAGACTGTACTGTTTTCGCATTTTTGATGCTCAAGACCGGCTCTTTGGTTTGTTTTGTTATACGGGGGAAACATCCCGTTTGTGGAGAGCCTCTGTTTTGCTTCTCAGCGAATCCCGACAGTCTGTCCGAACTGTGCGGGTTCCATATCAACCATCGGTCTCGCTCCTTCCTACTTAAAGTCAGCGGGGTTAGCTCTCATTTGAGCTTCTGCTGTACTTCTCTGGTTTCTGGCTTTATTATACAGGAAGATGCACAGTTTGTCTATTCGCAGAGTGCACAACAAATCAGACATACTTTTGCATCAAAAGTCCAAAATTCTGGGATACATGAATTTCGTCTTTCCGGTGCACTCCTCCACCTCCCCGGGCAAAGGCTCTGCCCCGCAGATCGTGCAGGGCCATCGCAGACACTGCTCCGGCATATTAAATAGGTATCATCGCAGAGCATGCAGCTATATAAATCTGATATGCCCGCTATACAATCCGTGAATAATAATGTCGATTTCACCTCATCCAAAGGCCAGAAAATGGTACAGATGGCTAAGAATCAGCAAAGAGATTGTGCAAATCGCATAGTTTCTCACCCGTACTTTTTGCAATCTGCACAACTGTTTTCATCCAAAGCAGAAACGGAATATAACAAAAAGTAGAATGTTAGGTGGAGGGCTGTAAAACCGGCAGAAATCGTGCTATGATACCATCACAAATTAAGAAAGGAGAGAGTGCTAATCAATGAATGCGTTGACTGCTGCTTTGAAAGAAGAGCTGAATGTTGACATGGTCACGGTGTTCGGGCTTTCCATTCCGGAGTCCGTGGTCGTGAGCTGGGGCATTATGGCGTTTCTTGTCATCGGTTCCATCCTGCTGACGCGGAATCTGCGGGTGGATCACATCACCAAGCGGCAGGCCATCCTGGAAACGGTCGTTACTACGATCAATGATTTCTTTGTGGGCCTGCTGGGCGAAAGTGGAAAGCGCTATGTCCCCTATCTGATGAGCGTGGCGCTGTACATCGGCTGCTCCAACCTGATCGGTGTGTTCGGCATCAAGCCCCCCACAAAGGACCTGAACGTCACAGCGGCCCTTGCTCTGATGAGCATCTGCCTGATCGAGTATGCCGGCATCCATGCACGCGGCGGCGTTGGCTTCCTCAAGAGCCTGGCTGCCCCCACCCCCATCATGGCCCCCATGAACGTGCTGGAGGTGGCCATCCGGCCCACCAGCCTGTGCATGCGACTGTTCGGCAACGTGCTGGGCGCTTTTGTCATTATGGAGCTGATCAAGCTGGTGGTGCCTGTGTTCGTACCTGCCATCTTCAGCCTGTATTTTGACCTGTTCGATGGTCTGATCCAGACCTACGTCTTTGTGTTCCTTACCTCTTTGTTTATGAAGGAGACCATGGGAGACGAAGAGTAAACCCTTTCCATCATCAAATCAAAAGGAGATTAAAATTATGAACGGACTTATCGCTCTGGGCGCTGGCATTGCAGCGCTGACTGGTATTGGCGGCGGTATTGGCATCGGCATTGCAACCGGCAAGGCAACCGAGGCTATTTCCCGCCAGCCCGAGGCTTCCGGCAAGATCCAGACCAACCTGCTGCTGGGTGCTGCTCTGGCCGAAGGTACTGCAATTTTCGGTTTCGTCGTTGCACTGCTGATCATCCTGTTCCTGGGTTGATAACGGAGGCATGACGAATGCTGACACTGAATCTGAATCTTCTGTATACAGTCGTCAACGTTCTGATTCTGTTTTTGCTGCTGCGGAAATTCCTGTACAAGCCTGTTATGGGGATCATCGCACAGCGTCAGAAACAGGTGGATGACGCACTGAGCGCCGCCGAGACCTCCAAAAAGGAGGCCGCTGCGGCCATGAACGCTGCGCAGGACAAGCTGCGCAATGTGGACACCGAGGCTGCTGCCCGCCGCGAGACTTACGAGCAGCAGGCCGAAACTGCAAAGCAGCAGCTGCTGGCCGAGGCCCAGAAACAGGCCGATGCCATTGTAGCCGAGGGCAAGGCCGCTGCTGAGGCAGAGCGCCAGCACAAGCTGCGCGAAGCCGACGCACAGACCACCGCACTGGCCCGCGCCATGTGCGAGAAGCTGCTGAGCCGGAACCTGACCGAGCAGGACGATTCCCGTTTGCTGGACGATCTGCTGGAGAAAGCAGGTGCTGAGCATGGCAACTGAGTTCAGCCGCGAATTCTTCTCTGAGAACCGCATCGTCAAGGCCGATCTGCGCGCCGCACATCAGCTCCGTGAAGAGGATATCGCCCGCATCAAGGCCGAGGTCAAGAAGCTCTACGATGCCACTGAGGTCATCCTGAATGTCTCGGTGGACGAGAGCCTGCTCTCCGGCTATGTGCTGCAGGTGGGCGACCGGGTATTCGACAACTCCGGCCGCCACCAGCTGGACCAGATGATGGCTGGCAAGCCCTCTCTGGCCACCCTCAGACCCGCATCGAGGATTACAAGCCTGCCCAGACCTCTGCCGAGGGCGGCGTGGTCATCTCCTCTGCCGATGGCATCGTGCAGGTGGAGGGCATGGACAAGGCCGTTTACGGCGAGATCGTCACCTTTGAGAACGGTGCCAAGGGCATGGTCGAAAGCGTGGACCCGGGCAAGCTGGGCATTATGCTGTTCGACGGTGCCGAGACCGTGGGCGTGGGCACTCTGGTGACCCGCAGCGGCAAGCGCGCCGGCATCCCTGTGGGTGATGGTTTCCTGGGCCGTGTCATCGACCGCTGGGCGAGCCCATTGACGGCAAGGGCCCGGTGAACGCCGAAGGCTACAACCCCATCGAGAAGCAGGCCCCCGGCATTCTGGAGCGCCAGAGCGTGGATACCCCGCTTCACACCGGCATCCTGGCCATCGACTCCATGTTCCCCATCGGCCGCGGCCAGCGTGAGCTGATCATCGGCGACCGCCAGACCGGCAAGACCTCCATTGCCACCGATGCCATCCTGAACCAGAAGGACACCGGCGTGCTCTGCATCTATGTTGCCATCGGCCAGAAGGCTTCCTCCATCGCCCGCGTGGCCGAGGACCTCAAGAAGCACGGTGCCATGAGCTACACCACCATCGTGGCTGCCACGGCCTCCGATTCCGCTCCCCTGCAGTACATCGCACCCTATGCGGGCACTGCACTGGCCGAGTATTTCATGTCCAAGGGCAAGAGCGTCCTGATCGTCTACGACGACCTTTCCAAGCATGCGGTGGCCTACCGTGCCATCTCCCTGCTGCTCCGCCGCTCCCCCGGCCGTGAGGCTTACCCCGGCGACGTGTTCTATCTGCATTCCCGTCTGCTGGAGCGCTCCTGCCGGATGCGCGACGATCTGGGCGGCGGTTCCATCACTGCCCTGCCCATCGTCGAGACCCAGGCGGGCGATGTCTCTGCTTACATCCCCACCAACGTCATCTCCATCACCGATGGTCAGATCTTCCTGGAAAGTGCCCTGTTCAACGCAGCAACCGCCCCGCCGTCACGTCGGCCTGTCGGTCTCCCGTGTGGGCGGCGCTGCCCAGACCAAAGCCATGAAGAAGGCCAATTCCAACCTGCGTATCGAGCTGGCCCAGTACAAGGATATGGAGTCCTTTGCCCAGTTCAGCTCTGATCTGGACGCTGAGACCCGCCGCCAGCTGGAACACGGCAAGGCCCTGACCGAGATGCTCAAGCAGCCGCTGTACCAGCCCAAGTCCGATGCCGAGCAGGTGGTCGTGCTGACCCTGGCTTCCCACGGGATGCTGGACGACCTGCCGCTGGCTGACCAGCGCGCAAAGACCAATGCCTTTGTGCGCCAGTTCCACGCCGATGTTTCCGGCACCATGGACGCGATTACGTCCACGGGCAAGATCACCCCGGAACAGGTGGACACCATCCTGACCGCGTGGAAGGCATTCGCGGGAGGGGAGAGCAATGGCATCCAGTAAGCTGCTCAAGGAGCGGATCGAGAGCATTCAGGATACCATGAAGATCACGAATGCCATGTACCTGATCTCCTCCTCCAAGCTCCGCAAGGCCCGGCAGAACTACCAGAATGTTCTGCCCTACTTCACCCGGATGCGGGATACCATCTCCCGCGTGGTGCCCCACCTGCCCGACGAACCGGAGCACCCCTTCTTCCACGAGCGGGATCTGGAGAACCCCAAGCGGGCCTACATCGTGCTGACCGCCGACAAGGGCATGGCCGGTGCTTACAACCAGAACCTGCTCAAGTTCCTGCGGGAGCACGCCGACCAGAATGACCGGTTCTATGTCATCGGTCAGGTAGGCTACCGTGCCTGTTCCGCAAGGATCCCCGTCTGGTGGAGGATTTCCATTACGGTGCCACGGCTCCCACCCTGCAGCGCGCCCGTGATATCACGGTGGATGCCATCGATGATTTCAAGTCCGGCAAACTGGACGAGATCTACATCGTCTACACCAAGATCCAGAACGCGCTGACCAGCGAGCCGGTCATGGAACGCCTGCTGCCGCTGGACCGTGCCCACCTCACGCCTGCTCCCAAGGGTCTGGGCGACCCCCGCGGCGAGGTGGAGATGTTCCCGGATGCCTGGACGGTGTTCGAGCAGACGGCCCCCATCTATATGCACGGCATGATCTTTGGTGCCATGACCGAGAGCTTCTGCGCCGAGCAGAGTGCCCGCATGACCGCCATGGATTCCGCCACCAAGAGCGCCAAGGATATGATCCACGATCTGGAGCTGGAGTACAACCGCTCCCGTCAGGGTTCCATCACCCAGGAGATCACCGAGATCATCGGCGGCGCGGCGGCGGTACAGAATAACGAGTAATGCTGGATGTGTTTCTCCCCCGTTGGGGGAGAAACACATCCCACACAACATAATGCAAGAGGCAATTGTATGATACAGGGAACTATTATTCGAGTAGCGGGCCCCGTGGTGGATGTCAAATTCACCGGGGGCAAGCTGCCTGCCCTGCAGGAAGCGCTGACTGTGACCGCAGAGGGCACTGAGCGCACCATGGAGGTAGCGCAGCACGTCGATGAAACGACGGTGCGCTGCATCATGCTTTCTGCCAGCGAGGGTCTGGGCAAGGGGATGGAAGTTACCGCCACCGGCCACGGCCTGAATGCCCCTGTGGGCGAGGGCACTCTGGGCCGCATGTTCGACCCGCTGGGCCGCCCCATCGACGGCAAGGGCCCGGTGGACGATCTGCCCACTGGCCCATCCACCGCAAGGCCCCCAGCTTTGCGGAGCAGAAACCTGCAACTGAAATTCTGGAGACCGGCATCAAGGTCATCGACCTGCTGGCTCCCTACGCCAAGGGCGGCAAGATCGGCCTGTTCGGCGGTGCCGGTGTCGGCAAAACCGTGCTGATCCAGGAGCTGATCCACAACGTGGCCACCGAGCACGGCGGCTACTCCATCTTCACCGGTGTCGGCGAACGCTCCCGTGAGGGCTGTGACCTCTGGGGCGAGATGAACGCTTCCGGCGTTTTGAACAAGACCGCGCTGGTCTTTGGTCAGATGAACGAGCTCCCGGAGCCCGTATGCGGGTCGCCGAGACCGGCCTGACCATGGCAGAGTACTTCCGTGAGGAGACCCACAAGGACGTGCTGCTGTTCATTGATAACATCTTCCGTTTCGTGCAGGCAGGCAGCGAGGTCTCCGCCCTGATGGGCCGGATGCCCTCCGCCGTGGGCTATCAGCTACCCTGGCCAATGAGCTGGGTGCCTGCAGGAGCGCATCACCTCCACCCGCGACGGCTCCATCACCTCGGTGCAGGCCGTCTACGTCCCCGCCGATGACCTGACCGACCCGGCTCCTGCAACCACCTTCGCCCATCTGGACGCAACCACCGTTCTGAGCCGTAAGATCGTGGAGCAGGGCATCTACCCGCTGTCGATCCGCTGGCTTCCACCTCTCGCATTCTGGAAGCCGATATCGTGGGCGAGGAGCACTACCGTGTGGCCCGCAAGGTGCAGGCCACCCTGCAGCGCTATCAGGAGCTGCAGGACATCATCGCCATCCTGGGCATGGATGAACTGAGCGAAGAGGACAAGCTCACCGTCACCCGTGCCCGCAAGCTGCAGAAGTTCCTCAGCCAGCCCTTTGCGGTGGCCGAGAACTTCACCGGCCTGAAGGGTGTGTACGTCCCGCTGGCAGAGACCGTCAAAGGCTTTGCCGCCATTGTGGACGGCCAGTGCGATGACCTGCCCGAGTGGGCATTCTTCAACGTGGGCACCCTTGCGGATGCCCGCAAGAAGTACGCAGACAAACAGGCGGAGGAAAAGGGCGGTGCCAACTGATGGAAAAGTTCATCCTGAACATCACGGCTTCCAGCGGTGAATTCTATCAGGGCTACTGCGAGAGCCTGACCCTGCCCACCGGCGACGGCGTGTACGGCGTGCAGGCCGGGCACAACCCCGTGCTGGTGGCCCTGCACATGGGCATTGCAAAGTTCACCGTGGATGGTGAGACCCGCGAGGTGCTGGTGGGCGACGGCATTGCAGAAGTGACCCCCACCTTTGTCCTGCTGCTGGTGGACAGCGCCGAGCGGCCCGAGGATATCGACCGCAACCGCGCCGAGGCTGCCGCATCCGGGCCGAGGAGCGCCTGCAGCACAAGCAGAGCATGCACGAGTACTACCAGAGCAAGATCGCACTGGACCGCGCCATGCAGCGCCTGCAGACGGCCGCCAAATACAAGCGTTAAACACTCCCTCAAACAAAACACCGTCAGCCTGACACAACGGGCTGACGGTGTTTTTGTTGCTGCTGTGCTTCGATCTGAGCTCCCCTGCTGCACCCTCTTGTAAATTGCCGCGGAAAAGCGTATCATAGAATCAAATACAAGCAAAGGAGCATTCTTATGCGTGCATACGAGCGACTGTTGAATTATGTCCGCGTTTACACTACCTCCGACCCCGAGAGCGGCACCCACCCCTCGGCAGAGCGGGAGTTTGACCTGGCCCGCCAGCTGGTGGAAGAGATGAAGGCTCTGGGCATCGAGGATGCCCGGGTAGACGAGCACTGCTATGTCTACGGCAGCATCCCCGCCACCCCCGGCTGTGAGGACAAGCCTGCCCTGGGCCTGATCGCCACATGGACACCGCCCCCGACGCTTCCGGCGAGGGTGTCACCCCCATCCTGCACGAGAATTATGACGGCCGTGATGTCACCCTGCCCGCCACCGGCATGGTGATGAAGGTCTCCACCTTCCCCTTCCTGGCCGACCTCAAGGGTGAGACCCTGATCACCACCGACGGCACCACCCTGCTGGGCGCAGACGACAAGGCCGGTGTGGCAGAGATCCTGACCGCCGCCGAGATCCTCCTTGCCGAGGGCCGCCCCCACGGCAAGCTCTGCATCGCCTTCACCCCCGACGAGGAGATCGGCGAGGGCGCTTCCCTCTTCGATATCCCGGGCTTTGGCGCGGATTTCGCCTACACCGTTGATGGCGGTGACGTAGGCGGCATCGAGTATGAGAACTTCAACGCAGCTGCCGCCACCGTGACCATCCACGGCTTCTCGGTGCATCCCGGCTCCGCCAAGGATGCCATGATCAACGCCTCCAATGTGGCTATGGAGTTCCACACTGCCCTGCCCATCATGGCCCGTCCCGAGACCACCGAGGGCCGTCAGGGCTTCTACCACCTCTGCCAGATGTACGGCGACGTGACCAACGCAAAGCTGGGCTACATCCTGCGCGACCACGATGCCGATAAGCTGCAGTACAAGAAGGATAACCTCCTCCACATTGCCGATTACCTCAACGGCAAGTACGGCCCCGGCACCGTGGAGGTGGAGATCAAGGACAGCTACCGCAACATGCTGGAAAAGATCAAGCCCCATTTCCATCTGGTGGAGAACGCCCGCAAGGCCATCGAAAAGGCTGGTCTGACCCCCGAGGAAGTGCCTGTGCGCGGCGGCACCGATGGTGCCACCCTGAGCTGGAAGGGCCTGCCCTGCCCCAACCTGGCACCGGCGGCTTCAACTTCCATGGCGTGTGCGAGTGCACCACCGTAGAACGCATGGACAAGGCAACCGAAATCCTGCTGAATATCGTGGAGATCTACAGCAAATGATTCCGCTTCCGGAACGTTTCCACGCTGACTGCACATAAAAAATGGACGGCTCCCGAAAACGAGAGCCGTCCATTTTTCTTATCCTACGTTGATCTGTCCAACGGGCAGGATCTTCCGTTTGTTGTCATCGGGTTTGCTGGTCAGGCTGATGGCAAAGGACACCGGGCCAACACGGCCCATGAACATCACCAGCATATACAGCAGCTTGGCCCCGGTGTTCAGCTGACTGGTCACACCCACCGAAAGGCCCACGGTACCAAAGGCGGAGCAGGATTCAAAGATCGCGTCAATGACCGTTACGGCATCCGATGTGTTGTAATAGACCACCACGGCAGAGCCCAGCGCTGCACCATGCCCAGCATGATAATGGTCAGAGCGCGGTAAACGGTCTTGGATTCAATGTGGTGCCGCCGATGACACAATCGTCCCGGCCCTGCGCCACGCTGCGCATGGTCAGGATCAGAACGGCAAAGGTGGTCACCTTCACACCGCCGCCGGTGGAACCGGGAGCCGCGCCGATGAACTGCAGAACGCTCATCAGCAGCTTGGTGATGGGCCCGCAGGCGGCCAAGTCGATGGTGTTCATACCGGCAGTACGGGTTGACACCGACTGGAACAGGGCAGCCATCACCTTGCCCGGCACAGACAGCCCGCCCATGCTCTTGGGGTTGTTCCACTCCATCAGGCCGATGAGGACGGCACCGCCCACCCACAGGATGCAGGAGAAGAGCAACACCATCCGGGCATGGAGAGACAGGTGCCGCTTCTTGCGCCACTCGCCGATCTCCACCCAGACCATAAAGCCCAGACCGCCTGCCATGATCAGGAACATGATCACAGCCTGTACATAATAATTACTGACATAGGGAGCCAGCGAGGAATACTGCCCGAACCGGCCAAACAGATCGAAGCCCGCATTGCAGAACGCCGAGATGGCCGTGAATGCGCTGATCCAGATGCCCTCTGCACCAAACTGCGGCACAAAGGCGATCATCAGAAGCACCATACCAATGATCTCAAAGGTCATCGCCAGCTTGACCACGATCTTCAGCACATCGGTAGCCTGCGAGTAACCGCTGGCCGAAACGCTTTCTCCCAGCAGCCGCAGGTCCTTAAAGCCCATCCGGCGTTTGGCAGCCAGCGCAAAAAAGCTGGTCAGGGTCACCAAGCCCAGACCGCCCACCTGGATCAGCAGCAAAACCACCGCCTGCCCAAAGGGCGTGAACTGCGTCCAGGTATCCCGCACGACCAGACCTGTCACACAGGTGGCACTGGTGGCAGTGAACATGGCATCCACCACGCCCAGCCGACCGCTGCGGCTGGAAATGGGCAGTGTCAGCAGCAGCGTTCCCAGCGCGATCAGCAACACAAAGCTGATGCAGATGACCTGCGTTGCACTGCTGCCCAGCAGCCAGCCGCGCCGACGCGATGCTCTCTTTTTCCGTTTCATCCCCATAAGTTGGCTCCTTTTTGTGCCGGGCCGCCTGTGCTGCACCTGCACTTCATTCTGCACCCATGCCGCGCATGAGCACCTCTCCTATAGGATACACCTTTTTTCTTTCCGATTCAACTTGATTTTGTGGGGAAGTTGCGGTATTATAATATAGTATCCGTCTTCATAGCTCAGCTGGATAGAGCGTTCGCCTCCTAAGAATTCGGTCAACCTGATACCTTAGGTGCAGAAGTGATTGCTCTATTCAAAAGCAAAACCGAGAATCACGGTTTTCTCAACAAATTTTGATGCAACAAGTTTAACACCGTTCCGGTTGCAACGCAGTCGGTCACTTCGGTGTGAAAATCATTCTGCATATTCGTTTCCAAGCGCGTTGAATTTCAAAAAATCAACGATAATACATAATATGCCTCAGTAGCTTAGCTGGATAAAGCGCCTCCCTCCTAAGGAGGAGACCGCAGGTTCGAATCCTGTCTGGGGTATCCCTTTAAGAAAATGCGAAGGTCATTTTTCCATGTGAAAGACGATCTTCGCATTTTTCATTTTGAACCTATCACCAAAATTAGCCAGCTAATGCCATTAGCAGAATTTTCGGTTCCAGCTAATAAAATCAGGTTCCCAGCTAATGAAGCCCCATAAAGCATCTTTTGAACTCTGTTTTCCGGCTCTCTGCTAAAATTGGCAGCCGCTTCCCTGTAAATCCATGTAAATACAAGATAAACTGTGTAAATCTATTTTTCACATTCCTACCAGAAACCGTGCAAAACACTTTTCTCCATACATAGCGCGTTCACTCGCTGTTCTCTCGGAACAGAAAGAGGAACGCGCTTTTTTGTTTTCGGGCTGAACTTCCCGAATCCACCAAAGGAGGGTTTACCGATGAAAAAAGTTCTGACCGTCACGATGGACGGTATCCGCTACCACGCTTCCCGCCCGGCAGATTGCCGGCACTGCTTCTTCTGGAAGAACCGAAAGAAGGGCTGCGTTCTCGGCAAAGAGAACTGCTACTATCTGATCGAGCCGCCCAAAGGCCCCAGCAAGTGCGAAGGGTGCCCCTACAAGCGGGCAAAGCCCTGTGTGCTGGTTCCCTGCTACAAAGACCTGATGGCACCGCTGGAGAAACGAGGTGATGCCAAGTGAGCCACAAGCGAAACGAAGCTCTGCGCCATGTTCAGCACTCCATGCACCATGTGATCGCCGCTGGCGAAGGTTCCGACCGTGCCCCGGACAGCTGCAAGCTGTGCCCGTACTATCGACCCGATTTCAAGTTCCGCACCTGCCTGTATGCCCACTGCCCTTATAAGAAGCAGGTCAATGTATTCCGTTCCACACCTGAAAAATGGGATATTCTCTATGCCCGAAAAAAAGCCGACAAGAACCGCAGACCTTGATTACTTCTATGGGCAGTCCAGCGAGCTGTTCTCCTTCTATCGGATTCCCAAGCTGTTGTTTCAGGATAGCCGCTTCCAACCGCTTTCCACAGATGCCAAAACCCTGTACGGTATCCTGCTGGACCGCATGAGCCTTTCAGCCCGGAATGGTTGGTTGGACAAAGCTGGGCGGGTGTTCATCATCTATACTGTGCAGGAGGTGCAGGATTCATTGGGCTGTGCCGATAAAAAGGCCACCAAGCTGCTACGAGAACTGGAAGAGTACGGCCTGATCGAACGCAAACGAAGGGGGCTGGGCAAGCCCGATCTCATCTATGTAAAGAATTTTTCGTCAATATCGTCAGAAATGCGCATCCAGAATCGTGATAATGACGATTCTGGAACCGTCCGGAATACGCTTCAAGACCCGGCCAAACTACGATGTAATAAGACTGAGAGAAATAATACAGAGATAAGCGATACTGATCCTATCTATTCCGATGAAAACGACTGGATGAGCAAACGCGCCCAACTGGAAGAATATTTTTCGCAGTCTTTGGAAGTGGAACTCCTGCTCCGGCTCTGCCCGGATGATGAGGACACCATCTACCAAATCGTGGATTTGCTGGTGGACACCTGTGCCACCAACCGCAAGACGCTGCGCATTGCCGGGGACGATAAGCCCGCTGAGGTGGTACGCAGCCGCTTTATGAAGCTGAACGCCGACCATATCCGCTTTGTGCTGAAGTGCCTTGCAGAGAACAGCAGCCCGATCCGTAATATGAAACAATATCTGCTTGCTTCTCTGTACAACGCACCCACCACGATGCAGCTTT
>ENA-OQIO01000074-OQIO01000074.1-human-gut-metagenome-genome-assembly--contig:-NODE-74-length-44905-cov-12.871365_pt1 | contig 44905 bp, 44 predicted proteins | sample MGYA00242573_ERZ504737 | MGnify/ENA primary metagenome ERZ504737 (study PRJEB26092, sample SAMD00036203) | human gut metagenome | host: Homo sapiens | study: EMG produced TPA metagenomics assembly of...
AAATAATCATTGTTTGAAACCTAAATCCAACATCTATGTTTAAATTGTTGTTTGAATATGTTGACACAGATAAAGAAAACGCTTACACTAAAACTGAATGGGCAAATCTTAAATTTATAACCATATCTGCATAATATTGATGATGAGCCGTATATAAATAAATGAACAATTGATCATTATTTTTGTGGATAGTGTAGTAGAAAAAGGGATTTGGCTGTAATAAAAATGATTGATTTTGTTTATATGGAAGGAGAACAAATGAATAACAAAAATTAACCAGTTATTAGAGTATGCTTTAAAGAATGGAATGATCGAGAAATACGATTATGATTATTCTGCAAATTTATTGATTGATCTATTTGGCATCCAAGAATTTAAAAGAGAAGAAGTAGAAGACTGTTCTATCTATGAGATTTTAGATTTCATGTTAGATTATGCGATTGAAAAAGGTATGATTCATAATACTGTAACTGAAAAAGATTTATTAGATACTCGCATTATGAATTGTGTAATGCCTAGACCTAGTGAAGTCGTGCATACTTTTAAGAGTCTATATTCTTTGAATCCTAAAGATGCAACAGATTACTTCTATAAGTTGAGTATCGATTCAAACTATATCCGTAAATCAAGAATTGATAAGAATATCAGTTTTGCACATTTCTGTAAATATGGCGATATTCAAATTACGATCAACTTATCGAAACCTGAAAAGGATCCTAAGGAAATCGCTAAAGCTAAAAATGCCGTAAGTACTTCATATCCTGCATGTTTATTATGTAAGGAAAATGTCGGCTTTGCCGGAAACTTAAATCATCCAGCTAGACAAACACATCGTATTATTCCATTGGATTTAAATGGACATACATACAATTTACAATATTCGCCATATGTGTACTACAATGAGCACTGTATTGTATTTAATAGTGAACATACGCCAATGAAGATGGATCGTACGACATTTGAGCATTTATTCGCATTTATTGATAAATTCCCACACTATATGATTGGAAGCAATGCAGATCTTCCTATCGTTGGTGGATCTATTTTAAGTCATGATCACTATCAAGGTGGAAGACATCATTTCCCAATGGAAGACGCAAAAGTTGTGAAGAGCTATACATATAAGGATGTACAAGTGGATATGCTTTACTGGCCACTATCAACACTTCGATTAACATCTGAATCGAAAGAAAACGTATTGGATTTAGCTACTAAAATCTTTGAAACATGGTGTACATACAGTGATGAAAGCTTAGATATTATCGCCAATGAATCTGGCGTTCGTCACAATACAGTAACGCCAATTGTTAGAAAGAAAGATGGCAAATATCAAATGGATGTAGTTTTACGAAATAATCGTACTACAGAAGAATATCCATTAGGTATCTTCCATCCTCACGCAGAACATCATCATATTAAAAAAGAAAATATTGGTTTGATTGAAGTGATGGGATTGGCTATTTTGCCAGCACGATTAAAAACAGAGTTAGAACAAATTAAATTATGTTTATCTGGAAAAGCAGATTTTGATTCTTATCCAGAACTTGAAAAACACAAAGACTGGTATGAATACCTAAAAACATGCTCTTATACAAATGTGGATACATTCATGGAAATGGAAGTCACAAAGAAATTCGTATCTGTATTAGAGAATGCCGGCGTATATAAAATGGATGATGAAGGGATGGACGGCTTTAGCCGTTTTTGTAAAGACATTATGGTAGAGGTAAAAGAAAGATTAGAGAATGGAATAGATGTATTATCGATTTCAAATTCACATTTAACTGTAGAAGTTACAAACTTTGGATGTACTCTTTTAAAGATTGTAACGAAAGATAAGAATGATCAAGACTGTGATTGTATTTTAGGATTTGAACATGTTGAAGATTATCAAAAACGAGATGGAACCTATTTAAATGCCTTAGTTGGACGAGTATGTAATCGTATTGAAAAAGGTACATTCACAATAAATGATACAGAATATCATGTGCCAATTAATAATGGTCCAAACTCACTACATGGAGGTATTGAGGGATTTTCTTATAAAGTATTTGATTATTCTTTAATTGAAGATGGCGTTAAATTCCACTATGTATCAAAAGATGGAGAAGAAGGCTATCCTGGAACATTAGATTTCTATGCGATCTATTGGCTAGATGAATCGAGTTTACACATTCAATATAGTGGTGTTAGCGACAAAGATACGTTGATCAATATCACAAACCATGGCTATTTCAATTTAAATGGACATGCATCGAATATTGATGATCATACGTTACGAATTTCAGCATCTAAATTTGGTTGTGTAGATCCAGATGGATTATATACAGGTGAATTAAGAGATGTTAAAGAGACTGCATTTGATTTTAATACAGAAAAAAGAATTGGAGATTTTATTCATTCAGAGGATGAACAATTAATCATCGCAAGAGGATATGATCATCCATATGTATTTGATACTAAAGAAAATCAAGTGTGTTTATACAGTCCATTAAGTGGTATTGAACTAAAAGTATCCACAACATATCCAACGGCACAAATCTATAGTGCCAACTACTTAGATGGACAGACAGATAAATATGGTAAGATTATGCATCCACAAGATGGATTGTGTATTGAAACAAGCTATATTGCCGATTCGATTCATAAAGAAGAGAATCCAAAAGTTTTATTAAAAGCAGGACAAGTATTTGAAGAAGAAACAACATATACATTCGAGGTAAGAAAATGAAAACAACAGAAATTAAACAACAAGTAGTATCCGGTAAATATGATGCATTAATTGAAGATCTATATGCAGATCCAAGTTTATTGGACTATCAAAAACAACGTTATGCTGCTGCATTAGATAAATACCAAACTTTATTTGGAGATGATGAAGTGAGTATCTATAGTGCTGCTGGAAGAAGTGAAATTTCAGGAAATCATACAGACCACCAACATGGTTGTGTGCTTGCAGGATCTATCAATTTAGATGCGATTGGAATTGTATCTAAACAAGATCATGTAATTAAAGTGATTTCTGATGACTTTGACATCAAACCAATTGATTTAAATGATTTAGACAAAAAAGAAGATGAACTAGGAACAAGTGAAGCCTTGATTCGTGGTGTAGTTTCTAAATTAAAAGAATTAGGCTATAACGTAGGTGGATTCAAAGCTTTCATCACGAGTGATGTATTAATGGGGGCTGGACTATCAAGTTCTGCAGCATTCGAATCTATTATTGGTACAATTATTGATGGATTATATAATGATATGAAAATTGATATGGTTACGATTGCCAAAGTGGGTCAATATGCAGAAAATGTATATTTTGGAAAACCATGTGGATTGATGGACCAATGTGCATGCGCTGTAGGTGGATTGATTTCCATTGACTTTAAAGATACTTCAAATCCAATTGTAAATAGTGTGAATGTTGATTTCTCAAAATATGATCACAGTTTATGTATTGTAGATACAAAGGGAAGTCATGCCGATTTAACAGATGCCTATGGTGCTGTACCTACAGAAATGAAAGAAGTTGCTCACTATTTTGGTAAAGAAGTACTTCGTGAAGTGGATGAAGATGAGTTCTATGCAAATATCGCAAACTTAAGAACGGCTTTAAATAATGATCGCGCAATCTTAAGAGCCATCCATTTCTTCAACGAAAATAGACGTGTAAATACAATCGTAGAACGATTAAACAATGATGATTTTGAAGGCTTCAAGACATTGATTCAAGAATCAGGAAACTCAAGCTACAAATTCCTTCAAAATGTATATGCAGACTTTGACTATAAGAACCAGGCTGTATCTTTAGGTTTAGCTATGTCTGAAATGATTTTAAAAGATCATGCGTATGTCGTGTTCATGGTGGAGGTTTTGCCGGAACGATTCAAGCCTTTGTTGAAAATAGCTATGTAGAAACATATAAAGAAGAAATTGAAAAAGTATTTGGAAAGGGAAGCTGCCATATCTTAAAAGTAAGAAAATTAGGTGGCTGCAAGGTTATTGACTAATGAATATTTTAGTAACAGGTGGAACCGGATATATTGGTAGTCATATTTGTGTTGAATTATTAGAGAGTGGTTATGATGTTGTCGTAATTGATGATTTTTCAAATTCAAAACCAGATGTATTGGATTCAATTTATAAAATTACAGGAAAACATGTTAAGTTTTATGAATTTAATGTGTTAGATGAGGAAAAGACGGAAGCTGTATTTAAGGAAAATAAATTGGATGCGGTCATTCATTGTGCGGCTTTTAAAGCGGTTGGTGAAAGTGTTCAAAAGCCAATTGAATATTATACAAATAACTTGATGACTACTTTAGTGGTTGCCAAGATGATGAAAAAGTATCATGTTCCAAGTATTGTGTTTAGTTCAAGTGCGACTGTTTATGGAGATCCTGAAGTGGTTCCTTTAACAGAAGATTGTAAGCTAGGTGTTACTACCAATCCATATGGTTCAACGAAGGCTATGATGGAAAGAATCTTAACGGATGTACAGTTTGCCAACCCAGAAATGAGTGTAACTTTACTTCGTTATTTCAATCCCATTGGAGCGCATGAGTCTGGATTGATTGGTGAAAATCCAAAGGGAATCCCCAATAACTTGATGCCATATATTATGAAGGTGGCTACTGGAGAACTTCCAGAACTTGGTGTATTTGGGGATGATTATGATACGCCGGATGGAACGGGTGTTCGTGACTATATTCATGTGGTTGACTTGGCTAAAGGACATGTATTAGCGATTGAAAAATACAATACACCAGGTGTGCATATTTGTAACTTGGGAACAGGAAAAGGATATAGTGTATTAGATATTGTACATGCCTTTGAAAGAGTAAATGGAATTAAGATTCCTTATGTCATCAAACCAAGACGTCCAGGAGATATTGCGACTTGCTACGCAGATCCTACAAGAGCTAAAGAACAGCTTGGCTGGGTAGCTGAAAAGAACTTGGATGATATGTGTAGAGATACATGGAATTTCGCAAAACAGTTTATTAAATAAATGAAAATGGGCAGCCAATGATTTGGCTGCCTTATTCAATGAAACATTGATATTGGTTTAAGAAAGTTTCTACATTGATTCGAACTACTTTATATGTGACTTTCTTATCGATTGTAAGAATGATATAAGATCCATGCCAATCATCTCTAGGTAAAGTGATTGAGCCTGGATTTAGAATCAGACAATTGTTGTAGATTTGTTCTTTGACTAAATGCGTATGTCCATAAAGATAGATATCGGGATGATGTTGATCGATATCTTTTTTTATTTCGTCCAAACCTTCATCTCCATGTGAGAAATGGATGCGTTTGTCTAAAACAGTTAATCTTTGGAATTTAGGTAAATCTAATGTATCATTATTTCCTTTAACACATATAAAGTTATTTAAATCATTAATGCTTGTAGTTTGTGAATCTCCTAAATGAATAAATTTCACATTGTCTTTATAGAGTGAAGAATAAATGTGATAAAGAATTTTTAGGATATTTTGATTCCCGTGATTATCCGAAACGATTATGATTCGCATGTGTAGGCATCAAAATAGTCTTCATAAACTTGAAGATTATCTTCACTATGAGCTAGAGCTGCAAAATATGTAGAATCATTGATTACATCTAATTCTACATTTTCCATTGGTTGTTGCAGAGTATATTCACCATTTTTACCAACTGCCCAAATGTTTTCATTGTGATGATCTACATTGGAGAATTTATGTAACATCGTCGCAATAGCCATTTCTTCTGGATATAAACACATTTTAAATGTATTTGAACAGTAGCTAGATTGTCTGCCAAAGCTTTAGCACTTTCGTGCGTTAGTATAAACCAAGGATAGCTGATATAGATTGTGTCCTCAATTTCACGCTTTTTAAAGGAATGAACAAGACTGGATGTCATTTTATTCATGGCACGAATGGTTTTTGATTTTTGGAAATCATAAGAGTTTGTAAAGAAGGCATAGTTTTCAAATCTTTTCTTTACTTCTTCATTTTCATCTGAGTTATCCACTTCATAATAGATATCTTCGTCTTCATGTGCTTCTAAATATTCTACAAGTTGTGCTTTTGATTTTGTAGGGATCATACCATCAGTCATTATGATGAAACGATCATATGTAAAAGATCCATCTTCTTTTTCAAATTCCAAAGCATCTTTCATCAATACAATAAAGCCTCTAGGTAGTGACATATCGGCTGGAAGGGCAGTTTGTTGGTGATGAGCCACATGTAAATTTGGTGTATCACAATAGGATAGAATCAAATCATCACGTAAATCATCATCGTTTACCATCAAGTAAACATCATCGCCTTGGTTGATCAATATATCTAGGTTTTCTGTTATTTCTTCAAAATTATTTTTCATATAGTGCATTAAATAAGCAATTTTCATGGAATTCACCTCATGAAATATTATAACATTTTAGCATCGTATGATAAAATACATTTATGGAAAAAGCAATATTGATTGGTGTACAAACATACACAAGCCATTCTTTTGAAGAAAGAATGGAGGAAATGAAAGAATTAGCTCTTGCCTGTGATATTGAAATTTGCATGAGTATATCACAGAATTTGGAGCATCCTCATAAAAAGTATTATATGAATCCTGGTAAGATTGAAGAGGTCAAACGCATTCTTGAAGATCAAGAATGTAGTATGGTTCTTGTATTAGAGGCTATTTCGCCTTCTGTTCAAAGAAATCTATCGGACTTTTTTGATTGTGAAGTCATGGATAAGAGTGCTTTGATTTTAGAAATCTTTGCCTCTCGTGCTAAGACAAAAGAGAGCATGCTTCAAGTTGAGTGTGCACGATTGAAGTATTTATTGCCAAGACTTCAAGGCAGCTATAAACATATGGATAGACAGCGTGGTGGTTCTAGAAACAAGGGAACAGGAGAAAAGAAAATCGAACTGGATGCGCGAAGAATTGAAGGTAAAATTCATTTTGTGGAAAAAGAATTAGATAAGATTCATACGCAAAGAAGCGTACAGCGTAATCAGCGTAAAAAAGGTATGGTTAAAAGTGTAGCTCTAACGGGTTATACCAATGCAGGCAAATCGAGTATTATGAATGGGTTTGTGAATGAAGATAAGTCGGTATTTGAAAAGGATATGTTGTTTGCGACTTTGACAACTTCAACACGTCAAATTGAAACAGAGAACCATAATGTATTTACTTTAAGTGATACAGTTGGCTTTATTAGTGATTTACCACACAGTTTAGTACAAGCCTTTCATTCTACACTTGAAGAAGCTGTGGTTTCGGATTTGATCTTAAAAGTCGTGGATATTTCAGATGAACATAAGGATAGCAAACTTCAGGTTTGTGAAGAAACATTAAAAGAAATTGGATGTGAAAAAGTTCCATATTTGTATGTCTACAATAAGTGTGACAAGACAAATATTGAATATCCAAAACGTGTAGAGGATCGTATTTATATTTGTGCTAAGGAAAAGTCGAGTATTGCGTTTTTAAAGCAGGAAATTGAAAAGGAATTATTTCATATGGAAACTTTACATGTCGTGATTCCTTATGAGAAGGTCAGTGTACTTGATTATATTCATACCAATGGTAAGGTGCATAAACAGGAATATAAAGAGGATGGTATTGAGGTTGATTTTAGTATTCAACAAGATTTGATTCATCGTGTAGACAGGTTGTTACGAATATAAGAAAAGAGGAAGAATCCTATACTAGGTGTTCTTCCTCCATTGTTTTTTCTAGAGCTTTTGCCGCTAATAAACAAGTGTTCATACATTTGATGTTTGGATCCGTACTATGATGTACAGGCTTAATGTGTGCACAATCTAAGCTGCCCAATAGTTCCTTAAAATTGCGTGTATGTTTTTGAATTAATGGTCTTAATTCAGGTAACATTTCATGTGCTTTTGTCTTACATACTATTTTTGATAGGGCAGCAATCGATCCGACTAATGCGCCGCATGTACTTCCAATAAACATGCCACCACCAAATCCAGCCATCATTTTCATGTCTTCTTCTGAAATATCTAATTGATACGTTTCATTGCAGGCATGAAGTAGTGTTTCTGAACAGTTATATCCGCTTTGGTAATATTTTTTAACGTTTTCCTCAAGTATAGTCATAAATAGCCTCCTACAAGCTATTTTAACTTTTCTTCCATCCAAAATCCATTAGAATTTCATTTACATCTTCTTCAAATGTCGCAAAATGTATTCCAAGACTTTCTAGTTTTTCACTATCTAACGATAATCTCTGAATCGATCTTGGTAGCGTTCGTTGTTTGGTAAAATGATTTTTTCAATCAGTTCATCACTTGCACCTAAGGCTTTAGCCACATATTTTGCGGATTCATATGTGGTCATCGTGTTCTTGGATGCCACATGATAAATGCCTGGTTCAAGTTCTGTAATTTTATCAAATTGTGCTGCCAAATGCTTCGCATATGTCATACCACGTTTTTCATGCACAGTAAATAATGTTGGAGTATGGCTAATTAGTGCATTCATAACATTTTTAATGATGCTTGGACTTGCCTTGATGCCTGGATAGCTTAGTCCCATCATCCATGTAAAGCGTAAGATGATCGCATCATCCAATTGTTTTTGAATCAACTCTTCGCATTCGATTTTATTTTGTCCATATACAGTCACAGCACTTAATGGTTCGTCTTCTTTAAAAGGACCACAATTTTCTTTTCCATTGAAGGCTTGTTCAGTGGAACAGAAAATCAATTTGGCACCTTTTTCTTTACAACAATCAATGATTGCTTGTGTACTTTCTACATTGATTTTATGAACTAAATCTGGATGTTCATTGCAGAATGCAGTTGTCGCATTGGCAGCAGTGTGAAAACAAATGTCAAAATTTTGAGACGCTACAAATCTTTTTACGTCTTCAGGATTTGTAAGGTCTGCATCCTTTCTTGTCATGCAGATCCAGTTAAAGTTATCTTTTTGATACGCTCTTACTAAGCTTGCGATATAGCCATTGGCTCCGGTAACTAAAATGTTTTTCATAAATTAGTCCTTTCTAGGATTTGACACTAATAGGTGTGCTCCTTGTTTGATTGTGATTTTTTTGGATGCGAATGGTACAAATAGACTATCGTATTGTGGTAACACAATTTCTTCACTGTTCCATACGATCGTACAATCTGAATCAATATTGGATAGAATCATGTAATGTTCATCACATGTTAAGGTAATATCAGAATCAGCATAAACTTCATCTACAGTAAAATTAGGACAATCTCCAATTCGGTGTGTTTCCTGTTTTTGTGGAACAAAAGTAGGTTTTAAATTGAAGTTTGTGACATCAAAAGATTCTTTAACATGTAAAGGACGTGTTTTTCCATCTTTTCCTTTACGGTTGTAGTCATAGAAACGATAGGTTGTGTTCGAGTTTGTACCTACTTCTAAAGCTAAGATGTCTTTTCCTAAGGCATGAAGCATACCACTAGGAATGATGATGTAGTCTCCTTTATGAACTTTTACTTTGTTTAAATATTTATCAACATCATTGTTCATTAAGGCGTTTTTGATTTCATCTGCATCATTAATTGTTGTTCCGGCAACTAGAGTAGCGCCTGGTTTGGCATCTAGAATATACCAGCTTTCATATTTTCCGTAATCATTGGAGTGTTCTAGGGCATAGTCATCTTCGGGATGAACTTGAATGCTTAATGCATCTTTTGTATCTAGATAAGCTAATCGCAATGTTTCATGAAGTGTATAGCCTTTACCTAATACTTCATCTTGGTTTTCTTGAATCATTTCCATTAATGTTTTATCCGTTCCAACAATTTTGTTTGAACAATAGGGGTGGGCACTGACTTCCCACCAAGTCCCATAGTCTTCATCGATGCCTCTGGCTTTAGAGATATGGTTGGTTCCCCAAATTGTATAGTCATGAATGGGTTCTAAAAGAAATGGTTTCATGTTATTTTGCCTCAGCTTCAAATTCTTCTAAGATTTTTAGTGATGAGCTTGTTCCAATTCTTTGTGCACCTGCATCAATCATGGCTTTACAAGTAGCCCAGTCACGAATACCTCCTGCAGCTTTGACTTTGACTTGTCCTTCAACGGTTTCAACCATTAATTTAACGTCTTCTAAAGTGGCTCCACCAGTTCCAAAGCCTGTGCTTGTTTTAATGAAGTCTGGTTTTACTTCTTTGGCAATTAAAGCAACTTGTTTGATTTCTTCTTTTTCTAAATAACAATTTTCAAAGATAACTTTTGAAATGACGTTGTGTTCTCTACAAATAGAAACAATACTTTCCATTTCTTCTTTAATGTAGTCCCAGTGGTGCATTTTCGCTTGCCCAATATCAATGACATAATCGATTTCGTCGGCTCCATCTTCGATCGCAATCTTTGTTTCGGCAATCTTAGATGCTAGACCGGCTTGTCCTAAAGGAAAGCTAATGGCAGCTCCTACATGTACGTTTGTTCCTTTTAATTGTTCTTTACAGAATTTAGTCCAAGTTGTATTGATCGCAACCATAGCGGCTCCGATTTCTTTTGCCTCATTACATAATTTAGTAAGATCTGCTTCAGTGGCATAAGGTTTTAAAAATGTGTGGTCAAAATAATTTGCGAGTTGTGTTTTGTTCATAATTGTTTACCTCTCTTTTACGGTTTCATTCTAGAACTAAAAAAAAGAGAAGTCAAGCAAATGTTATAACATTTAAAAAGAAATTGTTATATCATTTAAAATGTACTGCATTATGATATACTTATCTTAGAAATGGAGAATGACATGACAGTATTAGATACAAGTATTCCTTATGAAAAAGTGTTGATGGTAATGGCTAGAAAGACCATTCGTAAAGAGATTGAATTAAATCAAGAATTTCATTATGTTGAGTTTGATGAATCATTAAAAGAAGCTTGGTGCAAGCTACAAACTGAAGTTTGTTTATTTGAAAATCTAGAAGAGGCAAGGAAGAAATGGGATAGTATGCTTACTAGAGATAGGGATTTCTTTTCTAAACATTTCTTGTTTGTCGCAAATGAACAAGATGAATTAGTTGGCAGTGCAGGACTTTGGTATGGTAATGATTTTGAAGAAAGTAGACTTCGCGTACATTATGTGGCGGTAAGTTTATCGGCTCAACATAAAAAGATTGCGCAGGCCATGCTTACAAAACTTTGTATGATGTACGATACAATTCCAGGTAAGTATCCATTGTATTTGGCAACCCAATCGCAAAGTTATGGAGCTATCAAGTTATATTCAAGACTTGGTTTTACACCGTATTTAGGGGCTTATAAGGGTTGTACAGAACAAAAGAGTAAGAATGCGTGGCAAAATGTCACAGAAATTTTGAGGAGTAAATCATGAAAAGATTAATTAGTGCAAATGCATCCGAAATTTTAAGGATGAATGCGCAAGAATTGAAACAGAGTATTAAGGCAAGTGAGGGGCGTGTCATCTTGTCTGAAAATGTTGCGCCAAGAGAAAGTTTTATTGGAGATATCACTAATGCAGAGATTGCCAGAGCTTTTGGGGCGGATATGATTTTGTTGAATTGTTTAGATGTTTTAAATCCATACATCTTTGGCTTGAAACATGATAAAGATAACTTTGTAGATGAACTACATCGTCTAGTAGGACGCCCAATTGGGGTGAACTTAGAACCGGTTGATTTAGAAGCTGAAATGTTAGAGGATCGACTTGATATTGCGAAGGGTCGTCAATTAAATTTGGAAACCGTTAAAAGATTAGATGAAGTTGGTTTTGATTTTGTATGTCTTACTGGAAATCCAGGTACGGGCGTGACAAATGAACAAATTGAAAAGGCAATCTCATTCACAAAAGAAAATTTCTCCGGATTGATCATTGCAGGAAAAATGCATGGTGCTGGATCGGATGAGCCAGTGGCAGATCTTGAAATCGCAAAACGCTTTGTGAAGGCAGGGGCAGATGTTATCTTAGTACCTGCTGTTGGAACCGTTCCAGGATTTGATATGGATGATTTAAAGGCAGTATGTAAAGAAGTGCATTCTTGTGGTGGTTTAGTTCTTTCTGCGATTGGAACGAGTCAAGAAGGATCGGATACAGATACAATTAAGGATATCGCAATCATGAATAAGATTTGTGGTGTTGATATTCAGCATATTGGAGATGCAGGATATGGTGGAGTGGCACCTGTTGAAAATATTATGGCAATTAGTAAAGCTGTAAGAGGAGTACGTCATACCGTATCTATGATGGCTCGTTCAATTAATCGTTAATATGGAACAAAAAGTAATTCTGTTAGCTTGTGCTGCAGGCATGAGTACAAGTCTTTTAGTAACGAAAATGCAGGAAGTATCAAAAAAAGATAAGATTTTTGCGATTCCTGTATCGAAAGTAGATCAAAAAGTAAATGAAGAGTCTATTGATGTCATTTTAATTGGTCCTCAGATCCGCTACATGGAAAAAAGAATCAAAGAAAAAATGGCAGTAAAACACATTCCTGTTGGTGTCATACCAATGGAAGATTATGGTCGTATGGATGGTGCTAAAGTATTAGAGTATGCATATTCATTGATGAACAAGGGCTGAGGCATCAGTCCTTTTGTATAATTTAATGGTATACTATGCGTATTAGATAAATTAAGTTTGTAGGAGATCAATCATTATGATTAGAGAATTACAAAAAGCAGATATAAATAAAGTTACAGATATATGGTTAGATACGAATGTGACAGCACATTCTTTTATTTCTTCGCAATATTGGCAAAATAATTTTGAATTAGTGAAGGAATTGCTTTTGCAGGCAACTGTTTATGTTTATGAGCAAAATCAAGAAATACAGGGGTTCATAGGGCTAAATGATGAATATATTGAGGGCATTTTTGTTTCTAATGAAATGCAGTCGCATGGTATAGGAAAAGCTCTTCTAAATTATGCAAAAAATAAACGGAATAAATTATTTTTGAATGTATATCAAAAGAATGTACGGGCAATAGCCTTTTATCAAAGAGAAGGATTTGAGATTCAGCATAGCGGCTTCGATGAAGCTACCAAAGAAAAAGAATATGTAATGAAATGGCAACAGAAATAGAATTAGGGATTTATGGAGAAAATTGTTATGTGCAAAAATATTCAGATTAAAGAGGAGAGAATTTCTAAAATTGAATATATTGAATTTTTAAAGCGTACGGATCTAGGATCACAGTATCCGAAGGAACGATTCGAAGAAAGAATAGCAAAGCTTGTTGATCATGTATCAATCAGTCTTGTTGCAAGAAACAAGGATAATCAAATTGTCGGCGTCTTATTTGGATTGACCGACTATGCCTATTGGCTTTATATAACCGATTTAGGTGTGGACAGAGACTATTTACATCAAGGAATTGGCACGGAATTGATAAAAACAGCACATTCTTTAGCAGGTGGTAAAAATGATATTGCAGTATATTTGGTTGCGAATAAAAATGCCATTGCATTTTATGAAAAATTAGGAATGAAAAAAGCGAATGATGTGATGGAGTATGACCACATTGAATGGACACCTTTCACTGTAAAGTAATCAACATAATGCAATAGATAAATCGGAATTTGTGGAGGATCAACCATGACAAAGAATACTATGATTTTTATTATTTTAAACATGATATACCTACTTATTTGGCATGCAACAAACAAAATAAGAAGCACTAAAGTTGGTAAAGAACTAGACAATGGGTTTGAATTTTACAATAGTTTAAACACTAGTGATAAAGAAAAATATTGGAAAGAAGATACTAAAATTTTAAATCTTTTCTTTGTACTTTTCATAATATCTATGGATATTTCCGTTATTCTTCTTTTTAATGAAAATAATCTTTGGATATTTTCATTAGTTGCAGGATTAATTATTTCATCAGTTGTTGCAATAATATTGAGTATTAATCTTAAGAAGAAATACAAATAAGTGAATAAATTATAGTTTATGATCGTATAGATTAAGACAAAGCGTTTTTATAAATGAAAGGCTGAGAGATCAGTCTTTTTGTATAGTTTTCATATTTAATGGTATACTTTAAAAAATAGATAAAACCAAATTTAAGGAGTAATTATGGCTTTTGATTTTAAGAAAGAATATAAAGAATTTTATATGCCTAAAAATAAACCTGTGATTGTAAATGTTCCTGAAGCAAATTACATTGCGGTCAGAGGTGAGGGCAATCCAAATGAAGAAGGTGGAGCATATCAGCAGGCAATTGGCGTATTGTATGCGATTGCTTATACTTTGAGAATGAGTTATAAGACGAATTATAAAATTGAAGGATTCTTTGAATATGTAGTTCCACCATTAGAAGGATTCTGGTGGCAGGATGATATAGATGGTGTGAATTATGCAGATAAAGATTCATTTCATTGGATTTCAGTCATTCGATTGCCTGATTTTGTGAATGAAAAAGATTTTGAATGGGCTATTGAAACAGCAACTAAAAAGAAAAAAATAGATTGTTCATCGGCAGAGTTTTTGACGATTGATGAAGGTTTATGTGTTCAAATCATGCACTTAGGATCTTTTGATGATGAACCAGCTACAGTTGCACTTATGGATGAATATTTAAAACAAAATGGATATGCGAATGATATGAATAGTCAAAGACTGCATCATGAAATATATTTGTCGGATGCAAGAAAGGTTGCACCGGAAAAATGGAAAACAGTCATTCGACATCCTATAAGAAAGATTTAGATAAATTGGAATTTGGAGGGAATAAATTCATGACATTAAAATTAATGAAAGGCAGTTTGCAATACAAAAATCAAATTATAGAAATGATTAAAGAATGGAAATCGTATAACGATACCCATAACGCAAATACTTCGCCATGGGCTATATTTAAAAATGATTATGATGATTTTGAATATTATCTAAATACTTTAGAAATATCAACTACGGATGATGGGTTTGTTCCTGATTCTACTTTCTTTTGCTTAGATGAAGACCGGGATACCATGGTTGGTGCTGTTAATATCAGACATTACTTAAACGAATATTTATTAAAATATGGTGGTCATATTGGAGATGGTATAAGACCAAGCGAAAGAAGAAAAGGTTACGCAACCAAAATGATCAGCTTGGCTTTAGAAGAATGCAAGAAACTTGGTATGGATAAAGTTTTATTGGTTTGTGATAAAGACAATATTGGTTCTGTCAAATCAATTATCAATAATGGCGGAGTATTAGAAAACGAAGTTTTAAAAGAGGGTAAGTTAATACAAAGATATTGGATCATGTTGTAAATGTAAATTCCTGTTTGCATACTTATGGCTGATATATTTTAAAGGCCAAATTCGCAAAGTTCGTTGTAAAAAGTGTAGTTTGATAGCGAAAGTTCACTGCATTTTTTGTGATTCAGTGGTATGCTATTTTCGAATATTGTGAGATTTATCTTCGATAACTTCCAGTTATTGTAGATGGTTTTGAAAGGAAGAGCATGTATGGATTGTAATGTTGCAGAAAATATAAATATACTCGCAAAGTTTTTGGGAACAAGAGATATTGATGCGTTAAATCAAGAAGAGTTATTTAAACGATATGGAATTCATCAGGTGGATGTGATGGTTTTATTTGGTGGTAGTATTCTTGAAGGTGGCGATGTTTTAGCTAGTGGAATTAAAAACTTCGTTGCGAAAAAATATATTATTGCTGGTGGAGCAGGACATACAACAGATACACTGCGTCAGGTTGTTCATTTAGAATATCCGGATATTGAGACAACAGATTTATCAGAAGCAGAAATATTTCAAAAGTATATTAAACATGTATATGGATGTAAGGCGGACTATCTAGAAACCAAGTCTACAAATTGTGGGAATAATATAACGTATCTTTTGGATTTATTGAAAGAAAACAATATTTCGTTTAAAAGTATCATTCTAAGTCAGGATGCTTCTATGCAAAGGCGTATGGCGGCAGGATTAAAAAAATATGTCAAGGAGGATGTGACAATCATTAATTATGCTACTTATTATGCTAAAGTATTGAATCAGGATGAAGATTTGGTTTTTGAAGATAATATACATGGCATGTGGTCAATTAATAGATATGTCAACTTGTTGATGGGAGAAATTCCTAGACTTTCAGATGATGCGAATGGCTATGGCCCGAATGGAAAGAATTATATTGCACATGTGGATATACCTGAACATGTTAAAATAGCTTTTGAAGAATTGAAGATGGTTTTTGGAAGCGAAACAAGAGAAGCCAATCCATTGTATGCTACAAATATGAATAAAAAATAGTTAACAGTATTATTTGAAAAGTGGGTAAAGAAGCTAAGAATTCGTTTAGTCGAATTCTTTTTTTTGCATTTAGCACACAGATGTTGACACTGCTAAAAAGGTGTTGTATAGTATTAGCAGGCAAAATATTAGAGTGCTAATGAAGGAGTGGTATTATGGCTAAGAAAAAACAGTTTAAAGCGGAGTCAAAACGTTTATTGGATTTGATGATCAATTCCATTTATACACACAAGGAAATCTTCTTACGTGAACTTGTATCGAATGCGAGTGATGCGATTGATAAATATTATTATGAAAGTCAAGGTCATGCGGATGCAAGTCAATTTGAGATTCGTATAGAACCAAATAAGGAAGCTCGTACTTTAACAATTTCGGATACTGGTATTGGTATGTCAAAGGAAGAGTTAGAGGAAAACTTGGGTACAATTGCGAAGAGTGGTTCTTTGGCTTTTAAAGAGGAAATGAAGAAAAAAGAAGAAGACAACAATGAAGATGTAGATATCATTGGTCAATTTGGTGTTGGATTCTATTCTGCATTTATGGTCGCAAAAGATGTTCGTGTTATTACGAAAAAAGCAGGTAGTGATGAAGCTTATGAATGGGTAAGTGCTGGTGAAGATGGTTATGAAATCACACCTTGTACAAAGGAAACAAATGGTACAACAATCATTTTAACTTTAAAAGAAGATACAGATGAAGAAAAATATTCTAAATATTTAGAGACATACGAGCTAAAAGAATTGATTAAGAAATATTCAGACTATATTCGTTATCCAATCAAGATGAATGTAGAAACTCAGAAGATGAAAGAGGGTACTGAGGAAAGTGAAAAGCCTGAATATGAAACAGTGGTTGAAGATCAGACTTTAAACTCAATGGTTCCTTTATGGAAACGTCAAAAATCGAAGATTACAGATGAAGAATACAATCAATTCTACAAGGATCATTTCTATGATTATCAAGATCCTCAAAAAGTGATTCATTTTAGTGTTGAGGGAAATACTAGCTTTACAGCCTTACTTTATATTCCATCACACTTACCTCAAGGATTCTATTCTCAAGACTACAAGAAAGGTCTTCAACTATATTGTAGAGGCGTATTCATTATGGATCATGCCGAAGAATTGTTGCCAGATTCATTGCGTTTTGTGAAAGGTCTAGTGGATTCTCAAGATTTATCTTTAAATATTTCTCGTGAAATGCTTCAACATGATCATCAATTAAAATTGATTGCGGGTCGTATTGAAAAGAAAGTATTGAATGAACTTGGAAATATGCTTGCCAAAGATCGTGAAGCGTATGAAAAATTCTTTGAAGAATTTGGTGTAAACTTGAAGTTTGGTGTCTACAACAATTACGGTATGGATAAAGAAAAATTCCAAGATTTATTGTTGTTCTATCTTCAAGAGAAAAGAAATATGTTACTTTAAGTGAATATGTTTCTCGTATGAAAGAGGATCAAAAAGACATTTACTTTGTATCTGGTAAAGATGTTGAATTGATTGATAAGATGCCAGTTGTTCAAACATTGAAGAATAAAGAATTTGAAGTTCTTTATTTAACAGATGAAGTGGATGAATTTGTGATGCAGACATTGATGAACTACAAAGAAAAGACGTTCAGAAATGCGGCTCAAGGAGATTTAGATTTAGATTCTGAGGAAGAAAAGGAAGCTTTAAATAAATCAAAAGAAGAAAATAAAGATTTATTGACATTTATGAAAGAAGCTTTAGGCGATGAGGTTGCTGAAGTTAAATTGTCAAATAAATTGACAGAGGATCCAGTATGCTTAACGGCTGGCGAAGGTATTTCTTTTGAGATGGAAAAGGTTTTCGCAAATATGCCTAACCAAAGTCCAATGCCAATGAAGGCTACGCGTATTTTGGAAATCAATCCAAATCATCCAATCTTTGAAACATTGAAGACTTTATACGCTTCTGATAAAGATAAAGTTAAAGAAGTTACTGAAGTGTTATATGATCAGGCTTGTTTAATTGAAGGCTTCGCAATCAAAGATCCAATCGCATATTCAAAGAAGATCTGTGAATTGTTAGTGAAATAATTCTAGGCACAAACTTCGAGTTTTGTGCTTTTTTTTTTCATTCGTGATACATTTAGTTTAGGTGAAGATTATGAAGTATCAAGAATTAATAAAAGAAGTAGAAGGTGTTGGAAAACTAAAATTAAGTGAGCAGGAAAAGTTTTATCGTGATGTATTAAGTGAAAGTTCAAATGATTTAGAAGTTGGGGTTGCGGCCACTTTACAAATTCGAAAAAAAGATAAAAAGATTCCAATCCTTGCGATGAGTGCCAATGCGTATATGCAAGATATTCAGAAATGTTACGAGGCTGGTATGAATGGGCATATCAGTAAACCTTTATATTTAGAGGATCTAAAAGATCGAATTATTCAAATTATATAAAAAGCCAGGTTTTTCCTGGCTTTATTAAATGATGATACCATTGCAGTGATCAATTTCATGTTGAATGATTTGAGCAACAAAACCAGAATAGGCTTGTTTACACTTTTTAAAAGATTCATCTTGATATTCAACAGTAATATTTTCATAACGAGTTGTATTTCTTTCACCCTCTAGGGATAAGCAACCTTCTTTGACTTTGTAAGGTCTAGATTTCTTTGTGATTTTTGGGTTATACATCACAATTTGTGCAGGTCCAATCGCAAAGATAATAATATTTTTAGAAACACCAATCATATTGGCTGCCATGCCTACACATTGATCACTATAAGCTTGTAATGTATCTTTTAAATCTTGAGCCACTTGTGTATCCATTTTTGTAGCGGGAGATGATTTAATAGCTAAGAAAGCTTCATCTTTCATTATTGGTTTAATCATAACATACCTCTTTTCTTAAAAAATCATATTTGTTTTAGATGTTTTTTTCAAGTATAATTGGCATATGCTGAAAAATATAGTATTTGATTTAGGAAATGTATTGGTTAAATTTGATTCAAATGAATTGATTTATAGCTTCTTTAATGAAAGACAAGAGGAAGTGAAATCATTCTATTTTGATTCTTTATGGAATGAGTATGATCAAGGACTCTATTCAGTGGAAGAAATGATTGAAAAGGGAGTAAAACAATTTCCTGAATTAGAGTTAAATATTAAAGAATTGATGTATCATTGGACAGAATTTGTGATTCCACTAAAAGATAATGTTGCGTATATTAAAGAACTAAAAACTTTAGGATACAATGTATATATTCTTTCAAATATTCCAGAAGATGATACAAAGTATTTGAGAAGTTGTGGTGTGTTTGATAATATAGATGGCGGTGTTTTTTCTTATGAATATAAGAAGATTAAACCGGATCCAGAAATATTTCATATATTATTAAAAAAATATGATCTTAAGGCATCTGAATGTTTATTTTAGATGATCGAAAAGAGAATGTAGTTGCAGCAAGTAATTTGGGATTTGAAACAATTGAAGTTAAAGATTCAAGTAAGGTTATTGACTTAATAAAGGAGAAAATTAGTGAAGTGTAAAGTAGAAAAAATATGCGGTGGATGTTCACTTTTAAAACTGAAGCCGAGTATGCAGGCAGATAAAAAGAAAAAAGATGTGGAAGAATTGGTTGAAAAAGCACATTTAAAGGTTCGCGTTGGCGATGTGCATATGGCAAAGAATGATACACATTATCGTAATAAAGTGATTATTGGTTTTGCGAAAGATAAAGGAAAAGTATATTCAGGTTTATATGCGCCTCATTCGCATCGTGTTGTGAAGACTGAAAATTGTATAATGCAGCCAAAACTTGTCAATGAAATTATCAACAAGATAACAGAACTTGTTGGCTCTATGAAATTAGAATTGTACAACGAAAGAACAGGGACTGGTTTATTGCGTCATGTATTGATTCGTTGGGGACATAAAACAGATGAAGTGATGGTTGTATTTGTCACAAGTCAGAAAATTTTTCCTTCAAGAAAAAATATGGTGCGTGTATTAACGAGTGAATTTCCACAAATTAAAACAATTGTACAAAATATCAATCCTAGAAAGACAAGTATTGTTTTGCAGGATGAAGCTATTGTTTTATATGGGGATGGTATGATTCATGATGAGTCATGTGGCTTAGACATCACGTTTTCACACAATTCGTTCTATCAGATTCATTCTGAACAATGTGAAGTATTGTATGGCTTAGCTAAGAAAATGTTAGATTTAAAGGAAACGGATACAGTACTAGATACATATTGTGGTGTTGGTACAATTGGTTTAACAATGACAGATTCTTGTAAGAAAGTCATGGGTGTAGAAGTCAATCCGGATGCGATTGAAAACGCAAAATACAATGCGAAACAAAATAAAATCAAAAATATTGAATTTGTTGCGATGGATTCAACAGAATTTATGCGCCAGGCAAGAAAATATCACAATCATTATGATGCGATCATTTTAGATCCACCTCGTGCAGGTACGACAAAAGATTTCATTGAATGTGCCACAGCTTTAAATCCAAGAAAGATTCTGTACATTTCTTGCGATCCAAGAACACAGGTTCGCGATTTAAATCAATTTAGAAAACAAGGTTATGTCACAAATAAATTAGAATTAGTGGATTTATTCCCTTATACAGATCATATTGAAAGTGTTTGCGTATTAGAAAAGAAACAATTCAACGCAAAGCCTACAAAAAAGGCCCAAAGACAAGCACAATTCAGATCAAGTAAAATGAGTAAGAAAAAACGTTAGGAAGCAAGTATGCTTCCTTTTGTGCATATGGGTATGTTTAAATTGTTTGGAATGCTATAATTTGTGTAACAGAACGGAGAATATATATGTTAGAAATTGGAATTCAAGCACCTGATTTTGAACTGCCGGATCAAGATGGTGTGATGCACAAATTAAGTGATTATAAAGGTAAAAAGGTTATCTTATATTTTTATCCAAAGGATAATACGGCTGGGTGTACAAAACAAGCTTGTGGTTTTTCTGAAAGATATCCACAATTCTTAGAAAAAGGAGCTGCCATTTTAGGGGTAAGTAAAGATACAGTAGCTTCTCACAAGAAGTTTCAAGAAAAGTATGGCCTTGCCTTTACTTTGTTGGCAGATCCAGAAAGAAAAGTGATTGAAGCTTATGATGTGTGGAAAGAAAAGAAGAATTATGGAAAGGTATCTATGGGTGTAGTTCGAACAACATATCTAATAGATGAATCAGGAATTATAGTTCGTGCTAATGATAAAGTAAAAGCGGCAAATGATGCTGAAAATATGTTGGAAGTAGTTTAGACACTGCTTCCTTTTTGTATTTGTATTAAAGGATTATGAGGTATAAAATTTCATTTGGGTGATACTATGTGGATTTTATATGCGACAGGTTCTGCCTTTTTGCGGGAATCACTTCCATACTCGCAAAATGTGGAATTTCAAAAACAGATTCCGATGTGGCAACCGCCATACGTACCGTTGTGGTTTTAGTTTTTTCGTGGATTCTTGTTCTTTTAACTGGAACTATATCCGGTATTACGGATATCGGTGGAAAAACTTTGTTGTTTCTAGTTTTGTCTGGAATCGCAACAGGAGCTAACTGGCTATGTTATTTTAAGGCTTTACAAAATGGGAATGTGAATAAGGTGGTTCCAATTGATAAGTCCAGTACGATTTTAACAATATTACTGGCTTTAATTTTCTTTCATGAAGGCTTGTCTTTAGCTAAAATTGGCTGTGTATGCATGATCGGTGTAGGTACGATGTTGATGATTACTCGAAAAGATGAGTCTGAATCTAATTCTTCAGATAAAAGCTGGTTGATGTATGCAATTTTGTCAGCTGTATTTGCGAGCCTTACATCAATTTTAGGTAAGATTGGTATTTCTGGAATTGATTCTAATTTAGGTACGGCCATTCGTACAAGTGTTGTATTAGTCATGGCCTGGCTTATGGTATTTGTGAAAAATAAGCAGTCTGAAATAAAATCTATTGATATTAAAGAATTATTATTTATTATCTTATCTGGCTTTGCGACAGGAGCATCTTGGATATGTTTTTATCGTGCTTTACAGGATGGACCTGCAAGTGTGGTGGTTCCCATTGATAAATTGAGTATACTTGTAACAATTGGTTTTTCTCGTGTTGTATTTCATGAAAAGCTATCTAAGAAGGCATTACTAGGTTTAATTTTGATTACAGTGGGTACTGTAACTATGACAATGATATAGGAGAGTTTATGTGTAGATATAGAAAAATTGATTTAGAGCAATGGGCTCGTAAAGAGCATTATTTGTATTATACAAACAGTTTAAATGTTGAAGTCAATATGACGGCCAATATGGATGTGAGTGAGTTATTAACTTTTTGTCATACAAATGGATATAAATTTTATCCCACGTTGATTTATTGTGTGACTAAAGTATTAAATCGAATTGAGAACTTTAAAATGTTTAAAGATAAAAATGGAGATTTATGTGTGTGGGATTCTTTGGTTCCTAACTATACGATTTTCCATGAAGAAGATCATACATTTTCGGATTGTTGGACCGATTTTACGGATGATTTTGATTCTTTCTACAAAAATATTACTTCTGATATGGAATTAGGTAAAACAAAAAGGGGAATCAAAGTAAAGGAAGGCCAACCTGCAAACTTTTATTGTGTTTCATGTACACCATGGACTGCATTTACTGCGGTTTCAAGTCGCGTGGTCAATGGGGGTGCTGCCTTCTTTCCAATCATCACAGCCGGAAAATATGATGAAAAGAATCAAATGCCTGTAAATATCACAATTGCGCATGCCGTAGCTGATGGGTATCATATTGGATTGTTTTTTGAGTATCTACAAAAAGAAATTAGTAAGGAATATTTAAATTCAAACCTTGAATAAAGGCCTTGGATGGGGTGCTCTATTTACTTTTTGGGCAAAGTGTTATAAAATTTTTAATGTAGGTATAAATTGAAAAGGAGATATAAAAATGAATCAATCACCACTTCAAAAAGCTAGATACCAATACAGTCCAAAATTGCCTGGAATGTTAAGAAATGGTATTTCAGAAATCTGTGTTAAGGAAGGAAATGCAACTCAAAGTGTTGCAGACCAAGAAAAAATCGCGGCTTTATTCCCTAACACTTACGGAGAAAAAGAAATCACATTCGAAAAAGGAGAAAATACTTCTGCAGCTAAAAAACAAGTTGTAGGTGTAATCTTATCTGGTGGACAAGCACCTGGTGGACACAACGTTATTTGTGGTCTATATGATGCATTAAAAGCTACTAGTAAAGAAAATGTTCTTTACGGATTTAAAAATGGTCCTATTGGATTATTAGAAGACAACTATGTAGAATTCGATGATGCTTATATCGATGCATACAGAAATACTGGTGGATTTGATATTATCGGATCTGGACGTACAAAATTAGAAACTGAAGAACAATTCGCAGTTGCTGCAAAAGTTTGTGAAAAACACGGAATCACTGCTATCGTAATTATCGGTGGTGATGACTCAAATACAAACGCTGCTGTATTAGCTGAATACTTTGCTGCTCACAATACAGGTGTTCAAGTTATCGGTTGTCCAAAAACTATCGATGGTGACTTGAAAAACGAAGACATCGAATGTTCATTTGGATTCGATACTGCAACTAAAACATATAGCGAATTAATCGGAAACATCGAACGTGATGCAAACTCTGCTAAAAAATACTGGCACTTTGTAAAAGTTATGGGACGTAGTGCAAGTCACGTAGCTTTGGAATGTGCTTTAGAAACTCAACCAAACATTTGCTTAATTTCAGAAGAAGTTGCTGCTAAAAAACAATCTTTATCTGAAATCGCTGACTACATTGCAGATGCTGTTGAAAAACGTTCTGCAAATGGAAACAACTTCGGTGTTGCAATCATCCCTGAAGGTGTAGTTGAATTTGTTCCAGAATTTAAAGCATTGATTGCTGAAATCAACGAATTATTAGCTGGAAACAAAACAGAAGAATTTAACGCATTAGGTAGCTGGGAAGAAAAATATGCATTCATTGAAAAAGGTTTAACTGCTGAATCAATGGCTGTATTCGCAATCTTACCTCAAACTATCCAACAACAATTATTCTTAGAAAGAGATCCACACGGAAACGTACAGGTATCTTTAATTGAATCAGAAAAATTGTTCTCAGCTTTAGTTAAAGATAAATTAACTGAAAGAGGATTTACAGGTAAATTCAATGCATTACACCACTTCTTTGGATACGAAGGACGTTGTGCATTCCCATCAAACTTTGATGCTGACTATTGCTACTCATTAGGATACAACGCATTCATGTTGATCCAATACGGATATAATGGATATTTATCAAAAGTATCTAACTTATCTAAACCAGCTGAAGAATGGGTTGCTGGTGGTATGCCAATCACTAAGATGATGAATATCGAACGTCGTAATGGTGAAGATAAACCAGTTATCAAAAAAGCATTGGTTGAATTAGATGGAAAACCATTCAAATATTTCGAAGCAAACCGTGATACATGGGCTGTTGAAACTGCATATACTTATCCAGGAGCTATCCAATACTATGGACCAACTGAAGTATGTGATTTAACAACTCGTACATTAGCTTTAGAAAAAGGTGAATAATAAATAAAAGAATGCTTCGGCATTCTTTTTTCTTAAAGGGGAGTGAAATTTAATGAAGTATATGATCGCAAGTGACATCCATGGTTCAAGTTATTATTGTCAAAAACTAATGGATGCTTACAAATACGAAAAACCAGATCGATTGATTTTATTGGGGGATATTTTATATCATGGCCCTAGAAATGATTTACCAAAAGATTATGCACCTAAAAAAGTGATTGAGATGTTGAATTCCATATCAGACTCGATTTTATGTGTTCGTGGAAATTGTGATTGTGAAGTCGATCAAATGGTATTGGATTTTCCATGTTTAGCAGATTATTCTGTGTTAGATATAAACGGACTTTTTATCTATTGTACACATGGACATTTAGAACCTGTTAAATTAAAAATGGGGGATATATTACTATGTGGACATACCCATGTTCCTACCCTTGAAGATCGAGATGGTATTATTTATATGAATCCAGGATCTGTTTCGATTCCAAAAGAAAACAGCCCTCATAGTTATATGATACTAGAGGACTGTGTATTTACTTGGAAAGATTTAGAAACGCTTAGCCAATACCGTTATAAAGAATTCCCAAAATCAAAATAATGATGGCAAGAAATACATATACATATTTGCCTAAGAATTTAAAAGTCGGTCCTACCGGCTTTTTTCTTCCTTTATCTAATTCTTGTTTTAAAGCGTTCCAGCCTAAAATATAGTAAATGGTAATGGCTCCAAGTAGTGCTGCAAAAGGAATAATGTAGATTGTGACAACATCCATCCATTTACCTACAATATCACCATTTTCGATGCATACAGATATGGCGAATGTGATAATGCCACAAAGTAAAACAGCTTTCTTTCTCGAAATGTGAAAGCGGTGTTGCCAAGACTCACACACAGCTTCAAGCATGTTGATTAAACTTGTGATTCCGGCGAAAGCTACTGAAATAAAGAAGAATAGGGCAAAGAGATTGCCGAGTGGCATTTGTTTAAATACTTCAGGAAGGGTTAAAAACATTAAACTAGGACGCTAACGGGATCAATGCCAAAAGAAAATACGGCAGGCATAATGGCAAGTGCTGCTAGCATAGCAGCAATTGTATCAAATACAGCCGTCTGCACACTTGCCTTTGGAATATCCACATCATCCTTTAAATATGCTCCATATACAATCATTCCAGAACCAGTAATGGATAAGGAGAAAAAAGCTTGTCCCATGGCCATGATCCATGTTTCTTTGTTGAGTAAACATTCCCATTTAGGAACAAACAAAAATTTATAACCTTCGATAGCACCGTCAAATAAGCTGACACGAATGGCAAGGAATATAAATAAAATAAAGAAGGCTGGCATTAATACTTTGTTGACTTTTTCAATGGCATTTGTGGCACTTGTGAATAACAATAAACAAGTCACAAACAAGACTAAAAAGTGACATGGTACATTTGAAAAGGATTGTGTCATATTCGTAAAGAAAGCTGGAATACTAGTCGTGAGTAGTTCGTTTGTGACTACACCTTGAATGCTGCGAAATACCCATCCTAAAATGACACTGTATCCAATCGCAATTCCAAGAGATCCAAGTAGTGGAAGCCATCCAATATATTTACCAAATTTATTCTTCCAACAATATGTATAAGCACCTAACGTTCCGGTTTTTGCCATTCTTCCTAGCGCAAATTCAGCCGATAAACCAACAAGACCAAATAAGGCGATAAAAATTAAATATGGAATCAGAAAGGCAGCTCCTCCATATTGTCCTAAACGATATGGAAACATCCATATGTTTCCCATTCCTACGGCAGAACCTACACAGGCAAGCACAAATCCTACCGTACTTTTAAAATTTCCGTTTTTATTCATTTGTAGTACCTCGATGTTTCTTAGTATATCACAAAAATGATATAATATTTAAACAGGTGATGAGTATGTTTGTAGAAGAAAGACAAAATTTAATTTTAGAAGATTTACAAGAGAATGGTAAAGTGTTGGTAAAAGATTTAAGTACACGTTTTGGTGTAACACCCGATTTAATTCGTAAAGATTTAGCTTTTTTAGAATCGAAAGGGAAATGTAAAAAGATTTATGGTGGAGCGATTTTGAATCGTTTAAATGTTCATTTAGAGGATGCCAATTCTAGAAAGAGTGTGAATAGTAAGGAGAAACAAAAAATAGCGCAAATGGCTTATGATTTGATTGAACCAAATATGACAGTCTTTTTGGATATTTCGACTACGAATATTGAATTAGCTAAATTATTAGTGTTAAGACCTATTTCAGGTATTACAGTCGTTACGAATATGTTGGATGTAATTCAGATTCTTTCTACAAGTCAAATTCATTCTATTTTCATTGGTGGAGAATTTGATTATGCAAGAAATGGCTTTGTGGGTAATATGTGTGATGAATTTCTTCAACGTTTTCATTTTGATTTAGCTTTTTTAGGTGTGGTTGGTATAGATTTAGAATCTGGAAGTGTTATGACCTATATGCCGAATGATGGTCAAACAAAGCGTATTGTTTTAAAACAATCGAAAAAGGCCTATATGTTGGCGGATTCGGATAAATTTTATCAAATGGGAAATTATGAGTATGCCAAAGTGGATGCGTTTTATGGAATTCTACAAACAATAAAAAATAATAAAAAGTAATAAGGAACTATTGATTTTGATCGTAGTTCTTTTTATAATCTAATTGTAGATGGAGGACTTACTATGTTAAATCGTATTTCTATTCTGAAAGATAAAATGTTGTCTCAACCACGCTTTGTAAGTATTGAGCAAGCTTTGATTATTACACGAACATATCAAGAAAATGAAGATAAATCGATTCCTTATAAGCGTGCACTTTCTTTGTATAACGCGTTAAATGAAATTGAAATTGGTATGGAAACTGAAGAGTTGATTGTGGGAAATCGAACAAAAGGTGTTCGTTATGGTGTTGTATTTCCAGAAAGTGGAATTTCTTGGGTGGATCGTGAATTTGAAACGATTCCAACACGTCCTCAAGATAAGTTTAATGTTCGTCCTGAAGACATTGAGACTTTTCGTAAAGTGATTGTTCCATATTGGAAAGGTAAAAGTTTAGAGGATGTTATTAAGAATCGTTTTGGTAATGAAATTAGTGCAATTTCTAAAGTAGTAAAAGTTAATCAAACCGATCATGCTCAGGGGCATATTTGTCCAAATGTAAAGGAATGGTTAGAACTTGGTCCACAAGGTTATATTGATTTAGCTAGAAATCATTTAAAAACATGTTCTGAATCAAAAAAAGAATTCTATGAATGTGTTATTTTAGTCATGCAAGGTGTACAGAAGTTTATGCTTCGCTATCATGATTTGGCTTTGGAGATGAACAAAAAGGAAGTGGCAGAAATTTGTGAAAATTTGGCTTATAAACCAGCTGCCACATTTCATGAAGCATTACAGTCATTATGGTTTTTATTTGTAGTGCTACACATGGAAAGTAATGCATCTAGTTTTTCTCCGGGTCGTTTAGATGAAACTTTATATTCTTACTATAAACAAGATATAGATTCAGGCATGTTAAAAGAAAGTGAAGCTTTAGAATTAATTGAATGTTTATGGTTGAAATTCAATGAGATCGTATATTTAAGAAATGCGCATAGTGCTAAATATTTTGCGGGTTTTCCAATTGGATTCAATATTTGTGTGGGTGGACAAGACCAAAATGGAAACGATTTTAGTAATGAATTGAGTCATTTGTTTTTAAAAGCACAAGAAGATATTGGTCTTCCACAACCCAACTTATCCGTTCGACTTCATGAACATACGAATGATGAATTATTAAAGCATGCGATTCGAGTTGTTTCAAAAGGAAGTGGAATGCCACAATTTTTCAATGATAAGGCAATTATTAAGGCGATGGAAGATTTAGGTATATCCCATTTTGATGCCATGGATTATGCGATTGTTGGTTGTGTGGAACTTACAACACAAGGCAATAATTTAGGTTGGTCGGATTCGGGCATGTTTAATATGAATAAGGTGTTAGAACTTACTTTGAATCATGGTCGTTGTTTGTTGACGGGAAAACAAATGGGGCCTGATTATGGGGCTTTAAGTACATATACTTCGTTTTCTGATTTAGAATCTGCCTTTGAAAAAATGATGGATTATTTTATTGATAAAATGATTCCATGTTTAGAAGAAGTGGAAAAAGCACATATTGATATTTTACCAACAGCCTTCTTATCAAGCGTCATTGATGATTGTATGGAAAAAGGAATGGATGTCACGCGTGGTGGTGCGCATTATAATTTGTCGGGTATTCAAATGATTCAGGTGGCAAACCTTGCAGATAGTTTGGCGGCTTTAAAAAAGCTTGTATATGATGAAAAGAAAATTGATGCAGCTGATTTAGAAAAAGCTTTGAAAGAAAATTTTTCAAACAATGAAGTCATGCGCCAGATGTTACTAAATCGTGCACCTAAGTATGGAAATGATGTGGATTGGGTGGATGAGCTTGGTGCAAAATGGGCATTAAAGTTTAGAAATAAATTAAAAAAATATACAAACTATCGTAATGGAGAATATCATACAGGAATGTATACGGTGAGTGCCCATGTTCCTATGGGAGAAAATGTAGGGGCTAGCTGTGATGGAAGATTTGCCAAAACGCCTTTGGCAGATGGTGGATTATCGGCTGTGTATGGTCGTGATTTAAAGGGCCCTACGGCAGTATTAAAATCGGTGTCGCATTTAGATAATTCTTGTACAACAAATGGTGGCTTGTTAAATATGAAGTTCTTACCTGAATTCTTTAAAACAGAATCGGGTATTGATAAGTTTGCGAATTTTATGCGCACATTTGTTGATTTAGAGATTCCACATATTCAGTTTAATGTGGTTCGTAAAGAAGATTTATTAAATGCCAAAGCACATCCGGATCAATATCGCTCTTTGACGGTTCGTGTTGCTGGTTATACAGCATATTTTACAGAACTTGCTGGAGAGTTGCAGGATGAAATTATCGCAAGGACAAGTTATGACAACATCTAAAGGGTATATATTTGATATAAAGCGTTTTGCGACACACGATGGAAAAGGAATTCGTACAACGGTGTTTTTTAAGGGGTGTCCACTTCGCTGTAAGTGGTGTCAAAATCCAGAAGGATTGTCATATTTACCACAAGTCTTGTATATGGAATCCAAGTGTATGCATTGTCTTAGTTGTGTACATGCATCAAAACAGGGTGGCGTTAAGTGTGTAAATCATAAAATTAGTGTTTCAAGAAACGCAAGAGAAGATTGGGATGCGATTTGTGATGTATGTCCTACTTTAGCTTTGAGTATGGATGCCAAAGAGTATACGGTAGAGGAATGTGTTCATGAAATTTTAAAGGATGAAATATTCTTTAAAAGAGAAGGTGGAGTTACTTTCTCAGGGGGAGAGCCCTTTTTACAAAGTGATTTCTTGATTAATATATTAAAGGTTTGTAAGGAAAAAGAAATTCATACGGCTATTGAAACAAGTCTATATACGGATTTAGAAAATGTACAAAAGCTTTGCCGTATTTGGATCAAATTTATTGTGATTGTAAATTGTATGATGAAAACTTGCATAAACAGTATACGGGTGTTTCAAATGAAAAAATATTAAAAAACATTGCGTATTTACTTAAGAGCAATAAAAAAGCGCACGTGATTGTTCGTACGCCTTTAATCCCTACTATGACGGCATCCTTTGATAATATTTCTTTGATTTCGAAGTTTTTGGTTTCTTGTTATGAAGATGTTCATTATGAAATCTTGAATTATAATCCTTTAGCTCAATCTAAATATGCATATTTGGATATGGAGTATTGTTTTAAAGAAAATCCAAAAATGTATTCTAGTGAAAAGATGCAAGAGTTCTATGATTGTGCAAAACAAAATGGTATAAAGAATCTAGTTATCGATTAAGGAGCGTAGGCTCCTTTTTAAAATTAAATTATATTTTTTGATATATGAAGGTAGCCCGATATTTTCTTTCATTGAGAAAAGTAAATGGAATGAGTTGTTGTATAATTGTAAACGTTGAGACGATTCGTGTTGGATTGAATATCGATTATTCCTTTATTTATAGCTTTTTATGTATTTCAAGTCAGTATTATATGCTTTGTGTGTAAACACTGTGTTAATGATTTATTTAAATAAATTCACATATTTTTAAAAAATTAAAAAACATTTGACGAAGCGGGAAGTATTTGGTAATATAGATGAGCACTGCTGAGGTGCAGATGATCTTTGAAAACTGAACAGGAAATAAAATACAAACTAAAACGTCAATTTCGAAACAAACAATTGTAGAAATAAAGATGTCAGAGACATCTAAGAGCTAAATCAAATGGAGAGTTTGATCCTGGCTCAGGATGAACGCTGGCGGCATGCCTAATACATGCAAGTCGAACGAGAGGAAGGAAAGCTTGCTTTCCTAAATCTAGTGGCGAACGGGTGAGTAACACGTAGGTAACCTGCCCATGTGCCCGGGATAACTTCTGGAAACGGATGCTAAAACCGGATAGGTAGCAGACAAGCATTTGACTGCTATTAAAGTGGCCTTGGCCATGAACATGGATGGACCTGCGGTGCATTAGCTAGTTGGTGAGGTAACGGCCCACCAAGCGACGATGCATAGCCGGCCTGAGAGGCGGACGGCCACATTGGGACTGAGACACGGCCCAAACTCCTACGGGAGGCAGCAGTAGGGAATTTTCGTCAATGGGGGGAACCCTGAACGAGCAATGCCGCGTGAGTGAGGAAGGTCTTCGGATCGTAAAGCTCTGTTGTAAGAGAAAAACGGCACTCATAGGGAATGATGAGTGAGTGATGGTATCTTACCAGAAAGTCACGGCTAACTACGTGCCAGCAGCCGCGGTAATACGTAGGTGGCGAGCGTTATCCGGAATGATTGGGCGTAAAGGGTGCGTAGGTGGCAGATCAAGTCTGGAGTAAAAGGTATGGGCTCAACCCGTACTGGCTCTGGAAACTGATCAGCTAGAGAACAGAAGAGGACGGCGGAACTCCATGTGTAGCGGTAAAATGCGTAGATATATGGAAGAACACCGGTGGCGAAGGCGGCCGTCTGGTCTGGATTCTGACACTGAAGCACGAAAGCGTGGGGAGCAAATAGGATTAGATACCCTAGTAGTCCACGCCGTAAACGATGAGAACTAGGTGTTGGGGGAATAACTCAGTGCCGCAGTTAACGCAGTAAGTTCTCCGCCTGGGGAGTATGCACGCAAGTGTGAAACTCAAAGGAATTGACGGGGGCCCGCACAAGCGGTGGAGTATGTGGTTTAATTCGAAGCAACGCGAAGAACCTTACCAGGCCTTGACATCCCTTGCAGAGGTATAGAGATATATCCGAGGTTATCAAGGAGACAGGTGGTGCATGGTTGTCGTCAGCTCGTGTCGTGAGATGTTGGGTTAAGTCCCGCAACGAGCGCAACCCTTGTGATATGTTACTAACATTGAGTTGAGGACTCATATCAGACTGCCGGTGATAAACCGGAGGAAGGTGGGGATGACGTCAAATCATCATGCCCCTTATGGCCTGGGCTACACACGTACTACAATGGCGTCTACAAAGAGCGGCAAGCCTGTGAAGGCAAGCGAATCTCATAAAGGACGTCTCAGTTCGGATTGAAGTCTGCAACCCGACTTCATGAAGCTGGAATCGCTAGTAATCGCGAATCAGCATGTCGCGGTGAATACGTTCTCGGGCCTTGTACACACCGCCCGTCAAACCATGGGAGTTGGTAATGCCCGAAGCCGGTGGCATAACCCTTCGGGGAGTGAGCCGTCGAAGGCAGGACCGATGACTGGGGTTAAGTCGTAACAAGGTATCCCTACGGGAACGTGGGGATGGATCACCTCCTTTCTAAGGAGAAAGAAGAAACGTGGAAATTGAAGGAAAAGGGAGTAAAACATCCTGTTTAGTTTTGAGAGGTCATAGACTTCTCAGAGGAATCGATCTTTGAAAACTGAGCAACTAAGAAGAAAAGACATAACAGAAAAGGTCTAAAACGTAAGTTGTAAGATAAACTGAGAAAACAGTAAAAAACAGTTCTTGAAAAAGAACATCTCGAAACACACGAGAACCACTGATTAAGTAAGGAAGGGCGTACGGCGAATGCCTTGCCACTCGAAACTGAAGAAGGACGCGCCAAACTGCGAAAAGCTCCGTGAAGCTGTAAGGAAGCGAAGAAGCGGAGGTGTCCGAATGGGGGAACCCGGCAGCAGACATGAGCTGTCATCTGCAGGTGAATACATGGCCTGCAAGAGAGGTACCCGGCGAACTGAAACATCTAAGTAGCCGGAGGAAAAGAAAACAACAGTGATTCCCTGAGTAGCGGCGAGCGAAAGGGGAGAAGCCCAAACCGGTTGAAGGGCCGGGGTTGAAGGACCATGACATGGCAAGAACGAGGATAGGAGAACGGGATCGAAAGCCCGGCCGAAGAAGGTGAAAGCCCTGTAACCGAAATCCTAGGGAAGCCTAATGGGATCCTGAGTACGGCGAGACACGAGAAATCTTGTCGGAAGCAGGCGGGACCATCCGCCAAGGCTAAATATAAACGAGTGAGCGATAGTGAACCAGTACCGTGAGGGAAAGGTGAAAAGAACCGCGGGAGCGGAGTGAAAGAGAACCTGAAACCGTATGCCTACAAGAAGTCAGAGCGTTAAGGGGTGATGGCGTGCCTTTTGTAGAATGAACCGGCGAGTTGCGACAGACTGCGAGGTTAAGGAGGAAAGACCGGAGCCGAAGCGAAAGCGAGTCTTAAGAGGGCGAAAGTAGGATGTTGCAGACCCGAAACCGGGTGATCTAGCCATGAGCAGGTTGAAGTTGAGGTGAAACTCAATGGAGGACCGAACCGACTACCGTTGAAAAGTTAGCGGATGACTTGTGGCTAGGGGAGAAATTCCAATCGAACCCGGAGATAGCTGGTTCTCCCCGAAATAGCTTTAGGGCTAGCGTCGGAAAGAACCTTAGTGAAGGTAGAGCACTGAATGTGTGATGGCCCCATCCCGGGGTACTGAATACAATCAAACTGCGAATGTCATTAAGGATGTCCGGCAGTCAGACTGTGAGTGATAAGGTCCATGGTCAAGAGGGAAACAGCCCAGACCGCCAGTTAAGGTCCCAAAATACAGGCTAAGTGGAAAAGGATGTGGGGATGCCCAGACAACTAGGAGGTTGGCTCAGAAGCAGCCATCCTTTAAAGAGTGCGTAACAGCTCACTAGTCGAGTGACCCTGCGCCGAAAATGTACCGGGGCTAAGCCTGATACCGAAACTGCGGATTGTAGGAAACTATAGTGGTAGGGGAGCGTTGTATACGAGCAGAAGCCGTACCGTGAGGAGCGGTGGATTGTATAGAAGTGAGAATGCCGGTGTGAGTAGCGAGATGTAGGTGAGAATCCTACACACCGAAAGCCCAAGGATTCCAGGGGAAGGTTCGTCCGCCCTGGGTAAGTCGGGACCTAACGCGAGGCCGAAAGGCGTAGTGGATGGAAAGCAGGCGAAAGATTCCTGCACCCGTATATGGAGCGAAGGAGTGACGGAGACGGATAGTGTGACCCTCTTAATGGATTGAGGGCGAAGCGAAGCGGCTGGTTACCAGGCAAATCCGGTAACCTTAAGGCTAGAGCGTGACAGGTAAGCGAAATCTTAGGAAAGTAGCGAAGCACATGATGACGGCTTCCAGGAAAAGCTTCTGGCAATGCATATGCGGCCCGTACCAAAACCGACACAGGTGGGCAGGGAGAGAATCCCGAGGTGAGCGAGAGAACTGTTGCCAAGGAACTCGGCAAAATGACTCCGTAAGTTAGCGAGAAGGAGTGCTTAAGCAATTAAGCCGCAGTGAAGAGGCCCAAGCGACTGTTTAACTAAAACACAGCTCTCTGCGAAGTCGCAAGACGAAGTATAGGGGGTGACACCTGCCCGGTGCTGGAAGGTTAAGAGGATCTGTTAAGAGCGATCTGAAGCAGTGATCCGAAGCCCCAGTGAACGGCGGCCGTAACTATAACGGTCCTAAGGTAGCGAAATTCCTTGTCAGGTAAGTTCTGACCCGCACGAAAGGTGTAACGATTTGGGCGCTGTCTCGGCAGCAGACTCGGTGAAATCTTAGTACCTGTGAAAATGCAGGTTACCCGCAACTAGACGGAAAGACCCCATGGAGCTTTACTGCAGCCTGATATTGAATTCTGGTCATACATGTACAGGATAGGTGGGAGACAAAGAGACGTGCACGCCAGTGTACGAGGAGTCGACGTTGGGATACCACTCTTGTGTGACCGGGGTTCTAACCTGGTATCGAGAACAGGTACGGGGAGAGTGTCAGGTGGGCAGTTTGACTGGGGCGGTCGCCTCCCAAAGAGTAACGGAGGCGCCCAAAGGTACGCTCAGATTGGATGGAAACCAATCGACGAGTGCAATTGCAGAAGCGTGCTTGACTGTGAGACAGACAAGTCGAACAGGGACGAAAGTCGGGAATAGTGATCCGGCGGTGCCGAATGGAAGGGCCGTCGCTCAACGGATAAAAGCTACCCTGGGGATAACAGGCTGATCTCGCCCAAGAGTTCACATCGACGGCGAGGTTTGGCACCTCGATGTCGGCTCATCGCATCCTGGAGCTGGATTCGGTTCCAAGGGTTGGGCTGTCCGCCCATTAAAGCGGTACGCGAGCTGGGTTCAGAACGTCGTGAGACAGTTCGGTCCCTATCTGTTGTGGGCGAAGGAGATCTGCGGAGAGCTGTCCTCAGTACGAGAGGACCGGGATGGACCTACCGCTGGTGCACCGGTTGTTCCGCCAGGGGCATAGCCGGGTAGCTAAGTAGGGAAAGGATAAGCGCTGAAAGCATCTAAGCACGAAGCCTACTCCAAGATGAGATCTCCCATTCGCAAGAAGTAAGACCCCTTAAAGACGATAAGGTAGATAGGCCAGGGATGGAAGTGCAGTGATGTACGGAGTTGACTGGTACTAATCGGTCGAGGACTTAATCAGGAATATGGAATTTCTTCAGAATAGTTGTTCGGTTTTGAGGGATCGAAAGAGAACTCAAGATCCGGTGGCGATAGCAAAGTGGACACACCTGAACTCATCCCGAACTCAGAAGTTAAGCACTTTCACGGCGACAATAGTTGGGCTTGCCCCTGCGAAGATAGCTAGCTGCCGGGTCCTTTTTTTTGCCTTTTATATTCAAAAGCCAAGTCTTTATTTACTTTGACTTGGCTTTTTTCTTACACAAATATTTAGATATATCTTAAAATAACATTACATGTTTTCAGTAATTGTTAACAAAATGTCAAATATTTCACAAACATTTAATAAGTTATAAATCTTTTTTACCTAAAAGCGTTTTCAGGTCAATTTACTCTTTTTTAAACAATATTTATGTGGTATATTTATGATGATTAATAATGAGTCTATGGAGGACATATTATGGTTAAAAGAATTGGTATTTTGACTTCTGGTGGTGATTCACCGGGAATGAATGCTGCAATACGCGCGGTAACACGTGTTGGATTAAATAGTGGTCTTGAAGTATTTGGTATTTACAATGGTTATAAAGGAATGGTTGAAGGTTATATTGAACCATTAACTCGTGAAACTGTTGGAGATATTGTAAACCGAGGAGGAACTATATTAGGATCAGCTCGTTTACCAGAATTCAAGGACATCGAAGTCAGAAAAAAAGCAATTGCTCAATTAAAGAAGAGAGGTATTGAAGCCGTTGTAGTTATTGGTGGTGACGGTTCATATCGTGGAGCATTATCTTTAACTGAAATGGGCATTAACTGTATCGGATTACCTGGTACAATTGATAATGATATTACTTGTACAGATTATACGATTGGTTTTCAAACAGCATTAGAAACTGTAGTTGAATGTGTCGATAAACTAAGAGACACTTCTAATTCACATCACCGTTGTTCTATTGTTGAAGTTATGGGAAACCGTTGTGGAGACTTAGCGTTATGGTCAGGTATTGCTTGTGGAGCCGAAATTGTAGTAACAAGTGATACAGGATTTGATGAACAAGATGTCTTAGATCGTTTAAGAGATATCGATATTATTAAAAAGAAAAAACACGCGATTGTTGTAATTAGTGAAAAGATTACTGATGTAGATCAATTTGCGAAAAAGGTTAGTTTGAATACAGGCTTTTCAGGAAGAGCAACTGTTTTAGGCCATATTCAACGTGGAGGATCTCCATGTCCATTTGACCGTTTGTTAGCATCACAAATGGGTGAAAAAGCTGTAGATTTATTGATGCAAGGCATTGGCGGACAATGTATTTCAATTCGTGATAACAAGATTATTTCTTATCCAATTGAAGAAGCATTGAGCATGCCACAAGAATCTCGTAAACCACTAATGAATTTATTTGATCGTTTGGTTTAGGATATATTAGAAGGAAGGATATACATATGAGCAAAAAAACAAAAATTATTTGTACTATTGGTCCAGCTAGTGAGAGCAAAGAAGTTTTAACAAAACTTGTTGAAGCTGGAATGAACATCGCACGTTTAAATTTCTCTCATGGAGACTATGAAGAACATGCGGAACGTGTTAAACGTATTCGTGAGGTTAGTAAAGAAACAGGAAAACCTATTGGTATTTTATTAGATACTAAAGGTCCTGAAATTCGTTTAGGTGATTTTGAAAATGGTGGATGCGATTTTGTTGAAGGTGACGAAATCGATTTAGTAAAAGAAGAAGTTTTAGGAAACCACGAAAGATTTACATTACGTTGTCCGGAAGTATTTAACGACGTTAAAGTTGGTGATTACATTTTAATGGATGACGGAAAAATGAAAGTCACTTTTACTGAAGTAACTCCTGATCGTATTCACGGTGTTGTAAACAACCCTCACTTCTTAAAGAGTCGTAAAGGATGTAACTTACCAGGCATTAAATTAAGTATGCCATTTATTTCTGAAAAAGATGAATCAGATATTCGTTTCGGATGTAAAATGGATGTTGATTATATTGCAGCAAGTTTTACTCGTCGTAAAGATGATGTATTAGCAATTCGTCAAATTTTGATTGATGAAAATAAAGATATGATTCAAATTTTCCCTAAAATTGAAAACCAGGAAGGTTTTGATAATATCCGTGAAATTTTAGAAGTAGCTGATGGTGTTATGGTTGCTCGTGGAGATTTAGGTGTAGACGTAAGTTTAGAATTAGTACCTATTTATCAAAAACGTATGATTGCTGCTGCAAACGAAGTTGGTAAACCAGCTATCACTGCAACACACATGTTAGAATCTATGCAGGAAAACCCTCGTCCAACACGTGCAGAAGCAAGTGACGTAGCTAATGCTATTATGGATGGAACAGACTGTATCATGTTATCTGGTGAATCAGCTGCAGGTCATTACCCAGTTGAATCTGTTCAAACAATGACAAAGATTGCAAATGCTATTGAACCAATGATTCCTTATAAAGATCGTTTGAAAGCTAATGTTAAATCAAGTAAACGTACTTTAAACGATGCAATTGGTATTTCAGTAGCTGATACTGCATTGGCAATTGATATTAAATGTATTGTTGCATTTACACAAAGTGGAAATACAGCTCGTCGTTTAGCTAAATTCCGTCCATGTGCTCCAATTTTAGCTGTTACATTTGATGAAGTGACTCAACGTAGTTATTACCAGTTAATGGTGTAACTCCAGTCGTTTCAAATATTCAAAATAATAAAGAAAATGATATTGATTTAGCTCGTAATTTAGCACTACAAGCTGGATTCAAAACAGGAGATCACATCATTGTTGTTGCTGGATATCCAATCGGATCTGGTAATACAAATATGATGCGTATTGCACAAATCTAGTTAACATTGCCCTCATCTTGAGGGCTTTTTAATACAAAAAAGCTGTGGGGTTATTCCACAGCTTTTAATGATTCAACCATTTGAATGTTATTTAATTTTTTATGCATGCACAAATTGATAATCGCATTGAAACCAATTGTCATCACAAAACTAATCACATAAGACATTGAATTGATTGTTCTACCAAACATAATATCATCCATTTCAGCTAAGTTCATAATCAAGTGATGTAATCCAACACCAATTACTAAACCAATCAATGAACCTAAAATGGTTAGTAGAACGGTTTCACGATTGATATATGCATCTACTTCTTTTCTTGTAAAACCAAGAACTTTAATTGTTGCAATCTCACGTTTTCTTTCGGAAATATTAACATTGCTTAGATTGTATAAAACTACAAATGCAAGACATGCTGCTGAAATAACAAGTACAACAACGATATAGGAAAGACTACTAATCATGTCTTTAAAGTTTTTTTGTTAGAGATGAATAGAAAGTTACACTCTGACACCGTCAATATTCATAATTTTATTACCTAAATTACGTTCAAACTTCTTAGTTGTCTTTTTAGATTTAATTAAGTAAATATGCGTTGTTTTTGCATTTGTATTCCAACTCTTGTATAACGATTCACTTGCATAGATATGGTGGCCAACATAATTTGTAAATACACCTTTGATTTTAGCTTTAATAACTTTATTATTGGCATCTTTAAAAGTAATCATGTCTCCAGCCTTTTTATTCAATTTAGTAGCCATTTTTTGAGATATTAATACTGAAGAATCATCAAGATCAAATTCTTTGTTACCGTTAAATAAAGTACAGAAATCTTTGAATTTATCACCATTTGAAATAATATGGACCGTAGTAGAAATGTCTTTATTGTCAATCTTCGTAGTTACCGCAAGATGATCTTCCTCATATACATCTTTAACACCCTTTAAAGAATGTATTTGAGATGTCATTTCACTTGATTTGGCTGAAATTGTGGCATCATAGTGATAGATGACATTATATTGTTGGTTTACAATATCAGAAATACTATCGTTAATACCAAAACCAGCCACCAATAAGGCAGAACATCCTGCAATTCCTATAATTGTCATGAAGAATCGTTTTTTATAACGGAAAATATTTCTTGCGGTTACCTTCTGTAAGAAAGACAAACGTTTCCATATAAGTGGAATTTTTTCAAGCATAATTTTCTTACCGGCTTTTGCAGCTTTAGGACGCATTAACTGACTAGGCATTTCAATTAATTCACTATAAATAGAATATAGTGTGGCTAGTAAAGTAATACCAGTTACAGAGCCACTGGCTAATAAGATAAGACCAGGCTGGAATAAAAAATGAATTTTTTCAATGTTATATAAAGTGTTCCAAGCATTAAAGATGACAGTTGGGAACAAATACATTCCTAAAGAACATCCTAAAATAGATCCTAAAACACTTGCACTAAATGCATAGATTATATATTTAAGTGCAATATGACTTTTTGAATAACCAAGAGCTTTTAAAGTTCCCATTTCATTTCTTTGTTCATCAACCATTCTTGTCATCGTTGTCATGCAAACTAGAGCAGCCACTAAGAAGAAGAATACAGGGAATACTTTGGCAATACCATCCATACGGTCTGCACAGGCTCCATAATCACGATAAGAATAATGGGAGTCACGATCTAAAACAATCCATTTACCTTCCATCTTATCAATTTCTTCTTGTGCCTCATTTATTTCTCTTAAGGCATCGTGTTTTCGAACATTAAACTCTGCTTTAGATAGTGCTAGCTTTTCAATGTTTGAATTTATTTCATTTTTGGCATCTTGAATTTTGGATACTCCATCCTCATATTGAGATTCACCATTTATTAAATTAACATAGGCACTGTTTAATTGATTTTTTGCATTTAATAACTGATTTAACTGAGATTGTAATTCAGCCTTTTTTGCGACACCTGCTTGGATTTGGTCGATCGCATCCTGAAGTTGTGGTATAGCCGATTCTAACTCAGCTTTTTTAGCTATTGTACTGTCAATTTCAGCGATTTTTCCTTGCAGATATACTTTTCCATTGTTTAGGTTTTCAATTACTTTATTCTTTATAGCTTCAGATGATTCATCTGTAGTAGGTGTGTTTTGAGCCTTTTCAATTGAGATGTCTATCAAATCAATAGAATCTTGAATCATTTTACGTTGCATATTAAGATCATCCATTGCTGCATTAATTTGATTCAAACCATTTTCAGCTTGTTCTTTCTGAGACAATAACTCAGGAAGTTTTTGCTCACTCTCTTCAATTTGAGCAATCGCATTTTGTAAAGTAGGAATATTATCTAATAATTGTAAATTTGCATAATATTCATTCCACCCTTGATCAATTTGATTTTTAGAATTCTGAAGCTTAATTTCATTACTTTGAATCTCTGCAAGACCCGAATCAATCTTATCTTGAGCATCATTTAATTTATTTTCTGCATCATTCAATTCATCGTTTGCTTCCTGCTTTTTTTCATCTAATTCAGATTGATAAGACTGAATACGTACATCGATTTGTTTGTTTGCGATTTTTTTGATTCTTTTTAATACAGGATCAACAACATCAAAATATGCATCGCTATAACAATCTAATTCTTTTGCACCCTTAACACAAACATCAACTTCTGTATAATAATCCTTTAAAACATTTGAATTTTGTATATATATAAAAGAGTTTACCGTTCCTGATCCAATATTACTTGATCCTTTCTCATAAGATAAGTAATTCGGATTATAACAAGTACCTACAATTTTATATTTTGTGTTTTTCAAGGAGTTAGATAAAGCTTCATCTGTACCACTCTGTAATTTGATTGTATCTCCAATATGGAAAGTACCATATAATTTATTTGTAGCAGAGCTAGCCTCAATCAAACACTCATTTTCTCTTTCAGGCATTCTTCCTTCGACTACACGGATCTTATTCATCTTTTGATCAATCTCATAAGAAATGACTTTAATAACCATTTGTGTTGAATCAATCTGAGACAATGTATCCATTGAAAAGTTTGGCTGTACGGCTTTGACACCTTTTAATTTTTGAATGGCCTTTACATCTTTCTTGGTAAGTCCCAAAGTTGAATAGATTTGTATATCTTGAACATTATATTTATCAAAATACATATCGGCACTGTTTTTCATATCCGGTGCACTCGCTTTAATGCCGGCAAAGAATGCCACACCAATTGCGACAATACAAAGGATAGATAGAAAACGACCGAGGGAGATTTTAATTTCACGGAAAATATCTTTTAAATAAGAAGAAGGCATATTAATACTCTATGTCATTTACATCCATAGGATGCTCATTACATGTAATACTTTCAATTTTTCCACTACGAACTTTAATGACCTTATCTCCCATTGGTGTTAATGCTAAGTTGTGGGTAATAACTATGACAGTTTTATTTTGCGTTCTACACGTATCTTGTAAGACCTTAAGAACCTGTTTACCTGTTTGATAATCCAAAGCACCTGTGGTTCATCACAAAGTAAAAGCTTTGGGTTTTTAGCTAATGCCCTTGCGATTGCGACACGCTGCTGCTCACCGCCAGAAAGCTGGCTAGGGAAGTTGAACATTCTATCTTTTAGTCCAACAAGTTCTATAGTTTCATCTATATCAAGTGGTTTCTTACAAATTTGTGTTGCAAGTTCAACATTTTCGCGAAGAGTAAGATTTTGAACTAGATTATAAAACTGGAAAACAAATCCAACATCATATCTTCTATAAAGTGTCATATCCTTTTCTTTATAAGAACTGATTTCACGACCATCTACAATGATTCTTCCTTCACTGACAGTATCCATTCCACCTAGTAGATTTAGGATAGTACTTTTACCAGCACCACTGGCTCCTGCGATAATCACAAACTCGCCTTGTTGTATTTCAAAACTCACATCATCTAACGCATGTATGTCGATTTCGCCCATATGATAAGTCTTTTTTACATTTTCAAAAGAAATGAAAGCGCTCATACAAATCACCTCACACTAATTATATCAGACATTTGAGAAAATTAATATTTCATGTTAGGATTAGGATGATTTCAAAAAAAGGAGGGTTTTAATGAAGGTTCGAGTATTGACAGAAAGTGGTTGTGGATTAACCAAACAAGAAGCACAAGCGTTAGGAATTGATTTTTTACCTTTACAGGTTCAAATAGAAGATAAAACATATTTAGATGGGGTGAATTTAACAGTAGAAGAATTAAATTCATTCTTAGAAAGAGGCTTTATGCCTCAAACAAGCATGCCACCATTAGGCGATATTGAGGCTTTATTAGAATCATATAAAAATAATGGTATTACGGATGTTATTTTGATAACTCTATCAAATGGATTATCAGGAACAAATCAGGCAATACAGGCATCTGGTAAATGGCATGGGGTTAAAATTCATACATTAGATATATATACTACTTTAGGTGTGGAAAAATATTTGGTGTTATCAGCTCAAAAATTAGTTGAACAAGAAATACACCCAGAAGAAATCATTTCACGTTTAAAAGACAGCGTAGATCATTCACGTGGTTTTTTAATTCCAGAAGATTTAGATCATCTAGCTAAGGGAGGACGATTAACTCCAATGGCAGCTAAGCTTGCAGGAATGTTGAAAATTAAACCAATCTTGGAAGTATCTAAAAATACTGAAGGAAAAGTCGATGTTTTTGATAAAGTACGTACAATGTCCAAAGCAATTAAAAAAGCTGTTAAAGTGATTTCAAAAGATGCGAATGCACAAGATTATGAATTTTATGTATTAAATGGAGAAAATCAAGAAGGTACACAAATTGCGATAGATGAGCTACACGATGTGTTTGGCGAAGATATTCAAATTCATACAGATCCAATGTATGCCGTTATTGCAGTACACACAGGATTAGGTGCTGTAGGCGTTCAATTTGTGAAAAAAGTAAAGGGGGCCTAGCCATGAAGATTGCATTTGTGACGGATACCGGAACAGGCCAGCATCCAGACTATTGGAAAGAAAAAGGAATTTATTGTCTTCCATTACAAATTACTTGTGATGGTGAATCAAAAGATGAATATACCGAAATTACATATTCTGAAGTGATTCAAAAATTACATGAGAAAAAGGTTTTAAAAACATCTTTACCAAGTTTAGGCAAAATTCAAGATTGTTTTGAAGAATTAAAAAATGAAGGATATGACACAATTTTTGCGGTTCCTATTTGTCGAGGATTATCCGGAACATTAGATTCTATGGAAATGATTGCGAATCAATTAGAAATGAAATTTGTAGGCGTTTGACTGTTATTGCACAGCGGTTGAACAAGGATGTATGATTGAGACAGCTAAAAAGATGTATGAAGCAAACATTCCAATTGATGAAATTATTAAAAAACTACAAAGCAATTGCGGATAGTTGTGAAACTGTGTTGTTGTGTGATGATTTAGATCATATGAAACGTGGTGGAAGATTGACACCAATGGCTGCGGCACTAGGTGTTTATTGAAAATCAAACCTGTTTTACACATTGGTAAAAGTACGAATGGAAAAGTAGATGTATTAGATAAAGTTCGTACAATGAAACGTGCTCAAGATCGTGTTATTAAACATTTAAAAGAATTGAATGTAGATTCTAATTATACATTTATTGTTGCGCACGTTGATGCATTAGATGCTGCAAAAGAGTATGCTAAAAAGATTGAAAGCCAAATAGAAGGCGCTAAAGTAAAAGTAATCAATTTAGTAAGTGCAGTCGGAATTCATACGGGACTTGGTTGCTTAGCATTACAAGTGTTTAATGAAATGGAAAAAAATTAGGGATTGAGTGATAAAATCACTTGATTCCTTTTTGTTTGCTTGAAAGTATAGTAAAATTTAAATATGAAAATTAATGAAAAACTAACAAAACCAATTACAGAAGTAAATTATTTGCGAGCTGAAAATGTAAATCGATATAGAGTGATTATTCGATTTTTTTATGAACAATATGAGAAAATTCAGTACTGGCTATATAAAGAAGATGTGTTTGAGGCTATGATCCAAACTGGCCTTTTTCCTGATTATACACTAGACCAATGTCAATCGGATTTATCTTCATTAACGGAATGGAAAAATTTAATCTAAGAGTAAACAATTTGTGTGCTAGAGATTGCTTTATTTACGGGTTAATTTAGAATTCGATAATACTAAATGCCTTAATATTCTATCAATTTTTGGCCATTTCTCATCTTGAGCTTTAACT